>Ga0187889_10003751_pt1 | contig 13131 bp, 10 predicted proteins | sample June2016WEW_7_10_2_FD_132992 | JGI IMG/M metagenome (GOLD analysis project Ga0187889, IMG submission 132992) | Peatland microbial communities from SPRUCE experiment site at the Marcell Experimental Forest, Minnesota, USA - June2016WEW_7_100 | ecosystem: Environmental > Terrestrial > Soil >... | reverse complement strand
ATGTTGAGATACGATGTAAATCTTAAGGAAAAGGCTCGGCAATTGCGCAAAAATCCGACTGACAGTGAAAATGCGCTTTGGTCACGCTTGCGCAATAAGCAGCTTTTGGGTGTCCAATTTTATCGGCAAAAACCAATTGGTGGATACATTGTGGATTTGTATGCACCCAAAGCGAATTTGGTTATAGAGCTGGATGTATCCCAACACCAGCAGGGCGATTACGTTCGGACAGACAGGAGACGTGATGGGTTTTTGACCTCTCTCGGACTAAAAGTGTTGCGGTTTGGCAGCAGGGAAGTTCTGAAAGAAAGTGATGCAGCGGTAGAGGTTATTTATCGCACAATAACAGAACAGCTAACGCAGAAATCCCCCCTGTCCCCCCTTTTTCAAAGGGGAGTAACAGAGAATCTATTAAAAGTTAGCTCTTATGATAGTGAGGGGTGAGTCCGGTTACCTTTCTGATTGGAGAAAATACTATGTCTGAACTGAACGAATTAACCACCCTGGCCGGAACGACTTTGAATCGTTTCCGTCTGGATAAAAAAGTGGCCATGGCGGTGGGAGGGGGCCAGGGGCTTGGGCAGGCGATGGCCCTGGCTCTGGCAGCAGCGGGTGCGGACGTGTGTGTGGTCGGCCTGGGTGAGGAAAACCTGAAGAAAACGGCCGCAGCCATATCGCAACTGGGCAGAAAGTGTCAATGGATAGAAGCGGATGTAACCCGGGAGGAAAACGTAAAGAAAGTCGTGGCCCAGATTGTAGAATTCTTTGGGCGGATTGATATCCTGGTCAATAGCCAGGGGACCAGTTATCTGCAGCCTTCGGTCGACTTTGATGTAGAAGCCTGGCAGCGGGTCATGGACGTCAATCTGAAATCGATATTTCTCTGCTGCAAGCATGCGGGGCGAATCATGCTTGACCAAGGGAAAGGAAAAATCATCAATATCTCCTCAGTCCGCAGTTTCCAGGGCCGGGCGGAAGATTTGGCCTACGCGCCCAGTAAGGGGGCGGTCAACCAACTGACCCGTTCCCTGGCCATTGAATGGGGAGCCAAAGGCGTGAATGTAAATGCCATCGCCCCGGTTTTTACTCTTACCCCCATGAATCGGGCCATTCTGGATGACCCGGTCAAGAAGGAATGGGTCCTCGGCCGCATCCCCATGAAGCGCCTGGGTGAACTGGAAGACCTCTTCGGCCCTGTCGTTTTCCTGGCCTCCGAGGCATCAGACTTTATAAATGGTCATATCCTCATCGTTGATGGAGGATGGATTGCGGCTTAATTCAGCAGTTTGAAAAGGGTTCCCAGAAATCCCTCCCGGCCTCCCTTTTTCAAAGGGAGGAGATAGAGTTCCCTCCTCCGCACCACATCATTTCAGTAATAGACAAATAGACTGGTCCAATTCCTTCCATGCCTGCGCTTTCTTTAGCCGCACGAATTTCTCGATTGAAAGTCTTATCCTTTTTAAATTAGAATATTTACATAACACCCGCAGGCTCGTCCTATTAAATTTTTATTGATTCTCAGTAAGCTAAAGGCGGAATGTTCTGGGAAATTCTTTTCTTCTCCCTGAAAGGGTTTTAGTCGCCGCATCAAGAAGTCATTCCGCCTGTGGTTTTATCTTTATTCCTCCCCGCGATGAATCGCGGGGCTATTGTCGTATATCCCCGTCCGGGGCATCGGATTAAATTAGAGTGCTTGTGCCCCCGGCGGGAGGGGATTGAGAGAAGGGGGAAACGCGCTCTTACCTCCCCCACCAAAGGGAGAGGGGAGTGGTCATAGGTAGAATTATGGCCTCGCAAAAAAAATCCCGACCCGGCAAGCTTAAACCTCTTCCTGCCAGAACCGATACCCTCCGCCAGAGGGCGGAGAAGATGGTGGGGAAAAAAGTTAAAGCCGTCCGGAAGATGCCCCTGGAGGAAATGGCGAAGATCATCCACGAGCTCCAGGTGCATCAGGTCGAGCTGGAGATGCAGAACGATGAGCTCCGTAGGACCCAGCAGGAACTTGAGTTCTCCAGGAGCAAATACGCCGACCTCTATGACTTTGCCCCCATCGGGTATTTCACCTTCGACCGATTCGGAAGAATCCTGGAGGCGAACCTTACCGGCGCCAGGCTGCTGGGCGCCGATAGATCCCTCCTGATCAATAAGCCCATTAACCTTTTCGTCATGCCCGATCATCAGGGACAGTTTCGTTCCCACCGCCTTAAGGCCCTCGGGGGCGGCGAACCGAAAATTTGTGAACTGAGACTCCGGAAAATGGACGGCACTCCCTTCTTTGCCCAAATGAAAAGCATCGCCATAAAAGAAACTCCGGGAAATCCCGTGAAAATTCTTTCAGCCGTGATCGATATCACTGGGCGCCGCCAAGCGGAGGAAGACCTCCGGACGGAGCACTCCTTTCGCGAAGCCATGGAAACCTCCCTTCTTTCGGGCCTTGTGGCCTTTGATCTGGAAGGAAGCCAGATTTACACCAACCCTGCTTTCTGCCGGATGGTCGGATGGAAAAAGGATGATTTGCTCGGAGCCAAGCCCCCTTTCCTCTACTGGCCTCCCGAAGAAAAAAGGCTCCTCACCAAGACTTTCAAGGGGATTCTCACCGATGAAAATCCTTCCGGAAAGGTCGAACTCCGCCTGAAGAAACGGAGCGGGACCCGCTTTGAAGCGCTCTTTTTGTTTTCTCCCCTGAAAGACAGCCGGGGAAAGCCGATGGGGTGGGTGGCTTCCGTCGGGGACATTACCGAAATGAAAAAAAGAGAGGAAGAGATCCGTAGGCTCAACGCCGAACTGGAAGAGCGGGTCCGCCGGCGCACCGCCGAACTGGAATCCATTAACCAGAGCCTGAAAACTGAGATCGCCGAGCGCGAGCGGTTGCAGAAGCGGAGCTCCCATCTCGCCACCTTTCCTCGATTAAGTCCCTCCCCGGTTCTGGAGCTGAATCGCTCCGGAGTGCTCACTTTCCTCAATCGTGCCGCCCGGAAAGTTCTGACGGAAGCCTCCATTGAGGATGTGAAGGCCTTTTTCCCGGAAGACCTGGAGAAAATCCTGAAGGCCCTGGAACACAAGAAGCAGGGGTCGTTCAAACGCCAGGTGGAGATAAAAGGCCGATTCTTTGAGTTGACCGTGCAACTGGTTTCCGAGTTCAACGTGGTCCGGCTCTATGGCAATGAAATCACCCGTCGGAAAAAGATGGAGGAAGAACTCCGCCGGTCCCGGGACGAATTAGAATTAATGGTATGGGAACGGAGACGGATTCTTAACAAGCGTCTCCGGGAGATTAATTGCCTTCATGCCATCTCCCGCCGGCTTTATGAATCGAAGGAGCCCCTGGAGAAGGTTTTGGAGGCGATTGTCGGCCTGATCCCCGCGGGGTGGCAGTACCCGGAGATTACCTGCGCCAGGATTACTTATGAAGGGCGGGAATTCAAATGCCCGGACTTTAAAAAAACCCCCTGGAAGCAAAGCCGCGACCTTCTTCTGAAGGGAGAGAAGGTTGGCCTCCTGGAGGTTTACTATCTGGAGGAAAAGCCAGCCAGCGATGAGGGGCCCTTTTTAAAAGAGGAAGGAATCCTCCTCCAGTCCATCGCCGACGGACTGGGATTGTTTATCGAAGCAAGGCATGTAGAGCAGGAGCATCTCCGCCTGGTGGCGGCAATGGAACAGGCTTCCGAAGCGGTGATGATCACCGGCCTCGACGGAGACATTCGGTTCGTGAACCCGGCTTTCGAATCCATTTATGGGTGCAACCGCCAAGAGATCCTGGGGAAGAAATATGGCCCAATTCTGAGGAATGGATTGGAAGAAGAGGTCGAAAAACAGATTCAGGATTCCATCCGGCAGGGCAGGAACTGGAATGGCCGCCTTTCCAGAAGAAAAGACGGGATGGGTATCGATTTGGATTTGACCGTCTCTCCCATACGGAATCAGGCAGGAGAAATCATCAACTATCTTTTCGTCGGACGGGACGTAACCCAGGAAGTCAAGCTGCAGCAGCAAATTCACCAGGTCCAGAAGTTGGAGGCCTTGGGGACCCTGGCCGGAGGAGTCGCCCATGATTTCAACAACCTCCTGATGTCGATGGTCATCAACACCGACCTTGCCCTTCTGGATGCCCCGGTCGGGACTCCCATGCGGTCTTGCCTGCAGCAGGTGCTCAAGGCTGCCAACATCGGTCAGAGTCTGGTGAAGCAGATCGTTGCCTTCAGCCGCCCGGCCCAGCAGCAAAGGTATCCGATGACCGTTGCCTCCATCGTTCAGGAAGCTCTCAAACTGATCCGAGCGTCCATTCCGACCACTATTGAGATTCGGCAGAATCTTGAAGCCCAGACGAGCGTGGCCAGGGTCAACCCGGACCAGGTTCATCAGGTTCTGGTCAACCTGTGCAGCAACGCTGCTTATGCCATGCGCGGCCGGGGTGGCCTTTTGGAAGTGAGTCTGGTCGATGTGGAGGCAGATGCGGCCATGGCCGTTCTCCATCCCGACCTGGAGTCAGGCCCCTACATCCAGTTAACGGTGAAGGACACCGGACAGGGGATCGACCCGGGAATTTTGGACCGAATCTTTGAACCCTTCTTTACCACCAAGGAGCGGGGCGAGGGGTCAGGGATGGGGCTGGCCGTAGTTCACGGAATCGTTAAAGGTCATGGGGGAGCCATTATGGTGTCAAGCGTACCGGGGCAGGGTTCCACTTTCAATATATTCTTCCCCCGGGTGCGAGAGAATGTTGTACCGGAACCCCTCCCATCAATCCTGCAACCAGGGAAGAACGAGCGGGTTCTCATCATCGATGATGACGAGCCCATTCTTCGCAGCCTCCAATCCGCTCTGGAGCGGATCGGTTATCGGGTGACCGCCACAGCCAGCAGCCAGGAAGCCTGGAAAATCTTTCGCTCTCAACCGGAAGCCTTCGATTTGGTGATTACCGATCAGATCATGCCCCGGATGACTGGAATACAGCTGGCCGAAAATTTGTTGAAGTCGCGAAGCGATATCCCGATCATCCTGATCACCGGATTCAGTGAGGACATCGACGAAGATGCGGCGAAGGCCCTGGGAATCCGGGAGTTCCTCTTAAAGCCAACCAATGCTCAAACCCTATCTGAAGCAATACGCCGGGTCCTGGATCAAAATAGAAAATGAAAGATTAACCGCAGAGAACGCGGAGAACGCAGAGAAGAATTAAAATGTAAAGACGCAAAAAAGAATTGACTTGATCCTCTTGCAAAATTCTCTCTTCCGTCATTCCCGCGAAAGTGGGAATCCAGAATTGCTTGAATCCCGCCGATGGCGGGACTGGATTCCGGGTCGCGCGTCGCTTGCCCGGAATGACGATTTTCCTATAGGGCGAAACTTTTGCAAAGGCCTCACTTTTTTGAAATTAGTCTTTTGAATGATTTGATCCCGCTCCGAGCGGGACGATCTCTGCGGGCTCTGCGGTGAAAAATTCAAAGCAAAGGAGGAAGCTATGTACCAAACAATTCTGGTTCCCCTGGATGGCTCCAAGTTGGCAGAGTGTGTCTTGCCCCACGTGGAGACGTTGGTCCGCGGGTCTCAGGCCAAACGGGTGGTCTTCACCCGTGTGGTGGAACCCGTCTATCTTCCGCCCGGAGATTACATTATGCCGGAAGATCAGATCCGGAAGATGGAGGCTGAAATGAGAGAGGACGCGCAGAATTACCTCAAAGACATTGTCAGCCGGACCAAATATGATGGGGCTCGAGTAGAGTCAGCAATCTTATATGGAAGAGCCGCCGACACCCTGGCTGACTTCGCACCCAAGAACCAAATCGACATTATCATCATTGCCACCCACGGACGTTCAGGGGTTAGCCGGTGGGTGTGGGGAAGCGTAGCTGACCGTATCCTCCGCTCCTCCTGCGTGCCGGTTTTGATGATCCGCGCTCCAGGGTGTGTACCCGGCATCTGAGTCGATTCGTGCAAACGTAATAAATAACCTATCATTGCGAGGGACGGAGCGACGAAGCAATCCCGAGAAAAAATGAGCTTGCCACGCTCCCTTCGGTCGCTCGCAATGACGAAAATGGGGTACGACACAGTCTCAAATTGGGGGAGAGAGGAAGGGTCAGGTTAAACCCTTTATCTCTTGACAAGTAAAGCACTATCCAGTATTCATGCAGAGACAATACGGCTGGCCGGATTCGCGCCTCTAAAGTATTCATTTTGTGAGCAGATGTAAGATTTTACCCGCACTACCCCCCTTCCCTTGGTCCCTATGGGGGACCTTCGGAAAACCCTTGGTTTTGCCACTGGGGACTTGGGTTCTTTTCCCTTTCGAATCTGCGATTCCGCCAGTGCTTCATAAGGAGGAGTAACCATGTCTGTTGAGATGATCCAGGCTTTTCTTTCACTTAGTACCCCAACGATTTCGGATGCTCTAGACCTGCTCCGCCTGAGCGGTGGATGCCTCGGGCTGCGGCCGGTGGTGATGGGCCATAAGATTGCCGGCCCGGCCTTTACTGTTCGTTTCGTGCCTGTTGGCCTTGGGAAGAAGGGAGCCGGCGATTTTCTGGATGACGTGCGCCCGGGAAGCGTAGTCGTCATAGATAATGGCGGACGAACATATTGCACGGTTTGGGGTGACCTGATGACCCGGGTAGCGAAGCGTAACAGAATAGCAGGCACGGTTATCGACGGCGTATGTCGGGACGTAGCCCTGATCCGGGAGTTGAATTACCCCATTTTCACCCGTGGGGGTTTTATGGTGACTGGAAAGGGGCGAGTGCGGCTTGCCTCGGTGCAGGAAGAGGTAACCGCCGGAGATATATCGGTACATCCTGAGGACCTAATAATTGCAGATGACAGCGGTGTGCTGGTCGTTCCAAAATCCCGGGCGGATGAAGTGTTGCGGACGGCTCAGGATATCGGCGCTCGAGAAGATCGGATCAAGCGCATGGTGGAAGAAGGCCTGACCCTCAAGGAAGCCAGGGCGCGGGAGGGGTATGATCAAATTGGGAAATTGTAGCGAAAGGATCCTTTGAGATCATCTTGGAGGGATGAAACCGGAATAGCATGAGTTTTCTGTTTACGGAACCATTGTGAAGTTGATGCTTTCGTGAAAAGTCGTTTTCTTGTCATTTCGAGCATCTGACCCCGGGCTGCGCTTCGGGGTTATCCACGGAAAGGACTTGCTCTTCATCAGTGATTGCGAGGAGCGCAGCGACGCGGCAATCTCGTTTTCCTTGCGATTGCTTCGCTGATGCTCGCAATGATTCTATCTTGACTTTTTAAAAATTCATCAAGTTTACAGGAAGAAAAAAGGGAGGATCATAAAATGCGACAAGACCTGGAGCTTCTCAAAGGCGCGATTGAAATACATGTTCATTCGGGTCCCGATCTATTGCCAAGACTACTGGACCATGCCGAATTGGTGCGGATGGCAAAAGATGCGGGGTATCGCGCCATCGTGCTCAAAAGCCAGAATATGGGGACGGCCGATCGAGTGCCGTTTATCCGCATGCTGGTGCCCGATATTGATGTCTTCGGGAGTGTGACCTTAAACTACTCCGTGGGCGGGATCAACCCGTTTGCGGTAAACGCGGCTTTGGGCTTTGGGGCCAAAATTGTGTGGATGCCCACCATCGATGCCAGACATCACATGAGTTATTTCGGAGGGCTGGGGCAGTTTGGGTCATCCATCAAGTCGGAAAAAAAACTGCCGGAGTTCTACAAAAAGGCAAAGGGATTGACGGTTCTTTCCGATGACGGAAAGCTGCTTCCGGAAGTGCGGGATATTCTAGACCTGATTGCTGCGAGCAAAACCGTATTGGGCTTCGGGCACTTGACTCTTGATGAAATGTTCGCTCTGGCCAAGGGGTGCCGGGATGCCGGGGTACAAAAGATGTTTATTGATCATCCTGACCTTGCCTTCACCAAAGTTCCTCTCGAAACGCAGATTGAATTGGTCAAGATGGGAGTCAAAATGAATTACGTTGCCGCGGAGATTTCACCCCGATTTTACTGCATTTCGCCGAAGGAGATTGTAAATAACATGAGGCAGATAGGAGTGAACAATTCCCTGATTTCTACCGATGTTGGAACTCCCACGAATCCGAACCCCATTGAAACGATGCGATCTTATGTCCAAATCCTGCTGGACGAAGGATTGACCCCCGGCGATGTGAAAACCATGCTTCATGACAATCCCGCGGCTATGCTATACGAGTGAAATAGGATTTTTTACCCTTGTAAGGCTTCACCCTACATAGCCGAGAAATTGCTAAGGAACAAATCAACCAATAAAAGGAGGGTAAGAACTTGAGAAAGGGAATCTTGATTTGGGTAACTGTATTTCTATTCACATTCCTTCTTGGCCTGGCAGCATGGGCGGCAGATAAGCCTCCCGTTAAGATCGGGGTTGTGCAGCCCCTGACGGGGCAAGGGGCCAACGTGGCCAAGAGCTGGCTGGAGGGTATGAATCTGGCAGTGAATATGATTAATAAGGAGGGAGGGATCCTGGGAGGCCGGAAGGTCGAGATGGTGGTGGAAGATGATCAATGTATCCCCGCCCAGTCCATCGCCGCCACCAAAAAGCTCATCCACGAAGACAAGCTCAAAGTCATCCTGGCGGCCATGTGCTCTTCGGCCACGATCGCCGACGTTCCCATCACCAAAGAAGCCGGAGTCGTTCAAATTGTGTCTCTGTCCTTCGCCGACTCCATTACCGAGATGGGCAACCCTCTGCTCTTCCGGACCTGCACCACCAACAAGATTCTGGCCGATGGCATGGCTTATAAGATCGCCCAGGAATTTAAGGTCAAGTCCATGGCTTTTTATTCCATCAACGATGACTATGGACGGGGCCTTGTGGAACAGACCAAGAGTATTTTTGAAAAGTTGGGCACCCCCAAAGTTCTTTTCGAAGGGTTTTTTGAATTTAATGACCGGGACTTTTCCGCTCCCCTCACGAAAATGAAGGGCCTCAAGCCGGAAGGTCTCTACCTGGTTGCCCGGTTTCCCCAGAACGCCCAGATCCTGAACCAAATGGCCGAACTGGGGTTCAAGTCCAAGCTCTTTGGCCCGATCAATCTGGTAGCCGATGATTGCATCGGGGCTGCCGGCAAGAACGTAGAGGGAGCCTACGGAGTCGTAAACTGGGCGAACGAATTGGACACTGCCGGAGCCAAAAAGTACGTCAATGCTTTTAAGGCTAAATACGGAAAATTTCCCGAAGACGACTTCAGCATGTGCGGATACACGGGAACGATGGTATCGGCCATGGGAATCGATAAGGCGGGAACAGACCAGGATCCTCAAAAGATCGGCGAGGCCCTCCGGAAATTGAAATGGGATTCACCCAATGGCCCGCTTTCCTTTGATGCCAAAGGACAAGGGACCATAAAGGTTTATGTCGTTCAGGTAAAGAACGGACAGCGAGTTTTGCTAAAGTAATCTGAGAATCAGAGGACGCGGACCCAATCCTGGTAAGGGTGAGACGACGATCCGTGTCCTCTTTTTTATTTCAAAAAATGGAACTTTTTCTTCAACAACTCGTTAACGGCTTGGTCATCGGGATCATTTATTCCCTAGTGGCCATCGGGCTCACGGTCATTTACGGGATCTTCGACATTATCAACATGACCCAGGGAACCTTTTTCATGATCGGAGCCTTCGCCGCCTACTTTCTGACCAAAAATTTGGGGGTCAGCTACTTTCTCTCGATCCCCCTGGCGATGATTATCACGGGAGTGATGGGAATTCTGGTCGAACGCTCTTCGGTGAGGACCCTGCGGGGGCAACAAAACATCGTCTTCCTTCTTTCCACGATGGGCCTCATGGTGTTGCTGGAGAATCTCGCGCTGGTCCTCTGGGGAGCGACCCCCCGGCAGTTGCCCAGTCCCTTCGCGCCGGAGCCCGTCGTCTTTCTGGGCGTTTTCTTAACCCGGCAGAAGATCTTTCTTTTCCTTTGCGCAACCGTCATGATTCTCCTGGTCAAGCGGTTCATCAAGGGCTCGCGCCTCGGTCGTTCCATGCGGGCCGTGGCCACGGATCAGAATACGGCGGCCCTGATGGGCATCGACGTCAACCGGGTTTTCATTGCCACTTTCGGGATCGGAGCGGGTCTTTCGGCAGCCGCAGGGGTCTTACTGGGTCCGATCTTTGACATCGAGCCGGCCATGGGGCATCTGACTCTCATAAAGGCTTTCATCGTGGTCATCATGGGGGGCATGGGGAATATCACCGGAGCCTTCTATTGCGGGTTGATCCTCGGAGTGGCGGAAAGCATGGGAGCCGGGTATATCAACGTAGATTATAAGGATGCCTTCGGCCTGATCATTATGATCCTGGTACTCCTCTTCCGGCCGCAGGGCCTTCTTGGCAAAGGGGGCCTTCGATGAACCGGGGGCGTTGGCTTTTCAGGGCCATCGTGGTCATCGTAGTCCTCGTCCTCCCATTGCTTTTCGAGTCCACCTACGCCCGGCACATCCTGGTTTCTTCCGGGATCTTCATCCTCCTCTCCCTGGGGCTGAATTTCATCATGGGTTATATGGGCCAGACCCCCTTCGGGTACCCGGTGTTCTTCGGTCTGGGCGCCTACACCACGGCTCTTGGGTTCACTTACCTGGGGACCGATTTCTGGACCGGCTTGATCGCCGCCCCCATCGTGGCCGGGATTTTTGGGTTCTTGATCGGCTATCCTTCCCTGCGCCTCCGGGGCCCTTATTTTGCCATCGTGACTCTCGCTTTTGCCGAAATCGTTGCCCTCATCTTGAACAACTGGGTCTCCTTCACACGCGGCTCCATGGGAATTTCAGGAATTCCCCACCCCAAGATCATAATCCCCGGGCTCATCGATTTCACCTTCAATCACGAACTCAAGTGGTATTATTTGGTCGTCATCATCTGTGCCTTTTATTTATTGGTCAACCACCGTTTGATCCACTCCTATGCCGGCGAGGCCTGGTTGGCCATTCGCGAGAACGAAGACCTGGCCGAAGCAGTCGGTATTCATACCTTTAAATGGAAGATGATCTCTTTCGTCATTGGCGCCATGATGGGAGGGATGGCCGGCTGCATCTATGCCCACTATTACACCATTGCCAGCCCCGATCTGGTGGGCTTCTATTACATCACCACCATTTTTGCCATGGTCATCATCGGGGGGAGGGGAACGCTCCTGGGGCCCGTGCTCGGCGCTATTCTTTTTACTGCCGTTCCCGAGTACCTGCGGGCGGCAAAGACCATGCGGCTGGTCATCTTTGGGCTCATCATGCTCCTGAGTATCATCTTTATGCCCCAGGGGTTGAATGGTCTGGTAAACGATATCCGCGAACGTTTTCGGAGGAGATAGGTTTGGCCTCTTTGCAAGTGAAAAATGTGTCCAGATACTTTGGGGGGGTTGCTGCTTTAAGCGAGGTAAACTTTGGCCTATCTCCCGGGGAGATTGTGGGTTTAATCGGTCCCAATGGAGCGGGGAAGACCACCCTCTTTAATGTTATCACCGGTTTCAGCAAGCCCTCGAGGGGACAGGTCCTTTATGAGGGGCGGGTGATATCAGACCTGGCCCCTTATGAAATCGCCTCCCTGGGCATCATCCGTACGTACCAGAAGACGAGTATCTTTCCTGTCCTTACCGTTGCCCAGAACATTGCCATCGGCCACCACCGGCAGAATCAGCCGGGAATATGGTCGGCGCTTTTACGGACTCAGGCCCATCATACGGAGCGGCAAGAAAGCGAGACCGGGATCAAAGAGATCTTGGATTTCCTGTCCATGGATTGGGCGAAAGATTATACCGCCCAGAATCTTTCCTATGGCGACCAGAGAAAGCTAGAGATCGCCATTGCCCTTTCTGCCCGACCTAAACTTCTGCTTCTCGACGAACCCGCCGCCGGTCTGAACCCGGAGGAAACGAATGGGCTGATGGAAGTGATCAAGAAGATCCAGGAACGGGGGATCACCATCCTGGTTGTCGAACATCACATGAAGTTGGTCATGCGCATCTGCGAAAGGATTGTGGTTCTCAATTATGGCAAAAAGATTGCCGAAGGAACTCCGGCCCAAATTCAAAACCACGAGGAAGTCATCAAGGTCTACTTGGGAGAAGAGGTTGAAGAGCAAACATGATGCTGGTCATTCATGATATCGAAGTCTATTACGGTCATGTTTATGCCCTGAAAAAGGTATCGGTCCACGTGGACCAAGGGGAGATCGTCACGCTCATCGGCGCCAACGGGGCCGGGAAGTCGACGATTCTCAACACGATCTCCGGGTTGGTGCGACCCTCTTCAGGCGAGCTCCAATTTTTAGACAAGAGAATTGACCGCGTGTCCCCCCACAAAATCCTTTCCCTGGGGGTAGCCCAGATACCGGAGGGGCGCAAGATCTTCCCCGATATGTCCGTCGAAGAAAATCTGAGGGTAGGGGCTCATGTGGTCCGGGAAGGAAAAGTCATCGCGGAACGCATGGGGAACGCCTTTGCCTTGTTCCCCATTTTAGGAGAAAGAAAAAACCAGTTGGGCGGTACCCTCTCGGGCGGTGAGCAGCAGATGTTGGCCATCTGCCGGGGGTTGATGACCGCGCCCAAACTTCTCCTGATGGATGAGCCTTCCCTTGGCCTTGCCCCCCTGATCGTGCAGGAAGTCTCCCGCATCATTCGGGGAATCAAGGAACAAGGCATCACCCTCCTGCTCGTCGAGCAAAATGCCCGCATGGCTCTGAAACTCGCGGATCGGGGCTATGTTCTGGAAACCGGCCGAATCGTCATGACCGATACGGGTCGCAATCTGCTCGGCAATGAAAGCGTCAAAAAAGCCTACTTGGGGTAATTGCCGGAGAGCTATCCATCTTCCTCTTCTTTCCTTAGCCCTTGCACCTGCTGGAGCTACCCCCTTACGGCTCCCGCATCCCCCCTGAGATATTCCACAATCTCGTGATCGTTATTCCGCTGGAGGAGGTAAGCTGAATACAAGACTTCCCGTAAAATCCTTTCAAATCGATTGCGCCCCATGGTCATGGATCAACTTGACCAGCTCAAAGCCAGTCTGGTCGATTGACTCCTGCTTGGCCCGTGGCGCCCTCTCGGGCAAAATGCAATCCGCGGTCGAGGGCCTGCGGGCAGACCTCAAGCTCCCTCGATCATAATCATTTTCGACTTCGCGGTTCGAAGCCGGATCT
>Ga0187889_10003743_pt1 | contig 13147 bp, 7 predicted proteins | sample June2016WEW_7_10_2_FD_132992 | JGI IMG/M metagenome (GOLD analysis project Ga0187889, IMG submission 132992) | Peatland microbial communities from SPRUCE experiment site at the Marcell Experimental Forest, Minnesota, USA - June2016WEW_7_100 | ecosystem: Environmental > Terrestrial > Soil >... | reverse complement strand
CCACCTTCCTCGCCCGGTCAAGGCTATCCCTACAGACCCAGGTACCCGCCCGACCTATTAGCCCTCTGCGTTGGCCAGCCCAAGTCACACTGCCGCCCACCCACGGAAATCCCGGATCAACCCTAATTACAAAGGCCTCTCCCCTCCGTTCCTCGCGATTGCCTTTCACGGCCTCCACCGCCCGCCGGACGTCGCTCGTGACCGCTTCGGTAATAAGCTGAATGCTCGTGGTCTTTTCTCGACGATCGGGGGAGACGGCAAGCTCCAGCAGGTGTTGGAGTTCAGGCCAACTCCAGATCAGCCTTGACAGGTAGCCAGCGATCCACTCTCTGTCTTCGTCAGCAGATAGATAGATGCCGCGCCGGCGGGCCAGGGCCAACAAGGAACGCGTGTCGAACCGACGTGATTTCGACATCAAGATGTCAAACACGTCCTTATCGTCCGCATAGAAGAGCGGGACATGCTGGACCCTATTCATCGCCCATTCCTATATCCAGATCGTCGAAGTGGGTCACGAAGGTCTCGATGCGCTCGTACGAAACAGCCTTGAGGCGTTCAGTCATGTCGCGACGTCCGGCAGGGTGAATCTGCCTGAGGTACTCTTCCTTGGCCTTCTCAAAGAGCGGCCTCGTGCTTTCCTGACGAGCCGTAGCCGGCACGCTCCGGACTTGGATTACGTGCCCTGTGTCAATCAGCTGAAAACGGAAGAGATAGTCAAGAAGGTACTTGAAACTGTCTGTCGTTGAGCCGTTGTCGCGATAGTAGACGAGCGTATTCGTGCGAACCGCATTATCGGCGAGAGGGGTGTGAAATCGGAGCATCTGCCATGGGCCCGTCAACCATTCCAGACTAGCGGCAGCGGCTTCTTTGGATTTGCGAGCTGGTATCTGTACAAGGTCTGGATAGTAGAAGTGGCAATCCTCGCGAGGAGGAACAGCCAGGCGTCCCCGTAGCAGCGTGATGTCCTGGGCAATGCTGTATAGGTATGTGATCTGTGCGGGTCCCATCACATACATTCGGCTGCCTTGTTGTAGGGTGGAGTTGGTCCTATCAACCTGGGCCAAGAGTCGGTCGAAGTCGCCGGTGTATTCTCCATCGTGGTTGTAAACGAAAAGCAACCCGACGACATGGGTCGGTTGCGCTTGATGATCGGATACGTAGAGCTCGGCGAATCGTGAGGATACATTGGCACATTCGGTTGCCATCGCGAGACCTCTGATGGCTCCAGAAACCTTGGACAGCTGTATCGAAGCCTTCGCGTAACTCTTAAGGTCTGCGGTGACATACACGAATCCGGCATCGTACGGGTCGTCGTAGCAGAAGACGATGTCGGAGGGATGGCTTGAGGCCTTTGTTCGGTGCCGTTCCCGCAGTCCGCAGTCCCAGCTTGTATTTCGTGGCGCACACGGATGCCAACCGAATTCGGCAAACAGTTGAGATGAGACTTTTTCGGCGATTCTCGCGATGTTGGCAGTTTCAGCCATCTTTGGCCTCGCATTCCCTGGACGAGACGCTTCTCTTCCCGCACCAGGATGAGACTAACATGGCCACTATACACCCGCCTCGGCTGGACGAGAAGGTCCCGCCGGGCTGGGTCGGTCTTCGCGTTCAGGCTACGTCGGCCCGGTGTTCGCCTCTGCCGGGAGTGATGACGAGGGCAAGGTCGCCGCTGGCTAGTTCCGCGAAAGCGATGAGACTGGTGCTCGGAGCCCCTCTTTTTCAGGGGCTATCTTGCGGAGACTACGCCACACGCCGGCCGGGACCTCTTGTCATAGCCTGGCGGAGCCGAAATTTGCGTCCCGCTTGGTAGGCGATCACACCTCGCTGCGGCGTGATCCAGGGCGTCTACCACCTAACTTTGGACAGAAGAAGCGGAGGCAATCATGTGACAAACCGCTCAGTATTGTTCGGGGAACCGACCTTCACCTGGACGGCGACGACCGACGCCGGGTCGGGCCTTGCCGAAGACCAGCTCTGGGTCGACGGCACCCTTACCGTAGACAATATTTTGGCCAGTGCCACATCGGTCACGCCGACGGTCGCCCTGACGGATGGCGCGCACAGCTGGCGCATCTATGCGGTGACTGTGGCCGGCGCCGTCCGGCATTCCCACGGGACTTGGTGGATCACGCTGGACACCACGCCGCTCGCCCCGCACGCCGCCATCCGACGACCACCGACATCGCCAAGATCAAGGCCCTGCGCGAGCAGAGCAGATCGAGGCCGATAACAAGCCACGGGCACCTACTGAAGTGACCATGTAACTATTGGGAATGACGGCATATTCGGCGCTGCTACGTCTGGAGTTGCCCCCAGAGTTGCCCCCAGGATCTCGCGAGTGCCTATCGCCCATCGGTGCGGATCCGTGGGTGGTTCGCCAAGCGCTGGTCAGCTACTAGCTAGCGCATGTGGCCAAGTAAGGCGGGATCGGTGGCGCACCCGCGTTGCCCGAGTTGGCGAGGAAGTGGGGCAGGGCTCACGCGTCGCGAAGGAATTAGCGCCAATCCGGGTGTCTATGGAACGAGGTGCAGGCATGTTGAAAGCAAAGCCGTGCGTTCTGTTCACCCTTGGGATGGTGGCTCTTGGTCGGGGTCAGGCAAGAGCGGCGCATGACGGCTACAGATTCCGGCACCAGGATCGCTGGCCGAGCGCGGTCGAGGTCGACGGCCGTCGGGCACCCATTTCGAGCCGGGCGTCACCGCCGGAAGCACTCCTTGAATTCGTCCCTCTGCCGTATGGGCGTGGGCCCCTCAGTAGTCCCAGTCCTCATGCGCCAGCGGTGCTCGGTTGAGCTGGCTCCGTAGGTGCGGCCAGTTCGGCAGGTGGTGGCTGAGGATGGCGCGGAAGCGGTCGCTGTGGGTGGGCTCGATGAGGTGGGCGAGCTCGTGGACCAGGACGTATTCGAGGCAGGCTGGGGGTTTCTTGGCTAGGTCGGTGTTGAGGCGGATGGCGGCCTTCGCTGGGTTGCAGCTCCCCCATTTGGTCTTCATCTGGCGGACGAATATGGCCTGCGCCTCGACTTTCAGGATGCGTTGCCACTTGGCGAGCAGGGGAGAGACGGCAGCTCGAACCTGGGCGCGGTACCAGGCCGCAAGGATCTCGTGCCTCTGGGCCTGGTCAGTGCCGGGTCGAATCGTCAGCACCAACTCGTCTTTGCGCAGCTCGATGGTGGGCGCGGCCTGCTGCTCGACGACTTTCATCAGGTATCGGCTGGCCCAGACGAAGTGGCTCTCGCGATTGACGTACTCGCGGCTGGTTTCGCGTGCTTGGGCCTGCAGCTCGGCAATCTGGCGTCGCAACCACGGGAGCTTGGAAAGCGCATACAACCGGATGGTGTCGAGCTGCATGCGCTCGGGGGCGACGATGCGCACGTGGCCTTGTGGCGGGTGCACGGTTAGGTGCAGGTTTTTGATGGCCTTGTTCTCCACCTCGACGCCAATGCCGCCAATGGTGAGCCGTTCGCCCATCAGTATTCCCCTTGCGCCTTGATGATGCGGAACAAGTTCTCGACCTCGCCCTCGTTGGGAACCAGTCGGAACAGGGCGCCCTTGATTACCTGTTCCTTCGCTTGGTGACCCCGCCAACCGTCTGGGCGCACTTCGCGGATTTTTGCGTCAATGCGCGTGGCGAGAGTGAGCACCGGGTCATCGGATTCCGGTCCATCGTCGGCGATGCGTGGCCTCGCCTTGAGGTTGTTGTAGATGGCGCGCAGACCTGCGCTCGCCTTCAGGGCATCAGGGGTGTCATCCGCAACACCGGCCTGGACCTGCTTGGCCAGCTCGGCGATCTTCTTCAGGTACTGCTCGTATTCGCCCGCGCGTTCCTTGCGAAACCTGATGATTTCGTCGAGCAGCGCCGACATCTTCTCGTAGAACGCCGGGTCATTAAGCCGCTCCTTCATGATCTTGCGGCGAACGTTGTTCTCGATGGTTTCAGCCACCGCGCTCCGGTTGCTGCGCAGCCCTGCCGGTAGACCGCTGACGGCGGTCGCCACGCCAGATTTCACCACCAGGTCCAGCAGGCCCACGCCATCGAATGGGGAAATCTTGCGCGAGTCGTCGGCCTCGATGTACGTGTCGAGCAGGAAGCGCATGTCGGCCTCGTACGCCTTGAGGTCGATTTCCTCACCGCTTGCCCGCCGGACGATCTCACGCACTTCGACGTACTGGCTAACCTGACGCTTGATGCGGTCGACGTCCGCCTTGGCGTACCCGGCTGCCTCCATCTCGTCTTGGAGGTTGGCGTAGGCGCGCGCCAGAGCCACCACCCCCTTGTATAGCGCGGTTCGCTGCGGCTCGTGCGCGGCCAGGTCGGCGGGGATTTCGGTGTTGCCGCAGAAGTAGTGGATGTGCTGAAGCTCGCCCTTGGGCGGCTCCACCGGTTCGCACAGCAGCGCCAGCGCCTCGATGGCGTTGTCCAGCCTTTCCCTGCTCTTCTCGAGCCGCCCGTGCAGCAGGACCTCAGGATCGGGGCCGGGGCAGCTATGGTCGAGCTCGGACGTGTAAACCGAGATGGCGTTCTCGACCTTCTTGAACAGGTCCTTGTAGTCGACGATGTAGCCGAAGGGCTTGTCCTCGCCATCCAGGCGATTGGTGCGGCAGATGGCCTGGAACAGGCCGTGGTCCTGCATCGACTTGTCGATATACAGGTACGTGCAAGGGGGCGCGTCAAAACCCGTTAGCAGTTTGTCCACCACCACGAGCAGCTTCATATTGGCCGGCTGCTCGATAAACAGCTTCTTGGCCTGGTCCTCGTAGGTTTCGGTCCTGCTCTTGCCCGGAGCCGCCGTGACATCCTTGAGCAGAGCCTCGTAGGTATCGTAGATGACCTGCTTGTCGGTTGCGTTGTTCGCGCCCACTTCTTCCCGGGTCACGTCCTGCGTGTTCGGGTTGTACGATGTCACCAGGGCGCACTTGTTCTTGAAGATCGAGCCTTGCAGCAGGACGTAGTACTTGCACGCCTCGAAGATGCTCGACGCTACCAGGAGGGCATTACCGCGACCGTCGGAAAGGCGGGGCTTGACGCTGAAGTCGTAGACAATGTCCCCCACCAGGCGCTGCATGCGCTCCTTCGAGCTCAGCAGGCTCTGCATGGTGCTCCACTGCTTCTTCAGCGCATCTTTCTGCCAGTCGTTGAGCCCGCGCGTCTTGGCCTCGAACCAGGCGTCCACCTTGTCGGTCGAGCGGATGCGCTGGTCGATGTCGCGTGCCTCGTATACCAGGTCCAACACCACGCCGTCCTCCACCGCCTCGCTGAACTTGTAGGTGTGGATGTAGCCGCCGAAGACCTCCAGGCTGGTCGTCTTGTCTTTCTTTAGAAGCGGCGTGCCGGTGAAACCGATGAATACCGCGTTTGGCATCATGGCCTTCATCACCCGGTGCAGCTTGCCGCTTTGCGTGCGGTGGCACTCGTCCACGAAGACGAAGACCTCGCCAACGGTCTTGCTCGGCTGTCCCTTCAGGTCCTTGATGAACGCCTCGACGTCGTCCACGCCGCGCGGGCCGAACTTGTGCACCAAGGAACAAAGCAGCCTCGGGGCCGCCTGGCCGAGCAGCCGCATCAGGTTTCGGCCGCTGTTCGTGCGCGCAATGGCTTCGCCGGCCTGCTGGAAGACCCGCTCGATTTGCTTGTCCAGCTCGTCGCGGTCGGTGATGATGGCCACCCGGGCGTTGGGGTTGTTTTCGAGAATCCACTTCGCCAGCAGGACCATCACGATGCTCTTGCCGCTGCCCTGGGTGTGCCAGATGATGCCGCCCTTCTTCTGGCGGGCGTGCTCTTGCGCGGCCTTGATGCCGAAGTACTGGTGCACGCGTGGCAGCTTCTTCTGGCCGCCGTCGAACAGCACGAAGTCGTGCATGAGCTCCAGCGCACGCTTCTTGTCGCACATCTTGGCCAGGTACTTGTCGAGCTTGTAGCCCTGGTTGTCTTCCTCGTCTTCCTTCCAGCGCAGGAAGTACTTCTCTTCGGTGCCGATGGTGCCGTACTGCAGACCCTCGGAATTATTGCCCGCGAAGACGAACTGCACGGTGCTGAAGAACCAGGCGTTGAACTCCGGCTGCTGGTTCGAGAGAAGCTGGCGGATGCCGTCGCCGAGGGTGGTGGTGCTCTTCTTCAGCTCGATGACGGCGAACGCGATGCCGTTGATGTACAGGACCAGATCGGGCCGGCGCTCGTGACCGCCCTTCAGCGTAACCTCTTCCGCGATAGCGAAGTCGTTCTTGGCTGGATGGTCCCAGTCGACAAGATGGACGGTCTCGGTGTTTTCGCCAGCGGCGAGCTTGACTTTGACGCCATAGCGGAGCAGGCCATACACCGCTTGGTTGTTGTCGTACAGCTTGCGGCTGAAATTGTCGGCCTCGGCGCGCAGGGCATAGGTGGCACGGGAGATGTGGTCCTTGCTGTAGCCGCACTTGGTAAGCCAGGCGGACAGGAGGTCGGGCTCGATGTTGCGGTTGTCGGGTCGGTCGATCCAGTTGCCCAGGTAGCGGTAGCCGAGCCGGTCGCGGAAGAGGGCGATGATGCGGTCTTGGGTAACGCGTTCGGGGAGGGCGACGGGGGTCATACCAGCCGAGTCTTTCCGGTGAGCAGCTCTTGCATCATGCCCTGCTTGAGCTGGTAGGCCTTGGCTAGCTTGGTTTCGAGGGCAGCTATGTCTGCGTCCATATCGGATAGGACGGTGGCGATGGCGGTTTGCTCGGTGAGGGGCGGGATACTGATTTCAGTAGACCTCACCTGCGCGAGGCTGATTTGCGGATACGCCTGACCCGTTGTGATCGAGTTGTAGTAGCTCCTCACGCCCGGCGGTGTGAGCATGTGGAACACGAACCTCGGATCGACGTGGCCGGCGGAGATTCGTATTCTGGCAATGTGTTGGTTGATATTGGCTTCCGGAAACCCTGGGTCGAGGATTATTACGCGTCCCACGTTTCCGGTAATGGTCATGAGAATGTCACCAGCTCTAACCTCACTGCGGCGGAGCAGCCGGTGTGCTCCCGACGATATGAACATCGCCTCGTTCAGGTCGAGACCGTGCTCGGAAACGCATTCGCTCCGTAGAAATGTCACGCCTGAATCAGTCCAGCCGAAGCCATAGGTGGTGGGCGTTGATCCCTTCGTGATAAAAGCGGAAATTTGTTCCAGACTTTGGGTGCTCCACTTGTCCTTGAAGCCTGGTAGACGCCTCTTGCCGGTGAGGAGCTCTTGCATGGCGCCTTGTTTGACCTGGCGCTTCTTGGTGAGGAGTTGCTCCAGGGATTCAATGAGCGCATCCGCATCCGAGAGCGCCTGGGCAATGGCTTCTTGTTCTTGGAGGGGCGGGAATTGGTAGCTGAAATTGACCGCGTCGCTAATGTTGAACTGCTTCTGTGCGGTGCCGTACTGCACGTGTTCGACCTGTGCCAGGCCCGAGGCGGAATTCATGACATGGCAAAGCCACTGCGAGTTGAACGAGCGATGCTGACGAACGATCATCATCGACGCGCAGTTGCAACCGTGGAGGCATTCGGGAACAACAGCTGTGATGCCAGGCTCACCGACGCGAACGGTGACGAGATCTCCCGCTGCGAGCCGTGATGCCGATAGGGCGGCGTTGCTTTGAGTGGTGATTCGTCTCGCCGACTCCCAACTGATTCGGTTGGGGGCGACGTTTGAGCCTACCAGCATTGGAACGGTGCCCTTGTCATCGAAGTAAGTCGAAGGATTGATGACCAGCCCGACGCTTTGAGCAGGTGAGATCTGTCGTAGGGGTTTCACCTCCCAATCCTCCGGTATCACGCCCACCTCGGTCCGCTTGTAGCCGCGCCTGGCATCACTCATCGTTGCCCCCATCCTCCAGGTTGACGTTCAGCTCTTCTTCCAACTGCTCGACGGTGGGAAGGTTGGTGTCGAGCGGCTGAGGCAGGGCGCGCAGGAGTTGGTATTCGGCCACGCCCATGGGCTTGGCTATGCCGGACAGGGCGTACTCGGCGACCAGTTGGTTCTTGGTCTTGCACAGGAGCAGCCCGATGGTGGGGTTGTCGTCGGGGGCCTTGAGCTGCGCATCCACGGCGGCCAGGTAGAAGTTAAGCTGGCCCGCGTGCTCGGGCGCGAAGGCTCCCGCTTTTAGCTCCACCACGACGTAGCGCTTGAGGCGCACGTGATAGAAGAGCAGGTCGATGAAGAACTCGTCGCCGTTGACCTCGATGCGCTGCTGACGGCCGACGAAGGCGAAGCCGGCACCCAGCTCCAGCAGGAAGCGGGTGATGTGGCGGACCAGGGCGCTTTCGATGTCGCGCTCGTGGGCCTCATCGCTGAGGCCCAGGAAATCGAAATGGTAGGGGTCTTTGAGAATTTCCTGGGCAAGCTGAACTTGGGGCTCGGGCAGGCGCTGGGCGAAGTTGGTCACTGCCGCGCCTTCGCGGAGGTGGAGCTGGGCCTTGATGTTGGCCTGCAGGGTAGAGCGGGACCAGGCGCGTTCGACGGCGCGGATGGCGTACCATTCGCGTTGGTCGGGGTCCGTGGCCTTGGTCAGCAGCGTCACGATGTGGAACCAGGGTAATTGGTCAGCAGGTTGCTGACCAATTTGAAGCGCTGGGCAAAGCTCGGCGAAGACCCGCATATATTTGAGGTTCGATGTGGAAAGGCCCTTCATGTCGGGGAACGCTGCGGCTAGGTCCGCAGCCAGGCGGTCGATCACCTTGGCGCCCCAGCCCTGGCGGTCCTGCCGGGCCAGGATTTCGCTGCCGATGTGGTGGTAAAGGCGCACCAGCTCTTGGTTCACGGACAGCGCGGCTTGCGTCCGCGCACGCTGGATGCGCGACTTCAGATCGGCCAACCAGGCGGCGTAGTCGGTTCGGGAAAGGTCGTCGCTCATGTGCTGAACCCCATCTTCGCCAGGTGCCGGTTGACCTTGGCCTCCAGTTCGGCAACACGCTTGTTCAGGTCTGGCAGCGGCGTCTCGTAGCGTTCGGCAAGCTCTTTGACGCGTTTGGTGAGCTGCTGGCTGATACGGTCGGTTTCGCCGCGGACGGTGGATTCCAGGGCAGCGATCCACTTGTCGTCCACTACCAGGGATTTCACGTCGGCCTCGCTAAGCTTGGGGTACTGGGCGTAGGCTTTATCGTCGAGGCTGGCCTCGGCTTCCTTGACGCGTTTCTTCAGGTCACCTTCCTTGGCGTTCGCCTCCAACCAGGCTTCCAGGGCCTCGGCTTCGGCCTTGGCTTCCTTGTCCCCTTTGATTTCCTTCAGGCGCTTGGCCACGTTGGCTTGGTTGACCTTGTCCAGCTCGGAGAACGCACCTTCCTCGCCACCGTGCTCTTCCTCCAACTCGGCCAGCTTCGCGGTGGCGGCCTCCAGCTCGGCGGTCATCTGGTCGAGCGCAGCTTGTTCCTTGGCGTAGAACCCGGCTGCCACCAGCGCCTTGGGTACCAGGTCGCAGGCCCAGCCCTTGTCCACTTCCTTGCCGGGCTTGCCGTCCTTGCCCTTTTTGGCCTCGATCACGCGATAGGTCTCCGCCTTCCAGCCTTCGTCCGCGACCAGGTAGGCGTCGTCCTGCATGGTCTGGGACCAGTAGTCCATCAGGTGCTGGTAGATGTCGTAGGGGTCAACCAGCGGCCGGTCGGCGTAGTGGTCGAGCAAGCTCTCGGACAGCTCGGCGACCAGTTCTTTGGGGTGGAAGCCCGGTTTCAACGCCTTCAGCTTGGCCGCGGTCCTTTTCTTCCACACGGCGAAATGGGCGTTCATCTGGGCGATGAATTCAGCGAACTCGGGGTGCTCGTAGATGGTGGGCTTGATGTCGGTCTTGGGGACCTTCAGGTCGACAAAGCCGCTGCGGTTCTTCTTGAACAGCTTGGCCTTCAAGCCAGGGCAGATGGCCCAGTACTTGTCGAGCGCATCGACGTCGGCAGCCGGGATGCCACCTTGCAGGTGGCCTTCGATGTCCTGGATGTCCTCGGGGATCTGGCTATCAATGTAGCGGGGCAGGTTCAGGTTGAAGTCGTTCTTCTCGATTTCGCTGAGGCTCACCATGCGGCTGTAGCGAGGCAGGTCCGCCTGGCGGGTGAAGGTGTCGACGATCTTGTGGATGTCTTGCTCGCGCAGGCGGTTCTTGGGGCCGTCCTTCATGAAACCGGCGCTGGCGTCGACCATGAAGATGCCCTTGCGGGCCTGGGCGTCTTGCTTGTCGATGACCACGATGCACGCGGGGATGCCGGTGCCGTAGAACAGGTTCGCGGGCACGCCGATGATGCCCTTGATGTAGCCCTTGCGTACCAGGGCCTTGCGAATGTCAGCCTCGGCATTGCCGCGAAAGAGCACGCCGTGGGGCAGGATGCAGGCGCCGTGGCCCGTGCTCTTGAGCGAGCGCACGATATGCAGCAGATAGGCGTAGTCGCCCTGCTTGTCGGGCGGGACACCGAATGATTTGAAACGTTCGTGCGGGTCGTTAGCCGGGTCGAGCCCGGTGCTCCAGCGCTTGTCGGAAAATGGCGGATTGGCTACCACGTAGTCGAAGGTCTTGAGGCTTGGGCCTTCCTTGAACTTCGGGTCGGTCAGGGTGTTGCCGGGCTCGATGGTCGCCATGGCGTTGCCGTGGAGAATCATGTTCATGCGAGCCAGGCCAGCCGTGGTCGATTCCTTTTCTTGGCCGTAGAGCGTGACCTTGGTGGTCGCCTCGTATGCCACCTTCAGCAGCAACGAGCCCGAGCCACAGGTCGGGTCATACACGGTGGTCTTCGGGCTGGTCTTTGCGTCATGAATGCCGAGAACCTTCGCGATGACGCGGCTAACCTCGGCTGGGGTGTAGAACTGACCCTTGCTCTTGCCACTCTCAGTGGCGAAGTGCCGCATCAGGTACTCGTAGGCGTCGCCCAGGATGTCGTCGCCATCGGCGCGGTTCTTGGAAAAGTCGAGCGTCGGGGATTCGAAGATGGCGATGAGGTTGGTCAGCCGGTCGACCATCTCCTTGCCGCCACCCAGCTTGGCCGCGTCGTTGAAGTCGGGCATGTCGGATAGCTGGTTGGCCTCGGCCAGCGGTGCGACGATCCTCTTGTTGATGAGGTCACCGATGTCCGACTTGCCCTTGAGGGCCACCATGTCCTTGAAGCTGGAGCCGCGTGGAATCTTGATCTCGGCGTAGGGCTGGCCAGCGTACTTGTCGCTGACGTACTTGATGAACAGGAAGACGAGGATGTAGTTCTTGTACTCGTTGGCATCCATCCCGCCGCGCAGCTCGTCGCACGATTGCCATAGGTGGGAATAGAGCTCGGACTTCTTGATGGGCATCGGCTTCCTTCGGTGGCGGCCCAGGAGAGGCCCCGGCGGCATCGTATCACCGGCTTGGGGCGGTCGCGCAGGTCGGAGTGTCACCCAGGGACGCGTCCTTGGTCAGCCGCAAGCGGCGCCCGTAGATCGTCCAAGGACGGCGTCTCTAATCTCGCGCCGAAGGAGTCGCAAGAACGTTCAGGCTCAGCCCACCGAAGGGAACCGGCAAGACGACGCCGTCGGGTTTGAAGCCTGCCGCTCGCGCGGCTGCGCACCCATGGGGAGAGTCGAATATGCCGCGGCGCCCCTCGAGATTCTGAGGGCGCCGCCTGTCGGTGGCCGGGAAAATCGAGGAGATCTTCGAAGCCCACGCGTTTTGCGGCCGTGGCACGCACATTGCTGCAGTTTTGGGCGGAGCGATTTGGGGAGCAACATGAATAACAGACGGTCGGTTCTCTTAGTCGCCGCCCTGGGCGTGGCTTGCAGCGGGCCTGGCCCCGTTTGGGGGGTCCCCGGCACGGGCGGACGTGGCGGTGCCAGCGCTGTCGGAGGTACTCTCGGCGAAGCCGGCGCCTCGACTTCGTCGAACGCGATAGCCCCGGCGGCCTGCGAGCCAACTTTGGGTCAGGGTGGGGCCGCGTCGATGAACGACGCCGAGGCTCCTGTCAACCACCGGCCCACGCCTCTGTGCTGCCCCGCGCAGCGCGGTCCAGGACCGTCGGGCCAGCCTTACCCATACTGTGGGGTGACGGCGAAGATATGCCCGTCCCCATTCGCGACGACGTGTGCGTCTGACTCCGAGTGCACCGACGGAGTGAACGGACGTTGCTTCCCCTTTGAGGGCCTGGTCGGGCCGGGCGGGTGCTCGTACGACGAGTGCTTCACCGACTCGGATTGTGGATCGAAGACACCGTGCCTTTGCCGTTTCTCCTCAACGGACAACAACGCGAACGTCTGTGACGTTGCAGGCAATTGCGCCGTGGACTCGGATTGCGGCCCGGGCAGATATTGCTCTCCCTCGGTGCAAATCATACCGGACCAACTGGCGAACGTGTGCTCGGGTTCGGGTCCCTATTATTGCCATACGGCATCGGACCTCTGCATCAACGATTCGGACTGCGCTTTTTTGTTGGACGCGGGACTGCCGACGTCCTCATCTCCAATATATGCATACGCATGCGCTTACAACCCGCAGGACAGCCGGTGGGAGTGCACTCAGGCCTTCTGCGGTATTCCTTGAGCAGGCCCAGCGAGAGCTCCCGGACGGTCCAGCCGCCCGCCGAGCGAGATCAGGCGATCGGCCGGATTTGGCGCCCGTCGCCGGGTGCGTGCGGTTCACCCAAGCGGGTGGACGGCAGCCTCCAGTCCGCCTGGGCATCATTGCCGCCGGTTCGGCGAAGGCCGTCCCGCCCCAACGCTACCAGCTGCGCGATCGCACGACGGCTGTCGCCCGTGCCATCTTCGCCGGTCGACGCGAGAAGCCCGGAACTTGACGGGCCCTGGCGTCGGCGGAGGAGCAGACGGGTACGCATCGTCCCCATGAGTCATGAAACCAAGGGCGACCAGAGGCCTGGATGAAAGGGAAAGCACTGTGGGTGCAGTGACATCGGCGAACAAACGAACGAACGTCTGCTTTAGCGTCTTCGCCATGTCTTGAGGACGGTCGAGCGTCCTGGCAGCGGTCGCAGGAAGCTAGTCTAGGTCCGTCACGTCGTGCCAAGGACGGGGCCTAGAATTGGGCCGGCTCGGTTTGGAACGTGGAGAACCCCCAGCCACTCCCGAGCCCGAGTGCGCATTCCGGAGGATCTGGGCAGTGATTCCGGAGCACTTGGGCAGGGAATCGGAGCGAAGCGACGGGTTCATTTCGGGCACACGGAGCGAAGCGACGGAGAGAGGGGATGTTGGGGTT
>Ga0187889_10003736_pt1 | contig 13161 bp, 10 predicted proteins | sample June2016WEW_7_10_2_FD_132992 | JGI IMG/M metagenome (GOLD analysis project Ga0187889, IMG submission 132992) | Peatland microbial communities from SPRUCE experiment site at the Marcell Experimental Forest, Minnesota, USA - June2016WEW_7_100 | ecosystem: Environmental > Terrestrial > Soil >... | reverse complement strand
TTCAATGGAAGCTGCAGGCATAGACGTGTATGAGACAGCTAGAGCTAATGGATTCCCGATCAAGGTAGTCAAAGATAAAACATGTGAAGGCAACTATTACAGCCTTATCTTAATAGAATAAGCGCTATCAGATAGACTAAAAGCAAAAGATAAAACGTCAAAAAAGTGAAATTTCCAACCCTACCAGCACACTTATCAGATATGATATTACTTCATATATTCTATATTTGAATTAAACATTTAGACTGTGACTTGACAGAAACAAGCATAAAGCAAACATATAGATCTAGGCCCAGGACACCATGATATAACAAGCTTAAACCATTGTATCTTCGACACTCTTTCCCCTATGAACCCTCAACTTCCCCACACACGCACGCCACCCAACCCCCACAACTGCAGATAAGTGTGCTTTTGGATTATGTTAGTGTTGTATCCTCATTGTTTAGCCAACACTATGCTTATAAGTGCATGGTTGCACTCTGTATTTATGGAGATAGCTAAATTTGATTTTAATAAGTTTATGGTTGAAAAGATTATTCCTAAAATTATAGAATTTCATGCTTCAACTTACACTTTATTCCATGAGCCAGACATGAGTAAAGGTCTACTGGTTTTTATTGGCCAGAATGGTGAAGATGTAGGCCAGATGATTTTATCTCAAGAAGAATGTTTATCTGTTCACCAAAACCTTTTCCCAGATGAGTACGAGAATGAGGCTATAATAATTGAAAAAGAAGCCAGAAAGCCTAATGGAGAAGAACTTTATCAAGATGGTATTTCTTTGCAGAATGAGAGAGTTAAACTCTGGGAGAGTCTAGGCTATAAGGTGATAGCTGGTTATGTGCATGATAAAAGCGATCTTCTAATATATGACATGAAGGATAAACTTTTGAAAGTAGAGAGTTTTAAAGCCTTCAAATTAGACAAACAAAGAAGGTCAGGATCACATTGTAGAACAATTAAAAGAGAAGATCTAGGGCCAGAGATAAGGGACGCATTAACCTATCATGTGCCTCTATTCCTAACCGTTCAGAATATACTTGATAAAAGTAAGATCATTTCTTTTGAAATAGACCCTAGCACTTTCGACCATTGGACTACACCGCCAGAATTAGCGAGTCTATTCTAAATCAATTATCAAGTGAAGGATTGAAACTTTTTCTAGCTATTTTATTTATATCAGAAACGAGTTCATCGTTAAATACTTTATTGTACAATAGTTTTGCTGGTTTTCGTTCTCGCAGAGTTCCCAAAAATGTAACTTGGGAATATATATCGTTTATTGGTTTCTCAAGCATTTTACCTATTTGCATAACACTTTCTAATAATGCAATATCAAATTCATCTAGTTCCTTTGCTAGCTCTGAAATATTCTTGATATTTCCAGCTAGTGACGAATATAATGGAATCACTAACATATCTGATTTGAGCATTTCGATATACGAATATAGTTGTAACAAATCAATCCTTAAAGTAAATGGTTTAATAATATATAATCCACTTCTAAGAATATCTGCAAGTTTTTCCGTGTATTGCATGCCTTCTTTGATATGATTTAACAAAAGTAGACAATTTTCTTTTTCAACTTCCGTTGGAGGTTTTGATATATCAAGGTCATGAAATCTTATAACAAAATTATCTCTTATTTCATATAACGTAAAAGCTATTGGGGAATAGACTTTATCTACCGTATCTTGCCAATCTCGAAGTAAGCGTCTTTCATTTTCCTCTTCTTCAGATAAAAGATGGTAAAATATTATACCGACTAATGAGGAAGCTAAACCTAATAATGCTCCTGCAAAAATAGAATATATATCAGCCATCTTTTACTATCATTTCTTAGATTAAATATTCACAACACAATAAAAAGGTTTCCTAGTAAATCTCATGTCTTAGACGACGCTCTGCTAAAATTAAAAGAAGAAATAGAGAATTTAGTAAATAGGGGCTGTTGTCAGATTCGGATATACTATTTTTTATAATTAGTTGACCTCTAGCCTTTTCTGTTGAAGTTCTTTAACTATCTTCTCTATTTCTGAAATCTTAGAAATCTCCTTTTCCACTACTTCTAATCTATTTCTTAAACTAATATTTTCAGTAGCTAGAGAATTAACTAGGGTTTGGAGTTCCTTATTCTTTTCGCTTATTTCTTCTCTCAGTTTGTTAACATCTTCTCCAGAACCAAAAACGGTTAAAGTGTGTTCTCCTTGCATATAGAACTTTCCCAGAGCGTCAGGGTCATCTTGATATTTGCGATATACTTCAGTCAAATATCCTTCATGCCCCATAAGAGTTTCAACTATGTCAACGGGTATAATGGATCCTAGTCTTGTCCGATAGAACTTTCTTAGAACGTGTGGATGTATAGTCATCCTATTAGTTGAACTATCTCTCTTCATATACCCCGACTGTGTTAAAGCGTTTCTCCACATGTAGTATGCTGTTTGAACACGATAAGGGAATATCCTTTCGTCTTCTTTTGAGGCGTGTAGTCTTGTCTTACCATTCTCAGAATTTAAATGGTTTTGCCTTACCTTCAGCCATTCGTTTAAGAATAGCACGGATTCTTTTGAAATAAAGGTTATCCTTGAGTTTCCCGACTTCGTGTATTCCCCTCTTATCTTAACCTTATATGGTGTGCCATCTTCTAGGTCTGAAAGCTTAAGCTTGAGAGACTCCCCTATTCTCATCCCAGAACTTGATAGGACTAGGAATAATGCTTTCCCCTCTATGCTCATGTGTGATAATATTTTCTTAAGCTCTTCGTTGGAAGGGACCTTGTCAAGCGTTAAAGCTCTCGACCCCTTTATTCTTCTCCTTGTCCTCTTCCAAAACTTATCTGATAGCTCTATATCGTTTTCTATGAAGAATGTTTTGACGGTGGAAAGCATTAATCTAATTGTTTTAGGTGGTTTACTGTTTATGCTCTGGGAGAATTTTTCTATATCTTCCTCATAGTTTCTTTTCTCTGTGAAGTATTTTTCTCCTTGATCGTTTAAAGATAGATTTCCTTCTTGATATATGAAGTTAAAGAAATGTTTTAGACTTAGCTGATAAGAGCTTCTAGTATATTTGGAGCTGTATAATTCTAGGAACTTTCCTATTCTATCCATAGACAAGACTTATATAACCGATTTATTTATAGTTTTGTGTGATATTGTGCACATTATAACACATGGCGATTGCGATGGGATATGTGCAGGCGCAATAGCCCTTTACTCAAATAAGGGTGCAAGAGTCGTTTTCAGCAATCCTGTCAAACTTTCCACAACTCTCAATAGCATATCTAAAGACGAAGACTTGATAATCTGCGATATAGCAATCAACAAATCAACTTTCAATGAAATTATCCAAACTCTTAATAGTTTCTCATCTCACATCATATACATCGACCATCATCCTCTGCCGCAAAATATCGAAAGCAAATTTAATCGTAATTTGACCTTAATAAAAAGTGAGGATCAGTGCGCTTCCGAACTCACATATGTCTTTTTTGCAAAGACATTATCAGTAGATATGAGTCGGGTTGCGGTATATGGCGCCATAGGCGATTATCTAGATAACACTGTGGTAATAGGGTCTCTGCTTGAAAATTGGGACAAAAGAACTTTATATTTTCAAACAGGCGTCCTAGTTCAAGCATTAGAAGATATTGTTCGGAATGACGACATAAAGATTAGAATATTACAGGAACTTTCAAATAATGTTCCCCCTTCAGGGATAGATTCCTTGCTAGAGCATGCTATTATCGCCTTCAGAAGGGAAGAAGAAATGAGGAACTTAATCATGAAGAACGTCACAATAGTTGGAAACATCGGTTACGTCTTGCAACCCGATGGCCCTCTCGGAAAAGCAGCGGTCTACGCAAGAGCTTACGCAAAAGCGGTTGTGGGGGTAGCTGGTGAAATTAGACAAGGTTTAGTAGAAATGAGCTTGAGAACTACTTCTAACGTAGACCTTGATTACATCCTTAATAAAATTGTGCCAACTTTCGGAGGATTAGGTGGCGGGCATGCTAAAGCGGCTGGCGCCCAAGTACCGTTTGATAAGTTTTACGATTTTGTCCGCGCCTTAAATTCTGAAGTTTCAAGAGCTACACTTGTTCCAAGATCATAACGATTTAGGTAAGATCATCAAAAAGTTGACGGTGATAATTTTAAAAATCTGAACCAATAAATGGGAAAAATGGAACGTCCTTAAATTCCTCCTCCTATCTTTACAACGTCTAATACGATCTTCTTAACATCATTGTCCAAAACTTCAGATATACTTGGCCTTGTTCTACCTTTGTCTCCGCTGATGAGTTCCTTAACGTATGTTCCGGCTTCACATTCTATTAGAAGGTCGACCTTTCGTGCGCTCAGCTTTTTTGCCTCGATGTCCCTAATTTTTCTCTCCCTTACTATATCCGCTCTTCGATTGACTACTCTAAGGGGGGTCTTCTGTCTGATTAAAGTCCCTTTAAGGGAAAACACCTTCAATAAATCACTTTCGCCAACATCTTTAACAAAGGTTGCTACAGCATGATATGTTTTATCACATCTTTCCTCCTTGAGGGAGGCTATGTCTCCCTTTGAAGCAAGCTTTAATTTACTAACTTGAACGCTTTTTGATTTGTTGATCTCTCTATAAAGCCTCTCTAGGTCAACTGTTCTCTTCTTTGGATTAAAGATCTCGATGATGAACTGTCTATAATCTAAACATCTGACATCTACATCTTCGCGACCTGCACCATGGAAGCTACTTTGGGCACTAGAAAGTTGATCAAGTATAGGTTTCTCAATTATATGTTGCACAGAAGTTCTATAAAATCTTCCTGTCCATTTACATTTCTTGCAACCTCTGCCGTTACACACCTTACAATTCCAAGTTGTCTGAGGTATTCCCCTCGCGAGCTTCTTGTATCCTCCGTAGATGTAGACGTTCTTGGATTCGACGGAGACAATATTTTTTTGCAGGTCCGCAAGAAAGAAGAGGTCCGGTTCCTTGTGTTCAACTTGTTTCTGATATACCAATTCTATTCGCTTACCGATTGTACGATTTACTTCTTCTTTTATGGATTCTGAATAATCTGGAGAGATCTGATTTAGTTGTATATCTTTTTTAAATAATTCACTGTTTAATCTGGTGCCCACTAGAAAGCTTGTGAATTCATAACTTCTGCTTTTTGCCATAGCTTCTAAAGTTAAAGACGGTATCAGTTCTTTAAAGATATCAAGGCAAAAAGTGCAAGCACTAGTGCTTTCCATAATTATTGATTGGAAGTTGCCATTGTAAAGGTCAGGTTCGCAACCTGATTCGATTACGAGTGCGAGAGCATCTCTAACTATTTTCCCCCTCTGCTCATTTGAAAGACCATGCAATAATTTTGCAAACAGCCTTCCCAAACATCTATCGCACATGTAACCCTGATTTAGGGCGTCAATCGCAATCTGTAATATGTCATAATCCCTTTTACCAAGCAACAGTCCTTCACCTTTTAATCTATCTTCGTTTTTTTCCTGTCCATTTATTGAATCCGCGTCTGTAGACATATTTCTTATCGCGCTTAATAGGGCTCTTATATTTTTTGATCCGGCTGTATTATTATTCATCCCAAGGTCTTCCAACCAACTGCTATAAGTATTGTTGCTGGATTAGAGGCTATGAATTCAAATATTTCTTCCATTCTTTTCACCTCCCATTAATAACATGTTGTAGAAAATATAGCCCTAACATTAAGTTGTACCTCCACTAAAGATTAGAGCTTCTTATTTCATCTTTTGCAGGTAACGATGGAACAAATTTGGAGATCACCTTGTAAAGGCCAACACCAAAACCGATAAGTAATATAGAAGATGCGTATATCCCATAAATATGATCATGAAACTATTCTCAATTGTGGCTGTCTGTGGTGCAATAATCACTTTACTCACGGGTCTAGTTAAAACTACGCCGCAGGGTATTGTGGGCGCGTCGTGGTATGGCTGGCCTCTCCCTTGGCTGTATGTGGTAGTTTACCCTGGTTCACCCTTCAACGTTGGCTGGCTCAATCTTACTGGCGACTTGATTCTGTGGATTGCTGTTGTAACGTTCGCCGTGTACGTCGGATGGCGGATTGTCGAGGTATGGTAAAGGACGTAATCGTCGTTGGTTAGCTAGAACTTGTTTGCGGAAGCTAAGCTTCCTTCAATGGGGTTTTTATGCATCTATTGTGCATGGGTTAATGGCAAGAATCGCCTTCTCCCCCCTCAATAGTTCTCTTGATAATTTTCCTTAAAGTGCGACTTTCGAAAAAATTTAATGATTCATTTCTTACCCATTTACACGCCACTTAATTATAGGGGATTATTGCTGTCGTTCAAAATCCCAATCTTGATTAATTATAGCACGCGCTATGTGATGGGCAAATCAAAAAAAGTATGGTAAGAGATGACTATTCAATGCCCCATTTCTTGGTGATCTTCACGATCAGGAAGATCACTAATGCCACGATGATGAAGGTTATCACGGCCACTAGAAAGTCCCCTATGCCGAAGTTCTGTTTAGATAACGTGACAACGTAGGTTGCAAGGTTCCCAAGACCAGGTATTGCAAGACCTATTAGTGGCATTATCAAATCTTTGACTAGTGCCAGCACTACACCACCTAAGTAAAGGCCGATGATGAAAGCAACAGCAAGACCCATCACCTTATATTTTGATATAAAGTCCATGAATTCTTTCCACATGCCCTTAGGAGCAGGTGGGGTGGGTTTTGGTTCAAGCAGTTGACGTATCTTTTGAAGTTCTTCTAATACTTTATCGTCTTGTGACAATAATATCGTTGTAAATACGATGACCTTATATTTAAACCTTACATGATCTATTGCAAATAAATTGGAGGTGCTTTAATTTACATGGCCTATTCTCTGAATTATTTATCTTCAAATAAATTAGGTTTTTTAATATTTGTTCACTTGACAGGCTATTTAGTTAAAGGAGTTAAAGAAAAGAATACTTTCGTAACCTTTATATTTTCTAGAAAGGGGTTTTTCGAGTATGTGGTACGGATATACAGGTAAGATCGCGCGAATCAATCTATCTACAAAAAATTTTAAGGTTGAAGATTTGGACAAAGAGCTGGCAGAAAAATATATCGGTTCTATCGGAATCGCAGGAAAGGTCCTGTTTGATGAAGTTCCTCCTTGGGCATCTGCTTACGATCCAGTTAATCTATTGATTTTTGCCACAGGACCAGTAACTGGAACTAATACACAGACTGCTGGAAGACATTCTGTTGTCACAAAATCACCCTTAACTGGCTGCTTTGGTGACAGCAGTGTTGGAGGATATTTTGGCGTAGAACAGAAGCGTGCAGGTTATGACATGCTTATCTTTGTTGGTAGAAGTACGGAACCTGTTCTGGTTTCCGTTGTAGATGGTGATGTCAGGTTTATTGATGCCTCACCTTATTGGGGCATGGATACAAGGGAATGCGAGAGAGCCATCCGCAAGGATATGGGGGATAGAAGGGTTCAGGTATCATGTATAGGTCCGGCTGGAGAAAATTTGGTTAGATATGCATGCATAATGCATGATGATGCTGGACGTGCTGCTGGTCGATGCGGTGTTGGTGCTGTTATGGGTTATAAGAACTTGAAGGCGGTTGCTGTGCGAGGAAGCAGAGAAATCTCCGTAGCTAATCCTAACGCGTTGAATGAAGTAATGCGTGAAGTCCTTGAGAATTACCGCACATCTCCTGGTGTGAAGAGGTTTCATGAAGCGGGTACGATGGGTGGTTACGAAGCTAATATGGGTATTGGTGATAGTCCTACGTACAATTATGCGAATGAACAATTTGGTGAATTCGATGAAGAAAGAACTAAGAAGCTTGCATATCCTGGAGGCTACGAGAAGATACTGGCTAAGACCAATACATGTTACATGTGCGCAATAGCTTGTCGGCGTGTTTCAAAAAAGGGGGAAGGAAAATACATACTAGAAGAAGGAGAAGTTGAGGGCGTTGAATATGAGTCTTTATCGATGCTCGGCTCAAACCTAGGCATCGACGATATATTTGCTGTCAATCTAATGAATGACATGTGCAATAAACTAGGTTTAGACACTATTTCAACGGGTGGAACAATTGGTTTTGCCATGGAATGCTACGAAAGGGGAATACTTAGCAAAGAGGATACGGAAGGCATCGAATTAAAGTTTGGTAATGCCGATGCTGGGATAGCTCTAATACAAAAGATTAGTAAGAGGGAAGGAATTGGTAATTTACTTGCAGAAGGCTCAAGGAGAGCAGGTCTAATTATAGGAAAAGGAGCTGGAAGATATTCGATCCATGCCAAAGGTATGGAGTTTCCAGCGCATGATCCCAGAACCTTTCAAGGAGGCGGCCCACATTACGCATGCTGCCCAGTTGGTGCAGATCATATGGAAGGCATTTCTCTTTTCGTGGAAGGCTTTGGCCAAAGATTTCCGGAAATTGGAATAGAAGGTGATTATGGTACCCGATATGTGACTGAGAAGAAGGCTTTCATAGCAAAGATGATAGAAGATTGGTATGCTTTCTTAGCATCAGCAGGCTGGTGTCTTATGTGTTCCTCTAGATATGGTGCTTTGAACAGGTTTGTTCGTGCATTTAATGCTGTCACTGGTCAAAATCTGACAATTGAAGACGGGCGACTCGCTGGGGAAAGAATATACAATCTAAAGAGAGAATTTAATATTAAACATGGTGTTACGATAGAAGAAGATACTTTACCAGAAAGGTTGTTAAAAGAACCAAATAAGAAATCAGACAACGCAGTTGTGAAGTTAAATGAAACTTTACCAGAATACCTAAAGCTTAGAGGATGGAGTTTATCCAATAAATGATCTTTCTAGAGTTTATAGTAGAGTAGCAGGACGTGGAAGAGCGCTTTAAAGAACTCAAACAGAAAAGGCTAGAGATCAACTAAGGGATATATACTAAAATATATAGATTAACATATATTTGATATGCAATCTTTAACGGTTAATGAACTTAAAAAGACTTTATTCGACTATCACGGAGTAGTCCAATGATCAAAGGTGCTAGGATCTATTTCAAAAGATATGATATTATTTTTATCTATATCTTGAACGGTCAGAAATAAAGGCACGTGAAATGTTAAAGAGTCTCTGATCTCTGGGTTTAAATCATCTCTCCTTATCGTTCTACAATGTGAACCTTATCAAATCATTAAGATCTTTATCTACTGGATAGTTCTTTCCAGTGTACACGGCTGCCCTGGAGATAGAGGATTCAATGTGGAAAAAGGATATGAGTATCGGTTATATTTGTAATTTCTGTTATTCGGTCTGCTTGCCAGTTTGTTTTTTGCCTCTGGTTCTTCTATAGTATATCTTTATGTGCCACAACAGGTGAGCAAGAAAATTCTCTTCTTGACTTGCCGCCCTTCTTAGTCTAGATTCACGCGAGAGCAGTTCCTCTTTAAGTTCAGGGATCTCCTTCTTCGGACTGTATTTGATGTAGATGGGCACTCCTATAGAAAGCATGACTAGGCCTAATGCGATCTGAATTGGTGTGCACTGTGTAATTAGAAAGACCGAAAAAATCATTCCTAAGCTCGGGATGAGCAAGCCGCCTCGAATATGAAACTGAGCCTTAACACCCTTTCTGCGTAGAGAAAAGATCGATCCACTAGTTGCTAAATAGGCGATTGACATTAAAAATACGGAAGTGGTAATCAGCAATCCTAAGTTGCCGATGATCGCCGCCACTAAAGCGGTGACCGCTTGGATGATAATCCCCAAGTAAGGTGTCTTAAATTTCGGATGAATCTTAGCGAAAGCACGGGGAAACAAACCATCGACAGCCAGCGCGTATCCAAGGCTTGACGTCCCGATCATCCCCGACTCATCAGAACCAGCAACGGAAACTAAAGCTCCACCACCAACAATGATAGCGCTGACCAGCGCGAGCACAGGAATGGAACCCAATGCTATATTCGCCGCGACAGCCAGAGGTGCAGTATCCGAAGCTAACAAAGTCCAAGGTCTTACCCCGAAGAGCACAACATTTGTTGTCAAATAGAAAATAGTCACGATCAAAATTCCGAGCACAATAGCTCTCGGAATAGTCTTACCGGGATCACTCACATCATCCGCCGGGATGGTGGAGATCTCGAAACCCGCATAAGCCCAAAAGATTAAGACAAGCGCCGACCCGAAACCACCAAAACCAAGCGGCGAAAACGGCGAAAAATTCGTCGCAGCCCTGGCAGTATTTGAAGCGATGTATACCAAGCCAACTGCAGCGAAGAACATCAGTGGAACAAGTTTGACCAAGGTGAGCACATCGTTTGTTCTCCCAGCAGCCTTGGTCCCAACGACATTGGTGACGATGAGGAAAGTCACGAAAAGCACCTTTACGACAACTTGAGAGATCAAGTTGAGACCGGGAAAGAAAAACATCAAGTATTGCGTAAACGCTACCGGAAAAACCGCCAGAGACAGCCACTCAGCGAGCCAAAGCGACCAACCCACGATAAAACCTGCAAAAGTCCCCCACGCAGCATGTGCGTACGCATAAGGCCCACCCACTTTTGGAAGCAGTGCGGCACACTGCGCAAAACACAGTGCGATCACAATAGCTATAATCCCGGCTGCAACCCAGACCACCAACGAGAACGGTCCCAGAAGACGTGCTCCAAACGCAGAAGCCACATAAACGTCAGCGCCTATTATGGCTCCTACTACGAGATTTGTCACATCAAAAAGCGTGAGTTTCGACTTCTGTTCAATGTTGGACATTATAGACGCTTAGGGACAGTTTTCTACATATAAAGTATTCCACGCACATAAACCAAAAAAAGAAATTGAGTAAATTTCATCTTCCTCCTGGCTACCAACCTTTTAGAAATAAGTTATACTGCCGCTCTTCAATTTAGAAATAAGTAATAATAAGTTAAAGAAAGATTAACAGGATATCAAGTCTTACATAAATATATCCTAATTATAAAATATTATGAATCAACCGAAGACTTGACAGAACCCTTGCTAATATAGTGAGCATAAAGTGGAGTATACTCCCCAAAAATTAGCCCGTCATACAATGCAGTTAATCGCCCTATTTTTCTGCACGCATATGTAATCAAATGTTCACTACTACCATTATCGTTCTAGATTTATTCTTCTCTTTCCCTATCTACCTTTTACCCATTAACAACACCTTTTTAATTCTCTCATATCTCTTTGATATCCAATAACCATAAAGATGTGTATATGTCTATACCTCATACTACCCAAAATCTGACCTTTAGATTAGACGTTAAGACCCTTTAGTATGTCCACCTATATCCCCTATAGATAATGCCGACATACAAGATGTTCAAACCCTTACAGTATGCATACTGCTGTATAAACGAATCACTATCTCGCTATCTTCATACTTGAACGCTTTCCCTATGTAAATGCTGAAATGGCTAGTTCTCTTAAATTGGCGAGAGCACGCCGAATAATATTAGAACCAGTCCAAAAGCTAAGAGGGTAAACCAAACAGGCCCTTTGAATCTGCCGTATTGTATATCCATTGATCCACGCGATTTCACGCCCACAAGAAGCAGAAAGAACCCTATGATGGAGGCTATAACTCCGACAACAACGATAGCTAACCCTATTAGACCCGTTCTGAATCTCCCTTATTAGAAAAACCCCCATCTATTATTAAGTTTTTACTCTCTCAACTCCACTTATCTTGTCTTATTTCTCGCCGTAATCATTATTTTTTGAATATCACAACCCAATATGAACACTTCTTTACTTAATCGAGTAAGCAAGATGCAAAAATATCGTACAGGCTTACGCTACAGCTACGACAATTATTGCACTTATTAATTTATACAAAATGCAAACAAATAACTACATTCATAAGCATAAAGACAACAAAATAGAACAACATAAAGCACACTTTTTCTTATGTTTGGGGTTTTGAGGGTTGCGGCATGGTGTCCTATGGCTTTTAATTAGATATCTAGCTGATCATTGATTAGATTTTAAGCATTAATTTAAGTCAGACTAAAAGAATTGTCAGAGAATTTCAATAAGTGTGGGGGGATATTATTTAAGAACCTTTATTTTATTGTTTATTTCATATGTTTAACTTTGACTCCTTACACGAGACCTTTTCGAGTTTTACAGCTATCTCACAATATATGATTATCCTGATCTATTTATCTATTGTACTATCACTTTAGTTCTCTTACCTAGCAATTAACCATCGTAGGATAGTTAGCGACGCATCAAAGTACATTTCAGAACATTGACTGGTGCAATCTGGGACAATCTCCATCCTTTAGTCCAGTAGTTGTACATCTGCACAGGCATAAAAATGGGCAAACATCACCAGAGCAATAACAGGGAGAAATCCTGTCCATTATTTTATCCAATTATTTGTTGGCGATTGCACCTAGTTGCACCATGATGCACCTATTATTGCACCCTATTGCACCTACCAATGCACCTTATTGTTCCTAATATTGCACTTTCCGTTGTACCTGCTAATCTTTAATTATACGAGCCAACATACTTTTTAAGTTATAATGAATACTGAGATCGAAGAGACAATAAGGGAGTTTATCTAAGTCTCCAAGAGAAAACCGCTGTGTGGTGAGGATCAAGAAAGGGTTTACGATGACTTATATCAAGTCATGCTGTTCCTGTCTATTCTATTTAACTTATATTTGACCTATATTATCATCGCTTATATTTCTTTTTGTGAGACGGACCTATCTTCAAATCTCATTTCTCCATCCTTTTTGATATCTCCATTTTCTTCTTATAAACTTCCGTGTATAACTTTTCAAGTAAAGATTCTTAAATTACCGATCCGGTTTAATATTCTTTTAGGAAACGTATTAATTGATATATACATTTTATTACAATTATATGAAAATTTAGGATTATATACGACCCTTTTAACGGTCTCTTTTATTGTTTTCACTTTCTTGAGCTGAGCGCTTATATCGTCAGCTACTTTGTTGAGCTCGTTTATCCTGGAATTTAATTGGGCTATTCTACCGTTTAGCTCTGCGACCTGCGTGATCTTTGGCTGATGGTTTTCGTACGGTGATATAAGCTCCCAGGCCTTGTAACTGCTCCTTCCAAGCTGCTTCCCTTTTTCCCTATAGCTCAAGTCCTTACTTCT
>Ga0187889_10003734_pt1 | contig 13163 bp, 14 predicted proteins | sample June2016WEW_7_10_2_FD_132992 | JGI IMG/M metagenome (GOLD analysis project Ga0187889, IMG submission 132992) | Peatland microbial communities from SPRUCE experiment site at the Marcell Experimental Forest, Minnesota, USA - June2016WEW_7_100 | ecosystem: Environmental > Terrestrial > Soil >... | reverse complement strand
TGCCGAGCGCTTTGCGCATAACGATGGACGCGCCAGGGAAGCCGGGCTGCTGGATGCCGCTATTGAAGAGTGGACCATGCGGCGCAATTTAGCCGACATTTTGGAAGATCTTAACCGCGTTGGCGTGCCGGCCGGCTATCCCTATTCCGTGGCCGATATTGTCGCCGACCCCCACTACAAGGCACGGCAAATGATTGAGACGATCAATTTGCCATCGGGTAAGCCCCTGAAGGTGCCGGCCGTATTGCCGAAGCTGAGCGAGACGCCGGGCCGGATTGGAGGCGCGGGCCCGGCCTTGGGTCAACACACCGATGAAGTGCTCGCTTCTATCGGCATCGATGAACAAACGCGCAAGCACTTGCGCGAACGCGGCATTATTTAGTGTCCATCCGCTGTTCCGGATGGACACTATCAGGTGGAGGATGAAAGCAATGCAGTCCGGAAACAAACGGCGAGTGTATGTAAACGAAGTGGCCACACGCGATGGCTTCCAGATCGAGCCGAATTTTGTTCCAACCGAGGAAAAAATCAGGCTCCTCGATCTGCTGAGCGGCACAGGAGTGGCCAAGATTGAAGTGACTTCGTTTACCTCGCCAATGGCAATTCCCAATCTGCGCGATGCCGAAGAGGTCATGAAACGGGTCGAACGCGTTAACGGGGTGATCTATACGGTGCTGGTGCCAAACGTCAGGGGATGCGAACGCGCCATCAGTTGCAGGGTGGACGAGATCAACCTGGTGATGTCGGCCGGTGAGACTCACAATCTGGCAAACCTGCACATGAGCTCCGAGCAGTCGCTGGCACAGTTCGCAGAGATCGTAAGGGAGACCAAAGGCTCGCCTGTCGCCATTAACGCCTTGATTTCCACAGCTTTTGGCTGCCCGTTCGACGGACCGGTCCCTGAAGAGCGCATCTTCTACATCGTTGAGCGATGCATCGAGATCGGCATCACGGGATTAACCTTGTGCGATACGACGGGAATGGCCGATCCGGCGCAGGTATTTGCGCTGTGCGATAGGGTAAGGGCGCGTTTTCCGAAGGTGAATTTCACAGTGCACTTCCACGATACACGAGGCATGGGACTGGTCAATGTGGTGGCTGCACTGGAGGCCGGGATCGAACACCTGGATGCATCTCTTGGCGGCCTCGGCGGATGCCCCTTCGCCCCGGGAAGCTCCGGTAACATCTGCACTGAAGACACCGTGCACATGCTTGAGCGGATGGGCTACAAGACAGGAGTGGACCTGGATCGGCTTTTGGAAATCGCCCGTGGTCTCCCGGCGATTGTGGGTCATGAAGTGCCGGGGCATGTGATGAAGGCCGGCAAGGCGGACAGGAAGTATCCGCCGCCCAAGTGGTTAGAGGTCGGCAAAGACAAAGCGAAGGCTTGAAGACACGCACCAGGTGCTTGCCGAGTGCCTGCCTTCACGACCCTGAACACCATTTCCGGCATTCGGCGGCGCTCATCAGGTGGACACCGATACTTTTCATCTCCTTTATCCCTCGCTCATAGAGGCCTGAAAGAGCGTCCGTAACGAGCACAATTTTGAAATCCCGCTCGCTCGCCTCATAAATCGTGGCGCGGGGGCAATTCGGGAAATTGCACCCGGAAATGACCAGGGTGTCGACGCCGAGACCTCGCAGGTGCGACTCGAGTCCCGTTGCATAAAATGCGCCCCAGCGAGGCTTATAAATAATCCATTCCAGTTTCCCGACATGCTGCAAACCGCCGGACAGGAGCAGGGCCGAGTTCAGTTCCACATCCCCGTTGAGCTTGAGATCGCTTGCCAATTCCGCCCCCATGGTTCCAGGAGACACAATCCGTTTGCCCTGTTCAAAATGCTTCCGGCGGCAGAGTTCGGCGTTTGAACCATCCGGTTTGTAGAGCCTTACCACATGAATGATCGGGAGCCCGCTCTTTCTGAAGGCCAAAAGCAGATCACGGATACCAGGCACGAGTTCATAAGTGCCCAGAATTTCCGCCGGTGCGCCGGGCAGCACAAAATCATTTTGAACGTCTATCGTCAGCAGGGCCGAACTCACCTTGTTTGGGGCAGTGTAGTCCACTATCGCCGTCCTCCCGCGCCGATGTTGTCAGGGCTGGTTGTTTTAGATATGGCTCGGATGCGGGGCCTTCTTCTGTTATCGGCCGCCTCGGAGATCCGAACAGTTTCATCCGGGGTATTAGAGGTTGCCATGCAGCCATGAAGGTCGGGAAGGTATGCGGAAAAGTCATACTCAGTCTTTTCCACCCGCCCAATGAGGCATCGCATGCTTTTCACCTCGTGATTCCTGCTTATCATAACACATATTGTGAGGGACCGGGCCAAGCCTGTTGGGGATCGCTTTCCATCCATTCGACCAACCGCCGGGAAGCCCATCAACTCCGTATCCAATTTTCTTTTTTAGTGACAGGCATCGATATGTCTGACATTGTATGACTACCATCCTTCCACATGACGGACGGAATCGCATGGACGAATTCATTCGCGTTATGAAATCCCTTTCGGACGGCAACCGCGTTAAGATCATCAAGATGCTTCAACAGCGGAGTCTGTGCGCTTGCGAGATTCAGGCTGCGCTTGCCGTCTCGGAGCTGACAGCCCTCAGCCACCTCAAAAACCTCGAAGAGGCAGGGCTTATCACTTCACGAAAAGAGGCCCCGTGGGTGAATTACTACCTGGCCGATGGGAGCAGCAGTCCTTATGCGGCTTTAATGCTGGCTTCGTTGCATCACTGGCTGATCGATGACGCTGCGATATCTGATTTGATGACGGCACTGCGGTTCATACACCGGGATAATATCTGTAAAAAATAATTGACCCGCGGACCGGGAGGGTCGGATATACTATAATGAAAAGATAATCATGATTTGCGGACCCCAATTGTCGAAGCGAGACTGACCCAGAGAGGAGATCATTATGGCTGCCAAGAAGATTTTGATGCTAGTCGGCGACTTTGTGGAAGACTACGAGGTTATGGTGCCCTTCCAGGCGCTGCAGATGGTTGGACACACTGTGCACGCGGTATGCCCCGGCAAGAAAGCCGGCGATCAGATTCGCACGGCGGTACATGATTTTGAAGGGGACCAAACTTACAGCGAAAAACCGGGCCACAACTTCACACTCAATGCAACTTTCGATGACGTAAAGACGGAAGAATACGATGCTCTTGTCATTCCCGGCGGGAGGGCCCCTGAGTACATTCGGCTGAACGAAAAGGTTTTGGGTATCGTGCAATATTTTGCCAAAGCGGACAAACCCATTGCCGCTATCTGCCATGCGGCCCAACTGCTCGCGGCAGCCGGAGTGCTCCAGGGCAAGTCCTGCAGTGCGTACCCCGCGGTGGGGCCGGATGTCGATCGAGCGGGTGGCAAATATGTCGATATCGCGGTCAATCAGGCACATGTGGACGGGAAGCTTGTGACCGCCCCGGCATGGCCCGCACATCCCGAATGGCTCTCGAAGTTCCTCGTGGTCCTCGGGACTAAAATCGTGCCTTGATCCGTGCAGGACCTCAGGCGATGCCGAATGTCGGGAATCGCCGTGGTCGATTCAATCAGCCTCCGTGATCGCGCGTGCGCAAAATCTTGCAATTTCGAAAAATTCGAAAGAGCGGGGGAATGTTTCCCCCGCACCAATTTCCAGGCTTCGCCAGGCGCATACGCGCAAGCGCGTGAAGCCGAAGCGCCACAAGGAGCCGCGCAGCGGTGAAGAGGCGAACTCTGTCGGAGTAGCAATTTTTTAATTTTCGGATTGAAATTTCGGCCTATGCTGATCTAAATAGGTTACATGGTTAATTCCAGCATATAATTTCACGAGGGGAAAAGTGAAAAGACCGACCAAGAGCCAATATTACGTGGATATCGCAAGCGCCGTGGCAATGCGGAGCACATGCCTGAGACGCCGATTCGGCGCCGTGATAGTGAAAAACGATCAGATTATCAGCACGGGCTACAATGGCGCGCCGCGACAGACGACTAACTGTATAGACCTCGGGTATTGTTTTCGCCAGGCGCAAAATATTCCTCACGGCCAGAACTACGAACTTTGCCGGGCGGTTCATGCTGAGATGAACGCGGTAATCCACGCCTCCCGGCTGGACATGGTCGGGTCCGATCTGTACCTTGTGGGCACCGAAGTGGACACGGGCGAACTCGTCTCAGAGGTCGTTCCCTGCCTGCTCTGCAAACGGGTAATCATCAATGCGGGCATCGGCCGGGTCGTTCTTCCGGATACGCAAGGCGTCTTCAGGTATATTGACGTCGATGACTGGACAATCGAGGAAAGAATCGGCCATCGAGCGGAAGAATAAATTCTATCCATGCACGGACCGGCATCGCCGGTCCTTTTTTACATCTCCACCCGGTGTCCCGCCAGGGCAAACCCGTGGCGTGCAAATCAAAAACAATCTGATTATATTTTAGAAAATGCCGGCATATCGCCGACCTCAAGATCGTCGCCGGTTTTACGAATAGTCCTGCCGGCTCGAAAGGAGCAGAGCCATGAAATTGACAAGACTAATTTTCGCGGCGGTTTTTGCCGCAGTTTCCGTTGCGGCCGGTACCGTGTACGCGCAGGCCACCTCGCCTCAGCACTCCAGGCATGATCCGGTCGGACATCTGAGTAATGAGGATAGGGCCCCGGCGTTTAGTTCTCCCGATGAAAAAATGGCCCCAAACGGTGACAGAGTAAGCCACTATCCGCCGTACTACCACCCCGAGCACTCAGGCGGTCGACGCTAGACCTGAAATATACACGGTTAATGAATCCGGGCAGGGACACCTTCACAAAGTATCCGAATTACCGGGCGTCCCGGCCTGTCCGGCATGGACCTTTTTGCCGGCCGCACAAATATCTTGAGCTTGACGGCCTTACCCTTTATTCTGTCTTGCTGAAAAGAATGCAAACCTTAAAGCAGATTTCAGGTCAATGAGTGAAAACGAGCGATACATAATCGAAGCTGCCGACTTGCGCAAACAATTCGGGGGCATCACAGCGGTTGACGGGGTATCTTTTCATCTCGTCCCTGGTGAATGCCTCGGTTTGCTCGGCCCCAACGGCGCCGGCAAGACTTCGACCATTCGCATGGTCTACGGATTTTCTCCTATAACCTCCGGCAGCCTCAAGGTGTTCGGCCTGGACATAAACTCCCGGCCTCGAGAGATAAAGGCAAGAATCGGCGTATGCCAGCAGGAAAACAACATCGACCCTGACCTGTCCGTCCTGCAGAACCTCGAGGTATTTGCCCGCTATTTCAGTATTGCGCGAGGGGAGACACTGGATCGGGCGCTCCAGCTTCTGAAATTCATGTCCCTTGAAACCCGCAAAGACGACAGGGTCACCAGCCTTTCAGGCGGAATGATGCGCAGACTTGTGCTGGCTCGCGCCCTGATCAATAATCCCGAACTGCTCATTCTGGATGAACCCACTACCGGACTCGATCCTCAGGCACGTCACCAGGTTTGGGAGAGACTCGAGATGCTGCGCGCAAACGGGCTTTCGATCCTTCTTACCACGCACTACATGGATGAGGCGTCGCGGCTGTGCGAGAGACTGATAATCATGGATCACGGCGTCATCCTCGTGGAAGGAAAACCCGCGGATCTGATTCGTTCCTATGCCGGTGACCACGTGGTTGAAATCGTGGACCCGGGCCGGGATGTGACGGAGTTCGTGACCGCCCATGACTTTGTGCACGACTCCCTCGACCATCGGATCATTATCTACGGAATGGAGGCCGACAAACTCTTCGAAGTCATCGGGGACCGGTTTTGTGATGAGACATGCATCAAGAGGTTGGCCACCCTTGAAGACGTCTTCCTGAGACTCACGGGAAGGGAGCTTCGCGAATGATCGGCGCTCTTCGGGCTGGGAACATCTCATGGCGGTTTATCCGCATCTGGAACCGCAACCTGTTGGTCTACCGTAAGATCTGGCTGGTGAATTTCCTGGTGCCCCTCCTCGAGCCCGTCCTATACCTTGCGGCCTTCGGAGTGGGCCTGAGCGCCCTCATCGGCAAAGTGTCATATAATGGAGAAGAGCTTCCCTACATCGTTTTCATTGCCCCTGCCCTGCTGGCGATCACGATGATGTACAATTCATTTTTTGAAAACACTTTTGCATCGTTTGTACGCATGTACTACCAGAAGACTTTTGACGCCATGATGGCCACCCCACTGTCCCTGGAGGATATAATAACCGGTGAAATTGTGTGGGGCGCCACCAAATCGGTCATTGCAGCCGCCATAATGCTCGCGGTGATAAGCGTTTTTGGACTGGCTCATTATCCTCATGCCCTGCTCATCCTGCCACTGTCTTTTCTGGGCGGGCTGGCTTTCGGGACCGCCGGGATGGTTTGCACGGGCCTCGTGCCAAGTATCGACATGTTCAACCTGCCGATTTTTCTCTTTATAACCCCCATGTTTCTATTCGGTGGGACCTTTTTCCCGAACTCCACCCTCCCCGTATGGGCTCAAAAACTCTCTTACGGCCTTCCCCTGACTCACCTTGTCGACTTATGCCGCGCTTTTTGCCTTGGCCAGATGACGGCGAACCTGATCTGGAGCACCATTTACCTCATGATCTTCTTTGTCATGCTTTTTCCGCTTGCCCTGATCGTAATGCGCCGAAGGCTGATAAATTAGCCTCCCTTTCCTTGGACAAAGAAGTGGTCGTGGACGGAAATCTGATTACCAGCAGGCAGCCTGCCGATATTCCGGCGTTTGTCAAAGCCGGTTTGAAGATGTTGGAGGACATGCAGGCCAAGGCGGCTTAATCCGGCTTTGCCTTCAATGGGCCGGAATACGGCCTCCGCTCGAAGTTGAACAGGGAGTAATTCGCGGGGGACCTGGAAGCGGCAAACCCCCTCAAAACGGATTCAATGGAATGATGCCGCTTTTCAGGACCTTCGCTTACATCGATAAGAAAGTTCCTGTAACCAAAAGACCTGAGGACCCTAAGCTGATCGAGCAGGCTGACAGGCCGGTCGGCGTAGATTTCTACGTGGCCGGCCGTTTTTATCGGCTGGTAGGTTTCGTTTCGTGAACTCACAAAGGGACGGTCCTCATTAACATCCGGGACCAGGGGTGAGGTGAAAAGCGGCGGCCAGCAATAAACGGTAAGAATCAGCCGGGCGCCGCTTCTTTGCCGTGCGAGTTCCATCAGTTCTTCCTTTGTGATCTCTATGGAAGCAACGCTCCACGAACATCCGAGTTCAGCGGCCTGGACGATGGCGGCGCTGTTTCGCAGGTTCAGCTTCGATCCCGCCATGAGACGCAGCCCCCTGCCCTCCCCGATCAGATCGAAATGGCCCCAGTTATTCATCTCCCATAGCACAAAACCCTTACTTATGAACCACTTCACGGCGGCCCTGAAATAATCGACGTCCTTCTCGAAAATGATTGCCGGCAGGGAAAATCCGAGTTTCCTGATCTGACCGGGCGAAAACCGCTGTTTGGCGATCCGCTCCAGGTTCCTTTTGTCGGCTTTGATCAGGACCATCGTAGCGATGGATTGCAGGGCGCTCACTACCTCATCTGCCGAGCCCACTTTGAGGATGAGGGTCTCTTTTTTGTTTGTCCGGGCCGCTGCAGGTTTTTGGAAATCGTCCAGGATTTTTTGCCGCCGGGTAAAATTCGCCTTGAAGCGAATGCCCGACGGGACTTCCCCCCTTATCTTTTTCCATATCGATGAGACCGATTTCGATTTCGTTCCGACTTTAAAAAGCCGGTCCCCGGCAGAAAATCGTTCCCGGCAGGCAAGATACACCTGTGCGCCGCCTTCGGCCGAGACAATAGTTTTCCCGGCACAATCAAAGATATCCGATACGGAAAATGCCCTCTCCTCTTTGCCCGAAGAGGATTCCGGGCGAAGCCGGTCGCCCTTTGCAACCGGATGGCGCAAATCGACAAGGATGCGGCCGCCGGTGACGGATTTGATGGTGGCAGACCATGTACCGCTCGAGCCGGAACGGTGTGGAGTGAGAATTTTACCGGCGCCGGCCTCGTCCAGATGACCGGAAGTCAGACGCCTTGAAGGGGCCTGCGAGAGCAGTTCGGCTGCACGTACCAAAGCTTCTTTTTCTTCATCGCCGGATTCGGCGTCCACAATTGCGCGGTAGGCCTTGACGACGTCGGCAACGTAGGCCGCGGGCTTCATTCGACCCTCTATCTTGAATGCGGCGATTCGCAGCCGCTTGAGTCTGGGCATCAGTGGCAGGGCGCATAAATCATTGCATGAAAGAAAGAAACCCTCTTTTTTCCCTTGGCGGAACTTCAGGCGGCATGGCTGGACACATTCACCGCGAAGACCGCTTCGTCCCCCGCGGAAGCTGCTCGCCAAACAGGACCCGGAGTATGAATAACAAAGCGCGCCGTGAATAAAGACTTCCAGTTCGGCCTGCGTGCCGGAGCAGATTTGTTCGATTTCCCCCAGGCTCAGCTCACGGGCAAGGATCACCCGGTCGGCGCCCATTTTCTGAAGGGCTTTTACTCCGGCTGAATTGTGCGCACCGGCAAGCGTGCTGGCGTGAAGTCTAAGGCCTGGAAAATTGCTGCGGACAATATGAAAGATCCCGGCATCCTGGACTATCAGGCCGTCCGGTTCAAGAGTTGCCAAACAGTTGATGACGTCGAGCAGTTCAGGAAGCTCGTCTGCCGCAATCTGGCTGTTCAGCGCGGCATGGATGCGGACCCCCCGCCTGTGCGCAAACGGAATGATGGTGGCCAGTTCCTCCATGGAAAAGTTGGACGCCGTAGCCCGCGCGTTGAATTTTTTAAGGCCGAGATAGATCGCATCCGCGCCGTTTTCCACGGCGGCAAAAAAAGATTCGATGTTGCCGGCCGGAGCGAGAATTTCCGGTTTATTTTTCACTGCCGTACCTGAATGTTTTGATTCAAACTCTCTCCTCGAGTATTCACCACGCCGATTTTCGGCTGCCATGGCCCAATGCCGGCGCCCGCGACCTTATCTGTGCGTACCGTTCCACTTTGATCTTTCACCCGGCAAGACGACTTCTACTCCAGGCATCATCGGGCCGGAGGTGAAATCGACTGAAGTAAGATTATAATCGCAACCGCTGCAATGGGCACTACCCCGATACAGGTATTTCAGTGAGAGCCGAAGACCCTGTCAAATAATACGTCCACATATTTGAGGTGATACCCCAGGTCAAATATGGAATCGATCTCATCGGCTGTCATATGGCTCAGGATTCGCGGATTGCCTTTGAGCTCGTCTTTCAGGTCGCCGCCCTTGTTCCAGACCTCCATCGCGTCCTGCTGAACCATCCGGTATGCGTCTTCTCTCGATATTCCTTTTTGAATCAGAAACAGCATCACCTGCTGGGAAAAGAAAAGGTTCCCGGTAAGGGACATGTTGCGTTTCATGTTGTCGGGAAACACGGTAAGCCTGTCGAGAACGCGTGTTAAGCGAGACAGCATGTAGTCGAGCAGAATCGTGGAATCGGGACCGATAACCCGTTCGACTGACGAATGACTGATGTCACGCTCGTGCCACAGCGCCACGTTTTCCATTGCGGCCAGGGCGTTGCCTCGAAGCAGACGGGCCAGGCCGGAAAGGTTTTCGGAGGAAATCGGATTGCGCTTATGGGGCATTGCCGAGGAGCCCTTCTGGCCCTGCGAAAAATATTCTTCGACCTCCCGGATCTCAGTATGCTGGAGAAGACGTATCTCGGTTGCCATCTTCTCGATGGAACACCCGATTATGGCCAGTGTCGAGAAAAACTGCGCGTGTCGGTCGCGCTGGATTATCTGCGTGCTGACGGAAGCCTGTTTCAGTCCAAGCCGCGCACAAACGGCTTCCTCGATTTCCGGGGCGATATTTGCGAACGTGCCGACCGCGCCGGATATCTTTCCCACCCGAATCGCTTCCCGGGCTTGCAACAGACGCTCCCGGTTCCGCTCCATTTCCGAGTACCAGACCGCGAGCTTGAGCCCGAACGTGATCGGTTCCGCGTGCACGTTATGAGAGCGCCCGATCTGCACCGTGTCTTTATATTCGAAGGCCCTTCTTTTCAGCACCGGCAAAAGCTTGTCCATATCCTCGACAAGCAGGTCGGATGCTTCTGTCAGCAGCAGCCCGAAAGCAGTATCCAAAACATCGGAGGAAGTAAGGCCCTCGTGGATGAAACGCGCTGAAGGACCCACGAATTCGGCGACGCTGGTCAGAAACGCGATGACGTCGTGCTGGGTCTCGCGCTCGATCTCATCAATTCTTTCGACGTCGAAGGTGGCCTTTTCCCTTATCGCTTTATAGTCTTCAGGGGGAATTTCGCCTCTTTGGAAAAGCACCTCACAAACTGCAAGTTCGACGTCCAGCCATTTGCGGTATTTATTTTCAAGTGTCCAAATCCGCCCCATTTCAGGACGAGTGTAGCGCTCGATCATTTTTCCCCCCAGGATGTGGTGAATTAACATCGAATCAGTTCTTATTTTCTCAGCAGGGGCCACAATAATTCAAAAGGAACGGAAATACAAACCGGTGATAGCTGTTTAACCAACTAACGGTTTACGTGAGAATGCGGGTATCATGGTCGCGTTCAGGAAAGAGGCAGGGATTGCACCCCTTCAGGAAGGTTCTAAATGAGGTATCTTGGCGCTCATATGTCTATTGCGGGCGGAATGCATCTTGCCTTCGACCGGCTCGGTCAAATCCGGGGAAACGCTCTGCAGATCTTTACCGCCAACCAGAGGCGGTGGCTTTCGGGCAAACTGGACGACCCGGCAATTGAACTGTTCAAGTCCAGGTGGGAGCAAAGCGGATGGATTCCGGTCGCGGCCCATGCAAGCTACCTCATCAATCTGGCCGCCCTGGACCGGCAGATTCTTTCCAGGTCCATCGATGCCTTTGCCGAGGAACTAATGCGCTGCGATAACCTTGGGATACGTTACCTCATAATGCATCCCGGTGCACACGTTGGCGCAGGCGTGGAGGCGGGTTTGATCGGTCTGGTAAAAAACCTTGACCGCTCAATTGAAGTTTCCGGGGTCGAATCGGTTTCCGTGCTCATCGAAAATACGGCCGGACAGGGATCGAGCCTGGGGTCAAGCTTCGAAGAAATCGGTTTCATTTTGCAAAACTCCCGATTCGGCGAAACAATGGGGGTTTGCTACGATACCTCTCACGGATTTGCGGCAGGATACGACATGGGGGACGAGCGAGCCTACAAGCTTACGATCTCAAAATTCGACGAAACAATCGGGATTGGCCGTATCGCGTACTTTCATGTAAACGATTCGGCGCGCGAACTCGGGTCGCGCGTAGACAGGCATGAACACATCGGAAAGGGCAAAATCGGCTTGAACGGATTCATGCTCATGCTCAACGACCCGGGTTTCCACGATCTCCCGATGGTCCTGGAGACCCCAAAGGGCAAAGACCTCGAAGAAGATAAAACCAACATGGGGGTCCTGCGGTCCCTCATGCGCAACTGACGCTCAACGGCGCCCCCGCGGCATTTTCACGACCCCCCTGGTTTCCGGTTTCCCGACAGACGTTAATTTTTCAAATAGTTTTCCAATACCTGAGCATTCAGCCCGGTTATTCTGGCGCCTGTATCCATTATGAAAAGAGGAGTTCCATCCACGTCGATTCCCTTGCCGATGGCTTTGTGACTGGCAAGCAATTTCTCGCCGGCCTCGCATTTTTGAACACCTATATCCTTGTCTGATTGAGCATTTTCCAGTGCAGTTTCATGATCTTGCGCACAAAGGATCTGAACGCTCTTTCCGGCAGCCTTGGGATGCATCTCCAGCGGGAAGAGGAAAACATACAGGGTATAATTCGTCTGGGTCTTGAGCCAGTCGTAGGCCCTTCTGCAAAACGGGCATTCGATATCCGAGAACATGATCAGCTTTTTCGCCCCGTTTCCCCTCTTGATCTCAACGGCGTCCTTCAACGGGATCTTGGATAGATCGACGCGGTTTACCTCTGAATACCGTACCTGAGTGAGGTTTACTTTGTCCTTGTCGATCAGGTTTCCTCCCGCAAAAAGATATGCGCCGTCTTTCGTTACGTAACATATCTGTTTTCCTTTCGAAGGCTCCATTAACACAACCTCGTAGAGGCTGCCGATATCTCTGGCATCGATGACTTCAACCTGTGGAGGTAAAAGATTCTTCACGATTCCAAGCTCTTTTACCTCTTGAAGCGCCTCCCCGGCGAAGCAAAGCGGAGGTGAAACAAACAGGGACAACAGGAGCGCAAACAGTATTTTTTTCATAGTGACCTTTCCATGAAAAGGGACAGAACTTCTGGATGATCCAATCCCGCTGAGATTTGCATTTCGCTTATTGATTGAAGCCCCGCGGGATCGCCGGCCATAAACTCAGGGCGTCCCGGGCGGGAGTTGGCGACACCGAAATCGGCAATTCCAACAGCTCATCTTACTGCGGACCGATTTTAACACTCAACGATTATAGCAGGCAAAACGGGGCGTTTCCATCAGTTCCACAAGTTTTTCCAGCCTCAGAGTGCCCAAGCGCTCGAGCAGCGCACACGCCGCCCTATAACCCGGCCCTCCTCCCCGTGGTCTGCCTTAAGCTAACAGCATTAGGCCGGCCTTACGACAAATTTGCCGTTCGCTGACTGGGGAAAAATCTTTGACTCAACCATTGCTGCCACAGCCATTGCCGACCGCCTCGTTTATAGCCGGCAAGGCCGATGAGGAGATGAGAAGTGAAATGGCAATGAGTCCTATGACGATTTTGATGGAAATGAGATCCCGAAAGATCGAATTCGGAACCAAGATTCTGCTGACACTATCCCCAGTGGATTGCAGGAAATTGCCGATGTCCAATAAGTATCACCTCCTATCTTGTGGTGGGAGATTTGATCCTATTCCGGCTCATATGATTGAAATTATAGAATTAGTTTGAGATTGGATCAGGTATTTATATATGTAGAGCGCGGGTCTTTAAAACGAGGTTCTGTCTCACGGAGATCCATGATGGCTCCGGTGGGGATTGCGATGTGCGGATCATGTATTGAGCGTTGTGGTCCCAGGTAGTTCTTTAACAAGTTGGCAAGCTGTACGTAGCAAAAGCTGTTTTTCTGAGTGAGTTTAGGTTGTTATGGCGACTAAGCGCCTCTGTCTCCCTTTTCTTCTATCCACCTGTTTTTGTCAAGAGAAAAACAAAAATC
>Ga0187889_10003732_pt1 | contig 13168 bp, 12 predicted proteins | sample June2016WEW_7_10_2_FD_132992 | JGI IMG/M metagenome (GOLD analysis project Ga0187889, IMG submission 132992) | Peatland microbial communities from SPRUCE experiment site at the Marcell Experimental Forest, Minnesota, USA - June2016WEW_7_100 | ecosystem: Environmental > Terrestrial > Soil >... | reverse complement strand
GGACAGCCCGAGCATGAACGCGAAGCCGCGAACCGCGCCGATCGAGAGCAACCAGAGCACTAGTGCGCCGAGGAAGGACACCGCGTCAGCCGAAAGGATCGTGCGGTAGGCGCTCTTGAACCCTCTGTCCACCGAGGACCGGATCGACCGGCCGGCACGCACTTCGTCCTTTAATCGCTCGAAATAGACGACATACGAGTCGACAGTGATCCCGACTGAGACGATCAGACCTGTCATGCCCGACAGGTCCAGCGTCAGGCCTGCTGACGTCGCTCCGAGGAGGGAGATGATCGCGTAGATGAGAGCACCGGTGCTCACCAGGCCGAGCACGACCACGACGCCGAGAGCCCTGTAGTAAAAGATCGTGTAGAACATCACGAGCAGGAGCCCGAGAAGGCCGGCGAGCACGCCGGCTTGCAGCGACTTCTTCCCGAGGGTCGGCGACACCGTGGTGTAGGTGGCCTGTGTGAGCGCGATCGGGATCTGGCCGTACTTGAGGACAAGGGCGAGCGCCTGTGCCTGTGGCTGGGTGAAGTCCCCGCTGATCTCCCCGGAACCGCCGAAGCTCATAGCGTTGATCGTCGGCGCAGATTCCACTTGGCCACCGAGGTCGATCGCCAACGGGAGGTGGTAGTTCTTCTTCGCGACGGTGTCGAAGAAGGCCGAGTACTGCGACTTGATGGTGAAGTTCACGACCCAGCCCGCGGTCGTCTGCAGCTCGGCGTTGGCCGAGGCGAGGATCTCGCCGGTCGCCGGCACTGTCCCGTCATAGGGGGTCGGGCCAAGCTCGTAACGTGCCGGGCACGGGGTCAACGTGGACGCACAGATGAGGACGACACGCGATGCCTTGTCCTGGCTCGGCGGCGTTGTCGGCGCCGAGTTGAGCGCCGGGTCGGGCGGCGAGCCGGGGTTCGACGACGAGGCTGTGCTGTAGGTGGCCGTCGTGTAACGGTAACTGGCGCCGCACGGGGGCGGCTTCACGTAAGCGGCGGCCTTCTTAGTCTTGGGCACCGTAGTCGTGGTCGTCGGCGCAGCAGTGGTCGTAGTCGTCTTCGGCGTCGTCGTAGTGGTGTTGGCCGCTGTCGTCGCGGTCGTCTTCGGAGCCGTCGTAGTGGTGGTGGTCTTCTTGGTCGGGCTGGGGGCTGTGTACGCGTTGGCCGCGCAGAGGACCGGGCGGAAGAACAGCTGGGCCGTGCTGCCGATCTCCTTGATCACCGTGGAGAAGTTCTTCACGCCTGGGAGCTGCACGACGATGTTGCTGCCCTGGGTCCCGATGTTCGGGCTCGAGAGGCCGAGCCCGTTCGCACGTGCCTGCATGATGCCCACAACGGTCTGCAACTGTGCCGGCGTCGCCTTCTGGGCAGGCTGGAAGACCACCGAGAGGCCTCCCTCGAGGTCAAGGCCGAGCTTGGGCGACCATCCCGCGGCGATGACGCCTCCAAGCGTGCCGAAGCAGACGAGGCACACCAGGACAACACTCACGAGCAGGTTGCGTCTCAACGGTTGTCGCCTCCGCTCCCATCGCCGGCCGGATGGCTCCCATCCGCGTCGTCACCTGGATCGGGCGTCTTGTCGGCTTCTAGAGGCGGCACCGAGTACGGGTCGTTGTCGTCGTCGATCAGGTCGTCGTGACCGCGCCCGTCGAACGGAGCGTTGCCTGCGAGATCGGTGACGCCGTCAGCTGTTTCGTCAATTCGCCGGGACACCGCAGCCCGAAGGACCTCGATGACAGTCCCGGGAGCGATCTCGATCCTCGCGTGATCGCCCACGAACCCCTCGACCCGGCCGAGGATGCCCGAGGAGAGCATCACCTTGTCCCCGACGGAGATCTGCTTACCGAGCTGGAGCTGGCGCTGCCGGCGCTGGCGCTGTGGCCGGATGAGGAACATGTATCCGACGCCGAACAGCAAGACGAAGAAAATCAGAGTGAAAGAGCTGCTGGACTTCTTCGCGGCGGCAGCCAGAACCGGGCCCGTGAGGACCGCAAGATTGTGGATGCCGGAAGAGGCGAGCACGTGGACGAGAAACATGGGAAGCCTATCGATCAAGGAATGATGCGACGCATCACCTTAGTCGCCCGATCCGGGCTCCTCCGTGCAAGCGTCCTCGTCGGACGTCGCGGCGAACAGGACATCTTGCACGGCGCCGCTCCGGGGGCCCCCACGCGACGACATCGCGCCCGATTGATAGGAGTCGCCCACTGACAGCAAGCTCAACAACTGGGCCGGGATCGCAAGTCCGAGATGCTCGTAGGCCTTCGCTGCGGCAAGCCTTCCACGGGGCGTGCGCATGATGAGACCGGCCTGCAGGAGGAACGGCTCGTAGACGTCCTCGACCGTCTCGGGCTCCTCGCCGACGCTCACTGCCAAGGTCGAGAGCCCGACGGGCCGACCTTCGAAGCGGTCACAGAGGATCTCCAGGATCCTCCGGTCGAGGCTGTCCAGCCCGAGCTCGTCCACTCCGAACACCGTCAGGCCCTCACGCGCCGCCTCCTCTGTGATCACACCCTCACCGCGGACTTCGACGAAGTCCCGGACACGGCGGAGCAGGCGGATGGCCAGGCGCGGCGTGCCACGCGATCGACGCGCTATTTCACTGGCCCCCCCGGGGGTCAGCTCGACTCCGAACAGCACGCCGGTGCGGCGCACGATCTGCTCGAGCTCGGCGTCGCTGTAGAGCTCGAGACGCGCCACAATGCCGAACCGGTCGCGCAGGGGCCCGGTGATCAGGCCCGTGCGGGTCGTCGCGCCCACGAGTGTGAACCTCGGCAGGTCCAACCGGATCGAACGGGCCGTCGGTCCGCGACCGAGCACTATGTCGAGCTGGAAGTCCTCCATCGCCGGGTAGAGCAGCTCCTCGACCGCCCGGCCCATGCGGTGGATCTCATCGATGAAGAGCACGTCGCCGGGCTGAAGATCGGTCAAGATGGCCGCAACGTCGCCGCTTCGCACGAGCGCGGGCCCAGAAGTGATGCGCAGGCCCGCTCCCATCTCGCAGGCCATGATGCCCGCCAGCGTGGTCTTGCCGAGCCCCGGCGGCCCGGCAAACAGCACGTGGTCGACCGGTTGGTCACGTCGTCGCGCGGCCTCGAGGATGATCTCGAGCTTGTCTCGCAACAGGTGCTGGCCCACGAAGTCGGCGAGCCGCTTCGGACGTATCCCGACTTCGAGCCCGGTGTCGTTCTCGAACGAGCCGAGGTCGAGCTGCGATTCGGCCGCAACTTTGCCGGCGGCAGAATCGGCATCTGCGAGGATCTCTCGGCGAGGGCTCATCGCCAGGTCATCTCCGCGGCGCAAGGCTTCGCAGGGCCAGGCGCAGGAGCTCCTCGATGCTCCCCTCTTCCGGCAGCGCGCGGATGGCCGTTCTCACCTCGTCGGGCGCGTAGCCGAGCTGGGCGAGTGCCTCGCCGACTTCAGAAGCCACCGACGGCTGGCGGTTCGCCTGGTACGTGCCAGCCCCGAGCGTCCCGTCGGCGTTCAGGTAGTCAAATCGCGCCTGCAGCTCGAGGAGCAGCCGCGCCGCCGTCTTCTGCCCGACGCCGGGCACCAGCTTCAAGGCATCGACGTTCCCGTTGGCGATGACCTGGGCAAGCTCGGCCGGATCGTGGACGCTCAGGATCGCGAGCGCCAGTCCAGGGCCGACGCCGTGAGCCCCCAAGAGCAGCTCGAAGGCCGTTCGCTCCTCGGCCGAGGAGAACCCGTACAACGTGATGGCACTCTCGCGGACGTGGGTGTGCACCGCGACACAAGCCTCGTGCCCGAGCTGCAAGCCGCTCGCTGTCCTTGGGGAGACGACCAGGCGGTAGCCCACGCCACCGACCTCCACGACGAGCTCGACCGCCGCGTCGCCGACCGCCCTCCTCTCGCTCACCAGGCCGCGCAGCGACGCGATCACGGCCGCGCCACCTGGGACTCTCGGCCTTTCGCCGTGTCGAGCCGGGAGGGCGTCGGCCAGGACGGTCGCGCCCACGGTGCCGTGCTGAGGTGGCAAAGCGCCAGTGCAAGCGCGTCGGCCGCATCGGCAGGCTTCGGCACGGCATCGAGATCGAGAAGGCGCGCCACCATTCTTTGCACTTGGTCCTTCGTTGCTCCACCGAAGCCGGTCACCGCGAGCTTGACCTCGTTCGAGGTGTACTCCACCACCTCACAGCCCAGCTCCACCGCGGTCAAGAGCGCGACTCCGCTTGCCTGCCCGACCGACATCGCGGTCCGGGCATTGGTCTGGAAGAACACGCGCTCTACGACGACCACGTCGGGGTGAAGCTCGCTGACAAGCTTGTGCAGCTCGGCACGAAGCGTCGCCAGCCGGGAGGGCACCGACTCGTCTATCGCTGTCGTGATCACACCGGCTGCGACGGCGTGCCTTCGCGGCCCATCGGACCTCACGCAGCCGTAGCCGCACCTGGACAGGCCTGGATCGATGCCGAGGACAAACACTCGTTCGATCGTAACCCGTCCGACCCACGACCCGGCGGACCGTGTTCAAACTGCTCAGAGCTCGACGCGCTCCAGGATCTCGTCGGGGATGTCGAAGTTCGCCCACACGCTCTGCACGTCGTCGTGCTCCTCGAGAAGCTCGATGAGCTTGAGCACCCGCTTGGCAGTCGACTCGTCGGTGACCTCGACCCGCGTGGTCGGCACCATCTCGAGATCGGCCGAGTCGACGGCGATCGAGGCCTTGTCGAGCGCGCTGTGCATCCCGGCAAGGTCCGCGGGCGCGCTCGTGACCATCCACTCATCGCCTTCGTCGCGCAAGTCCTCCCCGCCCGCTTCGAGCGCGGCGGCCATGAGCTCGTCCTCGCCGACGGACCTGGGGACCATCAGCACGCCCTTGCGCTCGAACTGCCAGGAGACCGCGCCCGGCTCGGCCATCGAGCCGCCGTTGCGGGAGAACAGCGACCGGACCTCCGACCCGGTCCGATTCCGGTTGTCCGTGAGGCACTCGACGATCATCGCGACGCCGGAGGGGGCATAGCCCTCGTAGGAGATCGCTTCATAACGGACGCCTTCGAGCTCGCCGGTGCCGCGTTTGATCGCGCGCTCGATCGTGTCCAGCGGGACGGACGCGTCCCGGGCCTTGGTGAACATCGTGCGGAGCGTGGCGTTGGCGGTCATGTCCCCCCCACCCTCCCGAGCAGCGACCTCGACCTGGCGGATCAGCTTGGCGAACAGCTTCCCTCGAGCCGCGTCGACGGCACCCTTGCGATGCTTGGTGGTTGCCCACTTGGAATGACCCGACATCGCCTCAGCCTCCCTCGATGCCCAATGACAGGCGCCGGCACGAACGTAGGTCTCCCGCCGGCTCAGGGTGGAACGATACCGGCGTGACCCGTCGGTGTCCCGAGGCCGCCAGCTCTTGGCGAACGGACCTCACCGCTTGACGCGTTCCTGGCGCACACGGCAATTCGACCACGGGTGGGCCGGCCCCGCCAGTCCGAGCTTCGAGATCCGAGCACATCTGTAAGGCCGCTCAGAGCTCCCTCAAGACGCCGACGCGTTCGGCGAGATCGAGGGCCCCGAGGCGTTCCGGCTCGTCGGACGGCAGGTCGAACGGCGCCAACCAGAGCCGCGCTGTCGACTCGGTCACACTGCGCGGGAGGCAGGCGGGCCTTCTGTCCGGGGCGGCGCCGATCTTCTCGAGAGCAGCGATCAGGCCGGGCGGATAGCGCGTGACCGCCACAGCCGCAAGATCGGCGAGCGGCTCGCGGCCGTGGCCGGCAACCCTGTCGGCAATTGCCGCAAATGTCGGGACATAGCGTTTCAGCGGGTCGAAAGCGAGGACGGCGATTGCCCCAGAGACGGTGTCGCCACGCTTTATGTGCGCCAGCTCATGTGCCAGCACGGCCTCGAGCTCGATTCTGTCCAAGAGCAAGACGAGCCCACTTGTGACGAACACGACGCCGCGGTCGGGCGAGCGGCCCACCGACATCGCGTTCGGCGCCGGGTCGTCGAGAACCCGGATCTCCGCGTTCGGCAGGCCGAACACGGCAAACAACCCCTCGGCGACGTCGACAAGACGAGCGGCCTCAGCAGCGCTGAGAATGCTCGGTCTCCGCTTGGCGGTGACCACAGTCCCGCCGAGCCGCTTGGTCAGCACACTGGTCGAGCGCGCCCACATCAACCACGAGCCGAGCGTGATCGCACAGGCGATCGCAATCCCGGCGATCAAGAAGTCCATCGAGACAACTCCGAGGACGACAAGCACGATCGCGACAACGAGCGGTGCCACAAGGGCGACCGTGGCCCGCCGCCGGCTCGCACGAGCCGCGTGACGCCAGACCGCGTCCCGGCGCCGAGCAGCTGCGGCGAGCACTGCCCTCGAAGCTTCGTAGGCGGCCTGCTGTGCCTCGACGGCTCGGCGCGCCCTCCCGTCACCATCGGGGGCACGGCGCTGCCAGCGTGTTCGGTCCCTGGCCGCTGGAGTCATTTCCCCGAGGCTACCCGGACCGGGCGGCGCGCCCTAACCGGACGTAGGCATCCCGGTACATCGCGGCGATGGCCCCCATGTCGCACTCGGACGCGCGCTCGCGTCCCCGATCGCTGAGCGCCTCGCGTTCAGCATCGTCGAGGAGGAGGGCGCGGACCGCTTGGGCGAGCGCGACCCGGTCGCCTGCAGGCACGAACCTGGCAGCTCGCCCGGCCGCAAGCTGATAACCGGGCAGGTCCGAAGCGACAACCGCTGTCCCTGCGGCCATCGCCTCGAGCAGCACGACGCCGAAAGACTCACCTCCTAGTGATGGCGCCACGAAGACGTCCGCGCCCGCCAGGCGCGACGCCCGTTCCTCGTCGTCTACAGGCCCGAGCCACTCGATACGTGCATCCGAAGCGAACCGGCTCCGGAGCCGCTTGGTCTCGGGCCCGTCTCCCAACACCCACAGGTGCGTCGACTCCGGCAACGACCCGAACGCCTCGAGCAGTACCTCGAGCCCCTTGCGAGCTTCGTGCCGGCCCACGAACGCGACCGTCGGCGCGCTCGTGGGCCACGCATCGGCCGAAGCGAACCTCAGCACCTCCACACCGTTGCGTATGATCCCGACCCGGTTCGAGAGCCCCCCGAGGCACGCCTGAGCAGTCGCACTGGCCTCTTCGGACACGGCGAAGGCCGCGTCGAGCCGGCGAGACCACGCTCCCACGACGTGGCCGTAGGCGCGGTAGGCCAAGTCGGCCCCGGAGCGATGAAAGGTGCCGACAATGGGTCGCGGCCCCGCTATGACCGCGGCAAGGGACGGGCCCGGAACGAACGGCTCGTGCACATGGACAACCTCGGGAGCGAAGTCGTGAAGGGCCGAGACCGTGCGCCACATCGTCGCCGGCCACGGCGAGACGGGGGCGCACGAGCCGTTCACCGAGACAGCGGTGCCCGCCCCGACTTTGATGAAGGCCGCGCCGTCGAGCGCGATGGGATCGAGCCGGCCGGGCGTGCCTGTGCCCTCAGCGGGCGCCACGACCGCCACATCGTCTCCCCGTGACCTGAGCGCCCTGGCGAGGCCGAGGACCTGGCTCTGCACTCCTCCTGGCATCGTGCAGCTGTAGGGGCACACGATCGCAATCCTCATCGGCCGTGACGCTATCGGCAGTGGCCGGCTTGCACAGGGGTATTCCCCCGCCGCCCGTCCTCAGTGGCCGAGCTCGCGGTCCGAGGGCCAGTTCGGCTGGAACAGGTGCCACTGCTCGGGTGCCAGGCGAATGAGCCCCTCGAGAGAGAGCGCCATCTCCTCGGTGAGACGCTGCACGTCCTGGCGCAGCCGCCCGGTGCGTGTCGAGTCGAGCGGGCCCTGCAACACGGCGTGGTACAGGCCACGCGGCCTTTGATAGATGGCGCAGGTCATCAGCGGGGCACCAGAGCGCAGGGCAAGAAGTGCCGGGCCTCCGGGCAGCGTCGTCTTCTCACCGAAGAGCTCAACTTCAATGCCCTTGCCGCCAAGATCCCGGTCCGCCAACAGCCCCACGACGCGCCCTGCACGCAGGGTGTCCAAAAGCCGCACGGTGGTGTCGGGCCCTGGGGGCAACACTGTGAGGCCCAGGCTCGCTCGCTGCGAGGTGAACCAGTCGAACAGCTCGGGGGGCTCCAGCAACTCGCCGACGGTCGTCATGGGATAGCCCTGCTGGGCCAGCCAACGGCCCCCGTACTCCCACGAGCCGACATGGGGAAGCACGATCACGACACCACGGCCCCTCGCCATCTCCAGACGGAACCGCTCGAAGCCCTCGATGCTGAAGATCGACTCGATCTGGTCCGACCGCAGAGCCACTACCTGCGCAGACTCCACCCAGTAGTGCGCGTAGGAGCAAAACGCCTTCGTGACGAGCCGGCGGACGGCAGCCTCGTCGACCTCGGGTCCGAGCACTCGTCGCAGGTTGGAATGCACGAGTGGTCGCTTGTCGCGCCAGACCTCGGAGATCGTGAAGCCGGCAGCGCTCGCCAGGGCACCCGCCACAGGACGAGGAATGACCTGCAGGGCTGCCGCGAGGCCCCGATAGGTGAGGTAGCGGGCCCACTGGTCCGGCGTCGCCATCAGCGGCTGCCCGACTATCCCCGACCGGACTGCGGAGCTGTGCTCAGCTATCGGTCCCGCGGTGCCGGCGCCGCGCCGATCCGGCGACGAAGCTGTTGTGCTCGGGCCGAGGACCGACACGGCGACTACCGGAGCGCTCGCTGGCAAGCACGCGACGCAGCCTCACGGTCAGCGGTTCGCTCCGGCGTCGGGCGCGCACGCGGCTCGGCGTCGTCGCCCGGCGCCGCGTGCCGTTGACGCGCGGCTGGCGCCACGACTGCCAGCGCGACTCGACGCGTCCGCGCCGCCAGGCTCCGCGCATGGCTGCAGAACTCGCCGCCTCTGGGCTCGCCTGGCGCCAGACCTTCACGAAGCGCTGCACAGCGGTGAAGACCGTGAGCGCCAAAAGCAACCCGAGCAGGGGTACAAAGATCACGTGGAGCAGCAGTGCGACACCGAGCAGGATGAGCCGCTCGGCCCGTTCCATGAGGCCACCCTTGGCGTCGTAACCGAGGGATTCGGCCTTCGCTCGCTCGTAGGAGATGACCGCGCTGACACCGAGGATCGCGAACGGCAACACCGCCAGTCGCGGCTGGCTTCCGGAGGCGAAGTACCACGCCACGCCACCAAAGATGAGGGCATCGGACACCCGGTCAGCGACCGAGTCGAAGAAAGCGCCCTTCTTGGAAGCCGTGCCCGCGGCCTTTGCGACGACGCCATCGAGGGTATCCATGAGGCCACCGACGGTGAGCAGAACCACAGCGACCCAAAAGTGCCCGAGACCGATCGTGACACCGGTGACGCCAGCGAGAAGGATGCCGACGACAGTGACCTCGTTTGCGGTGACGCCATGCCGTGCGAGGCGGGCACCCACCCCGAAACCCGTACGGATCCCGCGCCCGGGCGACTTGGGCGCCACCTCGGTCGGCGGGGTCGGCCCAGGGGTCAGCGCAGCCTGATCCTCGACTGGGGCATCCTCTGTGCCACTCGCCGCTGACTGGCCCCGGTGGCCGTCGATCATCTCGCTCCTGTCTGGCACTACTGCAGTCGAAAAGCCCTGTCACGCAAGCCTGCGTGCCATTGACCCTCTCCTCAAGACAATACCAGAGCCCCTCGCGGATCCTCCGGCCTCCTCCTGGCGTGCACGCGACCGATAGGCTCGCAACCTGTCCAGCGAGTTCGTCGACCAGTCACCCACGGTGGAGCCGGTCGCGGGAAGTGAGGTACCCACGTGAACGCCGTGCCGTCCGCGAAGATCCGTAACGTCGCGCTCATCGGCCATGGCGGTGCCGGCAAGACAACCCTTGCCGAAGCACTGCTCGTGGTCGGCGGCGTGCTGTCCCGAGCGGGACGGACAGAGGACGGGACGACTGTCTGCGATTTTGAGCCCGAGGAGGTTAAGAGGCAGATATCGGTCTCGTTGGCACTGGCTCCGTTTCTCTTCGAGGACTGCAAGATCAACATCATCGACACCCCGGGGTACGCGGACTTCATAGCCGAGGTCGAAGCGGGCCTGTCGGTCGCCGACCTCGCCGTGCTCGTCGTCAGCGCGGTCGAGGGCGTCGAGGTTCAGTCCGAGGAGACCTGGCGCCTGGCGACCGAGCTCGGCATTCCGAGGCTCGTGTTCGTCAACAAGCTCGACCGCGAGCGCGCCGACTTCGAGAGAACGTTGGACCAGCTCCGCGAGCGCTTCGGCTCCGGCATCGCACCCTTGGAGCTGCCAATCGGCAGCGAAGCCGCCTTCAACGGGATCGCGGACCTCCTCACCGACTCAGCCATCACATACGGCGCAGGAAAGCCCACGACCGGGCCGATCCCCGAGAACATCTCCGAGCTTCAGCATCGTGTCCGCGAGACACTGATCGAAGGCATCGTCGTCGGCGACGACGAGATGATGGAACGGTACCTCGAAGGCGAGGTTCCCTCCACCAAGGACCTGGAGGCCACGCTCGCCCACGGCGTCGCCTCCGCGAGCGTTTTCCCCGTCGTGTGCGGGTCGGCACTCACGGGCGTGGGCGTCGATCGCCTGGCTTCGTTGATCTGCGCGATCGGGCCGAGCCCGCTCGCCCGCCGGTCGTTCACGGTCAGGGCGGGGAATGACACGATCCAGCTCCCCCGCGATCCCGACGGGCCGCCTTTGGCCCGCGTCTTCAAGACGATCGCCGACCCCTTTGTCGGACGGATCTCGCTGATGAACGTGCTCTCCGGAACGCTCCACCCCGACATGACCCTCTTCGACAGCCGCAGTCACTCCGAGGAGAAGCTGCACGCTCTCCAAGTCATGCGCGGCAAGGAGACCCAGCCCACCTCGTCCGCTCCCGCCGGCGACATCGTCGCCGTCGCGAAATTGAGCGGCGTGCTGACCGGCGACACCTTGGCACCGAAGAACCAGCCGGTGGTTGCAGAGGGACCCAGACTCCGTACCGCCGTGCTGTCCATCGCGGTCCACCCGAAGGCCAAAGGTGACGATGACAAGCTCATGACGGCGATCCACCGACTCCAGGAGGAGGACACTGCGCTCCTAGTCCGCCGCAACGACGAGACACACCAGACGGTGTTGTCCGGCATGGGTGACACGCACCTGCAGATCGTGTGCGAGAAGCTCAACCGCAAGTTCGGCGTGGCGGTCGAGACAGAGCCCGTCCAGGTTCCCTACCGCGAGACGATCACCAAGTCCGCCGAGGCCGAGGGCAAGTACAAGAAACAGACGGGTGGTCACGGCCAGTTCGGCGTTGCCAACCTTCGGGTCGAGCCGCTCGAGCGCGGTGAGGGCTTTGCCTTCGTGGACGCCATCGTCGGCGGCGCGATACCCCGACAGTTCATCCCCGCAGTGGAGAAGGGCGTGCAGGAGGCGATGACCACGGGGGGCCACTTCGGCTACCCCGTCGTCGACGTCCGGGTTACCTGCTACGACGGCAAGTACCACACCGTCGACTCTTCGGAGATGAGCTTCAAGATGGCGGCGTCGCTCGGCTTCAAGGAGGCTCTGGCTGCTGCCGGCCCTGTGATACTCGAACCTGTGTGCCGGCTCGAGGTCACGGTGCCTGCCGCCTATCAGGGCGACATCCTCGGTGATCTCAACTCGCGGCGGGGCCGGGTCCTTGGCACCGAGGCAGGAGAGCGCGGCGAACAGGTCGTGATCGCGCTGGTGCCGGCGTCGGAGATCCAGCGCTATGCCACCGACCTCCGCTCGCTGACCGGTGGCCGGGGCCGTTTCGTCGTGCGCCACGACCATCACGAAGTGGTGCCTGCGCCGATCGCCGAGAAGCTCGCCAAGCAGGCAGCTGACACATAGCGCCGCGTGGAGCTCAGAGCGTCAGAGAGCTCAACGCAACAGCGACCTCCCGGTTCCCCGTCAGCTCGAGCGCCTCGAGAGGTCTGCGGTTCCAGCAGTACAAGTACAGGTCCGAAGCCGAACCGACGAGGACCGCGTCGGCGGGGCCCCTGCCTTCGCGCCAGCGCAGCCGGCGGGCGGCGACTTCCACCGTCCAGGCTGCAGCGTCATCGGCGCAGGCCAGGCACAGCACCCCGCCGAGCGAGACGTCCGGTGACTCGGGCACCTCAGTCGCGAGGTGGACCCCGATCCACTCGTCGATCCCGTCGACGGCCAGACCCCGATCGATCGGCGTAGGCGAGCCGACCGAGAGCTCGACGTCGTAACGATGCACGGCCGCCTCGAGCGCCATGCGCCTGCAGACCCAGTCAGCGGTGAGATCCTCGCCTGACCAGTTCCAACAGGGTGCTTCAGGATCGCGACCGGCAAGCTCCAGCTGGAGACTCGCGCAGGTACCTCCGAACCAGTCCATGACGTCGGCCCCGGAGGGCACGCCACGTGTCGCCGGTTCGACCGGAGAAGCGGGCGATGCCACTTCGAGCTGGGTGCCCCAGAAGCTGAAGACGTCACCGAGATGCCCGACCAGATCTGAGAGTCGCCATTGCGGGCAGGTGGGAACCGGGAGCTCGAGATCGTCGCCGCTCGCGTCGAAGATGAGCTCGCACTCGCGCTTGAGTGCCGTACGGTGAGATTCGTAGTCGAGGCGATGACCGGTCACGACGTCAACCCTCGCCTGTCGCGGGCCCGTTCTGATCGCGACGATCTCGCCGTCTCGGGCCGCGGGCCGGCACCGGTGGGCTCACCTGGAGACCCCCGGCACCGGCTCCGGTCTCCTTGCCCGCCGCGACCCGGATCTCTCGCACCGTGCGCTCGGCGTCCGCGACCTCGATGACCACATAACGCAAGCGCTCTCCCGAGCACTCGATGAGCACCGCGTTGCGACCGAGCCCGATCGACCAGAACGACCAGCCGTCGAGCCCGTGATAAGTGCCGACCCGCCAGACTCCCTGACCGTGCTTGCGCCACTGGTGAAAGCCGGTCGTCACGTGCGCGCGCGCCGACGGGTCGTGATCGATCCGGACGATCGACACGAGCGGAAACCTGATGGTGCCCCTCGTGGCAAGGGCTCTGCGCCACCCGCGCAAGCGGACCACAACCTGGTCGCCTTCCACGCTGCACTCCCCCCAGATCATGGGCGCCCGGCCCGGGCCGGACGGACCCTGCTCACCTCCAGGCGGCCCGTAACTTCGCCCAACTGTCGCTCAGGGCCTCTGGGAGGACCCGGACCCCGGCAACCGAGGTCATGAAGTTCGTGTCTCCGATCCATCTCGGAACGATGT
>Ga0187889_10003728_pt1 | contig 13180 bp, 10 predicted proteins | sample June2016WEW_7_10_2_FD_132992 | JGI IMG/M metagenome (GOLD analysis project Ga0187889, IMG submission 132992) | Peatland microbial communities from SPRUCE experiment site at the Marcell Experimental Forest, Minnesota, USA - June2016WEW_7_100 | ecosystem: Environmental > Terrestrial > Soil >... | reverse complement strand
CCACCGCTCAACAGCACGGCGCGGATTTCCGGATGTTGCGCGATGTAGGTGATTTGCTTGTCGAATTCGGGATGAAAATCGTAGCCGCTGGCGTTGCTGACGAGCCGCGAGCGCGTGCAGTAACGGCAATACGCGGCGCAGCGATCGGTGACGAGGAACAGCACCCGGTCGGGATACCGATGCACGAGGCCGGGCACGGGCGAGTGCGAATCCTCGCCACAGGGGTCGGTCATCTCCCACGGTGCGGTGTGGATTTCCTCGACGCGCGGGACAACCTGCCGCCGAATCGGACAGCGTTCATCCGCCGGATCAATCAAATTGAAAAAATATGGCGTGATGGCAAGCGCCAGCTTGTGGTTCGCCAGTTTTGCGCCGGCGAATTCCTCCGGGGTGAGCGTGGGCATCAGCCGCTGCAATTGTTCCGGCGTGGTGATGCGATGTTTGAGCTGCCAGCGCCAGTCGTTCCAATCGGCATCGGAGACGTTGCGCCAGAAACCGCGACCGGCGGAAAGAAATTTCTTCAGCGCCTGGAAACGGTGGCCTGATGGCGGTTCCTCGCCGCTGGTCTGTGAACTGTCATCCTTCATTTTAAATGGAAACTATAAGTTTGAATTGCGTTCTGTCAAGTTGACCACTGCCGGCGCCGCCGCGTTCAAGCTTCAGGGCTTCCAATTGTCTGGTTTAATGGCTGATTCAATGGTCCGCCGCCGGGCGTCGAGCGCGTCCAGTTTTTTCAACGTGGCTTTCGCGCTCGTTTTTTGCGGCAGGGGATGTTTGCTCCAGGGCGGCTGGCGGCTTTCCTTGTTTTGGCCGAGGTACCCGGCCAGGGCCTGGCGGTATTCGGCGGTCAAGGCGGCCAGGGGCGCGGCCATGCGGAGTTGTGCCAATTCGAGGTCGCGCAATTTGGTTTGGAGGATCGCCGTCTGGCGTGGCGGCTCAAAATTGCGGATGAAGGCCTGCAAGGACACTTCCGTGCGCACGGGCAGGGCATTTGATGCAGTCCAAACTTCCACCGGCACGCTCAAAATCCCGTCCAGTCTTTCGCGGCTGACGGCGGGTGTCCACCATGGACCGGGATCGTACGCGGCAAAGCTCACGACTTGCAGCGCCCACCATTTTTCCACGTCGAGCGGCTGCGGAAAATTTTCGCGGAACGCGGTTTGGAACGCGGTTTGCCAGTTGTAACAGCCCGGCAGAGCCGCCAGCATCGCGCGCAAATGCACCGGGCCGTTTTTTAAGTCCAGCAGTTCGCTTACGAACATTTGCGCGCTGGCAAGATAAGTACCGCCGTCTGTGCCCCTCAATTGGGCATCGGTCGGCCAGCTCAACTGCGCGAACGTCAGCGCGGCATGGTCGCGCAATACACGGCGCGCGCCAGCGAGCGGGTCCAATCCGCGCCGGGTGGCGACCGTCCGGCTCTGCGGCAGGCCGTTCACAAGTTTGCGGGGGGCGGACAGAACCACTTCCGGCAAACCGGCGTCGGAGAGCTGTTGTGACAAGCCATCGGCGAGCCAGGCGGGGATTTCCGCCGCGCGTGCGGCGGTGGCATTGCGGTTGGCCAGTTCCAGCAGCAGGACACCGGTCATCGCGCGCAGGAAACGGGCTTGCGGCAGAACATCCGGGAGTTCCACCCGGTAATTCCAGCCGCCCAGAAGCGGTTGAGAGACAATGGTGACGTCTTCATCGGGCGATTGCGCCGGATGGAGCGCCAGGAAAATTTTTCCCTGGAACGGGGCGTTGGGTTCGATGCCGAGTTCGTGCCACAATGATTGTTTGATGCGCTCGGCGGAAACCGACAGCAATGCCGGTTCGAGCCGGACCAGATTGGCATTGGTCGTCCCCACCGGCAAATAAGTTGGCGGGGAAGACGGCGCGGGGCCGATCACGATGAATTGGCCCGAAGCACTGTGCACGGAATTCATATCCGGCGGAAGCAGTTGTCCGCGGGCGAATGCCGGCAGGAACAGCGCGCCTCCGGCGAGCAGGCTTTGAACCGTCGAACGGTTGAACCGTTGAATCGCCAATGGGCCGGACCGACGCAACGATGCAGCAATGCAACGTTGGAGCGTTTGAATCATTTCTTGACCGCCCCGGTTGTGGCCTGGGTGGGTGCGGATTTGGCATCACCGCCGGAAGTTTTCGGGGGGGCGGAATCTTTTTTCGCCGCCTGTTTGTAGCCTTCGCTGCGGTAATCGGTGGTGTAGAAGCCGCTGCCTTTGAAAAGCAGGCCGGCCCCGGCGCCGATTTTGCGTTTTACGCGCCCGCGCCCCCATTCCTTCCGGGCGCATTGTCTTTCCGGGCAAATGCGCAGCGGTTTGGCGGAGATGGATTGAAAGGCTTCAAACTCGTGCCCGCACTTTTCGCAAAGGTATTCGTAGGTCGGCATCGGCAATTTGCGAATAAATCCTCGCGGCGCGCCGGCCGGTTAACGCGCCGGCGTAATCATCGCCGCATTGGTCAGCGGTGGAATGATGTGGACAGAGCCGTCGGAACCGACTTCGACGTTCAAATCGTAATGCGGCGGCAGCGTGGCGGAGGCGACGTTGGTGGCCGCCGTGCGCGGCGCAATCAGCAGTTGGGCGCCTTTTTGTTCGGTGGCGCCGGCGCGCATTAACCGCAAACGGCGGGAAACGAACAGCTCGTCGCGCAATTTTTTGATCTGGGCGCGGATCTCATTGACATCATCGAACTTGCGTTGCAATTCGGCTCTTTGCGCAATTTGCTGCTGCAATTCCTTTTCCAGGAATACATTGTTGGTTTCGGAGTTGGCGAGTTTTTGTTCGGTGTCGGCGATTTGCGCGTTGAACGCGGCGATGGTGTCGGTCAACGTGGTGGCGCGGTCATCCAGCACCTTGTTTTGTGCTTCCAGGTCGGTGATGCGGCCGTTCAGGTTGACGATTTGTTCCTGGGCGCCCTGGAGCGTCGCTTTGGCCGTGGCCAGCACGCCGGAGGCTTCGTTCAGATTGTTGGAAAGCCGGGACGCCTGCTGTTGAACGACGGCGAGGTCATTGGTCAACCGGAGATTGACTTGGCGCAATTCGTCAAGATTTTCACTGGCGGTCACCAACTGGTTGGAAAAGTCGAGAATGGCGGCGGAGTTGTTTTTCAACTGGTCGCTGGTTGCGTATTTTGACGCAACCAAGGCGACTGCCAGTCCCGCGCAAATCACGGCGACCGCGACAATGACAATTTTCATTTTCATAACTTCTCCGAACATGGCTGGACGTGGCGCTTTTGGCAAGCCCGCGTCATTTCTCCGGGGTTATTGCGGGCGAGTTGGAGGCGGCTGCTTCCACCGCCGTTTCCAAGGCCTTCAGCTTCGGATCCAGGATTTCCACGCCAGATGCCTTTCTCATTTTTTCCAGATAATCCGGGGCAAGCCGCCCGACTTTCTGCTGGATCAACGCTTCCTTGAGATCGTCGGCCACAGTTGCGTAATCCAGTTTTTTGGCCGGAATCTTCTCCAGGAGCTTGACGATATAATAGCCGAAAGGCATTTCGATGACGTCACTGATCTGGTTATTGGTCAGTGAAAATATCGGTCCGGCCAACGCCGGACTCATCTGGTCGCGTGAGAGGGGCGGCAGTTCACCGCCGTTGTCCTTCGAGTTGGGATCCTCGGAATACTGCACCGCCAGATTCGAGAAACTCTCGCCGCTGCGGGCGCGCTTGAGTAATTCATCCATCCGCTTGCGTTTGGCCTGTTGCTGGTCCGCGGATAGGGGCGTATGGGTGGTCGGAGTGACGGTCAGAAGCAGAATGTCACAAAAACGGACTTTTTCCGGTTCTTCAAAATCCGCCGGATGGTTGGTATAGTATTCTTTGGCTTCAGCGTCGGTCACACTGACATTTAATTCCCGCTGCAACGCCGCAATGGCCGTCGCCTCCCGGAAGGCTTTGGCGTGCAATTCGTCCGCCGTCATACCCGCGGCTTGCAATTGCCGTTCCAGCGCCTCCGGCGAACCCAGGCGCTTCACCGCGTTGGTGAATTGCAGGTCGGATTCCCTTTTGCCCTTGATCCGGTCCGCGTCGGTAACCTTTGGCTGCATGAGTTGGACGAAAATCAACTGATTGAGAATCTGCAATTCAAAAACCGGCGGAAGCGCCTGGCCGGACGCGGCCGCGTTGCCCCGGGCCCAGGTCATCAATTCATCCAACTGACTGCGCTTGATCTGAAAGTCCTTGCCTTGGGCAATCACCGGGTCGCCGAACAACTTGGTCATCGAGGTTTCAAGATTGAAATTGGTGCTGGTTGCCGACAGGGCGGCGTTTGTGGACGCCGTGTCCGCTGCCGCTGGCGCGGCGAAGACTCCCAAAGCCAGCGCGGCCAGCGCCACGGGGAAAAGCATTTTCATTTTATTCTTCATTTTATTCTTCATTTTTCCAATTGGTTCATGGTTCGCGCGCGTCACAATTTTACCACTTTCACATTGCTGATGTCAGGGTCTTTTTGAAGCTCCAGCAGCACCGCCGGCGGCGGGGCACTGTCGAGGTTCAACACCGTCAGTGCCCGTCCTCCCGCAGTGTCGCGCGTCAGGCTCATGTTGGCAATGTTCACCTTGTGTTTGCCCAGCAACGTGCCGAGGTGGCCGACGATGCCCGGCCGGTCGTTGTTGTTCAACAGCAGCAACGTGCCGCTGATGGCAATCTCCACCGGCGTGCTGAACAGCCGCACGATGCGTGGATTGTTTGGCGACCCAAAAAAGGTCCCGCCGGCCGAAATCAATTTTTTCCCGTTGCCGAACACCTGCACGTGCAGCCATTCGTTGAAAGTCACCGGCTCATCAGACTTCTTTTCCTCGACGGTCAGGCCGATGCTCGCGGCGGCGGAACGGACGTTCACGTCGTTGACGTCCTTCAAATTGCTGCCCGACAAAAAGCCGCGCAAGATTGCCCGCGTCACCGGGTCAATGTTCGGCAACTGCCGCGCGTGGCCGCCGTAAGTGATGTAGATGCGGTCCGCGTTGGCGGGCGAGAGTTGTGCCAGCAATTTGCCCAGCGCCTCGCCCAGCGGCAAATAGGGCTTCACCTGCTCGTAGGTCTTGGCGTCGAGATACGGCAGATTCACCGCGTTGCGAACCTCGCCGGTCAGCAGATAAGCGGTAATGACTTCGGCGACTTCAATGCCGCATTTTTCCTGCGCTTCCCCCGTGCTCGCGCCGAGGTGCGGGGTCAAAATCAAGTTCGGCTGCTTGCGGAATGGATGGTCGGCAGGCAACGGTTCAACGGAATAGACATCCAAGGCGGCCCCCGCCACTTTACCGGATTCGAGCGCCGCAACCAGATCGGCCTCGACGATAATTTCGCCCCGGGCGCAATTTACGAGGCGCACGCCGGGTTTCATCTTGGCGAACGCAGCGGCGTTGACCATGTGTTTGGTTTCCGGCGTCACCGGCATGTGAATGGTGATAAAATCCGCCGCGCGATAAAGATCGTCCACGCTGTCGGCAAATTCCGCGCCGATGGCCTTGACCCGGTCTTCCGTGAGATAAGGATCGTAAGCCACGACGCGCATGCCGAAGACCAGCGCGCGTTTGGCGACTTCCGTCCCGATGCGGCCCATGCCGAGGACGCCCAGCGTTTTGCCGGCGAGTTCCGAGCCTTGAAACAGTTTCCGGTCCCACTTGCCGGCGACCATGGTGGCGTGTGCCTGGGGCACCTTGCGCGCGAGCGACATCATCATGGCAAAGCTCAATTCCGCGGTCGTCACGGTGTTGCCGCCGGGCGTGTTCATCACCACGACGCCTTGCTGCGTGGCGGCTTGCACGTCCACGTTGTCCACGCCGACGCCGGCGCGCCCGACCACGCGCAGCTTCTTCGCCGCCTCGATGACTTTGCGCGTGACTTTTGTTTCCGAGCGCACCACCAGCGCCGTGGCATCAGCCACCACCGGCAGCAGTTCCGCCTCGGTCAACCGTTTCGGCAGCACCACGACTTGAAATTCAGGCCGCTGCTGCAGGAGCGCAATGCCCTTGGGCGAAACCGGATCGCACACGATGATTTTCATGTCAAAATGGACATCAAGTGTAGGCGTTGGCCGACGCAAGGTCAAACAGCGAAATCCCATTTTTTACCGCACAAAATTCGCTGTCCGCCCGGCAAAAATCGGTTATGTTCGCCTTCGCCCAAATGAGCAAACTGCTGCTGATTGATGACGAGGAAGACGTGCGGTATTCGTTCCAGCGGATCTTTGATTCGCCGGAAATCGAACTGGCCACCGCCTCGTCCGGCGAAGAGGGGCTGAAGGTCATTCCCAAATTCAAACCCGACCTCGTGCTGATGGACGTGCGCATGGGCGGCATGAGCGGCCTCGAAACGCTCCGACGCATCCGCCAGAACGACCCCAAGCTGCTGGTCATTTTGATGACCGCTTACGGCACCACACAAACGGCCATCGAGGCGATGAAGCTGGGCGCCTACGATTATCTGCTCAAACCGTTTGACGCGCCGAAGCTCAAGGAAATCGTCGCCAACGCACTCAAGGCCGCGCGCGACATGAAACAGGTCGTCTCTTACGAGCCGCTGCTGGAATCGGAGGATTACGAACTCGGCATTGTCGGCCGCAGCGAGGCGATGCAGCAGGTCTTCAAACTCATCGGTCAGGTTGCCGTCAGCGACGCCACTGCGCTCATCACCGGTGAAAGCGGCACCGGCAAGGAACTCGTTGCCCGCGCGATTTATCATCACAGCAACCGCAGCCAGCAACCGTTTCTCGCGGTTAATTGCGCCGCCATTCCCGAACAATTGCTTGAAAGCGAACTCTTCGGCCACGAACGCGGCGCCTTTACCGGCGCGACCCTGCAGCGCATCGGCAAATTCGAGCAATGCAACAAAGGCACGATCTTCCTCGACGAAATTGGCGATATGACGCCGGCCACGCAGACAAAAATCCTACGCGTGCTGCAATCCGGCACATTCGAGCGCGTGGGCGGCAATCAGCCGATTCAGGTGGACGTACGCGTCATCGCCGCGACGAACAAGCCGCTGGAAGCCGCTGTGGCCGCGAAACAATTCCGTGAGGACCTGTTTTACCGGCTGAACGTCGTACGCATTCACATTGCACCACTGCGGGACCGGCGTGACGATATTCCGCTGCTGGTAAATTACTTTCTTAAAAAACTGGCACAAGAGACGGCACAACAGCCCAAAGCAATCATGCCACACGTTATTAAGGCGCTGGAGAAATACCATTGGCCGGGCAACGTGCGTGAATTGGAAAACATTATCCGCCGCGCACACGTCATGGCCAAAGGTGACGCCATTTTGTTGAGCGATTTGCCGCCGGAAATTACCGGTCAAAATGGGGCTGGAGCGTCACTTCCCGTCACTGTCGGCGACGCCGCGACCACCGACGCCGCTGCCCTAGCGCGACAGCTATTTCAATGGGCCAGGCGCGATCCGAAATTGAAGGTCATTCCCGCCGTTGAGCGCGAGCTGGTCATCCAGGCGCTCAAGGAAACCAACAACAATCAGGTTCACGCCGCCAAACTGCTCGGCATCACGCGCGCGACGCTGCGCAAACGCATCGAAAAATTCGGCATTCAGTGCGAGTTGAACGTGAAATAATGGAACCGGTTGAAGAAAAAACGACCATGGTCGGGCGGCCAGACCTGATGCGCGTGGCTTGTATTATCTTCGCCGTGTGGACCGGAGCGGCCATTTTTTCGAGCCGTTGTCTTTATGCAGACGGCGCGCACGAATTTGTCAAGGTTCTGCAAACGCAGGATTTTTTCAGCACAATGTGGTCGCGGCATTTCGCCTTTTACATCTATGAGTTTCCCCTGGTGCTGGCCATCAAACTGGGCGTAACCAACCTGGCCTGGCTGCGGCTGGCGTTTGGTTTGGGACGTTTTCTGCCCTGGCCGCTGGTGTTGCTCGGTTGCCGCTGGCTGTCGCCAAAACATTTCTGGCTGGCGGTGGTCGGCTGTGCGGCGGGTTATTTGAACGCCGCGTTCACGGCCGATGGCGCGCACAACCTGGCCCACGCTTTTTTCTGGCCATCGCTTTTTGCCATCTTGTTCGCCCGCCCACTGAAACCTCTGGCTGCGGTCATGCTGCTGGTATCGGCAGCGGCGATGCTGTACAGCTACGAATCTCAATTCTTCTTGTCCTTGCCGCTGGCGCTGCTCGCCGGCTGGCGCTCGGGGCGTGAAAAACAGGAAGGCCACCGGATTTGGGTGGTGTTCCTGACGGCTGCCGTATTTTTTTTTGCCGGGGCGACAATCGGATTACGCGGCATACTAATGCCGGAAATTTACTCATGCTTTGCCAGTTTTAAGGCCAGCACCTGGGGAATGTTGGGGCATATGGGTTGGACTTTGACCTGGACAACTGTTTGGGCTTGCCTGGCACTGGCAGTTTGGTTCTCGAAAACTGTTGGGCGGATTATTTCCCACCAGGCTGCGATTGGCCTCCTGTTGGCCGGATTGGTTGTTTGGGGAATCTGGCCGTTGCTCAGGCCGGACCGATTGGACACCGCCAGACAATACGATAACCGGGCTTTGGACATGTTTGTCCCGCTGGCGCTTTTGCCGGTGGCTTTGATCTTGCGTTTGCGGCCGCAATGGATTGAGCCTCGACGCGCACAACTTGTGCAACTGGCGGCAGGGTTGCTGATGGCGCAATCCCTGTGGCAGCTCAACGCAACCTGGCAGTGGCAGGCGGACGTTGGCAAGTTGCAAGGTGTATTAAGCTCACGCCGGGGAATTGTCCCGCTCCATGCCAGCATTCTGGGCACAAGTTCCATGGAAAGCCGGGCGTTGGATTTCGATTGGACCTGGCCTTGTCTCAGCATTGCGCTCAACCCCGGCCCGCAAATTCACAGCCTGGTCTGCTCCGAAAGCTACACCAACCCGAGACACCGAGACAGGTTCTGGAGAGACACATTCTGGCAGCCATTCGATCCGCTCGAAGTCAAAACCCTGCCTGACCTCCGGCATTACGGTTTGGATTTCAGCGATTATATTTCCGCGCTGAACAGTGACCACCCGGGCAAATGACCCAAGAGACCGCCCTTGCCTCACCCGCGCCTTGACACGACCCGGTTCATGGTTATCCTCGCCGGCTCCGGTTTTGTCCCGGAAGGAAGCTGAATTAATCCATGAAACGCCAGTATCAACCGTCGAAAATCCGCGCAAACGGCAACACGGGTTTCTCGCCCGCAAATCCACCAGGAATGGCCACGCCACGCTGCGCAAACGCATCGAGAAATTCGGCATCCAGCGCGGACTGAATGTCAAGTGACTGAACCGAAGCAAATATGATTGAGAACCTGACTCAGAGGCGTGAGTCAAACCTGATGCCGATAGCTTGCTTCATTTTTGGCCTGTGGATCGTTGCCTCGATTTTTTCCAGCCACTGTCTCTACGCCGATGGGGCATACGAATTCGTCCGGGTTTTGGAGGCGCAAAATTTTGTTGCGTTCATGTGGTCACGGCATTTTGCGGTTTACATTTATGAATTCCCGCTGGTACTCGCCATCAAACTGGGAGTGACCAGTCTGGCCTGGCTGCGTCTGGCATTTGGCTTGGGATGTTTTTTGCCCTGGCCGGTGGCGCTGTTTTGCTGCTGGCGGATTTCTCCGAAAAATTTCTGGCTGGCGGTGGCCGGCTGCGGAATGGGTTATTTGAACGTGGCGTTCTTGGCGGTGAGCGAGCATATTCTGGCTCACGCCCTTTTTTGGCCGTCCTTGTTTGCCATCCTGTTTGCCCGGCCGCTCAATTTTTTCGCCACAGTGGTCCTGTTGGCCTCGGCGACCGGAATGCTGTTCAGCTATGAATCTCAGGCGATTCTTTGCATTCCTCTGGCACTTCTGGCTTTATGGCGGGCCTGGCATGAAAAAAAGAGCAGTCACGGTTGGTCGTGGGTGGTTTTTCTGTTGGCATCCGCGTTGTTTTTTGCCGACATCACTGTCGGCTGGTGCGGCGTGTTTATGCCGGAGCTTCCTGCGAATCTTGGCGGCTTCAAGACCAGCACGTTGCATATATTGGGGCACCTGGGCTGGACGTTCAGTTGGACAGTAGCTTGGGCTGGTTTGGTTTTTTTGGTCGCGTCTTCTGAAAAGCTCGCTCGAATCGTTTCCCATAAAACTGGCTACTACCTCCTGGCTGTTCTCTTTGTGATTTGGGGAACTTGGCCGCTGATGGCGCCAGACGAACTGGATAACGGCATCCAATACGACAACCGCGTCCTGGACCTCCTGATTCCGATCGCGCTTCTGCCCGTGGCCCTAATTTTGCGGTTTCAACCGCGATGGATCGAGCGAAAACAAAACCGGCTGGTTCAACTGACGGCGGCGTTGTTGATCGCCCAATCAGTCTGGCAAATTATTGCCACGGTTTGCTGGTATCAAGATGTCCTCTTGCTGCGAAGTATATTGGCATCGAACCGTGGGATCATTCCTCTTCATTCAACCATTTTGCCCGCGCACAAAATGGAGGGAGGCGAACCGCAGAACGCTATCGGCGGGCGTTTCGATTGGAACTGGCCCTGTTTGAGTGTTTCACTCGCGCCGACGCCCAAAATAAACAGCCTCGTTTGCTCTGAAATCTTTCTGAATCCGACCTTGCGACGCCTCTGCTGGCAACCCTTCGATCCGCTAAAAGCCAAAACTCTGCCCCGGCTTGAGCACTATGACATCAATTTCAACGGTTACATTACCGCGTTGCAGGAGAACGCGCAGGCAAATGCACCGGACCATGCCACCAACGGTCTCAACCGCCCTTGACACAGGGCGTTTCATGGCTATTCTCTCACCCTCCGGTTTTTCTCCCGGAAGGAAGCTAATTTATGAAACGCCAGTATCAACCGTCGAAAATCCGGCGCAAACGGCAGCACGGGTTTCTCGCCCGCAAATCCACCAAGAGTGGCCGCGCCACACTGCGCAACCGCCGCCGCGAAGGCCGCAAACGCCTGACGCCGGTTTAATCCGTCATGCCCGCCTGGTCCCCAGACGCCAGACGCCGAACGCCAGACACCAGACGCTTGCGTCTGGGTCGCGACTCGCGACTCGGGCAAAACCGGGATTTCACGCGCGTCCGGCAGCACGGCGAACGGCTTGCGCAAGGCTGTCTCATTGTCAATTGGAGCCGGCTGCCGGCCGGCGCGGCGCCCAAACTGGGTGTCGTCACGAGCCGGAAAATCGGCGGCGCAGTGACGCGCAGCCGCGCGCGGCGTCTGCTCCGCGAAAGTTTCCGTCAGCACCAACATGAGTTCTCCCGGCCGGTGGAACTGGTTCTTGTGGCGCGTCCCTCGATTGCCGGGCGCGGTTTCGCCGAGGTCGAACAGGATTTTTTGGCGGCGTTAAACCGCGCGGGTTTGCTCAAAAATAGCTAATTCTTACATCAAAATGACGAAAGAAATTTCAAGGCCGAAGGTCGAAGGCCGAATGGAAATTCGGCGTCCGCGCCATTGGTCATTCGTCATTGGCGTTTTGACTTTGGCAATTCGCGCCTACCAGCTCACCATTACTCCCGCGCAGGTTTTTTTGTTCGGCCCGGCCGGCGGTTGCCGTTTCACGCCGACCTGCTCCAAATACGCGATGGAAGCCGTCCGCGCACATGGCGCGATTGCGGGCGTCTGGCTGGCGGCCACGCGGATTTGCCGCTGTCATCCGGGTGGCGGATGCGGCCACGATCCGGTTCCGGAAAAGGAGTTTAAAGTTCGGAGTTCGGGATTCGGTATCTGATTTCCCATGGACCGCACCGGCATCATCGTTGTCACCATCTGCGCCATCCTGCTCGGCTTGTGTTTTTACGAGGAGCAGAAGCAGGCGGCGCAATGGCAGCAACAACAGCGGCAATTCGCCGCCACCAACCATGTCGCCACGGCCCAGACGGCAACGGCTAACGCCAACATCGTCACGCCAGCGCTCGCGACGGCACCGGCCTTTTCGTTCGACACCAACACGCCTGAGCAGAAGATTGTGCTGACGAACCAGCGCGCGCGTTACACGTTCACGTCACGCGGCGGCGGTTTGAAGCTGGTCGAATTGCTGGATTACCCCGAAACGATTTCGGCGCGGTGGAAAACCCGGAAGGGAAATCCGACCAACGCGGTGGCCACGTTGAACACCCGCGCGCCCGTGCCGGTGCTGGCGGTTTTGGGTGATGCCGGGTTTGTCGGCGACGGCAATTTCACATTGACGAAAACCGACGATGGCGTCCGCGCGGAGAAATCGTTCACCAACGGGTTGCGGATCGTGAAGGAATTCCATCTCAGTTCGAATTATCTGGTCAACGCCAGCGTGCGGCTGGAAAACGCCTCGGACCAACCGCTCGCGCTGCCGGCGCAGGAGCTGGTGGTGGGCACGGCGACGCCGATGGGGCCGGACGACAACAACTATTCCATTTACGAAGGCGCGATGTGGTTTGATGGGGCGAGTTCGCATGACACCCCGTACTCGTGGTTTTCGGGAGCGGGCTTCGGCTGTTTTCGCGGTTCGCCACGGTCGGAATATATTGCCGGTTCGAACAACGTCGTTTGGGCGGCGGTGCACAATCAGTTCTTTGCGCTGATCGCCATGCCCACGAACCGGCCGGCGTGGCAAATCGTCACGCGTCCGGTCACGTTGCCAATGTTCCCGAACGTCGAGCCGATTCCGGGCGCCCCACTGCCGCAAGGTGTCCAGACAGCCTTGGTTTATCCGGCGCAGACGCTGGCAACCAACCAGACCATCGAGCGGCAAATTGTTTTCTACACCGGGCCGAAGGAGTATCGGACGCTGGCGGACATCGGCGCGCAATTTCAAAATCACGCCGACAACGTGATGGGCTTCGGCGGGTTCTTCGGATTTTGCGCGAAGCCGCTGCTGCTGGCGATGAACGGGCTGCACGATGTGACGCGGCTGGGTTACGGCTGGGTCATCGTGTTAATCACGATCATCATCCGGGTGGTGTTCTGGCCGTTGATGGCGGCGAGCACGCGCTCGATGAAGCGGATGCAGGCACTGGCGCCGGAGTTGAAGGCCTTGCAGGAAAAATACAAGGACGACGTGCAGAAACTCACACAAAAGCAGTGGGAGCTTTATCGCAAACACAAGGTCAGCCCGATGAGCGGCTGCCTGCCGATGGCCATTCAAATGCCGGTGTTCATCGGCTTTTTCACGATGCTGCGCAGCGCCATTGAATTGCGCGGCGCCAGCTTTTTGTGGGTCAAAGATTTGTCCAAGCCGGACACGCTG
>Ga0187889_10003725_pt1 | contig 13198 bp, 7 predicted proteins | sample June2016WEW_7_10_2_FD_132992 | JGI IMG/M metagenome (GOLD analysis project Ga0187889, IMG submission 132992) | Peatland microbial communities from SPRUCE experiment site at the Marcell Experimental Forest, Minnesota, USA - June2016WEW_7_100 | ecosystem: Environmental > Terrestrial > Soil >... | reverse complement strand
GACAAAACAGGCATTGCTGGCGTTTGACTTCTTTTGCGCCATCTGTGCATTTTTGCGGCCATTCGTATTTATGAGCATTGCATACCAAATTGTCGTTTGCGCCGGTATTGTGCCAGACCCGCTCCAAACCCTGGAGCCGGTGACCGGCCCGGGCGGCCCCGCGTTGAAAAATGAAATGATGTTGCCCGCCGTCCTCGACCCGTGGGCGAGCCACGCGCTTTACGAAGCGGCGAACCTGGCGAAGAACGCCCCCGGTAGCAAAGTCTGGCTCATCAGCCTCGGCCCGAAGGCGAAGCTCCAGCAGGTGATGATGACCGTGGCGCAAAAGGTGCCGTTTGAACTCGTGGCGCTCGACGGCCCGGCCAGCGGTTTCACCGAGGCCGCTGAAGTCGCAGCGGCGTTGGCGGAAGCCATTCAGACGATTCCCGGTCTCGACAAAACGAAGTTGCTGGTTTTCGGCGGTTGGGAATCGGCATCGCGCGGCGCGGGTGCGACGATGCAAATGGTCGGTGAACGTCTTGGCATCGTGGACCAGTTTCAGGGCGTGGATGAATTGAAAATCGCTGCCGACGGTTCACTGGAAATTCTGGAGCGGGTCGAAGGCGGCAAGCATCAAATTTCAAGATGTGCTGGCCCGCCAGTGTTGCTTGGCTGGGCGACAGGCAATCTGCCGGAACCGAAAAACAATCCACAGGTGGGCATGGTGAACATGCGCACCGTGATGCCCGCGCTGCAAAAGGCCAAACCAGTGAAACTCGCCGGTGAAGTGTTGAGCTTCGCGAGCGTCTCGCTTCCGAAACAATTGCGCGAAACCAAAATCGTGAAGGACAAATCACCGGACGACATCGCGAAGGAAATCATCGAGTGGATCAAGAAATAGCACGTAGCTGCGCTCGTGAGAGCACGGAGTCCGCCGACTCACGTCGGCGGCTACCAGGAATCAATTTATGGAAACGATTTTACTTCTCGCCCACACCGAGGCTGATGGTTCGCTCGCCAAATCTGCCCGCGAAGCATTGCGCGCGGCCCGCACGCTGAACCAAGCCTTGGCTAGCTCCAGCCTCATTGTGGGCTTGGTCGGCGAAACTGTTCAGGCCGCCGCGGATTACATTGCCGCCTGCCCCGCCACGAAATATTTCGGCGTGGCCGGCAAGGACTTTGCCCCATCGCGCTATGCGTCCGATGCGGCGGCGGCGGAAGCCATTTGCAGAGCAGCCCAGGCCACGATTGTCGTCGCTCCGGCGACGTCGCGCTGGGCGCGCGTGCTGCCCGGCGTTGCGCAACGCCTCGGCGGTCGCGCCGACACACACGTCACCGGCGTCAGCGCGAGCGGCAATAAAGTGACCGTGAACCGCTGGTATTACCGTCAGCGCATGGAAGCCACGCAGACGCGGACGCAGCGCCCGTGGTTCATTTTGATTGACCCGGGCAGCCAGACCGCGTGCCAGTGCGAGGGCGGCACCGCCACGGTGGAAAATGTCACGGTCACGCTGCCGGATTCCGCAAAGCGCACAACCGTCACCGGCTTCCGCGCGCCCGCGGCTGATGAACAGACCATCCGGCCCGATGCGCAACTGCTGTTTGTCACCGGCGCCGGCTGGACGAAAAAACAGGCCGACGGCCAGACGCACGTGCCGGAAGCGGAAAAATTGATTCGCGATTTTCTGCAACAAGCGCGCGCGTCGCTGGGCAGCAGCAAGTCGCTGGTGGACCAAAGCGGCGAAGGCCAGGCCGTGCTTTCGTTCCTGTCGCATCTCAACCAAATTGGGCAGACCGGCGCGACCCCGCGCCATCCCAAAGGCTTGAGCACCTGCTGTCACGGCGAAGAGCCGCACACGGTGGGCTGGCGATTCATCGCCGAGCGCCGCGCGATCAATCTCGACCCGAACTGCGGGTGGGCGCGCGGCAAGACGGACATCCTCTACGTCGCCGATGCCTTTGCCGTGATGGGAAAAGTGAACGAGTTGCTGGCAGCGAAAAAATAACTGCAGGTTCTAACATGGCCTTCACCGGCAGCGATCACGCCGTCCGATGCAAGGCATGGTTGGGCCCAGTCTGGATCATGCCATCATGGCCTTCGTACGGCTTGGATGATGCTGTCCGGAGAAGGCAGTGGAATGATCCTTGTCACGTCGAACCCGGCATCAAACAGAAGATCGCGATACTCCAGTTCTGTGCGCTCACGAGCTCCGTTCTCCATCATTAGCACCCCGAGGTCCAGAAACTTCCCCAAGAATGGGTTGTTGCCGGAGGGTATCACCATTTCGACAAGGAGCAACTTCCCGTCCGGCGGCATGGCGCGGTGGCAGTTTCTCAGAATCCTACTGGCGTTTTCGTCGTCCCAGTCGTGGACCACATGCTGAAGGAGGTAAGTGTCGCCGCCCTCCGGGACAGATTGGAAGAAGTCACCGCCGAGAACTTGGCACCGGTCCAACAGGCATTTGGATTCGAGAAAGCCCTTCGCGATTTCAACCGTCGCGGGCTGATCGAAGACGATGCCGCGGACACTTGGGTGATGCCGCAGGATGGCCGCCAGCAGCGCCCCGTGACCACCACCCACGTCAACGACCACGCGCGCCCTGTCGAATGGGTAGGCAGCAACAACCTGCGCGCCGGTCTGAGCTGTATAACTTGCCATGGCCCTGTCGAAGATGGCACCGGCTTCCGGGTTCTTCGTCATGTACTCGAAGAACTGCATTCCATGCACGTGCTGGAACGAGGATTTGCCAGTCTGCACGCTATGGAGAATCTGCCCCCACGCCTTCCACCACCAGTCTTCCCCGGTCATGATCGCTACAGCTCTCACTCAGTTTGGCGCATCGGTTCGCAAACAATCAGCCATCGGCGTCAGCGCGAAGCGCCCGCTCTTGTCTTCCGCAAATACACCGATGCTGGCAAGTGCCCTCATCAGCCGATAAAGCGACGGCGCATGTGTCTGGGTTGCCGTTGCCAGTTCAACGATACTTCGCGGACCATCCTTCAGGTGGTCGGCAACACCCAACTTCGCAGCCACGTATATGGCTTGCGTGTACCAGAAGCTCAGGCTCATCTCAAGTAGCGCAACATGTGGAGGCGCCAGCTTCCGGCGCAACTTCTCCAGGAAGTCGCGGAATCCTGAGATGATCCTGATAAACCACACAGGCGGGACCTTCGCGGAGGCCTGCAGATGATTCTCCTGATTGGTCATTCGCTGTTTCCTTCCGGCATAACGGTATTATTCGAACAAACTCACTTTGTCATTTGATGTCTTTTGCCGGGGAAAAGGCAAAGTCCGAACGCCTTGTCCATTCCTGCGCCATCCTGACTTTGCGGGCATGATGCGCCCGGGCCATGACCAGTCAACCCCTTTTGGAGTGGTGGTAAATTATGCAACTTTCGGTGGGGCGAGCGTACTCGCGAGCCGGACTCGGCGCGCCAAAGTGAAGCGGCGGCGGCTCGTCAGTAGCCTCGCCCCACCAAACTGTACCACTACCACCCCTTTTGGTTTGTTCCGGATTTGCGCTGTGCAGTACATGGTCTTACCGCGGTGTCACCCTCGACGCCGACTACGGCTGTTCGCCTTTGATACCTGTAAACCTTACTCGTAGGAATTTGGGGAAGTAAATGCGAGCGTTCGCCGCCATCTTCCAGAAATCGGTGGAGTTGCATACATAAGACACGATGAGTTCGTCGTCGCGTCGCGATAGTTCCGGATGCGCTTTGGCTGCGTAGCAAAAGTACGTGCTGTCCCAGCCCATCTCGGGCGCACGGTAAATCGTCGTTGGGGCGCTCCAAGGACCAACGGGAGAGGAAGCGAAGCGCATCATGATCTTCTCGGAAAGACCGCCCTCCGTGTAGACGAGGATGTATCGCTTGAGCCGCGGCAGGTAAGACACCGACAGTTCGGCGCCCATGTGGTTGCAGAGACGCGATGCCTTCCGAAAGTCACGTTGCCAACGGCCGTCCGCGTAGAACTCCCAGGTTGAGAAGTCTTCGAGCGAGGCGACGTTGGCGCGGCCGACGAGGAGGTAGCGGTCATGGGTCGCCGCATCCTGCTCAAGTCCGTAGAGATAAACGATGTCGCCCTCCCGCAAGAGCGGCATTCCGAAAACTTTTTCGTTGCCTGCGGGATCGAACTGCGCCCAAGGCACCTTGATTTGCTCGATCCGCCATCGGTTCGGTTCGTCGAGCGGGTTCGTGACCTTCGCCATGACGATGCCGATCGCTCTGAAATTCCAGACGGATGTGTCGCCAGGGCGACTTACGATCTGACTCATAAAGAGATAGAGCCCCCGGTCAGTCTGGATTCCTCCATGAGACAACCAGAACACGCCGATGCCGTCGGCAGGCCGGATGAAGGCGGCTGGCTTGCCGTCTTTTTCGCCGTGAAAGAATTCGACGCGGGCCGTTGCCGGATCGAGACCTTCCTGGATCCCGATGGTGTTGTTGACCATGGCCGAGTCGGTGTGACGCCCCTCACGAATCTTGCCGATCCAACTATCCCCGAAAAGCCAGAGGATCCGCCCGTCCAGCAGAGGAAGAGAAAATGCGATGTCGGAACCAGTCCACCCATCCTCACGATAAAAAAGCCGGTTGTAATCCTCCGCGACCTCCACGACGAAGGACGGCCGTCTATCGCATGTGGATACAGTTGCTAGAATAATGATTGCACAGACTAACGTGCGCATGTCGCGGCCTTCACCTGACAGAATTATTAGAACAAGGTCACTTTGTCATTGGATGTCTCTTGCCGGGAAAAGCCAAAGCCCGAATGCCTTATCTTTTCTGCTTTTATCCTGACTTCGCGGGCATGATGCGCCGATGAAACGACCAGTCAACCCCTTTTGGTTTATCTGCGGTTGGGCGCGCGAGTTTTAACGCAAAGGCGCAAAGATGCAGAGGCGCAAAGGTTGAACCGGAGTTGGTTTCAGAAAAACCAAGCCACTGTTCCGTGACCGTTTGCGGCGGCAACCCGATTCGGTAATTCTTCGCGTCTTTGCGCCTTGGCGTCTTCGCGTTAAGATTTCAGGTTGATGTCTGGTCCCGGTTCGACCATAACTTGCGCATGTTGGCCAGGGTCTGTTCTGCCGCACTCAACGGCATTGAGGCCTACCCGGTCGAAGTGGAGGTCAACGCCGGGTGGGGTGACACTGTCATTGTCATCGTTGGTCTGCCGGACGCCGCGGTGAAGGAATCACGCGACCGTGTGACCACCGCGCTCTCCAATTCCGGCTTCAAATTCCCGATGGGCCGCACGACCATCAATCTCGCGCCCGCCGACGTAAAAAAAGAAGGGCCGAGCTTCGATTTGCCGATTGCGCTGGGCATGCTGGCGGCCAGCGAACAGCTCGAAACCGACCAGCTCGACAACTTCGTCATCGTGGGCGAACTCGCGCTGACCGGCGCGGTGCGCCCTTCCAAGGGCGTTTTGCCGGTCGCCCTCCGCGCGCGGGCCGACGGCAAGGTCGGCGTGCTCGTTCCGGCAGAAAATGCAGCGGAAGCCGCCGTCGTTGCGGGCCTACAGGTTGTCCCGGTCCAAAATCTCCGTGAGGCGGCGGGTTTTCTCGAAGGCGAAATCAAGATTGCGCCGACGAAAGTGGACATTGCCAGGATTTTTGACCAGGTGAACGATGACGAACTGGATTTTGCCGAGGTCAAGGGCCAGGAAAACGTCAAACGCGCGCTGGAAATTGCCGCGGCGGGTGGTCACAACGCGCTCCTCATCGGCCCGCCGGGCACGGGCAAATCCATGCTCGCCAAACGGCTGCCGACGATTCTGCCGCCGCTGACCCTGGACGAGGCGCTCGAAACGACGAAGATTCACAGCATCGTCGGACTGCTGTCGCCGGGACTGGCGCTGGTGACGCAACGTCCCTTCCGTTCACCGCATCACACGGCGAGCGACGCCGGGTTGCTCGGCGGCAACATCAATCCGACGCCCGGCGAAATTTCGCTCGCGCACAATGGCGTTTTGTTTCTGGACGAACTGCCGGAGTTCAAGCGCAGCGTTTTGGAGACGCTGCGCCAGCCGCTGGAGGAAGGCCGCGTCACCATTTCGCGCGCGGCGGGCACGATGACGTTTCCGTCGCAATTCATGCTGGTGGCGGCGATGAACCCGACCCCGGACGGGAAGATGCCCGGTGAGTCGAGGTCTTCGCCGCGCGAAATCCAGAATTATCTTGGTCGCATCTCCGGGCCGCTGCTCGACCGCATTGATTTGCACGTGGAAGTGCCGCAGGTGAAGTTTCGCGAGATTGCCGGCGACCGCACCGGTGAGACCTCGGCGCAAATCCGCGAGCGGGTGGTCGCGGCGCGCCGGCGCCAGCACGAGCGTTTCAAGCACAAGCCGAAAATCACCTGTAACGCGCGGATGGGCACGCGCGAATTGAAACAGTTTTGCGAACTGGACGAGGCGACCAAGGAACTGCTCAAAAATGCCATGGCGGATTTGAACCTGAGCGCCCGGGCCTACGACCGGATTTTAAAAGTGGCCCGGACGATTGCCGACTTGGCCGGTTCGGAGAAAATTCTCAGCGACCACATTTCGGAAGCGATTCAGTATCGTTCACTCGACCGGCAGATTTGGAGTTGATCAGCGTCCGGTTCAAGCCGGCCCTCGCACGGCGATGGCTGCGGCGAACCGGTCTTGGGCTGGAAGTGACCAGACAGACAACCCCCCGCCACAGTCAACCGTTCCCCAACTGGCTGGACCGACGGCGATGGAGAAAATCCGCGACGTCAGACCTTCACCCGCGGCTTTGCCTGCGGCTTCCTTGCGCGTCCAGATTTCCGCAAAAGCCTGGGCGCGTGTTTCCGGCGGCAAGGTCCGGACGTGTTCCCGTTCATCCGGCGTGCAGAACCGTTCGGCGATGGCGGGCCACGCGGTGTCCGGCAACACGCGCTGCAGGTCAACCCCGATTTCCCGTCCTGCCGTGACTGCCAGCAGCGCGAGACGGCCGCAATGAGAAAGGTTGAATTGCAGCCCGGCGCGATTTGCTTCCGCGGCGATGCAAGGTTTGCCGTGGGCATTGGCTGATAAAGGCACAGCGCGCGGAGGCAGGTTCAAGCAGGCTCCAAGCACGGACCGGAGCCAAGTCCGGGCAGCAAGGCAACGCCAGCGATGCTCTTCAAAAACGAACCGCCGGGCGCGTTCCTGTTCGGAAAACGAAAGCGTGCGGGGAAAAATTCCGCCTTCCGCCGGCACTTCATCAAGGTCGGTCTGCCAGAGATGGATTTCATCTGCGCCCGGCAAGGCAGCGGTTTCCGGCAATCGTTGCGGCCATTTGATGGTTGGCATCATGGCGGGCCTTTGCCTTCGACGCGGTCGAGGCATATTTGTAATTGCCGCGCCAGTTCGTCCACGACCGGTCGGGCAAAAAGCCCCGTGCGGTTGCCGGGGAGAGGAATGACGTGGGTCTCTTTGGCGTACTGGCGCATCAGCAGGCGAAAGTCCAGTCGCGGGTATTTCGATTGGTCGGCGGTATTGAACAACGTGAGGGTGCCCGGAAAGAATTCCGGGTGATACCGGCGGTTGGCGCGGCTGTTCATGTTCGCCACGAAACGTCGATAGGCGCTCACCCCGCGCGGGGTGCGCCCCAGGCCGGCGGCGCGGATGATGGCCCAACGCAAAATCCGGAACGCGTCGCGCACCGGATCGCGAATCGGGGCATACCAGCGCTCAACCCAATCGTGATGTTGCCACTTGGGCACCGGACCGGGGACATCGAACAAGGCCAGCAATCCCACCGGGCGGCCCTGGCGAACCAGCATTTGCGCCATTTCAAAGGCGACCATTCCCCCCATGCAGGTGGCGCCCAGCAGGTAGGGACCGGTCGGGTCCTTGGCGACGATTTCCGGCAGATAACGCCGCGCCATCGCGCGGATGCTCATCAGCGGCCAGCCTTCACCCTGGAGTCCGACGGACTGGAGGCCGTAAATCGGGCGTCCCGGCAGCCGCCGCACCAGCCGACCGTATGAAGTCACCTCGCCCTGCCCGCTGTGAACGAGAAACAGCGGTCGTCCAGTGTTCGCCGCACGCAACGTGACCAGCGGGCTTGGCGATGGAATCAGCACATACCCGGCGACCAGCCCGGCCAGTCGTTCAATGGTGCTGTACTCGATCAGGGTTGAGGGCGACAAGGGCGCGCCGAACAACTCTTCAATGCGCGCCAGCACCTCGGCGGACTGAATCGAGGTTCCGCCCAAATCAAAAAAATCGTCATGCCGGCCTATCTGCGAAACACCCAAAGCCGACTGCCAAATTCGTGCCAATTGTGATTCGACGACGTCCCGTGGTCTCGACCCACGGCGCAGAGGCGGCTTGTTTTCGGGTGGCGGCGGCAACGCCTGCCGATCAATTTTGCCATGGGGTGTGAGCGGAAATTTTTCGAGAAAAACGAAGCTCGCGGGCACCATGTAACCGGGGAGACTGGAGCGTAGCACGCGCCGCAACGTTTCCGCGGTGCATTTCCTGCCGATGCGCAGAACCACGTAGGCGACGAGTTGAATGTCATTGGTCGGCGCCTCACGCGTGCAGACAACCGCCCCTTCCACTTCGGGTTGATGAAGCAGCGCGTCTTCGATTTCAGACACCTCAATACGGTAGCCGTGAATCTTGACCCGCGTGTCCTTGCGCCCCATGAACATGAGCGAGCCGTCCGCCGTGTGGCGGCCCAGGTCGCCGGTGTGAAAGACCCGACCGTCACCCGGCTTGCGCCCTTCGGAAAAGCGTTCGGCGGTCAATGATTCATTCCGCCAGTAACCTGGCGAGAGAAAACGGCTTTTCACGGTGATCTCGCCGATTTCGCCTTCGCCGACTTCACATTTCTGTTCATCCAGCAACTGAAGTTCCACCCCGGTCGCCGCCGTTCCCACCGGCAACCGGCCAGGGGCGACGCGGTCATCGGACGAGAATCGGTGCTGGGTGATATTGCCGGTTTCCGTCGAAGAAAGCGTGTTCAGCAGGAAGCATTGCGCCGCAAAATGTTTCCGGTAAGCCGCAAAATCATCCGCCGTGGCAGGTTCGGAACCGAATCTTACCACACGCACGGCCGGAAAACGTTCGCCGTCTTTCAACGTTCGAATGAAATGGCGAAAGACGGATACCGACGAAACAAAGATCGTAATTTTGTTTTCCTTGATCCAGTTCGCCAGGCCGGTGACGGCTTTTTCTGCCATGGGAAATGGACAAAGAGCGGCCCCGTTGAGCAACGCACACCACATCGTGCTTAAACCCTGGCCTCCGCTCGGCGACGCAAGGAGTGTGATGCGATCTTCCGCCCGCAACCGCATCGCGCGCGTGAAGCGAAACACATTGTGAGCGATGTTGCGGTGCGTCTGCATGACACCCTTTGGCAGGCCGGTCGAACCGGAAGTAAAAATGATGAAGGCGACCGCATCCGGGGCGGCCTTGATGTCGGGATTGTGCGCCGGGCCGGCTGAATGTTCTTCGAAGCAAACCAGGTGATGATTTTTCCCGACGATTTGGGCCGCGAGTTCGCGATGGGCTGCATCCGTGATGAGGGCGCCGGAATCCGAGTTCTCCAAAATCTGTTTGAGGCGCGTCGGCGGGTCTGTTGGATTCAGCACGACGACAATTCTTCCGGCTTTAAGGATGGCGAGAATTGCGGCGATGAGCGGCGCGTCTTGCCGCATCAGCAACGCTACACGATCTCCCGGCGTGCCACCACCACCCCTCAGCGCGTGCGCGAGCCGGTTGGCGGCGCCGTTCAACTCCGCGTAAGTCGGTTGCCATTCCCCAGCGCCGATGGCTGGGCGTGACGGATGCCGCGCCACGATTTGCGCGAAACGTTCGGGAATGGTTTGCTCCACGCTGCCCCAGCCTTCATTGGCCACGGCGCCGTTGATTTCGCTGAAGGAACTATTTCTGCCCGCGGGCAAGTCCAAGTGAGTCGGCAGCGAAACCGTCAAAAGGCGATCCAAGCCGACGAATTCAAACAGCACCCGCGCCGGGTCCAAGGGTTTAACTTGGCCCGCGAAGCGGCTGCGACCGACCGCAAAACCATCCGGCGCGGTGGTTTCGAAGTGGACCTCCTCAAACCTTGTCTGCCGGAAAAGCTCCCTAATCACCGGGACCTGTTCGCGGCCCTTGTGCATTACCAGGTGCCGGTTCCAAATGGTCCAGCCGCCCGTCCGGCAGAACATAGGCAGGCTTTCAATCAAACCGGGAATGTCTTCGTGGCGCAAATGGCCGAGAAAACCGGAAAGCAAAACGAGGTCGGCTGGCACCGCACCGGCATAATTGCCAGCCAGAGAGGCGTCGGCTTCAAGGAATTGTAATTGCCGCCCGAAACCGGCTTGTTCCGCCGCTGCTTTGCCCCGCGCGATGGATTCCGCGTGGTTGTCCAGAAGCAAAGCGGTAACATCATTCCGTCTCGGGTGATTTTGCACCGCGCCGATCAGGTCGCGCCCGTCGCCCGCACAAATGCTGACGATCCGGACCGGTCCGGGCGGACATTCATTGAGTGCCGCAGCGATCTGCTCCTGGACGATCCGCAGCCGCGCCTGCAGGCTCGGAAAACTGTCGTATTGTTTATACCACTCGTTCCATTCCATACAATTTTACGCCCTTACAACTGCAAGTCGCCCGCGCCGTAAACCGCCTGCATCCGCGTGTAAAACAGCCGGTCACCCTCGCCGTGTTCCGGCGGGCCGATCCCCGACGACTTCCAGCCGCCGAAGGGAAGCGACACATCAACCCCGGCGGTGGCGGAATTCAATTTGAGTATTCCAGCCCGGGCTTCGGCGAGAAATGTTTGCTGAAGTCCCGATGAACGGCTGAACAGCGCGGCCACCAGGCCGTGGCGGACGCCATTGCACAATTTCAAGGCGTGCTCGAAATCGCCGGCGCGCTGCACCACCAGCAGCGGACTCATCGTCTCTTCCTGGACCAGCAAATGTTCCGGGCGGTCGCAGCCGACAATTGCCGGTTGCGCGTAAGCTCCGGCTGCCACCCACGGTTCCCGGGCGCGCTTTTCGAACAGAAATTCAACCCGGTGCGCCGCGCTGGAATTTTTTGAAGCGCGCATCAACGCAGCGTGTTCGTCGCGTTTGCCTACGTGGATCACCGGGCCGATGTCCGTGGTTTTTTCCAGCGGGTCGCCCCAGACCAGTTTTTCGGCGGCAATTTTCAGCTCGCGCAAAAAGGTTTCAAACTGCGCGGCGCTCACAATCGCCCGGCGATTGGCGGTGCAACGTTGACCGGCAAAGCCAAACGCCCCCCACGCGATTTGCGCGGCGGCGTGCGGCAAATCGGCGTCATCCCAGACAATCGCGGCATTGTTGCCGCTCAACTCCGCCTGCAACGGCACGAGGCGGCGGGCGCAAATTTCCTGGATTGCGTAGCCGCCTGAGGCCGAACCCGTGAAGGTTACGGCGTCAACCCGTTCGTCGGCCGCGAGCCGTTGCGCCGTCGTGTGGTCACCGGTCAACAGGCGAACCGCGTCGGCGGGCACCCCAGCTTGATGCAGTACCTTCAGGATGGTTTGGGAAATTTGGGTGGCCGCTGGAGCGGGTTTCCAAACAACGGTGTTGCCGTAAACCAGGGCAGGCGCAATTTTCCCGACGGGGATCGCCACCGGGTTGTTCCACGGCGAAATGATAGCGATGACGCCCGGCGGTTGATGACGCACAATTCCGGCGGCTTTGCGCCTTTGAAAGGCAAACTTGGCGGCGTGGCGAACCACGTCGCGGATGTTTCCAGTTGCACGATGGACTTCTTCGAGTCCGTGTGAAAGTGGTTTCCCGATTTCGAGCGCCATTTGCCGCGCCAAATCCGGCGCGGCGGCATCCAATTGTTCCGCAATTTTTTCGAGTAATTGTTGACGTGATAATGGCAGGCTTTGCTGCCAATTTGTCCACGCGCCTTTTGCGGCGGCCGCTGCCGCTGCGATTTCATCCGTGCTGGCGATCGGCACTTCAAATAAGATTTTCCCCGTTTCACGCGGCGAGTGGTGAACCAGTTTTGAGAACGCATTCCCGTCCAGTCGCGACAGCACCGCGCTCACCGGTTTAAATTGAACGCAGCGGTCGGCAAGCCAGCGGCGGACGACGGCGGCGTGGATTGGGTCGTTGCTGCCGACAGCATCTTCGGCAATGAAAACCTCCAGGCCGCGTTCAAGACATTCGGCGGCGGCGGTGCGGACACAGGTGTGCAGATGAATGCCCGCGAGGATCACTGTGTCACAATTCAGCCGTTGCAGCGTGGCGTCAAGTGTTGCGTCGGCAAACGCGTTGAAGCCGGTTTTATGAATGATGATTTCATCCGGTTGCGGTCGCAGGGGAGCGGGAGATTGGTGACCGATTGTACCGGCGACGCAGAGCCAGCGATTCGTCCGTTTCCAGTGTGGCAGCCGCCGGTCCTGGTCGCGGCGGATGGTGGTCCAGACATGGATGACCGGTATGCGGTGCTGGCGGCAACTGTCGAGTAACACCACCGCCTGGGCGACCACGGCGTCGGCCGACGGCTGGAGATTAGGTGTCGTCAGGTAGTCGCCCTGCAGATCAACAAGCAGCAGTGCCGGCTTCATGCAAGCTGCGGGGACTCTACCGAACGAAAAACCTGTTCCGCAACCTTTTCAGCCATGGCTTTCGTGCCCAGAATCCGGCAGCCCGGCTCGGCCAAATCGGCGGTGCGCCAACCCGCGCGCCAGACTTCGGCGAGGGATTTTTCGACGAGCGCGGCGGCTTCGTCCAAGCCGAAGCTCTCGCGCAGCAGCATTACCAGCGAAAGGATTTGTCCGGCGGGATTGGCAGTGTCGGTGCCGGCCAAATCGTGCGCGCAGCCGTGGTTGGTTTGATAGACCCCGTGACCGTGTGCGTCGAAATTGCCGGAGAAAGTCACGCCGCGCGAAGAAACCAAAACCCCCGCAACGTCGGCCAGGATGTCGCCGAAAAGATTGGGGGCGGCAATTACGTCGAAGTGCGTCGGGTTTTGGATCAATTCGTAAGCGGCGAGGTCAACGTTCATGAATGCCGCCTCAACCCCGTGCCGGTGTGCCACCGCCCCGCCGACATCGCGCCAGAGCGCGGTGATGGTGGGGATGCCGCCTTCCTTGACGATGATATGCAATTTGCCCCGGCGGGCGGCCGCGGCGCGCGCGGCGACTTCGACGAGCCGATGGACTTCCGCTTCGCTGTAACTGAACGAATGTTCCGCAAACCGCCCCTTGTCGGTGGCGCGGTCGCCCCACTGGCCCTG
>Ga0187889_10003722_pt1 | contig 13206 bp, 10 predicted proteins | sample June2016WEW_7_10_2_FD_132992 | JGI IMG/M metagenome (GOLD analysis project Ga0187889, IMG submission 132992) | Peatland microbial communities from SPRUCE experiment site at the Marcell Experimental Forest, Minnesota, USA - June2016WEW_7_100 | ecosystem: Environmental > Terrestrial > Soil >... | reverse complement strand
TTTTTGGTTATGGTCACGAAAACTTCACCGTAGTTTCGGCGGTGGGCCGGCCAGGTCCGATATTCGTGGCGGGACGGCTTTTTGCCCGGCTGGTTTGTCCGATTTCGTCTGACGCCACAAACTTAAGCTCGTGAACAGCGACCACAACCAACTTGCACCAAAACATACTGATCCCCACTTCCACATCCAATCAATCGGCGTATTCGGGACCGGCTCATCCATTTGTTGAAGAAAGATGCGATAGTAAAACCCAAACATCCAGCCAACGATCAAACCAAAGCCGGCCAAGGCCAGCAGCAATTGACCGGTCCCGGCCCAAAACCGGCGGGCGATCAGCGAACCCAGGCCGGGCGTGGCAGCCAAATTGACCAGAATGCAGCTCGCCACGCGGGCACGGCTTAATGGTCGGGCTGGCCGGAGGGGCATGGTGCATCAGGTGAAATGCGATTTCACTTCCGGCCTGTTCAAGACCACCAACGCCCAAATGCCAAAGGGCAGTCCAAATAGACAGCAGCACTGGCAAGGTAACATCGCGGCAACGGAGGCGACCGTGGCCATAGCGTGATTCTGCAGCCGCAACAGTTTGATCGCGCCGAATAACACAAACCCGTTCAGCGCCGCGACCGCAAGGCTGATCACTCCTGCCAATGGCCCTTGCATCCCTTCGATGAACGCCCGCATTTGAGGCGGGATATTTGACGGCATCTGCTGATGGAACATCTGCCCGCCGGTGAACAGAGTGAAGAGGCCGCTGAACGCATAGTACGCAATTCCCAGGCTGGCCGTTATAATCAGGGCGATGGCCGGACCTTTGACCTGTTGCAGAGCGGCGTCGCGGTTTCCGCCGCCGGTGGGCAGGCTGGGTGCTTGCGCGGGAGTTGGTCCGGCAGCGGCGGCCGCGAGCGCCGCCACGAATTCCGGGAACCCGCCAAGCGGACGGAATTCCACATCTCCTTCCGCTTTCACCAAAGTGTTGGCGTTGAGCCGGCCTTCGGCAATCCACTTGCGCATGTCTTCCGCCGAAACCAGGTTGTATTCTTTTTGGTCGCCACCGATGACTGTGTATCTTGCCATAGTCGCTCCGGGTTGTTCAGGGGAGTTCTAATCCATCGCGCGCCGCCGCGCAAGCCCGGATGTGCTCAGGTGTTCCGCACAAACAATTTCCCCGGCAGTTGTTTGGCCACACGCTTCATTTCCAGACTCAACAACGCCACGCTCACCGCCGAACTCGGCAGCCCACTCCGGCGAATCACCTCGTCAATGGACGATTCCTCGCTGCCCAACGAATCAAAAACGAGCTTTTCGTTTTCAGACAATTCCAGCGCCGGCAGCACGCCGGTTTCGCCCGGCGACGGCGGGCGGTTGCTGGCCGGAAACAGATATTCGAACTCGCTCAAAATGTCCTCCGCGTCTTCGCACAGCTTCGCGCCCTTTTTGATCAAATCGTGACAGCCCTTGCTCCGCGGCGAATCAATCCGTCCGGGCACGGCGAAAACCTGCCGGCCGTATTCCGTCGCGAAATTCGCCGTGATGAGCGCGCCGCTGTGCAGGTCGGCCTCCACGATGACCGTGCCGAGGGTTGTGCCGGCAATGATCCGGTTGCGAATGGCGAAGGATTGTTTGTCGCCGTTGCGGTTAAACGGGAACTGGGTGATGACCGCGCCGTTAGCCGCCACCCGTTCGAACAGCTCCTGGTTTTCCGGGGGGAATACGACATTGATGCCTGTGCCCAGCACGCAAACCGTCCGGCCTTTGGCCGCCAGCGCGCCCTGATGCGCCGCCGTGTCAATGCCGCGCGCGCCGCCGCTCACGACTGTTACGCCGACGTAGGCCAGTTGATACGCCAGCTTGCGCGCCACTTCGATGCCGTAATGCGTCGTCAGGCGCGAGCCGACCATGGCCACGGCGTTTTTGTCCTTCGCCGTCAGCGCGCCTTTGACGTAAAGCGCCAGCGGTGGGTCATAAATTTGCCGGAGCATTTCCGGATAATCTTCGTCACTTTGAATCAAAACGTGACAGCCGAATTCCTGGATGCGCTTCAGCTCGCCGGCAAGGTCAATCGTCTTTTCCCAGGTTGAAATGGCGGCGGCGGTTTCTTCGCCGACGTTGCGGACACGGAGCAAGGCAGATTTGGAAGCGGCCAGAATTTTGGGCGCGTCGCCAAAATGTTCCAGCAGCAGCCGCGCACGCACCGGGCCGACGTGCTCGATCAGGTTCAACGCAATGAGCGCTTCTTTTGAATCCACATCGTTTGCATAGCCATTCCGATATCGAACCGCAAGCCGGAATTGGGCAGTGGGTCAATTTGCTGTAGCGTGCGCTGTCCTCAGCTCACTGTCGGCTGAGACAGCCGACGCTACCATTCAAACCGACCCACTACCCGGAATCGAAAATTCAGACCGTCAAATGCCGCTTGACAGTTTTCATCGCTTGGGTAATAACCGCGCCGATCTAAATTTTCCCGGCGCGTGAAAAACAACCCGTTTACCACAGGCTTCTGGACCGCCGGATTCCTTTTCAGTTCGCTATTCCTGCTTCCCGCCCGCGCGGACGACGCCATGCCGGTCCTGCCGCTGTCGGAAATCAAGCCGGGCATGACGGGCGAATGGCACACGGTCGTCTCCGGCAGCCGGATTGACAGCTTCCCGATGGAAGTGGTGGGCATCGCGGAAAATTTCATCGGCCCGCAGCGACCGGTCATCATCTGCAAGGCGCTCGATGCCACCAACAAACTCACCGGTCCGGTGGCGGGCATGAGCGGCAGCCCGGTTTTCATCAACGGCAAACTCATCGGCGCCTACGCTTACGGTTTCCTCTGGCCCAAAGACCAGGCATTGATTGGCGTCACGCCCATCGAATCCATGCTCGAAGTGGAGACAAATTACCCACCCACAGCCCATCCGGCGGGAACGAACAACCTGGCGTCCCGCAATGCGGGAGAGACCGGCGCGGACCCGCAATGGCTGGTGGCGCCGGCGAGCAACGTGCCGGACCTGCCCACGCCAGCCGCACTGCAATCCGCGATGCAGCCGCTGCCGACGCCGCTGCTCGTGTCCGGCATTTCGGAACGGGTGCTCCAGAAATTTTCTTCGCGCCTGTCCGCGCTGGGCCTCGACGTGATGCAGGCGCCGTCCGGCCGCGCCCACGACATTGACAACGACCTCAAACCGGGCACGCCCCTGGCCGGCGTGTTGATGAGCGGTGATTTCGATTTTGCCGGCACCGGCACGGTCACCTGGCGGCACGGCAACCGCATCCTGGCCTTCGGCCATCCGTTCCTGCAAAGCGGGCCGGCGGAAATGCCGATGGCTTCGGCGGAAATCCTCACGGTCGTGCAATCCGTCCGGCGCTCGTTCAAGTTGTCGAACACCGGTCCAATCATCGGCACGATTTATCAGGACCGGCTGACGGCCGTTGCCGGCGAAATCGGCCGCAAACCGAACACGACGCATTTCGAGGTGCAGGTGGACGCGCCGGGCGGCCAGCCGCGCCTTTTCCAGGGCGAATTGTTCCAAAACCAGATGTATTCGCCCATCCTCTCCGCGATTTCGCTGCTGGAATCGCTGTACGACACGATGGAATCGGAGGAGCAACAGACCATTTACCTGGACACGACGCTGGCAATCCCCGGCCACGAGCCGGTCAAACTCGCGGACGCTGCCAGCGGTGAAGACGCGGGTTTCCCCCTCGTCATTCGCGAACTCGGGATGTATGAGTCGCTGTTGAACAATCCGTGCGAATTTCCGAACGTGAAGTCGCTGACGTTTCACGTCCGGCTGGTGGACGGCTGGAAATCGTCCCGGTTGGATTCGCTGAACATGGACCGCAACGAGGCCAAGCCGGGGACGACGCTGCACGCGGTCATCGGCTTGCGCAATTACCGTGGCGAGCCGTCGGCGATTCCGGTTCCGGTTCCGATTCCGGCGGATTTGCGCGCGCCGGAAGTGCAGCTTTTCGTCGGCGACGCGGACGCGGCGTGGCGGATGGACGAGCCGCCGGCGGTGCCGCCGCAAACGCTCGACCAGGTGCTGGATCGGCTGCGCCTGACCCGGTCGCATCAGAACATCTGCGTGAAGCTGTTGGAGACCACTCCTGGCGTTGCCGTGGAAGGGAAAAATCTTCCCGATTTGCCGCCGTCGGTCATCGCGCAGTTTGAGTCGCCCAATGCCAGTCTCCAGCAGGCGACGCTCCACCGCATCACGCTTTGGGAAACGAACTTTCCGGCGGAAGGAACGTTCAGCGGACAAATGACATTACCCGTGAGGATCAAATGAAACGAATCAATGTCTTTATCGGCACGGCACTGGTTGCGCTGGGTTTGGTTCCGGTCGCGCGCGCCGTGGTGACGGAGAAGGTGACCCACGACACGTTCGCCGAATTCAGCGCGGGCGAATTCGACAACGTATCACTCACCAGCGACGGTCATCTGGAACTCGCGCCGGCCATGACCAATCTCGCCAGCGTCACCGACCCAATCATCTGGGCGGCCGTCCAGGATGAGAAGGGCAATGTGTTTTTCGGCACTGGCAACCAGGGCAAGGTCTACAAGCTCACGCCGAAAGGCGAGATCTCCACCTTCTTCGCGCCGAACGAGGTGATGGTTCGCGCGCTGGCGATTGACGGCAAAGGACGGCTTTACGCGGCGACTTCGCCGAACGGGCGTGTGTATCGTCTCGACGCCAGCGGCCAAGCTGAAGTTTTTTGCAGTCCGGGCGAGACCTACATCTGGGCAATGACGTTCGGCAAGGACGGCTCACTGTTTCTCGCCACCGGGGACCACGGAAAAATTCTGCGCGTCGCCCCGACCAATTCCACACCAGCCAAGGTGGAAACCTATTTTGAAACCAAGGAAGCGAACATCACCATGCTGGCATTGGACAAGGATGGCGACCTGCTGGCCGGCACCAGTCCGCACGGTTATCTCTACCGGATTGACAAGACCAATCACGGCTTCGTGGTGTTTAATTCCGGCGACACTGAAATCAAACAGATTGCGGTCGCCCCGGATGGAACCATTTACGTCTCCACTTTTGTGGAGAAAACGGAACCAAAGTCCGCGTCCGGTTCCGGTCCACCCGGCATGGTGATTCTTTCCGGAGGCGGGAACGGAATCCTTGGCGACGGTTCGTCCAAGGCCGACGCGTTTTCCAACGCTCCGCCGTCTCGCTCCGGGCCGGCGGACGAGGGGGTGCCAGCAGCTTCAATCGCCGCGGAACTGGCCGCCGCCGCCCGGGGCGCCGCAAAAGCGCCCGTCGGGACTGAAAAGCCGCTGGGCGCGATTTATCGCATAGACACCAAAGGTTTTTACGAACGTTATTGGAGCGCACCGGGCGAGGCGATTTACTCCATGATTTTGCTGCGGGACGGCAGCCTGCTGGCAGGCACGGGCGACAAGGGCCGGATTTATTCCATCGCCGACGCGAACCACTGGAAGCTCCTGCAAAAAACCAGCGACGGCGCGCAGGTGGCCGCGCTGTTGCCGGCCAGTGGTGAATCGAAAGAATACTTCGCCGCGACGAGCCATCCGGCAAAGCTTTACCGGCTCGATTTTGCGCTGGCCGAAAGCGGCACTTACACGTCCAAGGCTTTTGACGCGAAGCAAAAAAGTCTGTGGGGCAGATTGCATCCCGATGGCGACGTCCCCGCGGGCGCCAAGCTGGAATTTTCCACCCGCTCCGGCAACACGGAGAAGCCGGAAAAAACCTGGAGCGATTGGTCGGAGGCAAAACCGCTGAGCGCCGAAATCGCCGTCACCAGCCCGGCGGCGCGGTATTTGCAGTACCGGGCGCAATTCGCGCGGGACACGAATTCTCCGAGCGCCACGGCGCAGTTGCGGCGCGCGCAGTTTTATTACCAGAACGAGAACGCCGCGCCGGTCATTTCGCGCGTCAAAGTCATCACCGAAGGATTTGGCGTCTCCAAAATGCCCCTGCCCCAGGCGGAGGCGACTGCGGTCAATCTGAATCAACTGCTGGACAGCAGTGGCAGCGGCGCCCCCGCCGCTTCCAACCCGGCCGCGGCGGCAATAACGGCGATGATGACGCGCCCGCCGTTGAAAGTGACCAAAAGCCCCGGCTACTGCACGGTGGTTTGGGAAGCCAGCGACCCCAATCAGGACAAACTGACCTATTCCGTCGCCATCCGCGCCGAATCCGACAAGCAATGGACCACGCTCGTGGACAAAACCGAGGACACCTTCTATTCCTTCGACACCACCGGCTTCCGCGAGGGCCTTTATTTCATCAAAGTGACCGCTTCGGACGCGCCGTCCAACACGCCGGAAACCGCCCGAACCACCGAGGCCATCAGCGAAGCGTTCCTGATTGACAACACGCCGCCGGTGCTGACCGTCAAAAAGCAATCGGTGGAAAAGAACCACGTCCGCATCGTCGTGAACGCGGTGGATGGCGCCAGCGTCATCAGCGCTGCCGCATATTCGCTCGACGGCAAGGATGAAGTGGGCCTGCGTCCGGACGATTTGATTTTCGATTCCACCAATGAAACATTCACCGTCGAGTTGACCGGATTGAGCGAAGGCTCGCACAGCCTGCTTTTGCGCGTGCAGGACGAGGCGAAAAACACTTCCGTGCTCAAGCTGAATTTTGAATCCCGGTAAGCCGGATGTTTGGTGCCGACGGCGGGAAATCAGCACGATTGCATTCCGCCGTTTTTTTGCTACTTAATGCGTGTGCCCGATCCCAGTTTGCTGCTCCTTATTCCGGCTTACAACGAGGAGCGCCGTATTGAACCGGTGCTGCGCGATTACGCGGAATTTTTTGGACGAAACTACTCCGGTGAATTCCTGATCGTCGTCGTGCTCAACGGCTGCACCGACAACACGCTCGGCGTTGTCCGGCGCGTCGCGGCGGAATTTCCATCGGTCCACGCGCTGGAATTTCGCGAGGCCATCGGCAAGGGCGGCGCGCTCATTGAAGGCCTCAAACTCGCGGTCCACGCCGATTTGATTGGTTATGTGGATGCCGATGGCGCGACGCCGCCACACGCGTTCCTGGACCTGGTCCGGCACATCGGCGAAGCGGATTGTGTCATCGGCTCGCGCTGGTTGCCCGGTGCCATCATTCATCAATCGCAAGCCAGCCACCGGCAATTTGCCAGTCGTGTGTTTCATGTCATCGTGCAATTTTTCTTCCGGTTAAACATCCGCGACACGCAATGCGGCGCGAAGGTGATGAAACGTGCGGTCGTTGAAAAAATTCATCCGTATCTGCGCATCGCCGACATGGCGTTCGACATCAATTTGCTGGTTTCCATCAGGCGCGCGGGCTTCCGCATCCTCGAAGTGCCGACGGAATGGACGGACCAGGCCGGTTCCAAGGTTGTGTTGTTTCGCTCCTCGCTGGCGATGTTCCTCTCCGCGCTGCGCGTGCGGCTGATTTACTCGCCATTTTACCGTTGGCTCCGCCCGTTGCGTCCGTTGGAAGGCTGGATCTATAAAAAACTTCGCGCGCCGCGGCCGTTGCCCGGACCGGCTTCCCCCAAAAACGAGGATGGCGAATAGAGGATGGCGGTGGCGGTTTTGCCATGTTCTATTATCCATTCTCCATCATCGCCTTTCCCTTTGCGCTCCACGTGAACCAGGTGCAAATCACAAAGCAGATGGAATTGAAAACGCAGAGCGTCTTCAGCACGGTCACAAAACTGTTGTGATACTGGGTCAGCGCCAGGCCGTAAAACATCGCCAGCAGCACGAGGAACGGCACGATTTGAAACCGCGAGCGCGCCAGGAGATCGTTCACCAGCACATTCGCCAGCGACAGCGGCACCATCGCGCCCGCGTACCACGGCAGGATCGCCAGCGTTTCGGAAACGTATTCCGGCGGATAAACAAACCGCACCGCCCATGGCCCCAGGAGCCACAAACCCAGCATGCCGCCCGTCACCAGCACCGCAGTGCCCAGCAACACCACCCCGAGCAGGTTCAACTTTTCCGATTTTGCCGTGCTGTGGACGATTTTGGGGAACATGACCTGCGCCAGTGGCAACACCAGCCACAGCAGCGCCCGCGACAGGGTTCCCGCCGCACCGTAGGGCGCCGTCTGATCCGCGCCAAAATAGGTGTTCACAAAACTCGTGTCTGCCGAAAACAGAAACTGCGTCGCCACAAAACCGAGCAACAGGGGAATGACCTGTCGTAAAAAACCACGCGCGTCGAACGGTTCCGCCGCGCCGCGCCACAGCGACCGCGCTTGCCAGATGCCCACCGCCGTCGCTGCCAACAGGCCGATGAGCACCGCGGTCATGATGCCTGCCGCCCAGCCCGCCAGCACAAACACGATGCCCACCGCCGACATCAGGCGGAAGGCCCCGTTGGAAATGTTGGCCCAGCCCAGCCACATAAAATTCTGCTGCCCCTGCATGACGCCGTTAAACATCGGCATCAGCAGCGAAAACAGGATTACCAGCAAAAACAGCCAGAGCGCGATGGGATTGGACAAATGCCAGCCGGCCACGATGGATTTTTGGAAACACAACGTGACCGCCGCAGCCACCAGCCAGAATAACACCGTACCCAGAAACGTTGCGCGAATGGCGCTCCGCAGTCGGCGTTCGCCGCCGGTTGCCAACGCGTGCGCAGTCTGTTGCGCAAAAACCATCTGGAAGGGTATCGTCGGAACGATGTTCACCACGGAGAACAGCGTGATGAGCACGCCGTATTCGCCCGCGGGAATTTTTTTGGAAAGGAAATGGATGCCCAGCATGAACACGCCGGTCACCATCGTCGCCATCATCAACCAACCGCTCTGACGGAAGAACGTGGCGTGATGCGACCCCGCACCGGCGACCTCCGGCTTCGCTTGGGTGTTTTCCGCAGTCATGGACACGGGCGCAAAGCTTGCCGGAGAGAGCGGATGGAGAAAAGGTATTTTACCGCGAAGAAAACATGAAACGTGATGCGTGAATTCACGTTTCACACCTCACGCCAATGGCGGCAGTTCACGGCAGCGATTTCAGAAAATTCAAAAGCAGGTTTTTGCCGCGTTCCAGCGACGTCAGTGAAATCCATTCGTCCGCCGTGTGCGCTTGCGCGATGTCGCCGGGACCGAACACCACGCTCGGAATGCCGGCCTCCGCCAGCACCGCCGCGTCGCAAAAATAATCCACGCCTGCCGGTTTCGACTGGCCGACGCTCTGTAAAAACTGCCGAACGAGCGGCAGCTTCGGGTCCGTTTCCAATGACGGTGCCGGCGCTGGCTTCGCGCTGGACATTTTCGCCGACAAATTTTTCGCGCGCAGCCACGCGGCAATCTCACGGCCAACGCCGGCTTCCGTTTCGCCCGGCAGCGTCCGCCGGTCAATCGTGATGGCGCAGCGGTCGGGCACGATGTTCGGCTGCGTGCCGCCGGAAATCGCGCCGACATTCACCGTGGCCGCGCCCAGCAGCGGATGTTTTCGTTTTCGCAACCGGGCGGCGTAATCCGTTTCGAGCGCGCAGACAATGCGCGCCATTTCGTGGACAGCATTTTTGCCGAACTGCGGCGTTGCCCCGTGCGCCGCCTTGCCGCGCGTTTCGAGCCGAAACCACAGGCTGCCTTTGTGCGCGGTAACCACCCGTAACCGCGTTGGTTCGCCGACAATGGCCAAAGTGGGACAGGCATCTTGCCTGTCTCTGACTTTTGAGAAAAATGGAGACAGGCGGGACGCCTGTCCTACCAGCGCCCGCGAGCCGGCTTGGGCATGTTCCTCGTCAATCAGGCCGGCGAAGACAATTTCCGTTTCGCCAGGACGTGACTTGGCGTTCGCCAGTTCGCATAGGGCGGTGAGCATGGCGGCAATGGAACCTTTCGTGTCGCAGGCGCCGCGCCCATGCAATCGCCCGTTTTTCCGGCGCGGAATGAATTGCGATTCATCGGCGTCCACCGTATCCAAGTGCGGGGCGAGCAAGATGGTCTGGCGGATATTATTTCGCGGCGGCAGCCGCACGATGAGATTGGAACGTTCAGTTTGGGAGTGCGGCGACAGGTCGCCGCTTTCCAAAGCGCGGACATGTCCGCGCACTCCAAAGACCTTTTGAAATTCCACTTCCAATCCGGCTTTGGCCGCAACACTTGCCAGAAAATCCGCGACATTCTTTTCGCCAAACTTTGAGCGGGCCTGCCGCGTCGTAGTCCCGCGTTGTGGGACGAAGGCGGGATTCACGCTGGGCAGCGCGATGAGTTCGGCCAGCAGTTTTTCCATGCGCGTCATGGCTTCAGAGTGGCACAGGCTTCCAGCCTGTGAAAAGTAATTACTCCACCGGCCAGAGGACTGTAATCCGCGGTTGAATTGAATTTCTTCAAACCATTTCCACCGGACATTTCGGCAGCGCGTCGAGAAATCCGCTGCCAGCGCTGTAGGCGTGACATCTTTCCAGGATTTTAAATCAAAGTTCCCGGATTTCGTCCCACAGCGGTTTCAAATCGTCGTCGGCCAGGGCCATTTTCCTGATGGCCTCCTTGCCTCCGGTTTTAATCGCCTGTTGCAGCCAGTGCCGCGCGAGGTCCAGTTGCTGCATCTGGCAGGCGTAACAGGACAGGTTGTAGGCAACGACTGGTTCCCGGGGAAATTTTTCCGCCGCCGACCGCAGCGCGTCCCAGGCCTGCGGCAAACCGCCATCAGGCACGCGGCGCAGCGCGTAGGCCCGGTGCAACCAGCCGGAACAACTGCCGGGCGCGGCCGCCAGTTCTGCCCGTGCAACTTCCAGCGCGTCACTCCAGCGCTTTTCGTGGGCGCAAATCGTCCAACGCATATCAAGCACGGCCGGATGCTGCTGTTGTGCGGCGGAAATCAAATCCAGCTCCGTTCGCGCGTCGTCGGCTCGGCCCAATCCCAGCCAGCCGACGGCAGCATCAAGATGATGCGAGTCTGGCGGTTCCAGCGGTTGCATGGGAACAGGAAGCCTGCCGGAGGCGGCGCCTGTCAAGCTGTAGCCGCATCCTGATTTGCGGTAACGTCGAGCCTTTGGCTCGGCTGAATCGGCGCATAGCGCCGACGCTACATCTACGCCGCCTAAGCCATTGCAATTTGGGTTGAAGCGATTACAGTAAGGCCATGGAAAAAATCCTTTTGACCGCCATGATAACAACACTTGCCGCTTCCGTTCACGCCGCCATCCAGACCAAGACCGTTGAATACAAACAGGGAAACACGACGCTCGAAGGATTCACCGCCTACGACGACGCCATCAAGGGCGCACGCCCCGGTGTGCTGGTGGTGCATCAGTGGATGGGGTTGACGGATTACGAGAAGCACCGCGCCGAGATGCTCGCCCAACTCGGCTACGTTGCGTTTTGCGCGGACATTTACGGCAAGGGTGTCCGTCCGCAAAACACGGCGGAAGCCGGCGCGCAGGCGGGCAAGTACAAAAGTGATCGCCGGCTTCTGCGCGCCCGTGTCAACGCCGGCTTGGACGCTCTGCGACAACAACCGCTGGTGGACCCCAAACGCGTCGCGGCCATCGGTTACTGTTTCGGCGGCACCACGGTACTGGAACTGGCGCGCAGCGGCGCGGACTTGAACGGCGTCGTCAGTTTTCATGGCGGGCTCGATTCGCCCACCCCTGCCGATGGCAAAAACATCAAATGCAAGGTGCTCGCGCTCGCCGGCGCAGACGATCCGTTTCAGAAACCGGAGGATTTGGCGGCGTTTGAAAAGGAAATGCGTGACGCGAAAGTGGACTGGCAGATTGATTTTTACGGCGGCGCGGTTCATGCCTTCACCCAGCCGAATGCGGGCAATGACAATTCCAAAGGCGCGGCTTACAACGAGCGTGCCGACAAGCGTTCGTGGGAAGCCATGAAGCAATTCTTCGCCGAAATTTTCAAGTGACGTTGAATCGTTGAACTGTTAAATCGTTGAATCGGCAAAACCAGTTACGATTTAACGATTCAGCCAATCACGATTCAACGAACGCCATGCGCATCACCGGCGGCAAAGCGGCCCGGCGGATTCTTAAGGTCCCCAAGGGACTCGACGTGCGTCCGACACCCGACCTCGTCAAGCAGGCCGTGTTCAACAGCCTTGCGGCGCGGGTCGTCGGCGCACGCGTGCTGGAATTGTTCGCCGGTACCGGTGCGTTGAGCCTGGATTGCCTGAGCCGCGGCGCGGCTGCGGCGTTGTGTATCGAGAAATCGCACAAACACGCCGAATTCATCCGCTGCAATGCCGTCACCGCCGGCTTCGGGGGAATTCTTGAAATCCGGATGCAGGATGTTTTTACCGTAATCCATCACTTGGCGGAAAACGGCGGGCAATTCGATTTGATTCTGGCGGACCCCCCTTACGGCGAAAAGAACATCGGCCGCCGCTCGACTTCGTTCGCCCAGCAACTGCTCGATGACGCCAACCTGCCGAAGCTGCTTGCGCCGGGTGGACGATTCGTGCTCGGCCACGCCCGGCGCGACACGTTGGAGGTTGTCGCTCCGTGGCGCGAAAAAAAGGCGCTCAAACACGGCGACAGCGTGATGCGGTTTTTGGAAATTGCGTAGGACAGGCGTCTCGCCTGTCTCAATCTTCAAAAAACAATTTGCCGTTCAACCTGTTGTTCTGCGCAGCAAACTCTGGGCAGGAGGCGCGTAAAGTGAAGTCAGAGACAGGCTGGAAGCCTGTCCTACGTTGAGGATACTTCCTCCACCGCCTCGCGAATCAGCTTCCTGAATTTCTCGACGCCCTGATCGAAGGCGGCGGCGATGGGCAGCACAGACACCTTGCGGATTTTCTTTTTGAACTGTTTCAAATTTTTCCCTGCCACCGCTTCCTCCATTTTGTTAGCGACGACCAGGCGCGGTTTTTCGAGCAAGCCCGGGTCGTAAAGTTTCAGTTCGCTGAGCAATTGATGGTAATCGTCCCACGGCGCGCGGCCATCCGTGCCGGCCATGTCCAGCAGCAGAACGAGGATTTTGCAACGTTCGATGTGTCGCAGGAACGCGTGGCCCAGCCCAACGTTGCGGTGCGCGCCTTCAATCAATCCCGGCACGTCGCAAACCGTGAGCCGGTGGAAGTCGGCATATTCCACGATGCCGATTTGGGGATGCAGCGTGGTGAACGGATACGGCGCAATTTTCGGGCGTGCCTTGGAAATGGCCGTGAGCAGCGTGGACTTGCCCGCATTCGGATAGCCAACCAGCCCGACCTCGGCGATGATGCGGAGTTCCAAGAGAAAATCGCCTTCCTCGCCCGGCTCGCCCGGTTGTGCGAAGCGCGGCGCCT
>Ga0187889_10003716_pt1 | contig 13228 bp, 7 predicted proteins | sample June2016WEW_7_10_2_FD_132992 | JGI IMG/M metagenome (GOLD analysis project Ga0187889, IMG submission 132992) | Peatland microbial communities from SPRUCE experiment site at the Marcell Experimental Forest, Minnesota, USA - June2016WEW_7_100 | ecosystem: Environmental > Terrestrial > Soil >... | reverse complement strand
GGAGATGAAGGACAAGCTCGCGGCCGAGTCATTTAACCTGGTGGTGGTAGGGCAGTTCAAGCGTGGGAAAACCTGCCTGATAAATGCGCTCCTCGGTGCTCGCATCCTTCCCGTTTCAGTCGTGCCCCTCACCTCTGTCGTAACGATTCTGGTTTACGGCCAAACTCTGGGCGCGAAGGTGTATTTCAAAAATGGAGAAATGATCGATATACCCATTGAATCCATCTCCGACTACGTTGCCGAGACCGGAAACCCCAAAAACGAGAAGGAAGTGCGCGAAGTCGTGGTCTTCTATCCCTCTCCATATCTCCAGGACGGGGTCAGACTGGTGGATACGCCCGGCGTCGGGTCGGTCTACGCTCATAATACTGACGTCGCATACCGTTACCTCCCTAAATCCGATGCCGCCCTCTTCCTGCTTTCGACCGACCAGCCCGCGGGCAGCGCCGAAATCGAATTCCTCCGGGATGTGCGCCAATACGCCTCGAGAATATTCTTCCTTCTGAACAAGACGGACTACCTTTCCGCCGAAGAAGTCGAAAGTGCTCTTGCGTTTGCCAGGCAAACGGTCGAACAGATCGTGGGGCCCGAGGCAAGGATGTTCCCCATTTCCGCCAAACTCGCGCTCCAGGCAAAACTCGACGGATCTTCGGAAACCCTTGTCGCCAGCGGACTTCCCGAATTCTCCGAGGCGCTCGGCCGGTTTCTCGTGAAAGAGAAGGGCAAGGTCCTGCTCGAGTCGGTCTCCAGGACCCTCCAAAAGGTCCTTTCCCATGCAGGATTAGAGACTGAACTGGAGCTGAAGTCGCTCGACACGCCGGTCGAGCAGATCCGCGAAAAAATAGCGGCCTTTGAGGGACGCAAGGAGGAACTCATCGAGGAGAGGCGCACATTCGACGCCCTTTTCAGCGCCGAGATCGAACGGCTCATAAGAGAGCTTGACGGGAAGATAGACGATCTGAGGCGCCGGCTCGCCTCGAAAATGAAGGAGGAATTCGACCGGTTCTACGAATCGAAAAAGGACCTCTCCTTAAAGGAGCTGAACGACGCACTCGAAGGGTTCGTTCTGGAAAAAATCCAAACGGAATTCACCGCGTGGCGCGATGTTGAAGACGAAAAGCTCGCTGGTTCATTTGATGCCGTTTGCGCCCGGTTTGCCGAAAAGGTAAACAGGGTGACCGATTCACTCCTTGACTTTTCCTCCCGGCTCTTTTCCGTCCCGTTCGAAGCCGTCGAAGCCGAATCCCTCAGTATTTCCAAATCCTCTTTCCACTACAAGCTCCGAGGCGATGCTGTCGGTCTGGACATGCTCACCGAGTCCCTGACGCAGGTGGTCCCTAAATATATAAGCCGTAAATGGAAATTCCAGCGAGTGAGAGACTGGGCCTTCAGGACCGCCAACAGGATCATCCTGAGCAACAGAAAAAATCACATGCTTGAAACCATTGAGATGCAGGCCGGAAGGCTCAGGGCCGATTTCATCGACCGGGTCAACCGCGGCGCATCCCGTTTCCGGTCCCGGATAATCGGAAATATGGACAACGTCTCCAGCGGAATAGCCAAGGCAATAGAAAACGGCATACACCTGCGCCTCAAGGGAGAAGAAGAGGCAGCCAAAATGCAATCCAGCCTGACCGAACGACTTTTGGCCATAGAGAGAATAAAGGGCGAGCTTTTGCGGATTGGAGAGGACCTGGAAAATTTCGATTGAAATTTTTATTCCCTTTTGCCCGTTTCCGCACTTTGAACGATGACCTCTTTGAACCGAATCGCAGAGGTCCCTTCCTCTTCACTCTTCACTATCTACAGCTTATAGCCGATCTTGCGGAGAAGGTCCTTGCGCCATTTGATTTCGGCCTCGTCCTCCACGCCCCTTATCCCGAAGCCGTCCACGACTCCCATGACACCCCTTCCCTGCTCCGTTTCCGCGAGAATTACTTCGGTGGGGTTGGCTGTGGCGCAGAAAATACGGCACACCTCCGGGACCATTTTAATTGTGTTCAAAACATTGACGGGATAAAAGCCGGACCCGAGGAAGACAATGAAGCTGTGACCGGCGGAAATGGCTGTTGCGTTTTTGCGGGCAAGTTCGATCATCTCGGGATCGGTTCCGGACCATCGGACCAGGCATTTGCCCGAGGCTTCGCAGAATGCGATGCCAAACTTTATGCCGGGTACAGCAGATACGAGGCTTTCGTGGATGTCCTCCACACTTTTGATGAAATGAGTCTGGCCAAAAATAAAATTGATCTCTTCGGGTTTTTCGATCTTGACGGAAACGAACTGCATAAACCCCTCCTTATGGGCATAAAAAAAGCGGGAGTTGCACATCCCGCTTTTTAACAGACATCGAGATCGAGCGCAGTCGATTTTTTCAGTTGCCTTCAATTCCTTTTTCTCTGAGATCTGCAGGCAACAGGAAAGAAGGGCTGAAAGAAGCGAACTGCTTCACGATGAAACTATGGTCGGCTTTTGATATGTCATCACAGGCGGTTCAAGTGATCGGTCCAGGACTTCAGGCGATTTACTATCCCCTGGGTGGACAGAATCGCATCGACAATGCCTTTTTCGATTACATTTTCCACCAGGTTCGGATACGGGCAGCAGCTTTTTTCCTGTGCGATCGTCAATCCGCCCTCCGCTTTTATGTGTCCCATCCCATCGGCACCATCAGTGCCGATCCCTGTTAGCAGCACCCCGCACGTTCGCTGCCCAAAATGGTGAGCGGCGCTCGAAAAAAGCCGGTCTATGGGGAATTTTCCGTTTGGTGTTGCGCGGACTTCCAGCTCGGAGGGCCCATCCTTCGAGCTTTCCACGCTCAGGGCGCTGAAAGTGGAGCCTATATAGACTCGACCCGGCAGAAGAGGGCATGCCGAAGTAACGGGAATGACTTCCAAGGGGCTGATCTGGTTAAAATATGAGCAGAACGGGGCGAGAATTCGAGGGTGAATCTCCTGGAGGGCGATTATGACGCTATTAAAGTTGGCGGGAAGCGCGGTGACAAGATGCATGATTGTATTGGGTCCGGCAAGAGTGGTCCCCATCACCACCGCCCCGGTTGGCCGAGTCCGCGGGTCGGATTTGACCGGGCCGTGTTTGTGTTTGCAGCGAACGCGGCGCATGCGGTGGACTTGCATGCCGGCTGCAGTAAGGACCCGTTTCCTGATGAGTTCCTCTTCATCTGCCCAGTTCATTTGCCCAACTTTAGACGGCTTTGGAATGAAATCCATTACGCCCAATCTCAGGGCTTCGAATGCGAAATAACCGTCCTGGACCAAAGAGCTGATGATCACGATTGGAATCTGGTAACGGACCATTATATTCTTTACCGTAGAGATACCATTCATGACCGGCATATCTATGTCGAGAGTAATGACATCAGGCCTTCGTTCGGCAATCCTGCTGAGGCATTCCTGTCCATTGGACGCCGTTCCCACAACCTCGATCATATCGCTGTTGCCCAGGATTGCCTGTACAGCTTTACGCATAAAGGGAGCGTCATCGACGATGAGTGTTTTGACCGGGTTGGAAACCGATGCCCTATCTGCTGCGATCATTGTATTATAAAACCTCCGGCAGGGTGTCAGAGCTGGAATGCAAGACCAGATCGGGAAAACCAACGGCATAAGGCTGTATGCTGTCAATCATCTGAGAGCAAACGACCGACTCGGGCGGAGACAAAATCTGCCGGACCTTCCAGTCGAGCAATTTGGCTATGAGGGACCCTGGTAAGGGGTCGGCGGCGGACATGAAATAGATGGTCGCGGCCTCCCGGGCCTGTTCAGCCAGACGCTCCAGCCATAGCTTCACCCCATTTTCCCAGTCCAGGGCGGTTGAGCCGATAACGTCCACATCGATAAGCGGCTTTTCGGGCCTAAGCTTAAATTCGGCCTCGTGGCGGGCGTTTGCCAGGTAAAAATTTCCGGGAGCTACTTCATGGACAGCCGACAAATGTTCTGTTTTGACACCGGTTTTATCCTCGATGAACCGGGCGAACCGGTGAGCGAACCCGTCGTCGAGCTTCTGAAGCCCAATAACGGGGCCATGGCTGCACAACTCTTGAAGGGGAAGACGAAGCCAGTCCATATGGGCCCCTTCAGCCCCCACGATTATCAGTATTTTCTGCTGGGCGGGTTTGATGGTTTGGACTCGAGATCGCTCGGCGTCATTTTGTTTGCGCAAACGCCTGAAATTGGAAACCCGGGCTTTTGCAACGCCCCTCACAAGCTTTCGGAGGTTTTCGCCATAAGAGGTGAGGTCGTCGTGGACGCCTGGTTTGGCCAGATAATCCACGGCCCCTAACTGCAGGAAATCGAAAACCTTTTGCATGGAATGCGGCTCGAGGGAACTGATGATGACCACCGGAGTGCGATATCGGATCATAATATGCTTTAGTGTGGTGTCACCGGTCATAACGGGCATGTTGATGTCCAGAGTGATCAGATGGACAGGCATTCCAGACTCCAGGAATTCCAGCGATTCCTTTCCATTCCGGGCAATTCCGACGACTTCTATGGCATGGTCGAATTCCAGCATGCTTTTGAGCTTTTTTGAAAAAAAAGCCGAATCATCCACTATGAGCACTTTCAGGAAAGGACACGAAGCCTCGGGGCTGTTGGAATCCTTGTCCTGAAGAACGTCGGGATATTGGTCGAACTGCATTAGATCGCCCAAAACATCATCGATTTCTGCAAGGATATCGGGGCCGGGTTCTTCGGAGAGTTCTTTCAGGTGTTGTGCACCATCATCCCCAGCCCCGGTTTCGATAAATTTTTCGTCCTGCAGTCGCATTGCCTCCAGGAGCAGATGCTCCCAGGGCTTGTTCACCGAATCGATTCCGTTATTCTCAAATGGAAGAATCTCGAATCGGCCGTCAATCCACTGAAGGATTTCAAAAAAAGCATCCGTGCCTGACAACAAATTGGTTTGCGCATGATGGATCTGTCCCTGCCTGATATGAATCGAGCCCTTTCCATTTTGAGATACGACATCGATGATAAGGTCCGACCGGGATAGACAGACCATTTGAATCAGATCGGTCAGCCGCAGGCTGATTGTGCCTGTAAATCCCTGGAGAGCGGGACCGGGTTCCTGCATGCGTGTCCTTTATTTACTGCATGGTCGTGAATGAAACGCAACCCGCCCCGAGAGGTGAGGAGCGGAAAGCTTTTCAGTTGACATACCGCTGAGCGGCGGCCGTGTGCGTGAGCGCCGATGAGTTTTTCATCATCCGCAAAAGGGCGGAAACGTCGACTATAAGAGATACTCTGCCATCGCCGAGAATTGTTGCCCCGGAAAAGCCTTCGATAGGGTTAAAATTGTTTTCTATGGACTTTATGACGACCTCCCTTTCTCCCATCAGACCGTCCACCACCAGCCCGACCTCCCTGAAACTGGTAGAGACGATCACCACGAACCGGTGCGTGCCGTCTTTCTGATGCCTCTGCATGTTCAACAGTTCGCCCAGGTCCACAAGGGGAATTGTCTTGCCTCGAAGGGTTATCACTCTGAAACCTTCGATGGAATAGGTGTCTTCCGGCCTGTGGCGCAGGATTTCAGTAACTGAGGTAAGCGGCAGCGTGAAAATCTGTTCGGCCTCTCTGACCAGCAAAGCCCTGATGATTGCAACGGTGAGAGGGATTCGGATGAGAAATCGGGTACCCTGCCCCGGATACGATTCCACTTCGACGGTACCGTTCATATGTTCGACGTTTTGTTTTACAACGTCGAGCCCGACTCCACGGCCGGCCGAGCCGTCCACCTTCTCGTAGGTGGATATCCCCGGCATGAAAATCGAGTAGGCAATCTCGGCATCCGTGAGCCTGTCCAGTTCGTGCTGGCCGATTGCATTGTGAGTTCGCAATACTTCGCGCAGCTTTTGGGTGTCTATGCCCCGCCCGTCGTCTTCGATCTCTATGGCTACGTAATCCCCGGCGTGATAGGCCGCGAGCCTGATCGACCCGGTCTCGGACTTGCCTGATCTTATGCGTTCCTCAGGGGTCTCTACTCCATGGACGATTGAATTTCTCAGGAACTGAACGATAGGGTCGTTCATCTGTTCCAAAACTCGCTTGTCGATCTCTGTTTCTCCGCCCTCGATCGTTAATTCCACCTTTTTGCCCAGCTTTAACGCCTGGTCGCGAACGATCCTGGGAAAGCGCTGAAAAAGCTGGAATATGGGAAGCATGCGAACACGCATGACCGAGGCCTGAAGATCGTTGGCGACCCGCCCCAGCGACTGGGTCGATTCGTTGAGTCTGAAGTTAAGCAGCCGGAGCCGCCTCAACTCGTGTTTGGGCAGTATCCCCTGAGCGGCAAGGTCCCGTACGATGTCCCGAAAAAAAGTTGCGGTCTGGATGAATTCCGATCGACTAACGACGAGTTCTCCCACCTGATTGAGAAGCTGGTCCACCTTCTGAGCATCGACCCGCAGGGTGGCGGCGTTCTGGGGAATATCTTCGGCGATCAGTACCGTGCGTTCTTTGCCGCCGGCATGTTTGCCGGGCTCTTTGGCGGGTTGTGGAGAAACCGGAGCCTCCTGAACCTGCCTATCCGGAGCGGGGGGGGTGGAAGAAAGGAGGTCCTCCGGACCGGGTGCGTCGCGGGCGGGTTCGACTGCGGCGCTGAAAATAAAGTCCGTTTCATCATCCAACATACATGGAGGCGGATAATCGGGCCGTTCATGCGAAAACTCGGGTAATTCCAAGCCGGTCAGCATGCAGCACAGTTTCCCGCCGATAGTTGAGAAGATCTCCCGCAGGGGCGCAAGGTCGCCTGTATCCAGGTCTTTGAATGCAGACAGCGAATCATTCCATTCTTCCAGCAGTTCGACAACCTGAGCGTAATCCATGTATTTGGAAGACTGGATCAGGCTGCCGGTCAATTCGGAGGCCTTTTCGAGGTTGATTTCAACAGGGCCGGGACCCGAGATTACTTCCGCCAGTCTGGAAAAATTCTGCTGAAAGGAGTTGAGGAATATTGAAAACAGCTCCTGATCATCTTCCTCTATGGGGGCTTGGGTGATCGACGGCCCCGATTCGGTTGACGATGAGATCCCCAGTTGGGGAATCATGCGCCCGAGCGTCGCCGCACAAACATCCAGGTGCTCCAGCATATCCTGCCGGCCGCTCCGGTCTGCTTTGTGAAGGTCGAGTTTTTTGCCCAATCCCTCCAATAATGTGACGATTGCCTGGTAGTCCATATACCTGGCGGAGGATATGAGCTTTTCGACCAGTTCCCGGGCCGCACTGTTGTCATCATCGTCAATGTCTGCCCCGGTTGAAGATTTGAGCAACCTGAGCAGTTGGGAATAGTTGTCCTGGAACGAACCAATGAATATGGTCAGCAGCTCTTCATCTTCCTCCTCTATTGGAGCCTGGAGTTCCTGCTCCCCGTTGGAACAAGGAAGGGCCTGCTCATCTACCCCGGCTTCCACCCCCGGCACGTCCGCGGCTTTGTCCACCTGGACCTCATCAGGATGATCCGCCGATTTTGCTCCGTCTATGAAGAAAGCGCTGCGCAGATTTTCCAGGAGCGAGGGGTCCATGAGCGGTTCAGACCCTTTTTGTTTAACGTAGTCAACCGCTCCGGAAATCAAATCCACGCACTCCAGGAGTAGACTTATCGCAGTCGAAGGAACGGAGCGTTCACTGTTCTGGACCGCGCTTATCAGGCTTTCGAGTTCATGGGTAAGGGTAGTTAATCCCTCGAAGCCCATGCAGGCTGAAGCCCCCTTGATACTGTGGGCTGCCCTGAAGACCTGGGCGATCTGCTCGCGGTCCGTGCCTTCCTGCTCCAGGAGCAGAAGAGATTTCTCCATATCGATTAAATGTTCCTGAACTTCTTCGACATAGTCCTGCAAGAGTTCCTGTGTTGACATAGAATTCCCTTCTCACGCCAATAAACTGTTGCGGGGGACCTGCAAGCGCCAATTAAGCAATTGCATCGAGTGCCCTCAGCAATTCTTCCTCGTCCCCTTTTCTGATGACATTCCTGGCCCCTATGCGACTTGTCTTTTCGGAGAGATTAGGAATATCCAGCAGGGTATAGAAGATTATGACGGCCCTGGAATCCAGTTGGAGGATTTCCTCGGCGGCGGCTATTCCATCCTTGCCTCGCATGGTTATATCCAAAGTGACTGCATCAGGCCGGAGCCGCCTGTAGAGGTCAACCGCTTCGTCTCCGTCCTTTCCTTTTCCGACCACCTCGTGACCCGCATTGATGAGGCATCGTGATACGGCGTTGCGAAGCAGGTTTGAATCATCCACGACAAGAATCCGCTTTGGCATAGAGGTCCATCTTTCCTGCCGGGCCACGAGGACCCGGCGCTGATGAATGATTTAAGTTATAAGGCTGCGGGTCGATTCTCCGGCCGAGCTCCCGAGACCTTCGCCTTCGGGGTCCCTCGTTCGTTCGAGGGGGCATCCTCTTCGATCTTGAACTGTGCGATCAGTGAGCTGAAATCATCCATTACTTCGACCAGCTTGGTGCTGAACTCGTGAGAGTTCTGGGCTCCGGAGGCATTGGTCAGGGCGACGTTGCTCATCTCCTGGATGATCTGCAGAAGAGCCTGGGAGCGCTCTTTTTGCTGAGTCGTCATGGTTGTAATGCTTTCGGCGTACTTATTGGCCTTCACAATTTCCGTCATTACCTGGTCGGAACCTCGGGCCTGTTCCATAGTCGAACCGGACACAGTCTGAGAGAGCTGGGTTACTTCATTGATTATCGCACTGGCCCGCTCACGTCTGCTGCCCTGTTCAGAAGTCATTCCGGTGATTTCCTGTGACAGTTTGAGCAGCCGGTCCATGGCGCCTGCCACCTCTCCAATCTCTGCCCGTTGTTCCGCAGTCGCCCGGCTGATGTCACCGATCAACATGTTGGTTTTTTCGACCGCATCGACGATAGAGCCTATGGCCTTCTGGCTGGATGCGGCCAGCTCGGCCCCGTCTTTGACCCGGTCAGCGCTGCCTTTGATAAGCACAGAGATTTCCTTGGTCGATTCGGCAGTACGCTCGGCCAGTTTCCGGACTTCTTCGGCCACCACCGCGAACCCTCTTCCATGCTCTCCCGCACGCGCCGCTTCGATAGCCGCATTCAATGCAAGAAGGTTTGTCTGGTCTGCAATATCGGAGATAACTTCGATGATTTCGGTGATCTGTTCCGAACTCTCGGCTATGTTATGCATACCGGCCGCAACCTTTTCAACCGCCTGCCGGCCCTCGATCGCAGCTTTATGAGACAGCTCGGACTGCCTGTCGGCTTCCGATGTTTTTTCAGCAACAGAGCCGATGGATGTCGTCATCTGGGCGGCTGCCGAGGCCGTTTTCTCGGCAGCTTCGGCCTGTTGGGCGGCACGGGCCGCAACCTGTTGAGCGGTTTCTCCCATGAGGTTAATGATTTCCTGTGCTTTTCCCACCATCTCGGCCTGGTTCTGAGCGGCTCGGGCTATCTCCTGGATGCTGGTGGTGAGCTGGGCAATCGTGGAGGTGGTTTCACCAAATGCAGACTGGGTTTCGGCGGCATTCCTCTGAACCTCTTCCGCGGTCTTCCCCATCGCCTCGATTCGTGTGAGAACGTCGCCGGCCCTCTTGGACTGTTCGGTCGCATTGTTGACGATGTTGGCCGAAATGCCCTTCACTTTTAATACTGCTGCAGTGACCTCGCTGTTGCTCTTTACAATCGTGCCGAAAGTCTGCTGCAGCTTTGTAATCAGGCCGTTGAAGGATTTCTGCAGGACGGCGATCTCGTCTCGGCCTTTAACTTCTATCGTGTGCGTGAAATCAAGGTTTTGCGCAATTGCCCCCATCGCTTTGGCAGTCACGAGCAGGGGCTTGGAAATGGCATTGCTTACGAAAAGAACAATACCGATGACGACAAAGAAAAGGGCGCCGAAGAAGATCTGATAAGCTGTCTTTTGACGCAACAGGGGCGCCATCATTTCCTCATAATTGGCCCCGCTGCACACCGCCCAGTTTTTGAAGAAATTGCCGTATCCCTTCATGTGGGCAAATCCGACCACTCTAGTGTTTGTTTTCTTTGTCTCGGGGTTTGTGAATTCATAGGTTACCATGCCCGCGTCTTTTTTCTTGATGTCGAAAAAGGCCTGAGGAATGTTGATTTCCGGATCGGTCAGTTTCTTCCCGACAATGGACCGGTTGACGTGCACGAGAACGGAGGTGTCGTTAAGATCGACCAGGTATGTGTACCCGGTTTTCCCCACACCGAAGGCTTCGATGATGTGGTTCATCATCTCCCATTTTACATAACCGGCCACAACCCCTTTGACCTGGTTTTCCATCGTGACCGGCATTGCAATAAGAAGAGAAAAGCCTCTTGACTCCGGGACCAGCTCTTTGACAATGGGGTAATTTCCAAAATCGCCCGTGAACCCCTTGCCCTCCATGGCGGTTTTGAACCAGGCCTGGTCGCTTGCCTGACGACCGATTGCCTGTGGTATGCTCGATGCCACACAGACACCGGCAGCATTGGTGAGCGTGGCAAGGTCGAAGCCGTAGGACTTGGCCACACTCTGAAGCAGACTACTAGCTCCATCTTGGCCATTGCCGGTCGTTACGGCGGTCTTGAAGGCCTCAAGGGAAGACCATGTGATTACGTTCGACACACGGTCATTAAGTGTCATATCAACAGATTGTGCGGTACGTGCGGCAAAACCGCTCAGTTCGTCCTCCAACACCTGATTCATCAGGGTTGTCGTGTTTTGAAAACCGTAATAGGTTGCGGCAAAAACCGGAATGAGCGTGACCACCAAAAAGATCAGCAGCAGTTTATTTCTCAACGATCCCGAAATGATTTCCTTTCCAAACATGGCTTACTCCTTTATCCGTTTAGAATCTTTGTTTTGAAAATCGGGGTGAATATCCGTATCGTCATATGCATTCCCGTATTCGGTCAAAGCGGCTTGCATCCCTATGCTTTCCAGTTCTTTTGATTCCTGGGGTTTGAGAATATGGTTGAAATCGAGCAGAATTATCAGACGGCGGGCCAGCTTAATGACTCCGCTTATGTAAGCCGAGCTGATACTGGAAGCGACCAGAGTGGGAGCCGGCTCGATTTCGGCGACCGGCACCTTCATAACCTCGGAAACCGAATCCACCACGAACCCCGTTACATACCCGCCAAGCTCGATTATCAGTATACGGGTCTTTCGGCGGCTTTCACTCGGCTCGGTTCCCTCAATGCGGAGAAGCCATCTGAGATCCACTACCGGGATAATGCGACCGCGGAGGTTGATCATTCCCAGAATGGATCGGGAAGCATTGGGAATTGGGGTTATCGTCGTTAACCTGATGATTTCCTGTACCATCAGGATATCGACCCCGAACTCTTCACTCCCGATTCTAAAACTTACGAGCTGTTGCACCTGTTGAGATTCTTCCCGAGTGCGCGGGAGGTGAGCGGATATAGAAGCTAATTCCATTTGATATACTCCTTATGTCTGGTCTGTTCCCGCCTGTCCGATCTAAACCAGATTCGTCCGGTCGGCTCCAACTTCAAACAATTCGGATAAATCTGCGATATTCTTTATTTCTTTTGCACACCCAGTGATTATTGATTTTTCAGGAAGATCGGGCCTAAGGCAGGCCCCCGGAGTTAGTGCAAATACTTGCCCTCCGTTCTGTCTGACCCGCTGCATTCCCTCGAGGCCATCCTCGCCCGTCCCCGAGAGCAAAACCGCGACCAGCCGGGACTTGAAGGCCGCAGCCGCGCTCGTGAGCAATTCGTCGAAGAAATTGTGCGCCGCGGGTTGCGCGCCGTTCTGCTCGATCCTAACCTGGCTTGCGTCTTCAAACAGGTGATACCGGTCCTCATTTGATGCAAGGTAGCAAACCCCCGGACGAAGAGGCCCGGCCCCGGAGATTTCATCCACCTGGATCGGGGCATCTTTTTTGAGGTTTGCCACAAGGGCTTCGACTACCCGTTTGGGCATGGCCACTCCTACGATCGTGAGCGGCAAGGGTTTTGTATCCGACATTGCAAAGATGAGTTTCAGCAGGGCAGGGAAGCCTCCCGCACCGCAGACAACGATCATGATCTTATCGGTAACGTCCGTACCGGTGTCTGATGAGATATTCGAGGGGTTTGAATTTGTTTTCTTTCCTCGGCGGATGTACCGGAGGGCGGACAACTGCACGCGGGAAGCCTGGACAATGCGGTCACACAGCTCCCGGTTTCGAGACCCGTTGGAAGATTTGGCTCCTTTGGCCGGCTTTGTAATGACGTCGACCGCGCCGTACTTGAATGATTCATAGGTCAGCCGGGAGGTCGCTTTGGTAAATGCGCTCAGTACGACTACCGGCTTCGGATCTCGGATGAGTATATGTTTGAGGGCCGTGAGGCCATCCATTTTCGGCATCTGGAGATCGAGCGTGACCACATCGGGTTTTAGTTCACCAATGAGTTGGAGCGCCTCAATGCCGTCATGGGCGAAGCCCGCCACGCGCATTCTGGGATCTTCGGCGAAGATGCCTTGGAGAAACCGGCATATCAAACGCGAATCGTCAACAACGAGCACACTGCACTGGGATGGGCAAGGTTGATCCAAAACGATGGCGACGTCCTCAAGTGAAAACCATTTAGCAAGAAGCGCCATCGTGGAGGGGCGGGACAGGTGGGATGCCTCGACGATCTGCGAAACGGGAACGCCTGCCTCGATCAGGCCGTATATCTCCTTCTGGTCGCTGAAGCGTTCGGCGGCCGAATCATCCAGGGCGGATTGGGAATCAGTGGTTTTTAGCACATGATCCAAACTCGAGATGAAATGATACAGAAAATTGGCGTCATAAATTACCTTCAGCCCATCCGGGATAAGCTGAGAGAGGGGGCGTGGGTTTCCTTTATCGGGCAGGCCGCGGCCGCTGTCCCATGCATACCCGCCACAGGGCATGCACAGAAACTCATAAAAAGCTTCTGTTTCGCGTAAATGCTTAAAAGAGGCGGAGACCAGATTGCCATCCCTTAAAGAAAACTCTCCCTCGCCGCCGTCATTGTCAAAAACGGAGAGCACTCCGGTCGCCCTTCGCAGACATAGAGAGGTTGCCAGCTCGAGTCCGCTTCGATCCTCGAGGATGCCGCTGTTGCTGAACTGCATCCGGTTTTGCTGCCATTCGACGACTGCCGACATCCATTCGGAAAAGGCCTCCGGGCTGCATTGCGGATCGAAACGGTCGATTGCCAGCCTCGGCCACAGGCAGGCCCTGTCCAGGGATTC
>Ga0187889_10003715_pt1 | contig 13231 bp, 12 predicted proteins | sample June2016WEW_7_10_2_FD_132992 | JGI IMG/M metagenome (GOLD analysis project Ga0187889, IMG submission 132992) | Peatland microbial communities from SPRUCE experiment site at the Marcell Experimental Forest, Minnesota, USA - June2016WEW_7_100 | ecosystem: Environmental > Terrestrial > Soil >... | reverse complement strand
CATCTTTTCGATTCTGGACAGGGTTTTGATTCGCAATACCGGGGACATGAAAGGGACTTCAATGAATTGACATTCAGACAAACTCTTTCAGGCTTTCGAATCTTTCCAGCCATTGGTTATACATGCTGGGCTTAGTGATGAACAGTTTGGCCCCCAAAGAGCTGCAAAGAGCAATGTCGCGTGGTTCATCCGAGGTCGTAAGGACAACTATGGGTACGGTTTTGAACCTGGAGTGCAGGCTTATCTCTTTCAGGACCTCTCGCCCTCCTTTTCGCGGCATATTCAGGTCAAGCACGATCAGGTCCGGCAAAGGCCTCCAGGCTTGCCCTTCCTGCCGCTCGCAATTCTCCAGGTATTCCATCAGTTCGATTCCATCACTCACGAATTGCACTTCGCACTCAAGGCCGATGTCCATCAGAACATCTTTTATCAGCAGGCAGTCGTCCGCATCGTCATCCGAGACAAGGATGATTTTCTTGTCTTCATTTGTACCTCTCACCAGACTCAACCCCTTTTGACCCGGATAATCACGCTGTCTTTCGAGCCGCAGATCGACTGAATACAATTGTTTTACCGGCGCTGGCCCCGCAAGAAGATTTTACTTTATCCACAGCTTATTTTATAAGGAAATGAACCGGGCCGTTGATACGGATCTAAGACGATGTAATCCTATCAGATTCCAGTGGAGATTCTATATGAAAATGCCATCTCGTTTTCTTTTGTTCCTGTCTGCTTCGATTCTGTGCATTGCGGCATCGCAGATCACCGCCGGCAGCGCAAGCACCGGGTTGGTTGCGCCCGAAAAATGCCTCTCCATTGCCCAATCCCGCTACTCGGGACAGTGGAAGGGGCCGGATCTCACCGTTACGTACAGATATTCTCGCGACCAGGGACAAATGGACCTCACCGGCAGCGTCAGCTTTGCCGACTCTTTGCGCCTTGGCTACTCACTGCTGCGGGATTTTCGCCTCAGTTTGATATTCCTGGATGAAAACGGCAGGGTCCTCGGATCAAACGTACTGGTCACCAATCGCGGGTCTTTCGACGCGATCCCCTTTCACGTCACGCTGAGGCAACCCTCAAGCGCAGTTTCGATGACTTTCAGATACCAGGGGGAAGCCATTGAGAGCGGACGTTCCGGCACAGGCGGCGTCACTTCTTTCTGGTACGATCCGATTGATTAACACGTGGGATTCGAAGATAGCGAAGAGGCAGTGCCTCCCCTCCGCGGAAACCGAGAGGGGAGGCGCCGATTGAAAACCACTTTCAAACCTGAAGACAGGCAAACTTAGGAGGCGGCCTTGAGCAACGGCTTGCCCATGGGAAATGCCATACCCGCACTCTCCAGGATTCCCCCGGCCGTCATGACGATGCCGAACAGGCCGGCAACGAAGAAGCCCCACCCGCTCAACTGAAGCATGAACGAGCCGTTGTACCCGAAATAGATCAACGACAGGGCCGCAATTCCCACGTCGGCCCCCACGACCGATATAGTTGCGGCAGCGGGTGCGTATTTGGCAAAAATCGGCGTTGTAAGGATAAGGACAATACCCAGGACCGCCCATTCATAGCCCAGAATGCTTGCGTCCACCTCCCAATGGTAAATTGAAGCGAAGAAGGTCGCTCCATAATTCAGTGCCGAGGCAAACGCGAAAAAGGCCCCAAAGTAAAGCCACGTGACTCCGCCGGCCGCGTTTCCGAGCTTCAACTGGGTTATGGCGGCGCCCAAATACGGGATCGTACAGGCAAAAGAAACACAGGCCATAAAGAGCAGTGCTTTGCTGGTTACGAACCCGCATAAAAATGCCCAGGCCATCCAAGTCGCTATGGAGTAGGCTATCCATCCGGCCGGCCCGGCATCGGCAATCTTTGTGTTCCCTGACGTATCTCCCATTTCATGATCCCCTTGTTGTCTGTTGGTCAACTTCAGTCTTTCACATATTTGGCCACAGGGGCTTAATGGACCCGTCCCCTGAGGTGGCTCCGGAATACAGGCGTTCCAGAAACCCGGTGTGCAGGTCGCCGGCCTTATACTCCAAACTGTCGAGAATCAAAATATTCACGGGGATCGTTGTCTTTATCCCCTCGATCTCAAATCGCGCCAGCGCATTCCTCAAGTACTCGATGGCCTCCGGGCGCGACTCGCCCCATGAAATCACCTTCGCCAAGAGTGGGTCATAGTAGGGCGGGACGGTGCCGCCTTCTTCTATAGCGTGATCTATCCTCAAGTGTTTGCCATCGATGTCGGGGAATCGAAGCCTGCTGATCGTTCCGGGCGACGGGCAGAACGAAACGGGATCTTCCGCATAAACCCGTGCCTCGATGGAATACCCGTTGAGTGAAATATCTTCCTGTCTGATGTCGAGTTTGCCACCCGATGCGATTTTGAGCTGCTCTTCCACAATATCAATCCCAGTCAGGAACTCAGACACCGGATGTTCGACCTGCAGCCTGGCGTTTATTTCCATGAAGTAAAAACTGCCGTCCTCAGAGCGCAGAAACTCCATCGTCCCCGCCCCCTCGTAGGCCATGGCCTTCACAAGGTGCGCGGTATAGCCGAAAAGCTTCTCCCGGTCCTCCTTTGAGACCACGGGCGAGGGCGATTCCTCGATGATCTTCTGGTACCGTCTCTGGATCGAACACTCCCTTTCTCCCAGACAGACGCAATTGCCGGCGCGGTCCGCCAGAAACTGCACCTCGATATGCCTGGGGGCGGCAATTAGTTTCTCGATGTAGCTCTCGGGATGGCCGAACGCCATCAGGCCGATCCGCGACAGCCTCTCGAAGGCCTCCTTTGCCTGTCCCTCCTCCTTCACCTGTTCGATGCCTTTTCCCCCGCCCCCTTTGTCGAGCTTCAAAACAAGCGGGTAACCGTGCTCGGAGGCAAAAGCAAGTACATCGTCGACACCCTTGATGATGTCGATGGTCCCCGGGACCACGGGGACCCCTTCACCGGTCGCGATCTTTCTGCAGTAACACTTGGAATCGATAGCGGCCAGCACGGAAGGCGGCGGCCCCACCCACGTCGCGCCCGCCGAATCCACCGTCTGGGCAAACAGTGAATTTTCGGAGAGAAACCCGTAGCCGGGGTGGACGGCATCAGCCCCGGACTTTTTCACGGCTTCCATAATGGCTTCGATAGACAGGTAGCTTTTGATGGGATTGGCCGGACCTATGCAGTAGGCTTCGTCAGCCCTCTTGAGATAAGACAGGTTCCTGTCAGGCTCGGAGTATACTGCAACCGTCTCGATGCCAAGCTTCCGGCATGTCTTCATCACCCTGACCACAATCTCGCCACGGTTCGCTATCAGCACTCTTTTAATCACAGGCACTTAATTTCCCCTTCTGGTTTTGAACATGCCACGCGGGCCCAGGCATCCGCCAAAGGCCGCCGGCGCAAGGCCCTCCAGTCCCCAAAAACCTGCATTTTCTCCCTTTTGCGGAGGCGGGGGGGGGATTTTGATATCCGTCAGCGCAAGCTATCAAAATCCCCCGAAATCCCCTTCCGAAAGGGGGGGATTTTCATGCCCCTTCAGTCAAACCCGGCACGGGCCCTGAATGCTCTGTTTTCCATATTTTCCAGAGCTCCCGGTCAAAGACGTGAAAGCCCTAGCAGTCCCCGAGGCGCGGCCTATGCCTCCAGAACGATCATAGGGCTGTTGATCTCCATCTCATCCCATTCCTTGACGAGAATGTTCTTCACAGTCCCTTCGTTTGATGACGTAACGGAGAGTTCCGTTTTCATGCAGTTAATCACGGCCACCTCCTGCCCCTTGGCGACCTTGTCTCCCTCGTTGACCACAACACGCGCCACCAGGCCGGGCATATGAGCTTTTACAATGACTTCCATTATCCGATCCTCCCTGTTCCGGTTATGCTCCCGGGCCGCTCAATTTCTTGAGTGGAATCCCCAGGCGCGAAAATTCCGCTTCGACCCTGCTCACTACTTCCACGGCATTGGGCGAATCGCCGTGACAGCAGATTGTGTCGGCTTCGGCGCTTATTTTCTTTCCGCTGATAGTAGTGATCTGTTTATCACGAGCTACCATCACGGCCCTCTCAGCCACTTCTTCGGGGGGCCTTGCTTTCTTGGTGCGCTCAATCACCCAGTTCCCGTCATCGTCGTAGCTGAGGTCAATGAGGATTTCGGCACACATCTTCAGTCCCAGTTCCACACCGCGCCGCCACATGAGCGTATCCCTGGGAATCATGACGAACAATTGCCGGTCGAATGAGGCTACGGCATCGAGGTATGCCTCGGCGTATTTCTCCTCGTCTGAAACCATCCGGTACAGAATCCCGTGCGGTTTCACATGCTGCATCCTCATGCCGTTGACTCTCAATATGGCATCGAGCGCCCCGAGTTGATACAGAGTATCGCTTCTCAACTCTTCGGGCGTGGCATCGAGCCTTCTGCGCCCGAAACCGCGCATATCCTCGAGGCCGGTGTGGGCGCCCACGGCGACATCATACTTTTTGGCAAGCTGGACGGTGGTGTTCATGACAAGGGGGTCTCCCGCGTGGAAACCACAGGCCACGTTGGCCGAAGTGATATGTTTCATGACCTCTTCGTCGTTGCCCAGCTTGTATCTGCCGAAGCTTTCTCCCATGTCTACATTAAGATCCATTGCAGCTCACCTCTTTCCGGAAATCAGGCCAAAGATTTCGCTGAAAGCAGTTCTCTTTGCTCTTTTCGCGCCTTCACAGCTTCTTCCTGCGTGCAGTACGCAAACCTGACGAAATCCCGGCCGGGTGTTCCCTGCCCGATTTTCCAAAGATCGGCATTGATTACATTCATAACGACCACGTAGCCGCCCAGGGTCGGCCCGTCCGCGATGAGCAAAATGGGCGTATTTCCACAAACGTTGACAGCGCCCCGCATCGGATAGGCATGATCGAGCACATTGGACGGGTGGCTTCCCGCAACGCCTCCATCCTTTCTGGCAAACAAGCCTTCCTTAATCTCCGCGAGCCGCACTGCCGACCGGTTGGAGTTGAGCTGAACTTTGAAAGCATTAGTGAAAAAATAATCCATGCCCTCCTCGGTCAGATAGTCCGGACAGGAGTTTGGACCCGGGATTGCGCGCAACACCCATTCGCGCGAATACTTCGGTATCGCCTCAGCCTTGAGCTTGCGCCCTATGGCCCCGCCGGACGGGGCGCCGAATTTCAGAACGTCTCCAGGCTCGAGCTTGCGCCCATTGAATCCCCCGTAGCTCCCGAAAAGACATGTGGACTTGCTGCCCAGGTACACCGGGACATCAACTCCTCCGGCAGCGCCGAGGTAGGCCCTGAAACCGAACTCGTCAAAATGAGAAAATTTTATTATGTCGCCCTTTTTGGCCTGCACGGCCTGCCACATGGCGACCGGCTGACCGTTCAATGTCGGCTTCATGTCGGTGCCGGTCACGCTGATGAGCGCGTCAGCCTGGAACTCCGCCTCGAAGTATCCTCCCGCGATCTCGATCCCAGCCTCGCCTGCCGAATTTCCGACCAGCAGATTCGCAAGCCCCAGCGCAACGTTATCGAAAGCGCCGGAAGCCGCCATTCCATTGTCCAGATAGCCTATCCTTCCGGGCCAGTCCTCAACGACCGTTTCAATTCCTCCGTTTATGATCTTCAACATCTCAGTCTGCTCCTGGCTAGATCGTTTATACCCTCGGGGCAATTTTCGTCCCCGCTTCCTGCTTGGCTAGAAGCTCATTAACTACCTTTTGGACTTCCGCCGAGTTGTAGAACTCGAGCCAATCCTTGACGACGAACCGGGCTTGTTTGATATCGTAGACGTAATCGGTTGCTTCGTGGACATGCTTATAGATTTCGAGCACTTCCGCTTCGGTTACCTCATGGAACCGAATCCTGTCTCCTGCCTTGAAAAATGTTGGGCTGTCCTTGAAAAGCGGGTGCTTCTGAGCGAACTGGAAAATCGGGATCGTCCTGCCGAAGAGCTGGTAGCCGCCTCCGGTAGGAGTGGGGTAAACATAAAGGCATGGACCACCGATGCCCACGGTCCCCTCCGGGGTCCAGGTCCTTGGCGGATTATACTTGGGCACCACGATAGCGCACCTTGGGTCGAGGGGCCAAAAGAAACCTCCGCCAGGCCAGAAGCCGTTGCCACTGTTGTACCATTCGGTGCCGCAGACCATCCGTTTGATTTCGTCGACCGAAACACCGTTGCAGAGGGCCATGTATTCGATGTTGTAGCCGTTGATCGCGTTGGGCGCGCCCGGCCTCACTTCTTTCACGTACTTCGCCACCGCTTTTTTGGTTTCAGTGTCTTCGAAAGCAATAGGCAATGAGATGACGCGGGAGTCGAATACGATATCCTCGACATGGGCCAGCTTCTCCTCGGCCTCCTTGATCGCGGCGATCAGGTCATGCACAGACAGGATCTCCGGATCGAAATGAAACATGTTCGTTCTGATTCCAGGCACAGTTTCATACAAGCCGTTGATATTTTTAGCTTTAACGGCCTCGTTGATGGTGAGGACCCTAAAGGAATCCACGAGATTGAATCTCGGGATTGCACCGTACTCTACCTGCAGGAAACCGTCCCCTGACTGCCGGAACAGCACCTCAGGCGTCGATTCGGTTTCGGGAAGTTCATCCAGTATGACCGCATAGTTATTCCGACTCATCGTACGACTAACCTCCTGTTCGGTGGGTCCAATTGAAATATCCGTTCCAAACTACCGATCCGCGGGGCGACAAAACCTGATTTTGCGCGGATGCCTTGTCTTTTCGGTTGCAAGGTCACGGGTGAATTTACCCTGCCGACCCCAGGCTGATGCCCCAGACCTCAAAGCGGCTCAGTGTCGCCCGCCCTTAAAGGGCCGTCCCGGCTGCCGCGGCGGCAGACCATGAACGTGCAGCCGCCATAAACATGAGCAAAACGCAGGCAGCCCGATCGCTTATTTCTGCTCAATAAGCATCCCCCTTCCTTTTTGGAGTTTTCGATAAATCCATTCCGTTACCGGGCCCGTCAAAAGCCCGCACGGGGTTTCACCCTGTACAGAAACTGCCGTACACGTAGAAAATGATGTCCTTGGGCAACCTGGCGCCGATCATTTCCTCCATGATCGCGTCGGTGCGTCCGGCTTCAAGCCTTGCTACCAGCAACACCTTTTTCCTGCTCACATCCTCAAAAGTTTTCAGCTCCAGGACGGGCAGGTTCAGACCGCCCAATGAAGCGTACAACTCGATCCAAGCGTTCTTCTCAGCCGCCCCGTCCTTTTCGAAAATCACGTAACTGAAAGCAGGGTCCAGTTCCTGCTTTATCTTTTCCAGGGTGGCCGAAAAAGGAAGCCCTTTCTTTTTGTCACTTCGAAAGGCTTGCAAGACCCTCCTCCATAATGGCGAGACCTCTTTCAAGCTGCTCGTCAGTTATGACCAGGGGCATCAGTGTCCGAATAACGTTGCCGTAATTTCCGCATGACAGGATCACAAGGCCCTTCTCGCAGCAAAACTTGACCAGGGCTTTGGCTTCCGTGTTAGCCGGCTCCTTTGTCTCGCGGTCTCTTACCAGTTCGATCCCGGCCATCGGCCCCAGGCCGCGCACATCGCCCACGAGTTCAAAGCGTTTCTTGAAGTCCTCAAATCTGGCCCTGATTTTCACGCCAAGCTTTTCGGACCTTTGAAGAAGATTTTCTTCCTCGAATACCTCGAGGACCGCAAGAGCAGCCTGGCAGCAAATCGGGTTGCCGCCGTATGTTCCCCCAAGCCCGCCGACCTGAGCCGAATTCATCATTTCGCTGCGTCCAACCACTGCGCTCAACGGCATTCCAGCGCCCAGGCTCTTGGCAACAGTCACCAAGTCGGGTTCAACGTTCGAGTGGTTAACGGCAAACATTTTCCCGGTCCGCCCCATCCCGGTCTGGATTTCGTCGGCGATGAAGACTATGCCGTTGTCGCGGCAAATCTTCAGAAGCTTCGGCAAATATTCCGGAGGCGGCGTGATAAAGCCGCCCTCGCCCTGTATAGGCTCAACGACCAGCGCGGCGGTGTTTTCGGCCGCCACATTGCCGATGAAAAAATCCTTCAGGTAATCCGCGCAACAGGTATTACAGGCCGGATACTTCAGGCCGAAGGGACATCGATAGCAATAGGCATACGGCATTCTGTAGACCTCGGACATAAAGGGTCCGAATCCTGCTTTATACGGCATAACCTTGCTGGTAAGCGTCATGGCCAGGTAGGTCCGGCCATGAAAGGCATTGGCAAAGGCAATTACGCCTTGTCTTTTCGTGTAATGCCTGGCGACCTTGACGGCATTTTCAACCGCCTCCGCGCCGCTGTTGGCAAAAATGGCCATCTTGGAAAACTCTCCGGGCACCAGACGGCACAGTTTTTCCGCAAGCCGCACATATCCGTCGTACATAACAACCTGAAAGCAGGTATGAGTAAATTTTTCGGCCTGTTCCCTTATGGCGGCGACAACCTTGGGGTGACTGTGCCCGACGTTCATCACTCCGATGCCTCCGGCGAAGTCGATAATCTCGCGGCCTTCGACGTCGTAGATGATCGCGCCCAATGCTCTTTCCGCAAAAAATGGAGTCGAGTTGGAGGGACCACGCGGTACAAATTTGTCCCTTATCTCCTTAAGACTCGCTTCCTTGGAACTTTTCATGTGTACTCCTCATTTCTTTTCAACGAAAAAGCCGATGCCCACGGCCTAAGTCGATAATCCCGCAGCCCCCGTCATCCAGGTGACCGCGCCCAGTGTCCTTTCCGGAAAAATAAAGCCGAGCTTGAAGGACAAAGGTACAAATTTGTCGCATATCCTTTGAGACTCGTTTCCTCGGGACCTTTCAAATGCACTCCGGTTAATGTTGATGGAGAACCGGGGTCGGGCTTAAGGGAATGAGCAATTCACATGCCATATTGATTGGAATTGAGCGCCGGGAAGATGAGGTAAGGATTGGGGAGCCGGGAGGTTGAAGCTAGCGCGGGAGATTTGATTCATTCATGATTCGGTCTTTTTAAATAAGTCCGCCTGGGAAAAGGGTTTGGGGTTGATACAATAGTGCATCACACATGCAGAACTAACTCAGGCCTTGCCTCAAGGCCCTTTAGTGTTATTTTGATTCGCTCGTGAATCATGACGGCCCAAGCCATGCTTTTTTAGCTTGCGCACAACGGTCGGCTGACTTACCCCGAGGTGGCGCGCCAAGTCCCTGGTTGTTCTGCAAAGCGAAATCGCTCTTTCCAAAGCCGCCTTTTCGGCATCCATGACGGCCCTGGGCAGGCCCAGTCGAGTCAGCCCCCCCTCGGACACCTCCTGATGGCCCCCACCGGCTATATCCATCAGAGATTCGTCAATGACGTCCTTATCGCTCAGGAAGACCGCTCTTTTTATCATGTTCTTCAACTCGCGGACATTCCCAGGGAAAGAATAGGAGAGTAGAAAGTCAAGGGCCGCGGGGGAGATCTTTTTCTTCATCCCCAACGAGCGGTTGTACTTGTTGAGAAAATGATGCACCAGCTCGAAAACATCCTCGGATCGCTCTCGCAGCGGTGGAATCTGGATCGTAAAGGTGTTTAGCCTGTAATAGAGGTCACGTCTGAACTGTGCCTTGCCGACCAGTTTTTCCAGGTCCTGATTGGTCGCCGCGATAACCGCGCAGTCCACCTTGATCGGCTTAAGGCTGCCCAGGCGCAATACCTGGAAGTCGTCAAGATACTTCAGCAGCTTGGCCTGCAGGTAAAGAGGCAGGTCGCCGATTTCGTCCAGGAAAAGCGTCCCTTCCTGGGCAAGTTCAAAAAGACCCGCTTTTCCCCCGGTGCGCGCGCCGGTAAAAGCGCCTCTTTCATAGCCGAAAAGCTCTGCTTCCAGCAGGCTTTCCGGAAGGGCCGCACAGTTTATCTGGATGAAGGGTTTCTTGAAGCGCTTGCCGTTTTTGTGGATGAATTTGGCCAGAAGCCCCTTGCCCGTCCCTGATTCTCCAAGCAGAAGTATATTGGAAGCGTCCAGATTGGCCAGCTTGAACGCGGCCGTTATCACCTTCCGCATGTTGGCGTTTTCGGTGATAATATCCTGCTTTTCCAGCTCCAGGACAGAAAGCCCGGCAAGTTCCTCCCTGTATTTTTCGCTTACCATTCGCGACTGCTCGAGTTGCTCCCGGATCAGGTTGAGCTGCGTTATGTCCCGTTCGTTGACAACCACCATGGACAGGTTGCCGAGTGCGTCGAATACGGGCGTACCGGTAACCAGGAGCGATTTCGAGGTCTTGAGGATACTCTGGATTATGCTGACCTGCCTGTGGGTTTCCAGGACCTCCAGGGTCACCGACCTGTCAAAGAGGCCTCCACCCATGATATCCGAGACATGCTTTCCGATGATGTCTTTCGAATCCACACCGTTGAGACGCTCGGAGGCGCTGTTTATGCTGATCACCTTTCCATTGCCGTCGCAAACCCAAATTCCGTCGGGAGACGATTCGAAGACCGCTTGGAGCTCCCGGTTCAGGGTCCTGCATGATTCGAGTTCGCCTCCCAAATCGGTTCCCCCGGTCCTGAGGCAGCAAATTGCGCCTCGGGGAGCCCCTGCCGCACCGATGATCGATATGCCGGCGCTAAGAGGGATATCTCCATGCAAGAGCCGAAAGTCGTAGCGAATCCTACCAGTTTGAAGACACTCGAGAATTGATTGGCCGAGGACGGGGCTGATTTCAGCTATTTGTGGGCATGATGCCCTCAGGGTCGACTGGTTCAGGCCAAGAAGCGCACAGGCGGCCTGATTTGAGTAGGTGATAACGCCGGCGCTGTCTGTTGCGAAAATGCAGGCTGAAGCATTGTCCAGGATCTCATCATACTCTATATGTTTCTCCATCACTCTTCACCCCGCACTTCAACCGACGCACAACCGCGGAAAGCTGGACAGTTGCTGCTGAGACTTCCTGAATCTCCAGTGGCCCTACTATATCATTCCGAATCCTCCTAATCCCGAAAAATTGCGCTTCACCTCATGAAAATGGACACAAGCGCTCGGCAAATGCTCCAAATCAATTATTTTTTCTTGAATGACAAGCCGAAATCAGTTAATCAATCCGTGCATTGTTCTGCTGATTCATGTAATGGTGCGTGATCGGTTCCCTCCCCCTAAACCGCTACAGCCGCTCCAATTCCGGTTCCACCTTTTCAGCACGGACATATTCGCAAATTGTGCATCCCCTTCGATTGAAACGATTTGCCGCGAAATGACCGTCACGAACATGAATGACCGTCAGCAAACGGAATGAATCTCCCGTTTTCGGTCCGCCGTACCGCAGCAGCGGACCATATCGGCATGGATTGGGCTCGCAGAGGAGATCCAAGTGATAGATAAGTTTCGGGAAATTTTTTGCCGCCATCACGGCTCACGTGACGACCTGATTCCGATTCTTCAGGACATTCAGGGTGAGCTGGGCTACCTGTCGCCTCAGGCCATGGAGGCCGCGGCAAAGTTCTGCCGGATTTCTCCGGTGGAAGTATACTGTGTGGCCACTTTCTATGCGCAGTTCAAGTTTAACCCGGTAGGCAGAAACACCATAATGGTGTGCCAGGGCACGGCGTGTCACGTCATGGGCGGCGCACGCATACTCCAGGAGGTCACCAGCCGGCTTGGCGTTGAGCCGGGTCAGACCACCCCGGACGGCCGGTTCACCCTGGAGACCGTCGCCTGTATCGGGGCCTGCGCACTGGCGCCCGCCATGTTTGTCAATAAAGAGACCCATGGCCGCATGAAACCCGAGAAAATAGCGGAGATTCTCAATGGAGCCGGCAATTAGATTGGAACCGGGGAAGCAGCGTCAGGTACTGGTGTGCCGGGGTACCGGATGCGAATCTCAAAAAGCCGACCGCATATTTTCCAACTTGCAAAAAGAGGTCGACACAGCGGGGCTGGGCGGCTCGGTGGAAGTGAAGTTCACCGGTTGTCATGGTTTTTGCCAGCAGGGACCAACAGTTATGATCATGCCGGCCGGCACTTTCTACTGCAACGTCACCCCGGAAGACATCGCCGAAATAGTCGAGATGGATCTTCGGGGAGGCGAGCCGGTCGAACGGCTCCTTTTCCTCGACCCCAAGACCAAAGACCGGGTGCTGAACTTTCGCGACATGAGCTATTTCAATCCTCAGCGCCGGATAGTTTTGCGCAACTGCGGCTTCATCAATCCCGAGGACATCGACGACTACCTTGCAGCCGGCGGCTATGACGGAATAAAAAAAGCCCTCAAGATGACGCAGCAGGAAGTCATCGATGAGATAAAACGCTCGGGCCTTCGCGGAAGGGGCGGCGCCGGATTTCCCACGGGAATGAAATGGGAGTTTTGCAACCGCTCGGTTGCCGACCAGAAATATATTGTCTGCAACGCGGACGAAGGAGACCCCGGGGCTTTCATGGACCGCGCCGTCCTGGAAGGCGACCCGCACAGCGTGCTCGAGGGCATGATGACGGCAGGCTATGCGATAGGGGCGGCCAATGCCTACGTCTATGTACGGGCCGAGTACCCGATGGCCTATGAACGGACTTTGATCGCGATCGGCCAGGCAAGAGAGCGCGGCTTTCTCGGGAAAAACGTCTTTGGCTCCGATTTTAACTTTGACATAAAGGTGAAGCTGGGCGCAGGGGCCTTCGTATGCGGTGAGGAGACCGCTCTTATGGCCTCCATTGAAGGAAAACGCGGCATGCCTAACCCGAGACCGCCCTTCCCGGCCGTAAAAGGCCTTTTCGGAAAGCCCACAAACATAAATAACGTCGAAACACTCGCAAACATTGCGGTCATTATGACAAAAGGCGGCGACTGGTTCGCCTCGGTCGGGACCGAGAAGAGCAAAGGCACGAAGGTCTTTGCTCTTGCAGGCAAGATATCCTACAGCGGGCTCGTTGAAATTCCGATGGGAACTCCCCTTCGCGAAATAATCGAAGATATCGGGGGGGGTATCCCCAACAAGCGCAAATTCAAGGCCGCTCAAACCGGCGGACCTTCCGGAGGATGCATCCCGGCCGCTCATTTCGACGTTCCGATGGACTACGAAAACCTGACTCAGCTGGGGGCCATCATGGGTTCGGGCGGTTTGATCGTGACGGACGAACACACCTGCATGGTGGATATGGCCAAGTTTTTTCTCACCTTCACCCAGAAGGAATCGTGCGGCAAATGCGTACCCTGCCGTCTTGGGACAAAGAAGATGCTGGAGATCCTGACCGATGTCACCAACGGCAAAGCCACCCTTGAAGACCTCGATCAGCTTG
>Ga0187889_10003711_pt1 | contig 13235 bp, 11 predicted proteins | sample June2016WEW_7_10_2_FD_132992 | JGI IMG/M metagenome (GOLD analysis project Ga0187889, IMG submission 132992) | Peatland microbial communities from SPRUCE experiment site at the Marcell Experimental Forest, Minnesota, USA - June2016WEW_7_100 | ecosystem: Environmental > Terrestrial > Soil >... | reverse complement strand
TTTATAAAAAACTTGGAAAGGATCACAGCCATCTACTGCGGCAGATTCTTCACAACTGATAGGTACTGAGGTAAAGCATTCGATGCATAACCAGATCATCGTGCACGAGGTTATCATCGAATACGTAACAATAAGCGCAATCTGCGTATCATATAGACCTACTATTAACCAGATAGCCAGGAAAGGAATAATGACTGCGACAGGAGGCATAAATCTTAGAGAAGCGACATAAAATTTCAAGTACTCTCTTCCACGAAAGTTTACTCGAGCAAAGATATACGCCAAAGGGACACCGACCGCAAATCCTATAAGTAATGCACCTGCATCAACTATCACGCTGTTTTTTAAACCGGTAAGGAGCCGCCCTGTTGATAAAACATTTAAATAATTGGCTAGGGTCGGTTTAAAGAAAAATTTGAGAGTAATAATATCCACATTCGATTTGAAAGAACAAAGTAACATCCAAATAATAGGGAATAATATAACGATTAAGATTATTGCAATAATAACGTTGATCGTAAAGTTTTTAATTTTCAAGATTTAATATCTTAAGGATCAGTCAATAACTAAGTGATTTAAGTTTTTCAAGTTCCTAGATTGGAACCAAGCTTTTTACCCAATTAAAATCTAGCGATAGGAGAAAGAGATCAACTGATGCTTAATGTAGTATTCTTAAATTTTAGAGAATAGCTTCCTGAATCTGTTGCCTTGTTCTCTCCAAAGGTTATAGAGAATCTTAGTATCAGTTCCTATATTGAAGTCGGTGATACCTAAATCGATATATTGTTTAATGCTATCTAGGGTTTAATCTGATGCTGACATGTTTACGATTTCGATTTTTCAGGTGCTTATATCGATTTGACCACTTTTAAAGGTTCGAGTCAGAAGTTAAGTACTACCTACGGAAACAATGAACACACTGACTAGGAAATTTATAGCCTTGTTCTTGACACTTTAAAAGAACAGTTTGTGTAGACAGACCAACTAAAAAGTTTCGATGATTTTATAAGGTATCTCTATTTTTAATTAAAAATGTCATGGTTAACTATTTGTAGATAGATCCCATAAAATTGCTTAAACTGGTAAGATTATGATTTTAAGGTAGTTAATCCTTCTGTTTAACAAGATATTCGTGAATTAATTCAGCAACTTGGATTCCACTTTGCATGGCAGGCAAAATAAATGATGCGCCATGTTTAACATCTCCTGCTATGAACACGTTAACAATGTTCGTCCTAAACATTTCTCCGCCACCTTGGCTACTTGCTTTTACTACATCAATAGCGTCAGTTGGAAATGATGGAATTAAACCCGTTGCCAACAAAACAGAGTCAGCTGGTATCATATATTCAGTGCTTTCGATGGGAACAGACCTAGGATGACCTTTTATATCGTTTTCTATTAAACGTGTTCTGACAGCTTTTACCGCCTTCAAATTGCCCATTTCATCCCCAACGAATTCAACCGGCTGAGATAGTTCATCGTATTCGACCCCCAAGGATTGAAGTTTTTCGATCATCCTTCGGCCTGCCGGCGCGTATTCCTTAGTCCTCCTATACATCAATATCACTTTTTCGGCTTTTTTTTCTAAAGCAAGGGTGCAAGCGTCAACAGCCGTAAGCCCTCCCCCGATTACGACTACAGTTCCAGTCAACAGTGGTGGGTGAAAGCTATCTGGGTAACCGAGCTTTTCATAATTATTGTGAATTATCAGGTCTAGCGCATAGTAGACGCCTTTGAGATCTACTCCGGACAGATTCATCCTTCGATTACTCCAGGCACCAGTCGCCAGTAAAACGGCATCATAGTCCTTTATCAGATCAGCGAATTTGACGTCTCTTCCGACCTTTACGTTCGTCTTGAATATCACACCAGCATACTCTAATTGCTTCACGTATTCTCTCACACTTTCCTTTTTTATTCTGTCTTCTGGAATTCCGAAGACAAGTAGTCCGCCAGCTTCGGGCATCTGATCGTAGACATGAACTTCGTGCCCTAAACAGATAAGTTCATCGGCGGCCTTTAACCCCGCTGGGCCAGCACCGATTATCGCCACCTTCTTACCCGTCTTCTCCAGTATGGTTTCCTTTGTACATTTTAAGACGAACGTCATTTCTACCCATTAACATCATTTTATATGCTGTTAAATTTTTTGTTTAGTAATACTTTCATAACTTCTAATGTGCAACATGAATGCTAAGGAAAATGAGAAAGAACGAATACCGACGTTTCTTGCCCATTCAATTGGTTTCGACTGGTCAGAGATTAAGACGAACATCACAAGCATGAAGGAATTAGATAGAATCGAGAATCAGGCGTATGAAGCAAATAACATGGTATCGAATGCCAAATAGGATGTTGGTATCAGGAAAGCTGCTAATATCTGGCAGAAGTGCTATGATAAGCTGCTGGCATTAAAATAACAAGAAATATGTGAACTAGAGAACGGTCAACACAAGATAGGAATGTTCTGCTCTCATAAACCAAATTGTCAAAGACGCAGGTATATATGCAATAAATCAGTTAACCCTTATTTTAAAAATTAAAGTAATCGATTTAAATAATTCCAGGTGGGTTTCGAATAATTATTGTTCAACCGCCAGTAGGTGATTATTCTTCTACTATTTCATATGTTGTCCTTATGTTGGCCGCTTTTTTGAGCATTCCGCCCACTGAACAGTATTTCTCTTCTGAAAGTTCAATGGCCCTTTCGACCGCTTCCTTGCTTATGCCTTTCCCCGTAAGAATGTACTTCATTTCGATATCGGTGTATATCATGGGATCTTCGTCTCGTCTATGACCAGTGACTTCGACTGAAAACTTGATGAGGTTCTGCCTTTTTTTCTTCATCACCAGTACTATATCCATGCCGGTGCATGCCCCTAGACACGCTAACAGAGTTTCCATAGGCGATAACGCGGTACCGTCTCCCCCACTCTTTATCGACGTATCGAAGCTTAAGGTGAGATTATTCTCATCCTTTCCTATAAATCTGAAGTTCCTTTGCCAGTCTACAACTATCTTATTTACAGAAGGCACGTCAGAAATTCTTAAAGTGAATATAAAAATTTTGCTACATGCAGGTACTCATGATGCATTATTTACTTGGTTCAAATTTCGATGTTTGTCTAAACTTTTTAAGGCACTTAGAAATAATCAGCTTGAAGATGATCGGCTTGCAACTTGGGCTTTAGGTTCTCGTTCCTCTGCCTGTACCTGCCAAGCACTCGGTCTGTCCAAGTTGTAATAGCCGTCTTCCGTTAACATTTAAGTATTGCAATTTATGTGGGACCATGTTAAGTCCTAATCGTATTTGGGCTTACGCTTCAATAACATGCTCTTACTTCAATAACAGAATCCCCATGTTAGCTCGCTTCTGTCCAGAATGCGGGCAAAAGTAATATAGGTAATTGTCATCTTACTGCATTGATAGGGAAACGCTGTATAAGGTCGTCACCTAACTGGTTAACTTGACTACAAAACGCTTAGTTATCAGAGTACTTCACGTTGGACAGGTCTTTTCATACATATTTGAACCCATAGCAGAGGATGTAGCGCCCCTGCTTTCCATGTAGGTTAACAAATTCTTCCTTTCTCGAATAACCAGCCATACCGCATCATAGAGGGTATGTTTCTCGTTACTTGACGTTTGTTGAGTTTAGGATCTACGTTGATGCTTTTATAAAAAATTTTGCACTATCATCTCTTATTCAACCAAAACCCAAACCTTGATCGATATTGTTACACCATTGCTTCTCTATATGATAATTTCTGTCCTATTAGTAATAATTATAATAATCTTTGTAGTTATAAAAAAAATAAAAAGTGGATAAGATTAATCGCGAAGAGATAATCTAATATCTTCTATGTTTCTGGTAACATTCATTACAATATACAGGCTTGCCCTCTGTTGGCTTGAATGGCACAGTAGCTTCCTTTCCACAGTCACTACAAGTTATCTTATGCATTTCGCGTGGTCTTCCCCTGTAATTATTATATCCCAATACTCTTCACCCCCATTTTTGGTTTAAAGCGAATAATTTCAACACTGAAATCGACGCTGGAATAGCTATAAAAGACTATATTAAAAAGATTATGTTTATCTCGAGTTTTGTTGGGTTTATTCTCAAATAATATATCTTTAAGTTAACGGATAGACCTAACATTAGTTCCGTTAAAATCGAAAGAAAATCACTATGGAAATCACTAATAAGATTTCACTTCCATTATAGTCTCGATCTTATCGATAATTCTTGCTTATTAAAATTAAACTAAGCTCTATATAGTTTTATCTTTATTTTTTTAGGTAATAAATTTGTTTTATCTGCATTCAATAAATATTACCTTTATTTTGTATACTTGTTGGAGGATTAATGAACTTAAGGCAGAAGCTTAGGATAGGGCTACATGATCTGTTAAAAATTTAGCTAGTTTAACCAAATCCTTATAGCTAAACCTTGTTGCTCGTATTTGGTATGCCAAGCCAAATTAAAGCAATAATCTTCGACTTAGGTGGGGTTTACTTTGCGGATGGAACGGCCAAGGCGGTGAGGCGATTTGAGGAGATATTACATGTGCCAAAGAGTAAACTTGAAAAAATTTTTGGTGGGCATAGTTTAGGTGGAGATTATAGGCTAGGAAAGATAGACGAGAAGAAATTTTGGGAGGCTGCTAAAGGAGAGCTGCACACGGATAATAAAACTATCGGTTACCTAAATGAAATATGGAATTCATCTTACACTAGAAATTGGGGTATGAAGACTTTGATAAGAAAACTTAGGAAATGTTACAAGGTCGCTGTCCTATCGGACAACACTAAAGAGAGGGTCGAATACTTGAACAGGAAATATAATTTGGACAAAGAGTTCGATTGCTACGTTTATTCTTTTGAACATGGTATGTTGAAACCCAATAAAAGGCTCTTGAAAATATTATTTCAGAAATTGAACGTTAAGGATGACGAAGTGATCATCGTTGACAATTCAACCGTCAATGTGGAGTTCTTCAGAAAATTTGGTGTTCAAACTATTCTGTTTAAATCAGTGGGGCAAGTTAAAAGAGAGCTATCAAATCTCTTAAAAGATTCCAGTTTTTCATAATATTTGATCCTTAGTCTGATAACTGAACCATGGATGACATACATCGGCTAAAAAAGAATAAGAATATTTGCTCTTATAATAAAAAGAAGGTGATGGTGGATTTACCTCATGATTTTGAGTTTTGGTTCCACTGCTCTCTTGCGTGCGGCTACTATTACAAGATGTGTATTTAATACCCAATTTTGTAGAACCCTAATAGAACTGTTCTAATGATGTTCTAGTCATATTCTAGTAGTCATGGTGGCTGGAAGTTTGAATAACAATTAGATTATGTATCTTAAAAGCTAAGTTTAACTATTAGATTTACTTACTTCCAAGAACAACACTCTGAAGACGTAAGGATTGTGTATTACATAACGAATTATTGGTTTACCTAATCTTTTTTAATTGGAAAGTTTCTTTATTATGTACTTAAATACAAAAAACTTATATCGGAAATAATAACTAAATCATTGCAGATAGCTTTGAGCACTAAAGGTAAAGAGTTTTACTGTACTAGATGTGCGAAGTACGTTTTACATGATACTTACAACTTTCTCGGATACTGCAATAGTAAGGAGCAAATCGTACCATACTTAGAAGGGGGATGTGAACACTTTGAAGCACTAGATTTGAATAAGGCCTTCGAAGAAAATGGTTGGCTCTACTGTGTCACATGCAGGAAACCGGTTTACTCGATTGATGAGCTAAGAGAGCATGTGGGCGATATTCTGACCTTTCATGTTTATAATGATGAAGTTGCCTCAGAAGAGTCGCCATCTGGAGACTAGGAGACTGTTTTGAAATGGCCAGAGAAGAGCTAAACCTTCTCTTAGGAGGCGCTCAAGGGGCTGGCCTAGAATCAAGTGCGCAGATACTTACTAAGACCTTCTCCTATCTAGGGTACGGATGCTTTTCTGACAGAGAGTATTTTTCCAATATAAAGGGCAGGCACAGTTATACTCATTTTCGAATCTCTTCTTCGGTTCTTCCTACTTCGTTAAATTATCCAGTGCAGATTGTTTGCGCTATGGACGCCGAAACTGTCTTCACGCATTTCGAGGACTTAGATGAAAAAGGTTTCTTAGTTTATGATACTTCAACATCAGCAGCTAAAAGTGTAAACATACCGAGCATAGAACCAAGACTTAGAGAAAGGTTGAGAAATAAATTTGATACGATTGGGATTGATGGCACAATTTCTTCACTTGTGAAGTACCTGAAAGGAGCTAAGAAGGTAAATGTCATCGACCTAAACTATCCCTCTATACTCTCAGAGCTCAGTAAACAATTTAAGCTGATTCCGGCACAAGCGTCACGTTACATAAGCGCGATAATCATAGGTTCGATAGTGGGTATAACAGGGCTCGAAAAAGAAGCCATCGAATTAAGTATCCAGAGCAGGTTTTCCGAGAGACCTGAGCTTGTTGAACATAACAAGTTCGCAGTGAAATATGTAGCCGACTTGATCAAAAACAGGCATGATGCTTCAATTGAATTAGAACCGACACGGCTAAACAACAAAGAACTTATTGTAGCGAGCGGGAATGATATCGTTGCAATGGGTAAAATGGTCGGCGGTTTAAGGTATCAGAGCTACTATCCTATAACACCAGCGGCTGATGAAAGCTTTACAATAGAGACTTATCAGAGGATGAACGTAGATGACAAGAGTCTAGGATCCGTAGTCGTATTACAAACGGAAGACGAAATTTCTGCGATAGCGTCAGCGATAGGGGCTTCAATTGTGGGCGTAAGAAGTGCAACCGCTACAAGTGGACCAGGATTTAGTTTAATGGTCGAAGGATTAGGATGGGCGGGACAGAACGAGGTCCCCCTTGTCATAACCTATTACCAGAGAGGTGCTCCAAGCACTGGCCAACCAACAAGAGGTGGCCAAGAAGATCTTTTGTTCCCATTGTTTGCTTCTCATGGCGAATTTCCGAGGATAGTTCTCTCCTCAGGTGACCATCAAGAAGTCTTCTACGATTCTATAGAAGCGTTCAATTTAGCAGAAAGGTACCAGACTCCTGTCATTCATCTTTTAGACAAGTTCTTGGCGAATTGCATTTCAACTATAGCTATTCCCGATCTATCGAAAGTGAAAATAGAGAGAGGAAAAATCTATTATAAAACGGAAGGTTACAAGCGTTTTAGTCTAGCTAACCCTCCAATATCGCCGAGAGCTTTCATAGGATCCTACGTAGTGCAATATCAGTCTGGGGATGAACATTCGGAGGAAGGCCACATAGATGAAGACCCCGTCAATAGGGTGGAAATGTATGATAAAAGAATGATGAAGCTTGAGCTAGCCGATAAAGAGATCCCATCTGAAACGAGAGCAGTGTACTACGGGCAAGAAGACGCGAACTACTTATTAATAGGATGGGGGTTTACAAAAGGAGTTGCACTTGATGCAATAGGACAGTTAAATGACAAAGACCTTAAAGGAGCGTACTTGAATATAAAGATGTTTTCACCATTCCCATCCAATTACGTGAAGTCGATTATTTCAAAATTCGACAGGGACAAGGTGATTCCCGTAGAGCACAACTATCTTGCGCAGGCATCAAAGGTTATTACTTTAAACACTGGAATAATATTAGACAAGTCGATAGTAAAATACACTGGGAGACCAATATACAGGAATGAACTTTCCCAGGGGATACGACAGATTTTTGGTGGTGAAAAAAGGGTGGTTCTGACATATGGCGCGTAACCCAATTGACTACAGGACAGATGTATGGATGGACTGGTGCATAGGTTGTGGAAATTTTGGCATAGCGGCTTCCATCTACAAGGCATTTGCAGAAATGAATATTGATCCAGCAAAGACGGTGATAGTTTCAGGTATAGGCTGTTCTGGGAAGATGTCGCATTTCGTTAAGGTTAATGGCGTTCATGCTTTGCACGGCAGAGACATAGCTTTCGCTACAGGAATAAAGATCGCGAACCCTGAGCTGACGGTCATAGTTCATGGCGGGGATGGCGATATATTAGGAATAGGAGCCTGCCACTTTGTGGCACTAGGAAGAAGGAACATTGACATGACGGTGGTGATGCACGATAATGGTGTATATGGACTGACTAAAGGACAGGCTTCACCGACTCTAAGGAAAGGTTTGAAGACTAAGTCTCTAGCGGAACCGAACATGTTCAGTCCAGTAAACCCGATAGCGCTTGCGCTCGCATCAGGATACACTTTTGTAGCAAGGGGATACTCTATGTACTCCGAACACCTTAAAGACCTGATAATCGCCGCCGTAAAACACAGGGGTTCAGCGTTCCTCGACGTATTTCAGCCGTGTGTAACTTACAACGACATAAATACAGCAGATTACTACAAGAAAAGGATCTACCGCCTTGAGGAACAGCCGGAGTGGGATCCTGTAGTAAGGGAACAGACAAAAGAAGCCATCGAAAAGAAGGTCTTCCAGGCATGGCATAAGTCAGTTGAAGAGGATGATAAGATTCCTATAGGAACGTTCTATCAGAATCCCGATGAACCGATCCTAGAAGATACATTGAGGGAAAGAATGTCCTCGTACAGGGATGTGTTATTACCAAAACAGGCAATAGCGAGAGACGATGGATCACCGATAATAGACACTGAAATATTCAAGAAATTATTCTCAGACTACATCGTTAAAACCAAAAAGCAATAAGGAAAAAATAAATGATTATCTATATCTTTTCAGAGAGAATTCTTGCATAAGGATCATCAGCTTTTATGGGAAACGGTATTTTTTCTCTTCCTTGTACGAGAATACGCTGCATACTTTTTGTGAAAACGCCTAAGACTTTTGCTTGAATATTGTTCCGATTCATGATTGTTTCGACTTTCTCTTTTTCTTTCGGACTAACACTAGCTAGGATTGTTCCGGTGGACGACATGGATAACAATTGCTCATCTGATAGTTTGAATTGTTTCCGCAGTGTTTGCACCTCTTTACAGATTGGAATCCTATCGAAGTCTATTCTAAAACCGGCTTTGGAAGCTTCGGCCATCTCATTCAATGCAGTTGTTAAACCTCCTTCAGTAGCATCATGCATAGCGTGAACGCCACCAATTCCGGTGAGTAGCAAAGCTTCTCTCACGCAACTCTGCATCGGCACAAGTTTTTCCAATTCTCGCGTTTTTTGAACTCCGAAAATGCCTTTTGCTTTGAGCCTGCGGGTTAAAGCAAAGTTGACGGCAACCTCTAGGCCAAGTGGTTTTATGCAATAAATGCAGTCTCCAGGTTCAGCGCCACCCGGTGTTATAAGCTTGTTTCTCTCAACCGTTCCGTAGGCCGTGCAGACCCCTATTGGGGTTGAGAGCCCTGTGTAGGTTCCGGTGTGCCCTGTCACAATAGTCATTTGAAGTTCATCGATAGCAAGGCAGGTCTGCTGCATGATCTTTTGGAAGGTTTTGGGTTTTGTAGATGGTGGACCCAAAAGGTTAATGGTGCAGAATTCTGGTTTTGCTCCAAAGAGTGCTACGTCTGAGGCAGCATAGTGTATTAGTAGCCATCCGAACCATTTTAGTGGGACATTAATGCAAGGGTCGGTTGAAATAACTAAGTACTTTCCCTGTAATTTGTGTACACCCGAATCAAATCCAGGTGAAGGCGGTACGATTACTCTATGATCTTTCTTTATACAGCTCAGAAGCTTTTTTAATTCTTCATTGGTCAGTTTTCCCATTGCTTAAACATAACCTCGGTTTCTTAAACGGTTTTCCATAACAGTTTGACTCCATCGGTCGTTATTTTAAAGTAATCCATATGAGCGACTGATTGCATCCTTTTATTTTTACCATTCAAATTTCTCCTTTTCAGTTTTCCTTTGTGGAATGGGAATAGGAAAATGTTGCGAGCCTTGTTAAGTCCATGTCTACCGGCTGTCTGGTTACCAAGTGTGAGATAGGTGAAGTAATAAGATTTTTTTGGAGGAAACCGTATCAAAAGAAATCAAGTTTACCTTTTAGTCAAACAAACTAAATCTTATTTTGCGAATCCCATACTCTGGAAAACAGGCTTGGCGAACCTGATTATGACAAACGATATGGGGATGTATATAATATCAACCATCGTGAGAACATCAGGTAAGGCAAAGTAAAAACCAGCGGTCAGGCTCATCGGATGGCTATATCCAAAAAGACCATAGGTATAGAAGAGCCAATCGGGAATCAGAAAGGCAAGTGTCTCATACACGGTTGCGAGCCCCATCACCATCGCAAGTGTTGCTCCCTTCTTTTTTCTCGCCCATCCTATGATGAGCGCTTCGGGCGCTCTTGCCCACACTATTCCGGGTGCATAAATAAAAGGGAAGCCTCTATAAGAAACGTTGTAGAATTCCCCAATAAATGAACCCAAAGCCGTTGAAAAGAAGGCAGGCCAAGGCCCAGCCAAAACGCTCAATGCAAAGTAGATCGGTGGAGCCCAAGTTATCTCCGCTATGGGAGCAGGGAGTGGTATGACCAATATTGTGGAGACAGCTATCAATGCCGAGAACACAATTATTAGGGCAAGGTTTCTTGTCTCAACGGCTCCCTTCGTCTTATTCGTCTGAGCCGCCGTTCCATTCATATGCAAAGAGAATACAGAAAGATTTTATAAATGAATCTATAAACGACTTATATAACGAATCTATATGCTCACTTCTATTATAATAAAGCCCCAATTTATGGAAGTTGTCTAAAACTTAAAAGTATTAGGAAAGTCTAGGCAATATGCCCAGAGGTGGATACGGGTGACCTTAACTGAAATCTGGCCAAAGATAGGAGAATTCGTCTTAGAACGCTATGATGAGAGCGGAGGTTTTAAGATGTCTCCTGTAGATTACCCTAACTCAACGGCAACATACTGTGCGCTATCGATTTTAGCTGATATAGGTGTTGAGTTCGAGAAGAGAAGCAGGTGCACTGAATGGTTAACCAGCCAAAAGATTGACAGCGTGTATTCGCTTTACACTTGCATAAAAAGCCTGCAGGTTTTAGAAAAAAATGAGCAGGCAAAGGAAATTGTCTCCAAAAACCTTGATTTAGTTAAGAAAAGCATGACATTCCCTGAGAAGAGGAGGGTCTATGAATTTGAACAGGAGTTCAAGAAGATAAATTTTGTATCAGAACTTTCTGTAATTGACTCAATCGAATTTAATTTAAAGATTATAAAAGAAATAGTTAATCATCAAAACGTGGATGGAGGCTTTGGCATGATAGGGCACAGTACGATCACCTCAACCTATCACGCTCTTGGCGCTTTGAAATGCCTTAACAGAATTGAAATGATAAACAGAAAAGGATCGCTAGATTATATAAGAAAATGTGAGCGGCCAGATGGAGGATTCGTAACAAGGCCAGAGAATATCCTACCATATATGGAATATACATACTATGGAGTAAAATCATTGGAAGTGTTAACAGAAAGAGTAAAGTTTGGGGGAGAGCATATAAGATTCGTGCTGAACTGTATAAACAAAGATGGAGGGTTCAGGAGAACCCCCATTCTAGGGATATCAAGCATAGAAAACGTCTTCTACGCCACCTCAATACTAAAGAGTTTAAATGTGGAAAAATCTTTTACTAACAAAACTTGAAAGATTTCAACTTTATGAAAACAAAAAATATTCCTAAAATACTAAAAAGATCTCGAACATGTCCCTTTGGAAAGAAAACACGTTAGTGTAACGACAAATTTGAGCATACCACAGGTAGACTTCGAGCGTTACTTTGTTTTCAGTTTTAGGGTTAAGGCGACTAAATTCTCAAATAATATCCTGATGTATCCTTTGGCCTCCTCATCTATTAGCCTACCTTCATCATCAAATCTTTTTGGCGCAAAAGTAACGATTACCTCAGGCATGTTAACGGCGTGCACATTGAGGAAGACAAAACACTGGCGAAGGTGAAGCTGCGCTCTTTCACATCCAATCATCCCCGTAGACGCGCTCATCAAAGCAGCAGGTTTGTCTTTGAAGGAATTATCCACGTAGGGTCTTGAAGCCCAATCAATAGCGTTCTTTAGAACGCCTGGAATAGAGTAATTGTATTCAGGTGTTGCAATTAAAATTGCGTCAGCAGCTTTAATCTTCGCCTTAAACTCCTTCACTTTTTCTGGAGGTTCACGTTCCAAGTCCTGATTAAATGGCGGGATGCCTTCAAGGTCAAACGTTTCAAGTCGTGCATTTTCTGGTAATAGGTCAAAACACGCCTTCAATAGCATCTTGTTGTAAGAACCTTTTCGAAGGCTACCTGCAAAGCCAAAGATAGAAACTGTTTCACCCATAATGTGAACGTCATGCTTATGGCTTAAAAGGATTAGAATTTATTTCTATTCGTTTCAAAATTTATTGGAAATTAACATTTAATAGAGCTCTTTGAATCGGGAACCCTGTCCCTAAATGCTGAATTTATCACTGCATAATCTTACAGGAATGGACCGCAGCTCTTCCAACTCTTTCCTATAAAGAATGTTATGAGCAAACATCATGTTCCAATCCCTTCAAGAATGTCTCTCATTGGTTTATTCTTCTCCAACAAAGGCTATAGGCTCTAACACACTTCAGAAAGAAGATATCCCAAAAAATGTTTCATAAATATTTTAAAAAAGAAAATGGCTCCGTTAAAAACTAAATATCTGATACTTCTGAACCTCTTGAGCTCCGATGGCTGATCAGCCTAGAAATATGTCATCAATAGGATATTTATACGCCTTAGGAGCAGCATTATGCTTTGGTTCAGTTTCCACAGTTGGAAAAGTAGCAATGCAGACGATAAATCCACTATTGTTATCATGTCTATCCTACCTGCTCGCAGCAATAGCACTAACACCTTTTGCAAGAAAATCATCCTTCCCGCTAAAGAGTAGAACTTCCATATTATTCGCGACATCAGCAATATGTGGAGCAGCGATAGCGCCGACACTGTACTTTCTAGGCCTTCAGAGGACATCCGCCTCTGATACAGCTATTCTCTCGAATGGGGAACAAGTATTCACGATCGTTTTCGCCATACTGTTTTTCAAAGAAAGACCGAAAAAGGCGGATTACATAGCCATTTTAATGATACTGACGGGAGTAATTATCGTGGCAACTAACCTTGATCTATCACGATTATTTATAGAAATTTCATTAGGTAACCTTCTAGTTCTCGGTGCAACCGTGTTTTGGTCGATA
>Ga0187889_10003703_pt1 | contig 13255 bp, 15 predicted proteins | sample June2016WEW_7_10_2_FD_132992 | JGI IMG/M metagenome (GOLD analysis project Ga0187889, IMG submission 132992) | Peatland microbial communities from SPRUCE experiment site at the Marcell Experimental Forest, Minnesota, USA - June2016WEW_7_100 | ecosystem: Environmental > Terrestrial > Soil >... | reverse complement strand
TGGCCGGCGGTCCTCCGGGTCGGTCCCGACTTTGTCGACGTGATACCGGGCCTCCGGGTGGTGCGGTTCCGGTTGACAACTAATCAGGTCCAGCAAATCTCGAGCTTCCGGCAGCCCCACTGAGCCCACGGAACTCCGTCGTTCCACCAAAGCACGGCGCGTTCGATGACCGACCGCGAGGAGTGCGCGGGCAGCGATGAGGTCGGCGTTGGTGAACCAACGGTGCCCTACGGCGGCCAGACATCCTTCGCACGCACCGCGATCACGGCGGTGACGAGTCCTACGACGAAGACCACGAGCCCGAGGACCAACGGCCCAATCGGCAAGGACGCGGCGGCCACGCCCGGCGAGGCGGGTTGCGAGATGGCTTCTAGGATTGCTATCGTACCGTAGACTGCAATGAGCAATCCGACGATCATGATGCCGAGACCCAACCATCGAGCCGGTCTCAGATCGAGCGTCGAACGGGCAGGGTTCATCTTGTGACCCACGCGGTCAGCCTCGACAGCCCGTCGAAGAGGAAATACGTTGGGGGAGGCCACCCAAACACGAAACGCGGCTCGAACCGTGACCGCGACCTTGATGTGGGACGCGCGCGGCCGAGTCGGGGAGGCTTACCCGCCTCCGCGAGCGGACGAATCCAAGGGATTCGTCCAGAGACGGGACCACAATCAGCACGGGGGGGCGAGTCGGGCTAGAGCGGAATCCCAGCTCGACATCGCCGGCGCGGCGACCGCAGGCCGGAAACCTTCACCTCGGTTCCTTCGCCCTACCGCGGGTTGTTTGCGACCTTCACTTGAGTCCCAAGTCCCGCGTTGGGCAGAATGGCGTGAACAAGGACTACCACAGCCATGCCCGCTCCGATCCAATCCACAGGGAGCGCCCACAGATTGAGATTCCAAAGCGGACTCCCCTGGATGTAGTAGGCGACGTAGCCCCAGAGGATGACTGCCGACGATAGGGTCGCGGCGACGCCGCCTGCCGCGAAGACTTGATTGAAGAGGCCACCGACTGCCACTACAATCAGGATGCAAAGGACCACGAACCAGAACATCGAGACTACGGGAGCAGATGGAGTAACGGGGCAGCCTGCGCAGCCGTTGGTCGAAACTCCACTCCAGAACTCAAGGATTGTCAGTGAGACAAGCTGCATCAGAATCCCGGCGAGCAAGAACGCGACACTGGGTGCCCGCAAAGCTATCCGCATGGCTCGGTTCAGCCCTTGCTCTTCTTCTTCGGATTCTCGACAATATCCGGAGCCTCTACATGAGGCATGAACCCGGATGACCCTCCCCACGGTCGTCCGAAAATCCTGACAAGACCCTTCTCGACGGCTGGGAACTTGCCCGCCTTGTGCTTGGAAGAAGCGCGAATTGGCTTCTGCGCGGGCGTGACGGGGTCCCGCTTCCGCCTCCAGAGTTTCACGGTACACCTAGGGCCCGGCGGGGGTTTAGACCTTGCCCAACGATCGTCACGTCCAGGGTTCGCGCTTCTGGCGAGTGACCGTGAAAACCCCACCCCTTTCCAAACGCGGGGATGGGTACGGGGTCGGACGAAGCGAGGGAACGGCGGCCGAAGGCTGCCGCGACCTCGATGTGGGGCGCGCGCGGCCGAGTCGGGGAGGCGTACCCGCCTCCGCGGGCGGACGAATTCGCGGGGTTCGTCCCGAGACGGGACCGCAATCAGCGCGCGGGACCGCGCTGGGATCCGCGTGATGTCGAGCCTTACGGGACTCCAATGCTTCCTGACGAGGGTGGCTACGAGGCGCTAACCCCGTCTCGGTAGAGGGTCGACCAAGTGCGAATTCCCAGTATTGTTCTGACGGCCGCGCACCCCAACCCCAGGGCCATGCTCGCTATTCCCGCACCCCACGCAAGTCCGATTCCTCCGGCTGCGATCAGGACCCCATCGACGATGGTCACGGTGCTCGCAAGGGCAACTGCGGCCATCGCCGAAGGGCGGACGACATACGCCCCAAATGTGCCGAGGATCAGCTCGAGGAATCCCAGTGCGATTAGAGACGTTCCCAGAGTCTGGTGGCCTATGGATCGAGAAAGCCCGGTCAAGATGAGGATGCTAAGGACGAGGGTGAGAACCCCAAAAACTGCCACTGAAACCCAGCGGTCGAACTGATCCTCGACGTCCTCGAACACGCCGGCCTCGAGAGACTCTGGGCCTTGATCGGGGCTAGAGCTGGTCGGGAGACTAGCGACGCTGGGGTTGTCAGGCAAGGCCTGTACGACCAGCGATCGACCCTGCGGCATACGGCGACCAACCTTGGCACGATGACCCAGGTAGGATTTGCGTTCTTCGATACGTCGTTCCACCCCTGCTGAGCGGAAAGTCGCCGCGACCTTGATGTGGGGCGCGCGCGGCCGATGACGGGACCCCAATCAGCGCGCGAGGAGAGTCGGCTCGGAGCGCGCGGCCGTCTTCTGCAAACGTTCACTCCACCGATGCGATCGCGTCTACTTCGAGCAAAAACTCCGGGCGCGCCAGGCGGCTCACTTGGACGGCGGTACTCGTCGGCGGATGCAGTTTGTTGACGAACCGATCCCGAATCTCGCGAACTTCTGGGAGATGCGCGACGTCGAGCAGATAGTACGTAAGTTTCACCAGGTCGCCAAATCCGGCGCCCGCCGATTCAAGAGCCAATCCGAGATTCTTGAAGACCTGTTCGGCCTGTAGCGAGTAAGAGTCCCAACCCACCAGGGCGCCGCTCGGGTCCAACGCGACCTGGCCCGAAATGAACACGAGCTTGCCACCACGGACTTCCGCGACGTGGGAATAACCGGTGGGAGCGGAGATCGTCTTCGGGTTGTGAATCGTCACGCGAGCGGCGGGCATATCGAGACCAGTCGTCATCCGTCTATCACGCTTCTCCTCCGGCGAGAGCCGGGACCAGATTCGCGACAGCTCGATCACGGGTTTGAAGTGAGACGCGCGCGGCCGATGACATGACCGCAATCAGCACGCGGGCCGTGACGAGGTCGTCGCGTCGGACGCGCCGCGGCTATAAATCCAAGAAGGCGTTTCGACCGTCATGAGTCCGAACAAGAAGCTCATCGAGACCTACCTGGCCACCAGCGACAAATCGAAGCTCGGCCCACTTCTTGCGGACGACGTAGAGTGGATAGAGTGGGGCGACGGAGTCCCCGCCACGGGAATCATCACGAGGGGGAAGGAAGCCCACCTCAAGAATTACGGCGACGACGAACTCCGGAGCGAGGTCCATCGGCTGACCGAGGAGAACAACGTAGTGGTTGCCGAGGGCACGGCTCACGTGACCAAGAAGGACGGCAGCGCACTTTCGGTCCGATATGTCAACATCTTCGAACTGGAGAATGGCAAGATCAAACGGAAGTCGTCATTCGGGGCGTTGGTCAAGGAGTCCAAGTAAAGGCACCCGAATGGTGACCGGATCAATCAGCACCCGAAGAGCAATCCCGGTACTACCGGACCGCTTCCGACGAACGCACGCGCGCACATTCGCGATGGCGGCCCCTTACTTCGGGGGGAGATCCTTGATTCGCCCGACCTCGTGCGCCCATCGGGTCCAGTTGTAGACCGGGGCTTCGACATCGATCTGCCAGAGGAGGGCGTTGAGCTCACCGCGATGCTGGAGCTCCTCTTCGACCAGATGCCATAGCACTTCTCGTACCGGGATGTTGCAATCATGGTCCGACCCCGGGCCCTTCGGCCTCGCGATCGTTCGTGCGAGGTCGGCTTCGCGAAGCGCGGCCATGAATCGCTGGACATGGGCCTGGAGGTAGGTCTCGAACTCCTTCAGCTGAGCGACGGTCGGGGGCTCTCCCTGATCCGGCTCCGGCGGCGGGAATGCGTCCGGGGAGCAGTTCTTGACCCAGAAGTACAGCGCTCCTTGAGAGTGCGCCAGGATGTCGAGGAGCGAGGGGTACGACGCACCTCGGTCGCGGGAGAGCTCCCCGGAGGGAAGCTTCTCGAACGTCTCGAGATAGCCCCGGCGCGCGGCAGCGATGTAGGCGAACCACTCTCGAAGTGACTCTAGTTCCGAAGTCATGTTGGGGCGCCCTTCAGCGCGCTCTTCGAAAGGGGCCCTGTCTATAAGATGAATGGAACGATTTCAGAACTTCGCGTGCATCCCGAAGCCTTCGCGGATCGCGGGCAGGTCGGGGAACGGGTTCGCGGATTCAGAGGCGCTCTGCGCGCTCATCGCGGTCATCGACACGGAGTGAGCGCGGAGGCCGCCCGAGGAGCGGTTCGAGCGACGAGGGCGGCCGTGCCCTCTTGATGCCTGCGCGGGGGGCCGCGGCCGCTCTCGAACCTTATATCGACTGTTCGGCTAGCAGGCACCGGTTTGTCCGCTCCACTGCCGGTCGCTTGCCCTCGCTGCGGCGAGCCTATGCAACGGGGTTGGATTACAGACCAGGCCCTCGGATGGATTCCCGAATACGAGGGGAAAAAGAGTTCAATCCACCTTCACCACGAGGTCCTGGCGCCCGCGCAGGCGTTCAAGATCCTCCGCATCCCCACGGCCCTATGCCGGAAGTGTCAAATTGCGATTCTGGACTACGCTCCCCAGGGACTGGTTTACCACACCTAGCTCGTCCGCACCTCGTGCCGACTTCCCCGCGACCCGCGCGCTCCTCGCGGTCGGTCATCGACCGCGCGTACCGACTCCTGTGGCCTGATGGTCCTACCGCGAGGGTGGCCACAGACCGATTCCGCGGGTGTCACGAGTGGGGTGGCTCAGCGCTGGTTCAAAGCTCGGAGCTGGGCACGGCGACATTGACAAAGTAGTCGCCTCCGTCATCCCAGGAGGTGAACTCGAGCTCGCCTCCAATCACGGTGATCGGCTGGTAGGAAGCCGGAAGGGGGTTGGGAAGTCCGGGGGGATTGCCGACCGGCAATACTAGGAAGCTTTGGTTGGAGTAGTCGATCACATGCCCTGTGGTCGCGTTCAGCACCCAAAACTCCTGCGAATAGTGCGAAACGGCTACGCTGAAATCCTCGATTGAAGCGCCCACCAACAGACGATCGCCCGGAAGGACGAGCGGCGGGAAGGGGAGGTTTTCAGTGGTGACCGGAACCTGCTCTTCCCAGGAGAGTTGGCCCGAGCCGTTGAACGCAAAACAGGTGCCGTTCCAAGATTCGACGACTGTGAGCCCATCGACAAGTACGATGGACCCAGTGAGATTCGGAACATCGCCGAGCGGGATCGGCGGATTCGCACGCTGATCACTGAGGTCGTACGAATCCAAGTACGTGGTGCTGGCGTTTCGAGAGAGGTAGGAAATCTTCCCGTCGTCGAGATTGAGTTGGGGTGCCGCGCTATCCTGGAACGTTACGTTCGCTGCATCATCGGTCAGGACGAGGTACGGCACGAACCACTCCGACGTGCTATTCTCGAGCGTGTAGGTTCCGGAGAGCTCAAAGTACAATCCGAGCGCCAAAGGATTGGGTTCAACGGCACCCACCACGAGCGGCGAAATGCTGTTACCGGCGAAGAGGGTGATTTGATGAGCGCCGAGGACGATTCCGGTCAGCGCGTCCACGGTAGTGACCCAAAGTCCGAGGTAACCGGGTGGGTCGAACAACGTGATCGAGGCGATTACGGTCGTGCCGTACGTGGTGCAGAACACGGTTGGGAACCCGGTATACTGGGGCGGGACCACGAGCAGCGAATGTTGCGACTGCGACACAAGGGCACCCGTTGACGAGTTGAATCCCTCGGTCACCAAGGACATATTCGAGGCTTCGACGTTACTCGCCGGGTCGGAGTGGACCAGAACCACCACGATGTAGACCACCCCCCCGCCGACGGTTACGGTTTGCGAGAGCCCGGTCCAATCAGTGCTGTTCACAGGAATGCTCACCGATGGAGTCTCGAAGAGAGGGTCCCCGAAGGAGAGATTTACAGCGAGGATCTTCTCGTCCAGAGTTAGGGCCGGACCTGGGGACCCCAGCGTTTGGTTCAGAAGGAAATAGATCGTCCCGTTGGCAGAAGCTTGGTCGACCTCTTCAGTGCCCGGGAACGAGGCGACCCAATCGGCCGGCAAGATCCAGTGCGCCATGTATAGCTGATCGTACGCCATACCTTGATTCGGTACGGGGAGAAGCTCGGTGCCGTTCGAAGCCTCCGACATGAGAAAATACCGGACATGGATGGCGTGCAAGGAATCCAGGAGGAACAGGGCAACCTGCGCTGAGGCGTTCTCGATGACCACCGCGGTGGTCGCGGCGTAGGGTATCAGTGACTGTATCAGGCCGGGACTCCACGCGCTCTGCTCGTAGGTCAGGACCATGAGATTCGTGTCCGGCAAAGGGCCTTGCGCGGCGCTCCCCGGCGGGGCCCCGACGGCCACGAACCCTCCGAGGTCGTGAACCATCGATGTGATCTCCGTCACGGAGCAGGGTCCTCCGGAGCCCCCGGTCTCGGAAACGTAGATCCCGTTCAGACCGCTCGCGGCGTAGTCAGAAGCCTCGGTCAGGCCGTCCGCGCCGTGGGGGACGTCACCGAGCACCGCAATCCCGTCATTCTGTAACTGCGTAGCATACTGTCGTAACGAGGCGTTCGGGCCGTTGGATGCGAACAGCCAATCCACCACCGCCATGGCGATAGCGGATCCGTTCGCCGCTATCGATTGCACCGTGGCCGGGTTGGGTGTGCTCAACACCATGGCGATCGAGCCATTCGCCTTCAGCGTAGTGGAGGTAAAGTTCGAGGAGGTCCCCGAAGCAGCCGTGCACGACTGGCTCTTTGGGCTGGTTTCGATGAGGTAGATTGGAACGATCGTAGCCACGACGAGTAGGACGACGACGACCGCAACAACCCGGCCATTCCGCATACGACTCCGCTTGGGACGGGGGCTACTCGTAGTTAGGAGCGGTTCCGTCGCCGACACACTAGACGTGAACCCCTGGCTGATGGGAAATACTTTATCGATGGGAGTTAGGCACACCTCGCAACAAGACACGTGCGACGCTAGGCATCAAGTGGGCGAAGTCCGGAAGTGTGGGCCGCTCTTCCCGCTCGGGGTCTAGGAGGACCTTCCCCGATTCTGCCTCCTAGCTGTTCTGGCCCACGACGAAGGGGCAGGGCATGCTGGCGACGGGGTCAGACCCGGTTGCGAGCTCAGTCTGTTTGTTGCTCGCCTGATAAAAGAGGAAGTTCATTCCCGCGCCAGACCCCACCTTATCATTGGTGACCGTGATTGCCTGTAGGGAGGTGGTCAATGTGTCCGACCAACTGATCGATGTGAACGCCTGAGCAATAGAGGTCGCCAACCCCAACTCAGCAGAGATTAGGCCTACCGTCTGGAGAACCTGCACCGCCGCGCAAGTGTCGAAGGGGCACAGGCCGGCGGCGTCGATGATTGCGAGACCCACTCCGAGCGCGGAACCGAATAACGAGAGGTCGCTGACAGCCTGGTTCATTACGCTCTGCTGGTTCGAATAGCCGGTCGCTGAGTACTGGCCCGACAAGAAGCTGTAAGATAGCCCAGCGGCCCTCGTCACAGTGCTATCGAGCTGCAGATTCAAGAAACTCATCATGAACTGGCCCCATGTGGCCGGCAGGGTCTGGGAATAAATCTCGATCCCGTTCCCCGTTGTCTGGACTCCGGTGATCTCCACTAGGGTCGTTATGGGACCGTAGGAGTAGTGGTACACGCAATTCGGCGGTATCCCCGATACGGTGTAGGTGTACGGCTTTTCGTTCTCTACGAAGATGGTCACCTCGTTTATGTAAAGTATCCCGACCGATGTCGAAGAGGACGAAGTGGCTGTGACAGTTCCACCTGCAGCTTGGACTTGAACCCCGCTTTCGCTATAGGATGGGTTTGTGCCGTAGATAACGTACGAACCGCCTTGAGTGAATGACGCACCGGTGAAGCTGAACTGCTCGGTTTGAGAGATGCTTATCAGACCCAGGTTCATGTAGTCAGGGTTACTGCCCGCCTCGTCGTACTCCATCGCCAGAGGGAAAGGCCCTGTAACGTACGAGGAATTGATGACATCCGTTCCGCCTCCCGATCCAGTGCATGGCACGACGCACCCTCCGCCTGGCTTGGGAATACACTGGGGTCCGGCTGCGGCTTCAAGAGACGTCGCTGTCGCAGGCTCGACGTAGGTCGGAGACGAGAGATTGAACTGAACAACAGCGCTCAGCGGGGCTTGAGGAGTGCGTGGATCATAGGGCATCGAGTTGTAAAACTCATAGACGTTGATGGTGGCGCCCACTTGGGCTTTGTATGTTGCATCGATTGTCAGAGAAACCTTCGCAGTCGCGGGGACGAGCGTGCTCCACTCACTCGCGAGGCCCACGAACGAGGAATCTAGTTGCCCGGAGGTGACCCCGTTGGCTCCAGTTATCCCATTGAAAAGGTCAAGGACTCCACCTGAGCCAGCGATTGCGATCGCGTTGCCTCCCATCGCGTAACCCGGACTGACGGAGGATACGGAGATGGATACCCCGGAAAGGGGTGAGGCGCCCGCATTGGCCGAACTCCCGTCGCTGCCAACGGCGTTGATTGTAATCGTGGGAGCCTGGGGCGCGGGCGCGGCCAAGCTCTTGCCAATCCCAAACGTTCCCACGACCACGATCACCAAGACGGCACCAATGACCCAATTGCGAATCCCTCGGGCTTGTCCGCTTGCTTTCCACCGAATCGACATTGACAGCTCCGGTTCGATAACCGCGTCTTTATCATCGAACAGATAGACACGTCTATCCTCTGTCTCCCGTTAACGGGACGCCCGTCGACGGGAGACCCGTAAACGGGCGACCCGTCGACGGACTTCCCTTGCAGCCGTCTTTTGGGTGAGACGCGCTCTCGCCTCACTCAAGAAGGACCAGCGACCAAGAGTGCAGGGGCCTCTCGAACAGGGTTTTCCCTCGTTGAGTCAGTCTGTATCGCTTCGCGAACGGGAACACTTGCTGAGGGTCGAGGATTACCAGGCCCAGCTCGACGAGACAGCCGAGCGCGCCATCGATCGCCTCTTGACCAATCCGGAGCCGACGGCGCATCAGAGATGGGCTCGCGAGGCGTCGCTCTCTCCCTAAGTCTTCCCCGTAAAGGAGGAGCAGAATTTCGAGCGACCCTCGGTGGTGTTCGAGCTGGTTGATCAACGGCAGTGCATCACGAAGGGAGCCCCGGGGACATGCTGCAAGCGGCGACGATAAGTGATTTCGGGCTGCCGCCTGTCGGGTACCCTGGACCGCACGTCGAAGGTTCGCCTCAAGGCGTGGGTTCAGTGTCTCCAAGGCGGTCGATTTGAGCACCTCGGATGGAGTCCTGGGATCTGACCGAGACGTTTCAATCCCTTGCCTCAGCTGAAGCGCTTCGGGTGAAAGCTGTCCACCGGCGGTCCTCCCATTTCCGGCGACAGGGTCTTGCCGGCCCGCAATCGCACCCGGAACGACCCGGACCGCGCGCTCGATGCGCGCAGTCATGTTTCTCGCTATGGTTGAACGCGCATCGACTCCCCCTATTTCAATGGACGCGCGCGTACGGTCCACGCGCCCGGCGGCCTCTCAATAGGCTCAGTCACGCAAATCATCGTGCGGTTAGAGAGTGTTGTCCCCGCTCGGGCTTGCACCTCCTCCTGCCAATCGAACGGCGTTCGGACCGGGTCGAGGCGGCCCTCACCGGACTCCCCCATGTCGGCCGGAACCCCGATCCAAAACTGCGTCTCGGTGATTATGAACTTCGCGTAGAACCGGGCCGCCTTTACCCAGTTCTGCCGTAGGACCTCCCCCGCCCCGGGCGTGGTCGAAATCGCGGCCCGGGCTGCCTTGACACGCCCCCGCAGGTCGCGTAGCCTCCGCTGCTCGGCGCGCTCGTCCGCCTCACGGGAATCGTCGAGCAACCCTGAGGTAATCTCGAGGAGGCTGAACTGCCGCGTCGGGGTCGCGATCTCCTCCGCGTCCTCGCCTTCGTCCGGGCCGCCGAACGCGACCCGCGACTCGAACCGCGTCCGCGTCTGGGTTGAGCAACATCACGCTCATCGCGCGCGAGCGTCTCGGCCCGGCCCGGGGTGGGTCGCGACCACCGCCTGGGCCGCCTTCACGTGGGCGCGAAGCTAACGGACTTGACCCGACGCGCCGTCGGGCGGGGGCGCGATTGGCGAAGGCTTCGCCCGGCGTTTTCTCCGCGTCAGGACGATGAAGACCGCGACTGCGGCCACGAACAGCGCAACAAATCCCCCGAGGACGTAGTATCCCGTCGCCCCGGGAAGCCCGAAGAGCCCGGATCCTCCCCCCGTTGAATTCGAGAACGTCACGTTCAGCATTTGCGGGCCGTTCGCCACTGTCACGGTTCCCGAGGACGGACTCGCCGAGCGACTCGCCACGTTACCGATCGTGAAACCGAACGTCCCGTTCGCCTCCGGGAACGTGATAGAGGGCGTCGTCGAGGAGAAGGTCGTCCCCTCCACCGTAGCCGACCAGTTGGTCCCGGCAGGGAGCCCGGTTTCGTGCAGGGTCAGGCGATAGATCTGCGGGAGGATGCTAATATTGTTCGTGTCCGAGTCCGCGACATACAGGTTGTGGTTGGCAGAATCGTACGCGATGCCGATCGGTCCCAACTGCACGGGCTGGGTCAAGACGATCCGGTTAGTACTGGGATCGATGATTGTAACGTTTGAGATGTCCTGCCCACGGGTGTTCATGCGATCAGTGACGTACACGTAGCCGTTGAGGGAATCGTAAACCGCTCCCCCGCACCCACTGTCAATCGATATCGACGTGACAATCTTGTTGAGGCTGCCGTTCACAACGGTCACGTTGTTGTAACGGTCGTCGCCGGCGGCATTGCTACAGATGTAGAGGTCTCCGCTGGACGTTGCATAGGTTGCCCCGGGACCGGGATTCACCTTAGAGACCTGTCCTACAACGCGGTTGGTTTCTCCGCTAATCGTGGAAAGATTGCTGGACCCTTCGTTCACCACGTAGATGTTCCCATTTGCGGGATCGTACACAGCTCCATTGGGTGCCGTTCCGACGCCAATCGTACTGACCAAGGCGAACTGTGACGCATTGATGACGGAAACGACATTGGAAAATATCTCCAACGCGTACAGATCGCCGTTAGCAGGATCGTACGCGTCGACTTGAGGGGCATCGCCTTGGACCGGCGTGATGTTTGCCACTACCTTGTCGCTGAATCCGCTGATTTCGAAAATGGTGGAGGTCGCGTCGCCCACAAAGACGTTTCCGGTAGTACTGTCCGCAACTATCTGTTCTATGCCGTAAGGCATCGGAATCGTTGAAACGACAGAGTTCGAGGTCGTGTTGATTATACTGATATCGTTCGAGCCGAAATTCGTCACATAGAGTTCCTGATTCACCGGGTCATAGGCGAGTCCGTAGGGGTAATCGCCCACAGGTACCGGCTCATTAGTCTGATAATCATCAGGGCCGACGTGCCAGATACCAGAAGAAGAGGCATCCGTCCAGACGCTTGCATGGGTGCCCGAAACAACTTCGTTCGAGCCGCCACAGCAAGCGCCGGGATCGCTGATTGAATTGCGGTGATGTGCCGTACCGAGTGGCAGAAGACAAGCCGACAACACGATCACTAACACGCAGACCAATGGCCTCACAAATTGCCACTGGCGGACTCCGATACAGGAGAGGGAGAAGGACGGAGAGCCGTTCCCGCGGCAGAAGTCCGACCTATTGTCGTGTGCCCACCACCACCAGGAGATTCGTCGCTTCACGGACATTCCGAGAACCACCCTTCAGTAACGGAATCTAGGCGGGCACGTGAAGGGGCTATCGAGAAGGTCAGCCTCCCTAACCATACTTCGGACAGGTGAATCCTCCCGAGACATAGATGATGATGTAGTTACAGAAGAGTTCGCACTTGCACCCCGAATCGAACAAACCTACGGAGTAGTACCGGTCCAGATCTGCCAGACAATGAAAGGTACGATCCATGCCGTCGAGTTCCATAACCCGTGTTCAAACAGGGTTTATTTCGAAATAGGGGTACCCCGACAGTACTCCGAGCATGGTTACCGTATACGATTGAGCCTCTTCAACAAGGAGACTGTCAAGTAGTGACACGGGAGTTCCATCGAGTGCCATTTTAGTAAAGTTCACTGGAGGCGTCGTGAAGGCAGACTGGGGCTCGTTTATCCATTCGCCACTCTGAGCGTACGGGGACCATGGAGTTGATTTCGTCCATGTTTCATTGCTTCGACTCAGGTCATCGATCGAGAAAGCACACACTCCATTGTTATTGCTGGTGACGGTCACAAGCAACTGGTCGCCAACGCTCGTCACCATGGAAGCGTTGGTGTACTGACAGCCCCCTTCCGCCGGTGTGCAAGTCGATACACCTACCTCCTCCCAAAACGCTTCGGGCTGGCCTCCGTAAATGGTTCCCGGAAGTATGACGCCCGCCTGGAACAGATTCGTCCCAGGGAGGCCACCAATTCCAACCCACACAGCGTACGTGTACGACTTCGCGCGCGACGGAACGGAAAACTCCGCAGAGACGCTCGTTACTTTTCCAGTCTGAGTGGGCGGTGAATAAATGTACCCGGCCCAACTCGCGTGAGTGGTTGATGCATAGAGCGAGATCGTTCCGGCTGAGGCCACGTTCAGCGAGCTGGTGGAAGAGCCGGGACTGGATAACTTGCCCGCGTTGGTCGTCCATTGGAAGAAGGAGTCGTACGGTACAAGGCCCACGATTGAAAGCTTGTATGTTTGGCCCTTTTCGAGTGTCAGCGTCCCACCGTTACCGGCAATCGAACAGTTGGTAAAGAGGCAGGCTTTGACTTCCGAAGCGGGGGTCCAACCGGTCGACCAATTCTCGAACATACTGACTGTGATCGATACGGTCGGTGGTGCTTGAGTGACGCTGAGTGCGACCGAGCCGGCGTATCGACCACCCTGATTGGGCACGTAGACGGTCAGGGTTGCATCCGTCAAGCATGATGTCGAGCAGGTAATCACGACTCCGGTCGAGGTCCAGCCGTGAAACTCGTACCCCGAATCCACCGTCCCGGAAAGGGAAAACTGGCACGAGGGAGTGTCACAGACGTCCTGGATGACACTGGATTGGTGATTGCAGGACATCGCGTCCGCGTCGATCGTGCCATGCGGGCAATTCAGAGTCAAATAGAATCCGGGATAGTCATCCGGCCCAGTTCCGTTATCTGCGGCGAACAGGCCGCTGGTCTGCTCCAAATTCGACGCCCGAGCCGGAGACGGCAGAACCACGAAGGCGAACGTAGCAAGAACCATCACGAGGCAGAGCCCAATCAC
>Ga0187889_10003699_pt1 | contig 13263 bp, 31 predicted proteins | sample June2016WEW_7_10_2_FD_132992 | JGI IMG/M metagenome (GOLD analysis project Ga0187889, IMG submission 132992) | Peatland microbial communities from SPRUCE experiment site at the Marcell Experimental Forest, Minnesota, USA - June2016WEW_7_100 | ecosystem: Environmental > Terrestrial > Soil >... | reverse complement strand
GCGGCATCGGGGGCGTGCGCAGCTTCAAGGGGCTGACCCTGAAGGCGCTGGAGAGGCTGACCCGCCTGGGGTTCGCCAACGGGGAGCCATGGAACGACTGCCCTGGCAATACCGCCTTCCTGGAGTTCCTGCGCAAGCACCCCTCCTGGACGGCGCACGGCTACGCGGTCTCCCCGGAGAGGGAGGACATGCGCGTCTCCGTCGAGGGCCTGGAGAAGGCGGGGCGGATAGGGGCAAGGGAGAAGCTGGCCTTCTATAAGGCCTTCGGCAGGGCCGACGAGTTCGAGGCGTCGGAGAGCTATGCACGGTGCTGGTACGACTGAGGGGAGGCAAGCATGCCATACTCGATAGGGAGCGTCTGCCCCGGCTGCGGGAGCAGCATCGCAAGGCTGGAGCGCTGCCCGAAGTGCTACAGGCGGGGGGAAGAGGCGGAAGTGCCTGAGAGGAAGCCGGATAAGCCCGCAGAGAAAAAGCCATAACGGCGTGTATCCACGTGTAGAATCCCTCCGGGAAAGCAGCTTTTTGATGTATTATATAGGTGGAGGGAGACACCATGGCAGACATCAGCAAGACCGCCGCCGAGAAGAAGGCAGCCAGGATTGCCTCTGACAAGAACACCACCAAGGCCGAGAAGGCAAAGGCCCTCTTCCAGTTGCGTGACAGCTATGCCGAGGATTCCCCGGAGAGTCTTGCCGTCACAAGGTTCATAGTAGAACTCACCTTCGATGTCAGTGATTAACCTAGAAACCGACCTGAGGAAATACCCTGCCGACGTAAGGGCGCACCTTGACAAGAGCATGAACAAGCGCCGTTTCCAGTACACCATGCAGCAGGAGCTTGACAGGTGGCTGAGGACCCCGAGGACTGTCCCTGACGAGGCCGAGTCCCCGCAGGGCTGGTACCTGGAGTTCGGGACGTCGTTCACTATCTTCGGGAGAGGGCAGTACATCATGACCGTGGGGACCGAGATTGAGAGGGTGAACCCCAAGCCCGCCAAGCCCGAGGAAGGCCTGCCGAGGCAGGTCAACCTGAAAGAGTGGTGGGGGATAAGGCAGGAGCCGCCCCCCACGGACTTCGACGACTTCATGAGGCGGTGGAAGAGCTATACCCAGGAGGAGCGGGAGAGGTACAAGGGGATATTCCCCGAGCGCTTCAGGCACCACGGCTCCCTGGACGACACCGTGGACGCCTTCCTGGGCGGGACCCCGCAGCCCCTCGATGACGGCTACACGGGCCTGGACCCTGCCCCTACCAGCCTGGACCTACCCTAGAATCCTGCCAGCAGCCCTGATTGGCCAGCGTATAGTAGAGCCGGAGGGAACAAAGATGCCGCTTGAAGCCGAGCTGGACAGGGTCGTCGAGGCCCTGAACGTGGTCGAGGCCGAGAGAAGAGACTACCCCTCGCCGAACCCCGAGACATGGTTCTGGAAGTACCGGGGCCCGAAGTTCATCGCTATCGACATCGGCCGCAGGTGGGAGAGCGGCTCCCTGGCCGACGGCGAGCTGCACGGCTCGGGTGCGTTCCTGGTGGAGAAGGCCACCGGCGAACTCTACAACATCAAGGGCTATGGCAGGCCCGACTACAACAAGAAGCGCAAGGCCGACCTGGGCAACATCTCGACGGTTGACCCGAGGCTGCTGCATGCCAAGAGATGGAACTACCTGCGGTAGAATCCCCAGGGCACCGCATGTAGGGCGGTGTATACTACACACGGATAGACACTGACCAGGAGGACATGATGGTCAAGATATACGGGCCGCCCAGGGAACTGCCCGCACCCCAGGCGGACTACGAGCACTTCGACTTCAAGGCGTGGCAGAAGACCGAGGACGAGTACCTGGGGAAGCTCAAGAAGTACTGCGAGGAGAAGGGCAGCGGCGACTGCAAGGGGGAGATGATTAGCTTCGGCGTGGCGGACGGCCGCGCCCTGCTGCCGGGCCTGCTGGACAAACTGGACCTGCGGGGGCGAGCACATGGCCATGGAGCAGCTTGCCAGGCAGGAGGCCGAGCGGAGGAAGGAGACAGCATGAGGGAACTGATGGAGGAGACAGCGAGGAAGCTGGAGAGGCTCTCGCTGGAGCTGAAGGCCTGGAACGACACGCTGCACAGCGGCGGGTGGAGCACCATACAGGAGGCCTTCAACGAGCAGGAGTCCGGGCGGTGCGCCGTCCTGGCGCTGAGGATACGGGAGGAGCTGGCGAGGCCCCCGAAGCCTGAAGATTCTCCTTGCAGCGATTGCTGATGGGGGCGCGGTTGAATTGTCTGGCCTTGATGCGCATCCGGGGGCAAACGGCCATTGGGTTAATGCAGCCGCCAGGTTGCACCGAAAAGGTATGGGTTGTTTCGTGTCAACTAATTCAATTTTTTCCGGGGCTTTCAGAATCAGCGTGGAAGGGCGGGTGGCGCTTGAAGGGTAACTATATGGAAGCGAGGCAGAATCCTGACAGGGAAGGATGTATCCTGGTGTATAGTAGTGCCAGGGGGAGCTACCGATGGCAATAAGGGCATTCAGGGTAAGGCTGGAAGGCAAGGATACCCAGGACCTCCTGGTAAGCGTCCGTGGGGAGCGGATGATGACCATGTCGGAGTTCGTCCGCATCCAGAACGCCCTCTTCGCTGGCTTCAAGAGGAAGGGAAAGGTCGTCAAGATCGACTTCCTGGGATGCTTCCACGAGACGATGGTCTGGAAGGAAGAGGACCTCCTGGGATGCCCTGGCAAGAAGCGGAAGCCACGGAGGAAGAAGGCCAAGAGGGCTATCCGTCCGTTATGTGGCCTCCGGCTCTTCGGCGGGACCCCCTGCCTTTGCAGCGAGGAGCTATGAGCCAATCGCAGCGCTACACGGTCAAGGCGGTCGGGCAGAGGGGCGTAGGGCAGCCCCGCTGCGCCGTGTGCGGCTGCACCCGTGAGATGGCCCCTGGAAGCGGCGTCTGCGCCCACCAGTGCTTCTGGATGCTCCCAGGATGGGTGGCCTACAACTCCCTGACGGGCAGGATGGTGTTCAAGGACCACCGTGCCCTGCCGCTGGCGCTGATGCACAGGCTGGACAGGAAGGGCAGGCGGCACGCCGCGTCCTTCCCCAAGATCGTGGCGTTCGCCGTTGCCCTGGGCTGGAGCGGCAGCACCGATGCCCCCTCGCAGCCCACCTTCATCGACATCTACCAGGAGGCCCTGTAATGGAGAGGCCCATCAGCCGGGAGCACTACAACGAGGCCAACGAGATTCTCAGCCGCCTGCACAGGCTCTACATGGCGGTGCCGGGGGACACTATCGGGTTCGGGACGCTTGAGGACGCCGTGGACAGGCTCGCCGAGTTCATAGAGGACGAGGCCGAGGTAGAGCCGGAGGCCACATAACGGAGGCAACGTGAGACCAGAGAAGAAAGAGAAGAAGCGCAGGAAGGAAGTGCGGGTATGCCTTTACTGCGGCATCAACACGGTGAAGGGGGACAAGGCCTACTGTAGCGATGCCTGCCACAAGTACGACCTGGAGTACAGGGAATGGCTAAAGCAAGAGAAGAAGTAGACCTACTTCACTATGCCGTGGTCAGCACGGGCGGCAGGTCCGGGCACCTGGTGGCGTCCGGGGAGAGCAGCACCCTGTGCGGCAAGGGGACGGGGCGGATGCCCTGGCTGCGGGACTGGTTCGAGCCGGGGCTGGACTGCCCCGAGTGCTACCGGCGCTACCGGGAGCGCCGGAAGAGGCTCGGCTGGAGGAAGAACCCGTGGGGATGGACATCCACCAGGGGGAGGAGCAGGTGGATGGTCAAGGGCCCCATCCTCGGCCTGAGGGTATACTGGCTGTACAGGGACGGGAGCCGCTACACGCCGACAGGGAGCGAGGGGGGCGTGGTCTGCTTCCGCTCGGCAGGGTCGGCAAGGGCATGCGCCGAGAGGCTGGAGGAAGCGCACTATGAGCAGGCCGGGGCCGTGCAGGTCGGCAAGGGGAAGCACTGAGGACGAGAACAGGAAGCTGCGCAGCAGGCTGGCGGCGGCAGTGAAGCTCAAGGACTGGGCGATGCACACGCCGACTTGCAGCAAAAGGCGGGGCTTCTGCTCTCCTCCCTGGGACTGCGACTGCGGCCTCGATGAGGCCCTGTGTGTGTTCGAGATGACGGAGAAGCTCTGATGAGGTACCGCCACGCGATGAGGGAGCGTGCCCGGCTGCGGCGGGGGGACAAGCGCCTGGTGCTGAGCACGGAGCACCTGCCCAGGTGGGGAAGGTGCTGGCGGTAGGCGGCGGAGGCAGAGCTGACCCCGCACCCCGACCCCAAGGCCCCCTACCATGGGGTAAGGGTCCGGCGCAAGGGGCGCAGCGAGGCAGAGGCGCTCAGGCGCACCATCAGGGCAGTACAGGCGAAGGGCCTGTGGGAGATGAGGCATGGCAGCTAAGAAAAGGCAGCACCCCCATAGCGAGTTCAACTGCGTGCCGTGCGGGACGGCAAGGTGCGGCGTGCTCAAAAGGACAGACATGGTGACCGGCACCATCGGCGAGGGCATGAGGTGGATAGACGTGCGCAAGCCGAGCGACGGGTTCGAGCCGGAGTGGGAGGAGTACGTCGATGCCACGACCATCCGCATCATCAAGCGGCTCTACAGGCTGGCAAACGGGCAGGACTACCCCGAGGGCGAGATTATCTCCCCTGCCCTGGCGGCCGTTATCGGCGGGGAGATAAAGAAGCTGGTCAACGAGCTGACGTACGACTGGTACTGAGGGAGGACAACAATGGGCTACGCCGCCCTGGTAATCGGGGGCATACTGCTTCTCGGTGTGGTTATCATCCTAGCCGACTACTACATCAGGCACTAGGCAGCGAGGGAGGGCAAGATGGACAAGGCAGGCAGCGACGGCAAGGCGAAGTTCCCCTTCGCGGGGGGACGGCAGGGGATGGACGAGCTTGTCCTGGAGGCCATGAGGGTGACGGACGACATCTGCCTCTTCGAGACGAGGCTGCTGCTCGGCTCCAGGGCGAAGGTCGCCATGGCGGACGAGGAGCGGGTGTTCGGGGCCATGCTCAACTACGACGAGTACCAGGAGTTCACGGCGGGCCTGGAGCGCCTCAAGATGTCCGGCAAGCTGCGCAGCTACTCCGTCCGGCCCGTGCCGGAGGAGGGGTGGTTCGACATCGACATGTGCAACACTGTCGTGCAGATGGTCAAGGACCTGGAGGCATACCTCCCAGGGGACGCGCCGGGGGACCGCAAGAATGCCTAGCAACGGCAACCGCCTCGTGTCCTGGGGGCACATGCAGGACACCGGGGCAGGGGTAAGGGTCGAGTGGTGGAAGCACCAGGGGCCGCAGGACGCGACCGTCCTGGTGTTCAGGAGCCGTCTTCCCATAGCGAGCGTCACGGACGACAGGGGGACGACGTGGTTCAGGGCCATGGCATTCCCCAAGGGGCACTGCCATGCGTCCGTATGGCACTGCACAGGCCCCCTTCCCCCCGGCACGGTAGTGACCGTGATGCTGGAGGACAAGGGCTTCGTGGTGATGACCATAGAATAGGGAGGGCCGATGACCAGCATACTGAGGCGCAAGACCAGGCTGTGCCTGGAGACGCCGCTCCTCGTGGGGAAGCGCCTCCTGGTGGCCCACGTGGAGGCATGGGGGCTGAGGCTGCGCCCCAAGGGGTGCAGGCACGAGGTAAGCATATCCTGGGCGCAGATGTGGAACCGGGCGAACCAGATAGCCGCCGAGTCCCGCAGGGAGGAGCGCCTGAGGAAGGCGAAGGCGAGCGGCAAGGCCATGTGCTACTGCGCAGGCGGGCCGCATCAGCGATAGGAGGATAGCGCTATGATAGACGACAGGGTAGTGGTGCCGGCCCATTTCAGGTCGCTCAAGAGCAGGGTGGAGTCCGCGCTGGTGGGGACAGTGGCCTTCGTGGCGTTCTGCATCGTGGCGTCCCACCTGTTCCACCGCTGGGAGGTAGGGGTGCTGCTGGCCCTGGCGGTGGTCATCGAGCTGGCAAGGCGCTGGCAGTAGGGAGGGCACGATGGACGAGAAGCCGCTGAGGGCAGGGACCCGCAGGGAGTCCATGCTCAGGAACGCCAGGACCCTGGTCGGGCTCCTGGAGGCCCCCAGGCCAGAGACGAACTTCAAGGCCATAAACTGGGAGCAGATGGTAAGGGACCAGGTGTGGGAGCTTTACCACGACATCAACGACCGGGACTTCGAGGCAGACTTCCCGAGGAGGGACGACTGATGGAGGGTGCCCGCAGGAAGGACATGCTCAGGGACGCCGAGCGCCTGGTGGCGCTGCTCCAGGAGGGGCAGGACGGGTACTTCTCCTGGCACATGTCGGTACACGAGGCGGTGGGGAGCCTGGTGAGGAACTACTACGGCCCGGCGGCCAGGGTGGCCTTGCAGGGGGACCTGGAATCCCTGCCCGAGCCCGTGTAGAACGGTGTATACTACCCCTATGGACGAGAATGAGGCCAGGAGCTTGAAGGCAGGGGACAAGGTCGTGTACCAGATCGGCGACAGCGCCCTGTCCGCAGGAAGGGTGGCCAAGGTCTACTGGGCGGCGTTCGAGGTCCGGTGGGACGACGGGCTGCTCCAGGTCATCTCCTTCAACGAGGCCCACAATATATTCCAGGAGGGGCGCGATGGTCGTATTCGAGAGCCTTGAGTACGTGCGTGACGTCTTCCGGGCAGAGAAGTGCAAGGACGGGCTGGGCAATATCTCCGTGCCGGACGGCAAGGAGAACTTTACCGTCAGGGTAGAGGTGAACATGAAGGCCCTGGCATTCCAGGCAGGCAAGGCGGCACGCAGCAAGAAGGGGGTATCGGTGGACGGCCCCCTTAAGGTCACGGTGGTGAGGCGCAGCAGGACCCCTGCCTGAGACTTTAGCAGGGCCTCGCAACAGCGTGCAACTGCGGCCCGCCGATGGGTGAGAGATAACCTGAATCACCCCGAAGTAGCCAACGTCTTTGCCAAACTTGCCGCCAACCATAACAGCCGAATTCCCCTAGGGGGGCTTTCCACAGAAACCCGCAAGGCAATCCTAGCACTGGTCCCGTCTGCTGAGTACGAGACAAGCTGCCTAGAGTTCAGCAGGGCAAAACAGCAGATTGCCGCCGCCACACGGGACTGGATAAGAGAAAACCCAGGGCATCCCGAGGCGCAGGCCCTTACCGCCAGCCTTGCGGCAAACCATAACAGCAGGGTTACCTTGAGCCTGGCATCTAGGGAAACCCGTGAGGCTATTCTTAGGAGGGTTCCAGACGCCCTTGCTGCCATCGCTACCCAGCCAAAAAGGATGACTGCGGAGCTAAAGGCCCTTGCCCTCCGCTGCTTTCCCGCAGCAATCCGGGCTGGGAAGGGCCAGCGGCAGGAGACCAGGCCTCCCCAGCCGACAGGCCTACCACGCCAAGCCAAATCAAGGATTTCCTTCCTGGAGGCGATACAGGCCTCCGATGAAAAGTGCTCTGCCTGCCGCAACCCCTTCGGCATAGTCTACGCCCTATTCATGGGGAACCGCTTCGTCCAGAATATCCCCGAGCACAGCCACTTCGGGCTGACACGTGCCCAGGGGAAACGGATGAATGTTGCGACAGACGGGTATGACTACCCTATGTGCCTTGCCTGCCAGCTTATCCTCGGCAACAATAAGAGCGACCATTGGGAATCGCTCCCTGCCTTCGGGGAGTACTCAGTACAGTCGCAAAAGGAGCGGGGATATCAGGTATACCAGAGGCGGGACGGTGGGGGCTGCATCACCTTTGAGCCCTTTAAGGGCACAGAATCCCTGCCTAGCACCGTGTAGGACGGTGTATACTATAACCGATGGACAGCAAAGAGTTCCTCAGGCCGGAGAACCACCCCTATACCGAGAACCCCACCTACACGGGGCCAGGATGCGCCCACTGCGGGAGGCCCCTCGGGGAGCACCCGCAGGGCAGGGCAGGGATATCGGAGAGCAGGGCGGCAAGGCTAAACCAAGACCAGGAGAGGTAACACTATGGCTATCATGGGCTTCGACAGGATGTCATGCCGCGTCCTCAGCAAGGACATCGAGGCAGCGCTGCTGGCGGTAGCGGCCAGGCACGGGATCGTAATCAAGGCGGGGAGGGGGACCTACACGAGCGGGCACCTGACCCTCAAGATCGAGTGCAGCACGGTCAACCGGGACGGCGTGGTGAACAGCAAGGAGGCGGACGACTTCAAGACCTACGCCATCCTCTACGACCTCCAGGCGGGCGACCTCGGCAAGACCATCACCTTCAGCTTCGAGAGGTACACCCTTATCGGAATCCGCCCCAAGGCGACACGGTTCCCCATCCTGGCGAAGCGTGTCAAGGACGGCAAGGTGTTCTGCCTCCCCGTGGACGGCGTCCGGCGCTCCCTGGAGCAGCAGGAGCCGGGGCGGGGCAAGCAGCAGGGGGCGTCCGTGCGGCAGGTCACCGTGGACGGCGTCCCGGCCACGCTGGTGGACCCCCGGACGGGCCTGGAGCCCATCAACGGGTAGCAGGGGGCTATGCTGACCAACATCTACACGGGGCGCGGGGAACTCAACATCACGGTGGCAGAGCTGGTGCAGTACATCTACGACCTGTTCAGCTCCTACGAGCGCGACCTCCACGTGAAGGCCATCAATGCCTCCGCCCACATGGTGTCCGAGCGGGCTGGCGAGCAGGACTGGCTGCAAAAGATGAAGGAGGACGACTACTACGGCTGGAACAACTGCCCCTACAATGTCCACCGTGCCATGGAGCAGAGCCAGGAGGCAGACCGGAAGGCCATCATCGCCGCCGCAGCGCTCAGGTACATCGTGCGGCACTTCCTGGAGAGGCTGCCGGACCAGCGGGACGGCAGCGGGATTTGAGGGCTGGATGACCGAGACAGAGGTAATACGGGCGAAATGCAGGGGGGTTATAGCCGCCCACCTGGCCATGGTCTGCACGGAGCATAGGCCCCTGCGCTCCCCGCTGTGCTGGAGGTGCCAGCTTGACGCAAGGATAGAGGAGCTGGAGGAGCTAATGGGCGCAGGAAAGGCCGGGACCTACGAGATAGGGAAGTACTACTGGACGAGGCTGCCACGGGACGGGCCCACGAACCGGCCCTGCCCTGCGCTCTATGACCCGTCAGTCATATGGTACCCGTGGGTCAGGAACGGCGTAAGGTTCGGCGGCTTCGAGATTATCATCGGGGAGCGTATCCCCGACCCTCCGGGCTAGGGCGTAGGCACGTCGATGTCAAGCTCGTGCCCTGCAATGACCATTATGTCCTCCCCCAGGTATGGCCCCTTCCCCTTGACCTCAAGGGTGTGGGGGCCTGCCGGGAGGGAGAATGTACCAAGCTCCCCGATGTAGCCCGCAAGCGCCTTGTCCACCAGGACTTGGTCTCCCTTTACCCCGCCGCTGATGACCACCGTCCCCGTGCTCTCCTGCGGGGCAACCTTGGCCTTCTGGCCGGGGTGCAGGTCATCGTAGGCATAGTAGCAGCCGTCATCGTTGTCAACCTCGATGTATATCGGGTCCGAGTAGCCCCAGTAGTAGGGGTAGCCGTAGGGCCAGAGGTCGAACCCCCAGTAGAGCCCCCCGAACCAGAACCACGGGTAGCCGTTATGGCCCCATCCGTGCCCCCACCCGTGCCCCCACCCGTGCCCTCCCCGGAAGTAGGGGACGAACGGGTGCGCCCTGCCCAGGTGGCCGTTATAGCCCCCCCGGTAGGCGGGAGTCCGGCCATAGCCGCTATAGCCCCGGCCGCCCCGACCATATCCATACCTGGAGACACCAGGGGACATGCTAGGATGCCCCGCAGCAGCGCCAGGATGCCCCTGGGCGCGTCCTTCTGCCCTGGCTGGTGCCTGGGCATGGGTAGCGGGCCTGGAGGCGGCCTGCGGGGCGGCAGACCTGCCTCCTCCCCCGCCCATCCCTCCCCCTCCCCCATGGTGCTGGGCGAGGGCGGGCAGGCAGAGAAGCAGGGACGAAAGAGCTACAGACAAGAGTGCCTTGTTCATAAGCACCTCCGCTTATATAATACCTAGGCTTTTGATGCCGGGGAAGGCCCTGGGGTTGCAGGGGGGGCCTTGAGCCCCCTGATGGCCGGGAAGAGGACGTGCTCGACCTTGTACAGGAAGTACTGCCCGAGCCTCTGGGCGGCGGGCTGCGCCAGCTCGCCCTCGGTCACGGCATCGTAGATGTCGCCCGTCAGGAGGTTATACCCCTCGGCGTCCGTGAAGTCATGCGCCTGGAAGAACTCTACTAGCTCCGTGGTGTTCAATAGGCCCTACCTCTGCCTTATGGCCGCCTCGCCCTGCGAGACGGGAATCTCGGCCTTCTCGACCGGCTTCGGCTCCGCCTGGGGGTCCCTGTCCGTAACGAACCCGCCCCCGCCAGTGGCCTGTATCTTCACCCTGGACGGCGTGGACCGGCCCTCTGCCTTGTCTGGGGGCTTCGGGGCACCCTCCTCGTCCCTGTCGGTCACGAAGGCATCGCCGGCCGCCGCCTCCTTGCCCTCCAGGTCCAGGCCCTCGGCCGGGTCCTCGGGCAGCTCCTCGGGCAGCTCCTCGGGCGGCTCCCCGCCTCCCATGGGCATCTCGCCGTGCAGGCCCTCGTCCCCGTCTCCCGTGCCGTCCGCAGGCGGAAGCTCCTCCTCCCCGCCAGCAAGGTCTATCCCCAGGTGGGACGCCAGGTTCTCCAGCCCTGCGGCGATGTCGTCGATGGAGCGGTAAAGCTCGACAATGGCCTCCTCGACCTGCTCGGGCGCTGCCTCGGCGATGCGCCGGAACTCGGCGGCATACTTCTTCCTGGCCGCCGTCCTGGCCCTCAGGGACGCCGCGTGCGGGCCGTCCGTCAGGTCCAGGTTCTCGCGCAGGGCGGCCGCGGAGGACCCCCATGCGCTGGCGATATGCGCCAGCTCGCCAAGGGCGTCCCCTACCTTCTGGGGCTCCCTGGCGGCCACCTCGCGCAGGAGGCCGTACTCCTGGGCCCTCCTGTCCTCGCCTATCGCCGCTATCTTCTCCCTCAGGACTTCCCTCGACGTCTTTGCCATGTTCTCCTCCGCCGCCGCTTGGCGGCTCCTAAACGGTTTCCGTAGTCCTGGCGCTCTGCTCCCCCAGGCTCTCTGCCATCTCCCAGAGGCGGTGCGCCTCGTTCATGATTTCCAGCAGGGGCCTGGTCTCCTTGAACTCGGTGAAGATAAGGAGGGCCCTGATTCCGTACAGCTTGTTCATCCCTGCCAGGTAGGACTCCCTCGTCCCCTCCTTGTGCGCCTCCCCGACGATATACTGCACGGCGTCCCGCAGCCTGGTGCCGTAGGCGAAGCTCTCCCCCGCCTCCCAGTCCGTCTCTGCCCCCCTCTTCCTTGTCAGGTCGCAGTCCTCGGGGCCGCACGCGCACTGGGCCTCGGGGCGGCCGCAGGCATCGCAGTAGCCGTCCCTGGCCGGCTGGCGCAGGAAGGGGGACGCGAAGGCCAGCCCGGACGTGCGGGTGTAGATAGGGTGGACGCGCATCTCCGGGTTGGGAAGCTCCTGGAGGGTAGTGGGCATGGCAGGCGTGAGCAGGGGCTCCCCGCCCTCCTGGCCCCCCCTCGCCATCGGCCCTCCCGTGCGCTCCTCCATCCTCTCCATGTCCAGGCTCGCCTGGCCGTCAGGCCTTGCCAGCAGGGGGGAGGCGGGGGCGGTCCCTGTCCTGGAGGAGCGCCGTTCCATGGGGGGTAGCTGCCCCCTCCTGACCATGGCCTCCTCCTCCTCGGGGGTAAGCCCGGACTCCTCGGGCAGGACCCTCGTGGTGCCCTGCACCTCCAGGCCGTCGTCCTGCATGCCCTGGACTATCGGGTCAACATAGCGTGCCTCGATGGCGGCGGCGTTGCCATACCACTGCCAGCTCTCAAGCTGGAGGTTCTCGTCAATCCAGGCCTTCCCCTCGCTGCTCATGGGGATAAGGAGGACTACGGTCCCCTCGTTCTTTACCTCTATGTCGGCCATCGACACCTGCCTCTACAATGAGTTAGAAAGTCCGTGACTCCCGTATCCACCTGAGGGTACGGCGTTGGCTGACCCCAAGGTCCCTGGCTATCTCAGACGGGACCATCCCTGCCCTGAGCATCCCTGTAATCCTTATAGATTTCTCAGACTTGCACTTAGGACAATCAGACGAAGGAGTGGGGATATCCATCCTGCCATGCCTTCCACAGTTCATATGATAATGCATGCCTGAGTGGTGCTTTCCGTACATATGGTTCTTAGCCCCAGAGATACTGAGCCCCTGCTTTGCCCGTGACTCCTTGCTTCGCCTTAGGCCTATGTGGGAGTTCCCAATCTTTTGCTTTATTTCTAAAGAAACCGGAGAAAGGTTGCGCTTAATCAAGGCTTTCCTCTGTGCCTGCATTTTCTCAGTCGGGTTGGACCATCTCTGTTTAGAGGCCCCCGAAAGCCTTTGACGGGTTTCCAGGGTAACAGGGCGTCCAACACCCCCCTCCCCCCCATGGCATATGTTATATCCCTTCCCAGGGTCGGTAGAGCCAAAGGCATATATAAGTGCCTTTTCCCATAGGTTAAGCTGCCATTCGGTGGTAAGGCAGGATATCAAGGGATGAATAGACCAGACAGAGGAGAGGTGCTTCTGCATCGCTGCAAAGAGGTAAGAGCGACCCTTATACCGATGACTCAAGGCGGACCAGATTTTATGGTGTAGATAGGACTTCAGGTCTCGTCTGGTAGTTTTTCCAATGTAGACTTTCCCATTCTTGCTGTTTATAATTGCATATACAAACACAGGCTATCCTCCACTTGTCTAATACTTACAATAAGTGGTTTAGATAGCTAGCAAGTTTACGGCTCATGGTTTGGATGATTGGCGAAGTGGTCCTTCACGCACAGGGAGCAGTAGCTATCCTCGCAGCCTGGGCACCTGCTGACCTCCTTCCCCGTCTGGCAGGTAGCGCAGCGGGGCATCTCTATCTGCTTGGCGGAGGTCTTGCCCTCGGGGGCGGCCTCGGCAGGGGGCTGCTGCTCCTCGGGCTCGGGCCCGCCCCTGCGGGACTCCCTGTCCTTGTCGGACTCCTCCAGCCTCTTCTGACGCCTTTGCTCCCCCTCCCTTACCAGGAGGCGGACGATATTGGGGAGGATGTGCTGCTCCTCGGGCGGGAGGTGGAGGACGGTCCTGACGTATGTCTCCAGGGTCTCGGGGAAGAGGCTGAAGAGCTTGACGAAGTCCTCGTGGCCGAGGCGCTTGTGGCCCCCGACCTCCTGCTGGAGGGTCTTCCACTTGCCCTCTATCTCGGCCAGGGAGGGCTTGGTGCCGTACTCCTTGGCATGG
>Ga0187889_10003698_pt1 | contig 13268 bp, 7 predicted proteins | sample June2016WEW_7_10_2_FD_132992 | JGI IMG/M metagenome (GOLD analysis project Ga0187889, IMG submission 132992) | Peatland microbial communities from SPRUCE experiment site at the Marcell Experimental Forest, Minnesota, USA - June2016WEW_7_100 | ecosystem: Environmental > Terrestrial > Soil >... | reverse complement strand
TTGTTGTTGTTGTTGTTGTTGTTGTGGTGATTGTTGTTGTTGTTGTTGTGGTGGTGATTGTTGTTGTTGTTGTTGTTGTTGTGGTGATTGTTGTTGTGGTCCTAATACTTTTTTTTCAATCAAACCATCTATCATCGTTTGTATTAGGGTTTCTGCCTCTGCGATATTATTATTGAATGGTTGGAATGAATGTGATGCTGTAACTACATTTATAAAAGTTTTGTATCCTGCTTCAAACATATCAACTGGATAATTTTCTAATTCTCCAAGGACTTCGCAGCATTTATAAGATGATGTTTCTCTCTTTTTTTTAGACTTGTTAAATGAATTTGAAAATTCAATTGCGCCACGAACAGGTAATAGGGGGTTTTCGGTGAATCTTGTTCCATTTTTCTTTACGTAATCTAAAAAATCTTCATAAATACTCTTCTTTCTTGCAAATGGACTAATAGATTGTGGGAATTGGTCGCAATCGATTTTTGTATACTTGCTCTTTTTAAATTCATTTTTGGTAGCATCATCTAACATCTGTTGTATCAATTCATGATTAATCTTACCATCTACTGTCATAAATTCAAACATGTGTTCGATAAAGTCTGCTTGTGGGATTTGTTGCCATAATTGTGTTGGTGTTTCATACGAAGGAATCTCAATGTTCATAAGAAGTTTTGTGAAATTTTCTACAGGGATTGTCTTATACCAATGCATATAATGTGCTGCAAATTCACATGTCAACACCACAGACCTCATCAAATTATCATACATGGGATCATGCATTTCACTACCCATAGGACTTGTGATTGCTCTATACGACCTGATTTTCCCGCCGTTTTCATGATTTGTTGTTCCCTCCACTGCCGCATTACTTGATGCAATTGTCCCCTCTACTGCATTCCTAACAAGAGGATCAAACGAATTAACAATCTTCTTCAATGTTTTAGACGTCACAATTGCACTCAATCCGCCGACATCCTGAAGCATCCGATGGAAATTTGCCTCGATTGCTGAAAATCCACTTTCGGTTTTCTGTGTTGCCCAAAACAATCCACGCATGTTTGCAATAATATCCCCTGGTGTGTGCGCCAACTTGAAGATAGACACATTATCCTTTGGAATTCCAAGCAAGTTCACGTTGTTTTTAAGTGCATCAAAGATAAGTAAACGACGACGAATTTCAAATGAGGTAAATAACATAAACAAACGGTAAGCAATTTGTTTTCTTCCTTCTTCGGTTTTAAAATCATCCTTTGTGCAATTGATCGATTCATCAAAGAACATATCAGTGCCTCCAAATGACTGTTTAGTAAATGAATGAATACGTGCAACTGCCTTATGAACATGTTCGTCTGGAATAGCCTCTGCCATTTCGGGATAATATGTTGCAATCCATTTTGTATAATCCTGTGCTGTTAAGGCAAAATATGGCTCTAAATTCTTTGCGGCATATGAATACGTTTCCAATACTTCTTGGTCTATCATCTCCATTTTTTGTGCCATACTCGTAGTTCCATCTTCAAATATTTGAGTTAATCTTTTTGTAACTCTTTCAACTACATTTCCTCCAATTCCTGATAATATTTGATTAACATAAATGTATTTAGCATTAGTAAATTCATAGATTTGTGGTAATTTTACGGTATTCAATTCTTTTAAAGATGCATCTTTTAAATTTCTAATTGGAATTAATCCTAAATCTTTTTGTGCTTGTCTTGATATTTCTTTATCTGTGCTCATCTTTCTTTTTTTTATATATATCACCCTTACTTTTTATCTAAATTTTTTATTAATTATATATCTAAATATGTATATTCTTTGTTTTTTAAATTTTATTTTATTTTTTGTTTTTGGTGAAATTGTGTATTATTATGAATATTTTGCTATTTTATGGGTTCGATAATAATCATCTCTTGATTTTATAACATCCAATGTAACTAATCCTGCATCTACTCTACGAACATTTGGTAGTTGAAGACCTAATTCATGACAACCAGGTCTAATAATCCAAGCATTATATTTGGGACTGAAATGACGTATAGTGGTTTCATTACAATAAAGTGTTTCGTTTTTAAAATTAAGAAGTTCTACAAGACTTGTTGTTTGTAAAATATTATGTGGTTTTGGCTTAAAAATATTTTTAAAGAATAATGAATCTTGTCCAGCAAATTGACGTCTTGGATATGTTGTTTGAAAAGATGGTGAACTAGCAGGTAATTCTTGCATCCACACTGCAGGATCATGCATTCCTGTCATACTAACTGTTACAGGTTGTCCATTTTCAAATGCCTTTCCAACACAATCCTTATAACATCCAATAAATGGTAACCAACTTTCATGCTCTGCAATTCTCTTATAAACATTACTTTCATGCTTAGATGTTGTATTACGCATGTCAAACACTCCAGAGTTTTTCCCATTAATTGTTCCCGTGATTCGCACTGCATCGTCCATATACAAGTTTTGATAGTTAACCACGGTTGCTGAAAAGTCTGTCTTGAAACTTGAATGGAATTGTTTATATGGTGCGTCAAACATGTTTGTTGACTTGATTCCGTCCCATGCTGCTTCTCCAAGAGACAATCCATTCGTATACAACAAATGCTCGGTTGTATGTCGTTCTAATGGTCTATTCAAAGTTGCCGTAAATGGAAATAACACATTGTTTTCCCACATCTTTTCAAACGTTTGCAAGCAGATAAGTGAGTTCAAAAAGATACATCCTGCAAATGCCACTAATGGATCATCATTTTTTAAAGCTTCCTCATTTCGATGAACATAGTTTGCCTGGTTTTTATATTTACTTTCCTTTTCAACATAATTATTTGGGTCACGCTCAAAATCTCTTGGATGAGAATAATCCAAAACTGTCAATTCTTTCAAACGTTTCCAAAGTCGAATAAATAAACCATTATTTTCAAACACTTTTTGGTTTAATATTTTAATTGGTTCTTTTTCTGAAGTTTCTTGTAACATTTGGATGAAAATGGTTAATTCATCTTGTGTAAAATGACCTTCATGGAAAAGTCTTTGTGTGAATATTTGATACATGATATCCCATTCGCTCTCTTCAACTTGAAGTTGTGAAATGTCTCCAAAACGAGTAGCATAAACATGTTTACCTTTATTATTGTAAAGAAGCCAAGGATATGTCAAACGGAGATTGTGTGTGTTTCTTTCTATCTTTCTTTCTTCCCACAAACTATCTCTGTCGTGTTGGTTCTTTTGATACATTTCAATATATTGATCCAACACCTTATAATCTAATAATCCATATTCTCTGTCATCTTTCTTGTTAAAGAAAAATTCAGTCTTTTCAATAACGTCAGGCAATGTGAAACCATTCCAATCATTATTATCACTTCCAACTACATCAACACGACGCATCCATGATCTGTAATCCCTTGGATTCTGCAAGTCTCTTGAGTAATCGGGAAACATGAATCTACTTCCGAAAGTTCGTTCGTGAACATAATTACTTTTATCAAATGGATTGTGTAAATTTTTCTGTGTCTGTGGAAATGCATTCAAACGTAACCCTTGGAATGTTGATTCAATCACATATGAAAATCTATCAGTTACACCCTTTTCTCCCCTTGCGGCATAAGTAGCCATTTTTGGATTACGATGAACAATATTAAACAAAGTATTGTTAGAGGCAATTAATTCCTTGGCGCCTGGACCATTTCGATGTGACAATGCTGCATTTGCTCGTTCAAAACTTTCATAAAATCCCATTTGTCTCTTATTAATACCACCAACTTTTGCAATACGTTCCAACATTGCTTGTGCCACTGTCTGAATACCAGAAATACGCCATGGCATCTGATTTCGATCCTTGAAAAATAATTCCGATCGCATAATCTGGGTTGCCACATGTTGCAAAATGGCTGCATTAATATCACTATTCACTTGTTTAATCTTCAATGCCAATTCTTTCAATCCTGCGGCTCCTGCCTTATTAAGAAAATACCAATCCATTGTAATATCTTTACCTGCATTTCTCACTTCTGTCGTGCTTACTTCTTGCCACATACCATGAACACGTGATATGGTTTTCCTTACACCTGGATTTGCTGCATATTCGTCTAAATGGATTCTAACAAAGATTGTATGTTTTTCTCTTGCATTTTCAACTAATTCCCAATTGAATAATCGACTCAATGGTTGATCTAATTGAACAAGAAATTGATCTATAACTTCACCTAAAAATGACGGGTTTTGTATCATCAACTGGGTTAAATCAGTCCAAAAAATGTTCATTCCATTTCCAACAATATCAAGAGGTGTTATTATTTCTTTATTACCTTTTATTTCTTGATATTTTTGATGAAATATATTACCAAGTATATTTGCATAATTATCAATATCTGTAAGTTCTGGCGTTGTTGTTCTTAATAATGCTCCTGCTCCTGCCATCTTTTTTTTCAAATTCCTTTTTTTTAAATATATTATATATCATTCTTTTTTTTACATAATTAACAAAGATATATCATTTATTATTTAATTTTTTTTTATATTTTATCTTTTGTTTAATCAATATTTATAAAGTGGACATTTTGGAGCACATATACCATTCATAATATTTCTAATATCAGAACCTTCATCTCCATCCATATGACTAGATACAGTATAAATAAATCTACCTTTTCCAGCAGATTTTTTCACTTTTGTAAGTTGTGTGGTTTTATTACATAATCGAGCTGCATTTGAATTCCAAAAATTAATTGTGTCTCTGTATTGACCACCCATATCGTATTTAAGAATTTTTGCAAATGTTAGATAAGCATTCCACATAAATGAACCTGGAATTAGTAATTTTGGACTTTTGTTCGAATCAATGTCTATATATTGTGCATACTCTTCTTTTGGATAAAATCCACAAATACTCTCAAGTTCGTTTTCTGGTAAAAATGAATTAGCATATCCAGATACAAAACTCATAATACTATATTCTTTCAATACAAATCCACCTCCTCTTCCAATTAATTCTTTCATCACTTTAAGTTGTTTTACAAAATCTTTCGCTTCCCCTGTCCATCCAATTTTGGGATGTCGAATAATATGCTGACGTCCCTTTCCAAATGCATCACTCAATCCCATAAGATCGGGCATATCGCATATTGCTGTAGGATCAGTAATGGCTGCTCCCAATTTTTGACGTAATTCTATTGTTCCTTGTTTATATGCTGGATCAGTCATGTTGTTTTCAGTAAGTTTTGGTCCATTCACTGTAAGATTCACTCCTCCTTCTGTTTCAAGTAACTTTACAAATTGTTCGTCACTTCCCATAAATCCATTACCAGTCATTCTTGCCTCAAATGGTCTCTTTAGACTCACATGCAAAGGAACATCACAATTATTAATCAATGCATTCGAAAATGTTCTTTGACTATACTTTTGGAATAAAAACAAACGCTCTGCTATTGTTCTTATTGGCATTGATCTGTCTTCTGCATCATTCCATCTTTTCGCAAAATGTGTAATTGTACTATTTTCAATAAACCCAAAGAATGGATATAGTCTATTATAATAATCAATTCTAAATGATTCACTCAAGTTACAATTCATCATAGTATCCACCAATCGTTCGTGTAATTCATCATATTTTTCTGTTTTTCTGACTCTTCCAACAATAACATCGATTACAAAATTATGCACTTGTTCATCTATACCTTCACTGAATTTTACTTCGATTTGTTGTTGTGATAATGGTGGTGGAGCAGATGGAATATATATGTTGCGTTGGGACTGTCCTCCTTGTCCTTGTCCTTGTCCTTGTTGTGTTGTTGATCGTGTAAGATTGAATATTTTTTGTGCATCGATATTTTTTCCGTCATTGTCTAATATATATTGGTCAAGTATATTTTGTTTTTCTTCATCAAACATTCCCAACTGATGATTTATATTTTTGAAATTTTCAACGATGTTTTGGTCTTCTCTTATAAATTGCGTTTCTTCTGCGATACTTTTAGCAAGCACTTTAATATTTTCATCCTCCGAAATCACATTTTTTTTGGGGGTAATTTTTGGTGTCATTTTTGGTGGTTGCAATGATGTTGTTATTGGAAATGTTCCCGTTGTCTCTGTTGATTTTCCAAATAATCTAAGAACTTCAATTAATGTATCGACGAAATTCTCTTTTCTTTTTTGGATTCCTTTCAATTGTTCAACCACAAAATGATTGTCACCAAATGTTCTAAATAGATTAGATGAAAATTTTCGAAGTAAAACAAATTTGGTGTCAGCGGTCAAATCATGAAGTGGATTAGCATATTTTGTGTCTATCAAATTGTTGAGTTGGACAATTTCAACCACATTCATTCCTTTAGTTAAACTTGCTTCGACATCATGACAAAGATATTTGAGATATTTTGGTGGGAGAAGGTCTGGTGACGTTTCGCCATAATAAAGCACAGGAGATAATTTATTTTTATTAAAATCAACTCTTCTCACTGCAAATGCCAATCCACTAACAACATTATCTTGACTATATTCGGTTTGCATATCTTCTGTGAGCACATTTTTACCTAAATCGGTTTCTAAACAGGGCATCAACATGTGTAAATTGAGTTCTCCCCATGCCTTGTTTTTGGGCCAATGAATAGGGTCCTTTTCAAACTCATCGGGTAAATCAGTTGGGACTTGAACAAATTCAATAGCACATTTCAAAGACCCCATTAATGTGTGTTGACTAGGACCATCATTCAATTCATCTCTAAATTCAATTGTTCGATCAGATGCTCTCCATTCACCTTTATCAAGAAATGGTCTTGCATCGCTTGTGTGGGACGCATGACTTCCTGTAACAAAGATTCTCTTGTAATTTGGTGTAATTCGATCATAATATCCCATAACACTGGTTGTAATTGGATGATCATGCATTGATTCAGGAACAGCAAGAAAACGGATACCTGTAATTAAATCATAAACATCATCTCGGATACGTTCTCTATTTCTTTCAGCACGCTCTCCTGAGATATTAACAACGAAATTAGTCTTATGCATCATCAAATGTTTTTTCACCTGTTCTAATGTAATGATAACACGACCCTTCTTTTTCTTCGCAAGCATTCGTTGGTTTGTGTCTGCTACAACGCTCACCCATTCTTGATCGCCTTTGTTTGCAGGAAGATATCTTTCACGCCAATTGGCAAACATTTCACGCATGCTTCTTGGTGGATAAACATTTGTGCTATTATCACTTGGCAATGGATAACCGAGACGACAATTCAACAGGGCCTTAGAAACGAGCATAAGCATCAAACGAACAAATGCATAGGAAATATGACGAAGCCGCATGTTAAGTTCCATAAATGATTGTGGGTCTCCTGTTTCCAATGTAATAATATCAAATGTGGCGGCTAATTTATAAAGTTTAATTGTAAATGCTTCAGCCTCAGAATAGAATCCAGAAATAGGTCCAAGTGCTTTATCAACAGTTGGTGGTGCAGTTCCAGAATCAAATGTCATTTTTGATAAGATAACATAACCATCTGTTTCTTTTACTTTAACTCTTTCAACGATTTGTAACATTTCTTCTGATCTATCCAAAATAAATTCATACATTTGTTGTGCGATTTCTCCTGAAAAATCCTTCACATTATTATTAGTATAATCACTAAAACTTCCCCAAAATTTTTTGGCTGCTTCTGTTTGAAGTTCCCTCACATTTTTAATTATTGCTCTTGTTTCGGTATTTGTTTTAGTAGGATCAAAATAATTTCTAATAAATGTTGCTGTAAAATCTTTTTCAAATTCAGTAGTTGAACCTCCAAATGTTGTAGGATCTGATGAAATTTGAGTCCCCTTCTCTCCTCCTCCTTTCTCCAATTCCATCTTTATTTTTATTTTATTTTTTTATTTTGATTTGGTTAGATATATATATAAATGTATCCTTTGTTTTTTATTTTGATTTTTTTTTATAATAAACAAACAAACCAAAAAAATGATGATGATGATAATAATTATAGTGATAGTGATAATAATAATAAATTGTAAATTAAATAATGCATGTGAAAATATATATCCAAGACATTTAGATATTGGAATGTATATTTCAAATGTTGATGAAAATTTAAATGTTACTTGGAAAAAATTTTGTATAGATAATTCTTCACTTCCTTTATTTAAACAAAATGTCATGATTATTATACATGGATTACAAGATGGTGCAGTTGAAGAAAAATATAGGTTTTTGCAAAATGATACGGCTACAGATAATTTAGTTCTTATTGCCAAAAAAAGTAATTTCACTGTCATTGTCTTTGAATGGACACAAATAGCAGATAGAAGTCTATTACGTTTTGAACTTGCCATGAGTTCCTTATATACGGCAGATTATTATATTGAAATGGAATATATGCATGAATCTATTGACGGTTCTATTCGGTATTCTCGCGTCCATAAACCAAGTTTGGAATATATAGAGGATGATCCAGTTTTTTATAATTACAGACAAGGTGATACAGTAACTGATATGTGTCATAGGAATTATGCGGCTCTTTCTCCCTTATTTTCAAATGTAAACGAGGTTAGATTTGTTGGTCATTCTCTCGGCGCTCAATTGGCTGTTCTTTGTGCTTACGAAATTGCAAAAGACCCTAATATTTTAAATAAGCCTCGTCGTGTTTCTCTTTTGGATATGGTATATTCACATGGAAATAAGGGTTTTTTGGAATTAGACCCATACGGAACACTTCTTGTTGATGCATTGTCGGGGAGTATTAAAGAATTGGTATTTTCATTGAATATTTCAGTTGATGGTTACAAGTCTTCGGGAATTAATGAATGTCTTTTATCTAAAAGTGAAGAAGGTTTTGTTTATAAGGATGCAGTTTTAGTCATTGTAAAATTTCCAGAATGGGGTAATGTTACTTTTGGTGAATGTTATTCTGCAACTTTATTCAAAAATACTAGAGGTAAGTTTTCTGGATTATCAGATAATGTATTTGAACGTATTCATGATTTTCAAATACAATTATATAATCAACATATACAAATTGTTCCTTATTATTTTTTCACTTTATTATTTCCTCCACATATTTGTTTAAAAAATTCAAATAATCATAATATATGTAATCCAACAAATTTATTATCTGTCTCTGCTTCTTTTCCAACTTTGGAATTATTAAATATTATAAAATCAACTCCATATAAATATAGAGTTTATCATATGTTTTCTAATGATAATACTTTAACTCCTCAAGATGATTTTTATTTTATTTATTAATTGATTCATTCATTAAAAAAATTTTCTTTTTCTTTTTCTTTTTCTTTTTCTTTTTCTTTTTTTTTTGGATTTATTGTGCATTCTTGTTATTCAAGGCATCATTTGATTGTAATCTGAATTTTTCAAAAACATTTGTTTGATAAGAGACATTTTTAATATTATCATTATCATCATCATCTTCATCTTCATATGTTTCTTCTACTCCCATTTTTTGTCTTTTGTGTGCACTATTTAAAATTGTTTGTTGAGAAATGGCGCCAGCAACTTGAGCATTTGTTGGTGCACTTTGATTTTGTGGGGCTCCTCCTTCTTCTTCATTTACTTGAGTTTGTTGTGCTACTTTTTGTTCACCTTGTTTTTTTGTATCAGGATTTTCACGTTTATTTGTTGTTGTTGTTGTTGCTGCTACTTTTGTGCTAAAAAATTTTGGTGCAATTACAACTCTTTTAGGCTTTTCTTTTTCATCTTTACTATTTAAAATTGTAGTGCTAGAATTAGTTGGTTGAGCAGGTTTATTATTTGTAGTAGTAGTAGCAGCGGCAGTTGTGGTAGTGGTAGTAGTAGTATTAGGTGCTGGAGTTGTAGAAGAAGAAGGTGCAGCAGAAGTTGTTTGTTGATTAGATGGAACATGTTTTGATAATTCATTTTGTAAAGCATTATTTTGTTTAAGTAATTGATTCATTTTTTTACTATAACATTGAACAATTTCTCTACTATTAGATGCATTATTTTCTAATGTTTTCAATACTTCGCTAGAATCTATTTTACCTTCAGGAGAACTTAATATCTTATTATAATCACTGACACAACTTTCGATGATAGCTTCAAAAGTTTGAAGTTGTTTTTGAATATTTTCGGGTAATTCTTCAAGTTTTTTATCTCCCATTAATGTTTTTGCAACTCCATTTAATGTAATTTCAAGATCCTTGGTAAAATTTTGCATACTTTGCTCTCTTTGTTCGGCTTGTAAAGCAGTATATTTTTCGTGAGATTGTTTGTATACTTCATTTTCTTCTTTAAGTTTTTTCCAAACGTCTTGACCTACAGTAATCACTCCAGTATCATTACCTTGTGAAGATTCATTATTTCCTGTTTGTTGTTTTTCATTATTTACCCCTGCCATTTTAATTTCAATATGATTTTTTGTTTTATTTTTGAATGAATAAGTATACAATAGATTTTTTGATCCAATCCTTATTTTGTTATTTTCACTATTATTATATTTTTTAACTGAATTATTAGTTAAAATAGATTTGTTTGAATTAGTTGCGATATTTGAATTATTGTTTGAATTAATATCTGGAAACAAATAATTAATTAAATCAGAACTATTTGATCCTAATTTAACTGTTGTAGTTGTGCTTGCTGTTTTAAAATCTTTATAGTTTTCTTTTTCTAAATTTTGAATTGTTGTATCATCTAAATCATTTTCTCCAAAATTGATTTTTGACAAATAACTTCCCTGTCTTGCTCCTTCTTCCGTCAAAGATACTTCAAATAAATCTTTTGTAATTTTAAGTGTATTTTTTTCAGGATTATATTCGTAAGATGCAAGATGACCAGAAGAGAAATCTAAATATTTTCCATCATTTAACTTTTCAAATACTTCTTTTTTTTGTTCGTCTCTTAGATAATTTTTTCCTGTCAACGGATATATTCTACCAGTGATGTCTAATTGCGGGAAATTTGAATCTTGTTTAATCACTTTTCCGATATAATAATTTGGATCGTTTAATCGTTTAAAATCTGATGGAAAATGATTATTTTTTATTGCAATTCCAACTAGATTCATTCTCAACAATTCCTTTCTTGAAAATTCTCCAACTATTTTTTGAAATTCTGGTATTGTATTGATTTCTCTCATATGTCCTAATCCTATATTCATATCATCATTATGTGTATATTCTTTTGGTATTACTGTTCCTGTTACTGTACATGTTCTCTTATCCAAAATTACTTTTCTTTTTATTTCTGGTCTACTCATCTTTTCTTTTCTTTTTCTTTTTCTTTTCCTCTCCTTATGTATATATTTTATTTTTTTCTTTTTATTTAATAAAGTCAGGGGGGGGTGGAATGAATAAATCAACAGTTAGTAATAATAATAATAATCAAAGTGTTTTAAATAGTAATCAAAAATTATTACAAAAGGATAGAATTCCAACAATATCTTTTAAATCAACTAATCAAGAAAAAAGAACATTTTTAAAGGTTTTAGCATGTAAATTTTTATTAAATCAATATAGACAACGTAATAAAATGAAATAGTCTCTCCCCTCCACATTATTATTCATTTAAATATTCTGAAAATATAGAATTTGATGATGATGAGGAAGAAGAAGAAGATATTCCAAATTGTGATGATGGTGTTGTATTTTGAAAATCATTAAAATATTTTTTAAAATAATTCGTATTTCTTAATGGAGCATCATCAATTTCTTTATCTTCTTCATATTCTTCTTCAATATCATTTAAAATTTGTTTTTGTGATGTTTTTAATTCTTCTAATTCTTTTTGTGTTCTTTTCATTACTGTCTTGTTAGCTAAATTTTCAGTAAACGCTTCATGATTTTTAATTGCTGTATTTTGTTGCATTTCGTATATTTTTGTCAAAGTGGTGCTTATTACAGTATCATCATGTCCTGCATCTAATTCATTAACACTCATTTCTAAATCTCCTATATTATGGTCAATGATTTGTATTCTTGCATCTAAATTGTTTAAATCTTTTTGATATTTGTCTTTCTTTTTTTCTGCTGCCGTTATTTCATTTAGTAAAAACGCAATTCTTTGGTTTTTTAATATAAATTGCCATAATTCTTCATTGGTCTCTATACTTAGATTTTTATTTTTTTTGCTCTTATTCGTCTTTTCATATTCACTAATTAATTCTGTCTTTTTTCTATTTAACATGATTATATTACTATCTAGACTTTGTATTGCATCATTTAAATTTCTTTCCAAGTTTGGTTTTTTCAATTCATATGTCAATCTCTTTCTATTATTGGTTTTAATCAAAATTTGTATTTTTGTATGAATAGCACCTCTTTTCACTTTATCAAAACATATTCCATTTGCTATTAAATCATTAAAATGAAAAATAAACCATTCTGACCATTCCATTATACATACACCTCCTTTTTTATTGATTTAAATTATTAAAAAACAAATCAAAAAACTTAAAATGCAAATTTTCTATTTAATTTTTCAAATTTTTATATATATTAAATTTTTGAATTATATTAATAAGGATTAGAATTTTTTTTAAAAAAAAATTTAATAAATGACAAAAACAGTGATATTAATCTTAATAGTTTTATTCATCTTCGACTGTAAAGGACAAACTGTTGTTGAAATATGTAATAATGATTTAACTCCAAGTAATGCCGCCTTTTATACAACAACAGCAATAGAAGATTGGCAAGCAATTTCAAGTTATTATGTTCAATTAAATAATATTTTAACTACAATTACATCTATTTTATCATCTTTATTTACAACATCCGCGGATCAATCTTCATTCACTTCTCTTGTTCAAAATCAAACTTCAATATTAAATTGCACTGTCCCTCCCTTTTATATCTTACAAACAAATCAATCAAGTTTTCAACAACTCGCCTGCTGTCACATTGCTCAACAACGACTTACAATCCTTTCCCGTTTACTTAATTTTGCCAATTCACGCTATCTTCCCATTCCACCTTCTCCCTTATCAACTGGTCTTTTAATAGAAAACCTGTCTTTACTCCAACAACGTGCTTATTATTGTTCCCGCTTCATAGTTTGTGCTCAAGAACAAAGCATCATGATTCCTGGTTGTCAGGTTTATTTAGGGCTCGGTGACGTCATGATTTATTCGGCCACAAATTCCAATTACGAAATTATGCTAGATCAGGCAAATACCGTTGTTGCATGTGTTCAAGCACCGACCATAAATACTGGATGTTTAACAAATTCCACTTTTTCCTTGGCATATTTCCTGGAATTTTCCTCCCCTGAACTTACGTATGATGCATCCTATGCGGGAGTGTGTGGGTTCCAAAAT
>Ga0187889_10003686_pt1 | contig 13296 bp, 11 predicted proteins | sample June2016WEW_7_10_2_FD_132992 | JGI IMG/M metagenome (GOLD analysis project Ga0187889, IMG submission 132992) | Peatland microbial communities from SPRUCE experiment site at the Marcell Experimental Forest, Minnesota, USA - June2016WEW_7_100 | ecosystem: Environmental > Terrestrial > Soil >... | reverse complement strand
GGCACCAGGTCCGATACCTTCAGTGTCAAACACACGAATGCGCTGATATAACGGGCTAATTACGGTGTTCGATAGACCTGGATAGCTCCAAGGCATTCCAGCGGGCGCAATCGAACACAAAAGTACTCTGATCTGGCTGAGGGTGGACATTTGGTACGTTCTGCCGAGATTGTCAAATTTTTCTTTCATAAACTTCACAATCGCCTCAAGATTGTATTTGGATAGCATCGCATCATCTTTGGTAATTTGGATAGTGGCGATTTGGTCCTCAATTATTTTGTTCTGTTCTTTGAAAATATCATCTGTATAGACACCACTGAGGTTCTTTTGGATAAGGGCACGGCGGAGTTCATGAAGTTTCTTGAGCTCTATGTCTGCTCCATCCCTGCGCTTTTGGAGTTGAGTGACACGTTGGTAATATGTTCTCCGAAGCATGGCAATAAATGCGTCAAGCGCTTCTTTGGTTGGGGTGATTCTTGAAAGAAAACAAATAACGGCGTTTTGTAATTCATCCATGGGAACTGATGACATGCCACAGCGCTTGCTACAGAAGTAATACGCATATTTAGAGTATTTCCCTTTGCTCCATGCTCCAGTAAAGTGAGAACCGCATTTTGCACATGTTGTTATTCTTCTAAGTGGAAATTCGGTATTATCTTTGTTCCTTCTGGCGAGTTTTACTTGAAGATTTGTATTTCGACCATCAATAACTGCCTGTACACGGTAAAAAAGTGCTTCTGAAACCATAGGTGTATGTTGCCCTTGTACTTCATCGGGATAGCGTTCGGAAGTGAGGACGCCAATATAAAATTTATTTCTAAACATTCTGCTGATCGCTTGGGGTTTGAGAAGGTATTCTTTACCCTTGAACATCTGTCTTAAACCCCAATCGTTCATCAGATTTGCCATTTCAGACAATGTTTTCGTCCCAGTTGACATGAGCTCCCAGGCTTTCTTGGTTAGATCCCAGGTTTTAGGATTTTTCACCGCATATCCGTTTTCATTTTTGTATCCAAAAGGAGGAGTTCCACTCGGAAGCCCAGCAAGGAATCTTGCTTTCATACCGTTTCTGGTACGCTCGCTTTTTACATCATTATCCATTTGGGCAAAACTCGCGAGCATTGTTTCAATAAATCGTTCCGTTGGGCTATTTCCAGTTGGTTCCGACGCAGAGACAAGGGCAATTTGGCACTCGGCGAGCTTTTTCCTAATTGCCAAATAATCTGAAGTGGAACGGGAAAGACGATCAAGCCGATAGATTATGAGTGCGTCGATTGTTCGCTTGTTTTTTCGAAAATATTCCAGCATTTCAATAAGCATCGGTCTTCCAACAATGGTTTTGGCTGAGCGGCCTTCTTCTTTAAAAACTTGTGCTACTTCCATCCCCCGACGTTCCGCTTCTTGTCTGCAGATTTTTTCCTGCGTTTCAAGAGAAAAATTATCAACCTGTTCTTCTGTGGACACACGAAGATAAATTATCGCTTGTTTAATTCCGGTACTACTTTTTGATTGTTCCATAGTTACACTCCGTTTAGTACTTCTTTTAACGTCATACCCTCAAAAACTGATTTTTCAAATTCATCCAGCCATGTATCGATTAAAAATTGATATTCTGCATTAATACACTCTATTTGTTCGCTCGTTAACGTCTTTGCGGTTTCACCAAGCAATATTCGTGTACGCGTTATTTTGTTTTCCTCAGTTTTTTCGGGGAAAATATTATGCAGTACTTGTTCAATTGAAGTGTTTGGATTTGTTGGTTTTACTGGCTGTTGGATAATCGGAGTTTTAAAAACTTCAGGAGTGTTGAATTGTGGTTGTGTAGAGTAAAGTGACAATTCCATAGTTCTATTCTTAATATCTATCTCGTTAGAGATAGTATATATCTCGAACGAGATAGTTGTCAAGGGGTAAATAGCCTCAAAAACACATATTTATACGTTTGTTTATTTGATGAGAATAATCTAAGTATTTTTTAGACAACAATGTTGTTGATACGCGCTTTTTTGCGTATTTGCTACATTTTGATATACTAGCGTCAATTTCTGCCCAGGAGATATGAAACACCTGGTTGAGGTACCTCAAAAATTTAATAAGGTTGGGTGGATATATGGAGGTCACATATGACGACACCGACCGCAGAACAACTCCAACTTCTTCATCAGATTCAAAATCACACACTGCCAGCTTTGAACACACTCCTTTTGGGTATCATTTTAAGTCTGCCTGTTATTCCCATCACTTGGAAACTCGGTATATATAATTTTCTGACCGGTCCCAATGCTGCCTTTCTGTCTCACATCAAACTCTCCCCTTTGGCTTTGGTTGTGATAATTAACTTTTATCCCTTGATAATGCTGGCTGTAGTATGTCTTTTGGGATATCTATTGATACTACTCGTTTCCCAACTCTTTGCTGGTGTCAGATATGGGATTGGCAGATTTCAAAAGATTCCACCTAAAGTATTTCTGGAACTAACATTTCCTTCCGATACGACAAAATCCGCCTATGCTACCGAAGAGTTGTATCGACTTCTGCACTCTCTTTCAAAACAAAAGAATTTCTGGGATAGCGTACTTCAACGGAAAAACGGCTATTCCCTGGAAATTGTTTCCACCAGAAATGAAGGCATCAGGTACTTACTGGCAGCAGAACAGAATGCGATTGAAACCATCCAGTACAGTTTACGGTCGTACGTGCCAGGCATCCGCATTCGGGAAATCTATGACTATCTCGATCCGTATTTGAAACATGAAGATAGTAACCCAAAATGTCTGGGATTGGAAGAATTCAAACTCTCGGGCCATTTCGCTTTGCCTTTGGAAACACAAACAGTCTTAAAAGAGCACGACCCCATTTCATACCTGATCGGCAATATGACCAAACTTGCCTCAGGGGAACTGATTTCCTTTCAGGTTGTGACCACACCATTATTATCTTCACACAAAAAGGATCTTAGAGAGATGCAGATATTGAGGCAACGAATGGTTAAAGGAGAACCGTTAGCACCGATCCTCCAAAAAAATTTCCTGGATAAAATTATCTCCCTGCCAGTTATTTCGATATTTTGGATGGTCATCAGAATTGTCTGGGTTATCGTCTGGGGACTCTTTTCCCATATCATGGAGATGATTGTCATGGTTGCAAATGAAAACTCAAAAACTCCCCATGTCTTTGTTGATACGACCCCAAAAGTAAAACCCCAACAGATTTTAAATCCGTATGAACAGGAACTTTCGACGATTGTGAAAGGAAAGATTGACCAAGAGCTATTTGAAACATCTATCCGGATTCTGGTGATAGCAAATAATGGTGATGAAGTGAATCTCCGACTGAGTGGCCTTATGGCAGCATTTGGCCAGCTCACGAGTTCGTATCAATCCTTGGTGACAAAACATGGTTTGTTTGTTCCGACCATACAATCAGGTTTACGATCATTCAAACAACGAGCGCTGTCCCAAAGTTCGATGTATCCTAATCCGATTCTTTCTGCATCAGAACTTTCCGACCTTTTTCATTTTCCGTACATGGATACCACCAAAACCGAAGGATTAGTGAAAAATAAAAGTAGGGATCTACCAGCGCCGTTATCACTCAAACGCGATACAACGAAGTTGGATGTAGTAGTCGGAAAGAACAACTACGGAGGCGAAGAAACACCCGTTGGGTTAACTTCCTCCCAAAGACACGAACATACCTACATTGTCGGAAAAACCGGTATGGGGAAAACAACCATTATCAAACAAATGGCGTATCAAGATATCTTGTCAGGAAAAGGGGTAGCAGTCATTGACCCACACGGAGACATGATCAAGGAACTTTTGAGTGTTATTCCGAATAAGAGAAAGAAAGATGTTATTTATCTTGATCCGACAGACAAATCCTGGCCTGTCGGGTTAAATATCCTGAACCCCGGCGGAACGTTTATGGATGATGAGGAAAAAGCTGATTGGATAACGGGATCGGTTATTTCTGTATTTATAAAAATCACTCCCAAGGCCAACTGGGGACAGCGGATGGAACACATTTTGAGGAATGCCACCATGACGGCTCTTATGACTGAATCTCCAACGCTCATGACCATCCAAAAATTACTGACTAACACGACATATCGGTCGAATGTAACAGCCACACTTAAAGATCCAGTGTTAAAGCAGTTCTGGCTCGATGAATTTAAAATGTTTGGCCATATGCAAAAAGCAGATATGATTTCTCCTCTTACCAACAAACTTGGTGAGTTTATTACCTCTCCTTTGTCCCGACATATCCTCCTACAGGCAGAAAGCACTATTAAATTTTCGGACGTTATGGACGAGGGCAAAGTACTCCTCGTTAATCTCTCCAAAGGAAATCTGGGAGAAGAGCGGTCCGGATTTTTTGGTACTTTAATCATTTCTCTCATTCAGATGGCAGCTTATCAAAGAGCCCAAATTTCGGAAAACAAACGCAAGGACTTTTTCCTGTATATTGATGAGTTTCAAAACTTTGCCAACGCTCGTTTTGCCGATATTTTCTCAGAGGCTCGTAAGTTCCATGTCTTTATCATTCCTTCCCATCAGAATGTTGCCCAAATTGAAGACATTAAAACTGCTAAGGTAGTTTTAGGTAACTCTGGCACGATAATTTCATTAAAGAATGGTCCGGATGACGAAGCAGTCATTCTTCCTTTCATGGAACCGGAAGTTGAAAAAGGAGAAATTGTTAATCTTGCGCCGCATCACTTCTTTATGAAAGTTACCAATGAGGATTCGGAGGATGCCTTTTCCGGTGAAACCGTTCCCCTCACGATTAAAGGATCCGATAAAGTCAGGGACTTTGTCATTGCCAACACCAGACAACAATATGCAACCCCTAGGGCTGTGGTGGAAAAACAACTCAATATTCTCTTTGGGGTGAGTGAAGAACTGGAAGAAAAGACAGCTAAAGATGCTGATAAAACGAATGGTAAGGATAGTAAAAATATGGGGGTTAAAAATAGGCAAAAAATGAGCAAAAACACTCAAAAACGTGGCCTAAAATCACCACAAAAATAGTGATAGCGGGCTATCACTAAAATATGATACATTTGAGGCTATTTTTAAAAATAATGTGTCACCTACCTTTAAAAGAAACGGAGTGTGTTGGGGTAGGCATTAGAAGTTAAAGTAAAAAATAATAAAAATATAAATATAAAAAATACACACCATGAAACTACCAAAACAAACACCAAAAGAACAAGAAATAATAAGACAACAATATACATATAGATTCCTCAGTAGCACTCAAATTCAAAAATTCCTCAATCATAAAAGTAAAGGGAAAATAAATGACTGGTTACCTGATCTTGTCAAAAAAGAATATTTACAAAGAATTTATGACCCGTCTAAATTTTTAGAAAAAAATCAACCGGCGGTGTATCACATTGGGATTAACGGCATACGGTGGCTAAAGACACAAGACTGGTATGATCCGGCGGTCTTACAAAAACTCTACCGGGACAAAAACAGATCAGATACCTTTATTTTCACCTGTCAGCTCATAGCTGATATTTGCCTTGATTTGAAAAATCAAACGAACAATCAAATGTCGTTCGATTGGGCCACAGAGAGCGAGTATACGGACAAGAAATCTACATTTTATTTCACCGGCATGCTATCCGAGCTTCATCCTCACCTTGTATTTACCAAGAAGGTAAACAACAAAATGAGTTATTATCTTATGGAGATTCTCACCACCAAACTTCCCGCCTATAGAGTCAGAAAACGAATACGAACCTATCTTGAATTTTTGACAGAATGTGAATGGATAGGGCATATTAAGGTAGCTCCTGAGATCCTGTTTGTCTGTGAAACAAAAGAGCTGTTGATCAGGTGCAAACGGTATACCAAAAAACTTCTAATTGAGGCAGAAGAAGAAAACGTCCGCATGAGTTTTGCTCAAAAAGATGAGGTAAAAAAAGACGGCGTTACGGCTGAGGTTTGGGAAGATGTGGAATAAAACAGCCCCATGATTTGCTCACAGGGCTGTTTATACTAACCGTTACAGTTTGGCTTTTGGTTCTACCTCACTGATCGGTTTTTCATCAAAATATCGATCGAGCTCAATGCCTAAGCCGAATTTTCCTCGGTAGTTTTCGAGCTCTGAAAGCGCAAACGAACCCCATTCATCGTTCCAGTCGCCGAAGATCGAAACATATCCGAAAAATTCTTTGGTTTCCGGATCGTATTCCGTGGCGTACCACGTACCGGCTCCGGCAGGATTGAAAAATTTAGCTATCACAATCGGATCAGGATTGTCTTCCTGTCTTCCGACCTTTTCAAATCGTTTTAGTAATTCTTTTGTTAATAGTTGCATTATGTATTCACCTCCTTTCTTTTTGCTGCTTCCCTAAAAATTAATGTATTTGGAAGCATGCCCATGCTTCCAATACTTGGGAAGTCTTCGAGGCGGGGTGAGGTTTGCAAGGGCGAAGCAACGACTTCGTTCATCTTGACCCTTGCAAAATGAGGGGCAAGACCCCCTTGAGGAAAGTGAAACTTACTGGAAATATTTATTTTACAATGGAGATGAATATTATAGGGTTATAGTAATCTCAAAAAAAATTTCGGCTAAAACCCAATTTCAAACAGCCAAAAACCCAAAAGACCAAAAAACCAAATGGGAACAGGGCAAAGGCCTACGGGCGGACGCAGCGAACATAGTTCGTACCCGTCTTAGTAGTGTAACTCGTGTTCCCATAGTTCTGAACGACGCTCCACGCATTGTAGGTACTATTCGAGCTCGTCGTGGACGACCAGTAAGTATTGGCAGCATTACTTAAATTGCCCCAGGAACCATCAATATACGCCTGCATCAGTTCTTTCTGATACGGCAAGCGCCAATTGCCGTCACCCAATGCTTCACAGCCTGTTTTACTACCACCAGTAAGCTTGACACAATAACAAGCTACTTCACCATTCGTATTACAGACCCCGTCATCACCGAGTAAACCGTTGGGGTACTTGCAGTTATTGGCAGTAAACCAATTACTGCTTGTGCTTATCTCTGACGACCACACCAGCCCCGTGTTCGGATCCTGTTTTTCAGCGTATGTTGTATCACTCGTTCCGCAATAACTATTACCCCCATTGCAGGCGGTCCAGGTTTTATGATATGTGTCTGCGGGGTAGGGAGGGGAGGATGTACCGGCGTTGTAATCATCAACTCCACCGAGCGCCTTGGTGTAGCAATCCAGACCAAAAGTTGTACTGCAATCATGTGCGCCGGGTACTCCTCCTGTGCCGTTTTTCGTGCCGTTTGCTTTTGCGTCATTAAATGTTCCTTGAGCTGCTGAATAAATCCTATTGAACGCCGTACCAAAATCACCCCAGGTTCCGGCTGCTGTTGAACCATAATTTAGTCCTGCAACGGTTGCCGCCATTGTGGTAAGACGGGAGTTGGACCCGCTCTCAGGAGAGGAGCCACTCTGTTCGGCAAATACTATTTGATAATAATGAAATCCGATAATGCCGACGATAAACGCAAGCGAAATGTAAAAGAGAACCGTTTTAATTTTTTTACCGGATCCAGAATTCATATGCTTTTATTATTAGCCTTTTGGGTTATGGATGTCAATGGCGCGCGCTCAAGACTTGCCTGTAAAAGTGTATCTTTAATTTCTTTGTCACTCACGTAATGGTTTGGCAAAAAATCCACTGTTTCCGAATAATCAATATCCTTAAAATACGCGAGCTGTTCTCTGAAGAGTTTTTCGTTAAATTCTCCAGCAAAAATACTCTGAGTTTTTTCAACAACATCCGAGAGAGAAAACTGTTTAAAAATAAAGAATAAGTCTACATAGTCTTTCCATTTAGCACGCCTGCCAAGCGCATACGCTTTCATGGCTGCAAGCGTCAGAAGGTCGGGCATATATATAACTCCTTCAAGCGCAGTAGAAAATTCAATCGGAAACGGATATTGAAAAAATGTCATTTTTACCCCATCAACGAGCATGGTTAATTCGTTCGGATGTTCAACAAAGATAGTCTCGATGGTATGTTCTGAGCGAATAACCTTTCGAATATTCTCGGAGTTGAAGTCTTTCAACGTAAAAAGATCGAAGTCGATTGATCGTCTGTGTCCAATGTGCAATGCGATTGCCGTACCGCCAACCAATCCAAACTCAGTAGAAAATTTTTTAACTAAAGAGAGAAGTTTCTTTTGCGTTAATGAAAAGATTTCATCATGCATATTTTTTGAGATAGTTGGTAAAATAGTTTTCCGTCTGTGATCTTAGATTGACTCTTTTACTCCGTATCAATTCAGAAAATAATAATTTTATCTTTTGTAAACCAAGGACGGATTCGGCCACCTCATAATCTTCCCACGTTCCGTAGTTTAAAACATGTTCAAGCATGCTCTTTTCCGAAAGTTTTGTTTTATCTCCGACATACCATGCTAAATAAGGTTTTTGTTTGAATAAATCAGTAAGCGTTTTCATAGGATTACGATAAATAAACCTTCCAAAAATTACTTGATTTCGACTGCAATTTCAAGGATGGAAGAAGTGCTTGTATTTCCCGTTTACTTACTTTTGTAAATAACCAGTGAACCGACGCTATATCGCTTTTATCAAGCAAGGTCTGAATAATATATTTTTTGTATTTGGGCCATTCTAGCTCGTTTAGATTGTCGCCCCAAAAATATTGTTTAGCCTGATTGGGAAGCGGTTGAACCATACACTAATATTATACAAGATATCAGCGTGTTATGAAAGGCATCATTCATACAATTTATGTTCTTTATTCTTCAGTTTTCGCACCCCCAAATGATGATAATTGCCAACGACGACTATTTTTGTTTTTAATCCCAGACACATATGCTCACTCACCAAGTGTCGTCGCAAACGCGCTGATTTTGCATGTGCGAAGTGTCCAAAATATGAATTGACAGAGCTGACCGTGTGCTCTATATCAACACTGTTATTGTACGTATACAGTTTTTTCTTGATATTTTTGACAACATTGCGGCGTACGGTTACTCCCCAGGGTTTAATAAAATAACCGACAAACGGAACACCATGACGTGTGGGCTGTATTTGTTGCTTTCGTGGATTTGCAGTTAGACGTAAGTTATTTTTCAAAAACGCAAAAATCTTGTCTCTCCAGGCGATAATTTCTTCTTTGGAATTACTGAAAAGTAAAAAGTCGTCAACGTATCTGCCATACGCTACGCAACCCAACTCGTCTTTTACAAAATGATCCAGTTCATTGAGATAAACATTTGCTAAAAACTGACTGGTAAGATTCCCTATAGGCATACCGGTTATTTTGTCGTGATCAAAAAGTGACTTCCCCAGAGGGACGAGTTTTTTAAGGTCCGGATCGCCCTTGTAGAAATATTTCTTCGTCGGGTCGTTAAAAATGATGACTCGGGCTATCCACAAGACTTCTTCTTTCCAAAAGTCGGGTCTATTTTGTCGTAAAATTACTTTTGAAAAACAGCGATACAGAATGTTTTTATTAATGCTCGGGAAAAAATTACTGACATCAAACTGTCCATAATATGCAAAGGCTGAGACAAATTGGGAAAGGCGGTGCATACCAAAGTGAGTTCCCTTCTTTGCTCGGCAGGCGTATGAATCTTCAATAAAAATCCCTTTCTCCCAGATATCCTCGACCTCATTAATTAATACATGGTGTACAATTCGGTCTCCGAATTCTGCCGCAAAAATTTCCCGAGGCTTAGGGAAAGTAACGACAAAACAAATAGACCGACCCGGACGGTAGGTTCTATTTGCAAGCGAACGCCTAAGAAGGTCGAGATTTCTGTCGACGTCAAGTTCATATTTTAGAGCATTTATGGTATGACGTTTTGTCTCGCGGCAATTAAGGTAGGCTTTTATGAGATTTTTGGTAGTAAAAACCGTCTTAGACATTTTTGAGCCAGCTCCCTATCATTTTGCCGATTTCTGCAATATTTTCCGAAAGTTCGGCCGATTGATTAAGGGAAATAAGCTTTAGCTCGGTAAGGAAGCGTATGCGTACTTTCAGACAGTCAAACTGCCCGGCGATTTTTGTCACTATATTGAATTTCGTTTCTCCACCCTCCCTGTGAGTATTCTGGGCAATAATAAAAAGATCAATAAGCTCCCAAGTTCTTCCGATAATATCCAGGCCTAAGGAAAATTTGTACTCCTTTGGTAATTGGTGGACAATGCCGTACTCCTTTTTCAGGAGGTAGACAAGTTTAAGGTAGAGGGGCATGTTCTGATAGAACATAGTTTGCGTATCAAAGTCCTAGGTCGGACGCAGCGAACATAGTTCGTATTCGTCTTATTATTGTTATTCGTGTTCCCATTGTTCTGATTGACGTTCCACGCATTGTTGGTATTATTCGAGTTCGTCGTGGACGACCAGTAATTATTGGCAGCCAATGGTTCGTCGCTCATGTCTCCTACCCCGACCTCGCCGGGGTGGACGAATCGCCTTTGAATGTGCAGGCTTCTCTTTCGAAAACGTAGACGACAGTCATAGCTTATCGAAACTCCGGCCCTCTGTGTTATTAAGAATACTTCTTACATAGCGGATTGCGCAACCGTTACATTAGTAATAATATGGGTATATGGAGTTATATGTATAAATTTAAAGCGTATTTATTCACCTTTGTTCTTTTCATACTTAGTTTCTTTTTGAGCGTCTTTTTACCATCCGCTAGAGTTTTTGCCGCAACATCATTTACCGTTACCGGAAAAGCGAATAGTTCCCTGGGAGGAACAACCAAAACCCTCGACTTTACTGATTACAATTCCAATGTACAGGTTAACGTGGGCGTTGGCCATTCGTATACCTTTAGCGGCTATGCGTTTTCCGAAGATTTGGGCTGGGTTGCCTTCGGAACAACAGATAATTCTGCAGGACCCGTCGCCCTTAATACCATAACAGGGGCAGTAACGGGAAAGGCCAAAGTATTAAAAACCGGCGCGTACATTGATTTTTCCGACTACAACAGTAATGTGACCGTCAACCTTTCGACCGGTGCTTTTAGCGGCTATGTATTTTCCGAAGATGCGGGGTGGTTTAATTTTGGTTCAACGGGGGTAACTGTAAACAGCTTCAGCGTTGATAGTACAGCACCAACCGCGAATGCTTCCGGCCTAGGTATGACACGAAGTAATGGCGGCACAACGGTATCTTCCAGCGGGTGGACAGACAACCTGGCCCCGTATTTCTCCTGGACCGCCGGAGCTGATAACGCAGGTGGCGCAGGTCTTCTGGGATACTGTGTTTATATTGGAACCGATGTAAACGGCGATCCGGCAACGGCAAAAGGACTTTTAGGAACAAGCCCCGTATCAACCACAGGCAGTACCTGCCAGTTTATTATCTCCGGGAGCTCGATTGACTTTGCAACGGCCAGTTATCGCGGCGGTACGTGGCTCACCACGTCCTCCTCGCCGTATTATATAAACGTCAAAGCAATTGATTTAGCAGGCAATATTTATAGTGGTTCCTCCGGACAGTTTGAGTTTTATTTCGATAATACCGTTCCTACAAACGTCAGCTATATTTCTCCTGCCGCAGGTAACTTCAGTAATGTTGCCGATATGAATTTTTCCTGGCCCGTAAGCGGAAGCGCCGCCTCAAGCGATACGAACGCAGGGCTTTTGGGTTGGCAATACCAGATCAACTCAACATCAGGGTCTTGGCAGGGAACGAGTCATAGTACTGACTTTAACCTCGACTATATCCCGGCAACCGCATCTGCCTACTACCTGGTACCAGCCCGGGATTCCGGCGCTATCGTTACCGGCAGCAATGTCATCTACTTCAAAACGGTGGATAACGCTGGGAATACATCTTCCAATAATACCATCCGGACCGGCAATCTCTCTTTTGGCGGCGCAGCTCCGACATTCGGCGGCAGTGATAGTGTAACTGTTACGCCGGCGACCACAACAACAAATTCCTTTGCACTTTCCTGGCCGGCCGCAACACCTTCCAACGGTCATGCTGTTACTCATTACTATTACATGGTTAATGTGTCTCCCCCTTCAACACTGGCAACACTTCAGGGAACTGCAACGACGTATATCGACAATGGCACCGGCCTTTCCGTAAGTGCGGCGGCCCTCGCCAATGTGACCAAAGGCACAAATACGGTGTATGTCGTTGCGATAGATGATGCATCTACTCCCAATTATTCACCCAGCAACTACATCAAAGGCACGTTTACTTTAAATTCCACAAATCCTGATCCGGTACAAAACGTGGTTGCTTCGGATTCATCCATTAAAAGCCAGTCAAAATGGAATGTCACCCTTACCTGGACCGCTCCAGATTATCAGGGTGCCGGGAACCTTACGTATAATATTTACAGAAGTACGGACGATGTGACATTTTCTAAAGTTGGTTCGACCAGTGGCGCTTCATATGTAGACAATACGCCGTCTTCAACGCTCTATTACTACTACGTCGTTACGTCAGATGGCGCGAGTGCTTCATCGGCCAACTCTAGTACCGTCTCTATCACTCCTACCGGGAGATGGACGTCTGCTCCCGTGCTCCAAACTAACCCAAGCGCCGGTTCCGTTACCACCGAATCTGTAACTATTACCTGGTCTACCGATAGAAGCGCTGATTCTAAAGTAGAGTACGGGACGACCAGCGGCAGCTACAACACCACGCAGCCCTATGTATCAAATCAAGTGACTGCACACACAGTCACAATCGACAACCTTTCCGCCGGCACGACCTATTACTACAAAGTTCAGTGGACAGATGCCGACGGCAATACAGGGACATCGGATGAATATAGCTTCTCAACGACTGCTGCCCCTTCGGTTTCTGCAGTCACGGCGGGCACCATCGGTCTTACGTCCGCATACATTACTTTTACAATCTACAACGGTTCCTCCGCGACCATCCAATACGGAACCTCAACCAGTTATGGCGGTTCAGTCACTCAAAGTACGTCCAACAGCTCCGGCGGCTCCACGTACTCAGTACCCTTAACTGGGTTGACTGATGGCACGCAGTACCACTACCGCATTGTGATGGAGGACGCGAGCAGCAATTCGTACAACAGTGATGACTATACAGATTTAATAACGCTCCCACGCCCCAAGATTACGGATGTCCGTATCCAACAGGTTGCCAATACGGCACAAACAACCTTACTCGTGAGTTGGACAACCAACACCGACGTTTCCTCGATTGTGACTACCTATCCGACAAATAATCCCGGAGGAGCGGTAGATAATGTAGACGTTGCTTTAACAAGTGGTACCCACCAAATGATTGTTGGTAATTTGCTTCCGAAAACAGACTATTACCTCAT
>Ga0187889_10003680_pt1 | contig 13308 bp, 7 predicted proteins | sample June2016WEW_7_10_2_FD_132992 | JGI IMG/M metagenome (GOLD analysis project Ga0187889, IMG submission 132992) | Peatland microbial communities from SPRUCE experiment site at the Marcell Experimental Forest, Minnesota, USA - June2016WEW_7_100 | ecosystem: Environmental > Terrestrial > Soil >... | reverse complement strand
CCTTGATCGGACGAAGCAAGGGCCTGGTTGGCATCGTCGCTGGACGCGGCTTGAGCGGTGGCATTGGCGGCGGTGCCCTGTCCCAAGCCGCTCTGGCCGGAGGTGGCGCCAGACACGTTGCCTGAAATCAGCGAGGCATCAATGCTGCTGCCGCTGACGTTGACACTACCCACGCCAATCAGAGTGCCGGAAATGGTGCCGCCGGAGGAACTGACGTTGACATTGCCCATCCCGAGGGCGGTGACATTGACGTTCTGCTGTGCGTTGATGTCAATGTTGTTGCGGGCGAAGATGAGGCCGTAGATGTTGCCGCTGGCGTCCAGTTTCGCATTGCTGGCGATGATACCGGAACCTTTGACGTTGATGTCTCTATCGGCTGAAACCAAAACCGGCGTCCCGTCGGCCAGGTTACCGGCGGTCATGGGATTGCCCAGGCTGTCACGTAACTCGTAACCTGCCAGCACCGTAACGTCGGCATCCGGGTAATTCAAATTATTCAGCGGAATTTGCAGTATGCCAGCCACGTTGGCGTTAATGCTGCCATTGGGAGCCTCAACCAAAATATTGCCGAGGATGGCATTGGGTGCCGGATAAGAGGCATCGCGCGGGGGAAATGTCATCGCCACAATACCGCTGAAAGGGAGTTGGGGGCTGCTGGAATACACCACCTGCGTGATGGGGTCCTCATAGTAACCCGTGACGCCCACCAGCGAGGAGGCGCCCGTGCCGGCGTTGACGCTGCCATTCAACGACTCGACAGTGATATTTCCGCCGTCATAGGTCGTGATGCGTGAACCGTTGACATTGATGTCACTGCCGGCAATGACGGACACGTCGCCGCCGCCGGTCGAGTAAATGCCCGTGGCGCCGAAACCAGTGACGTTCAATACTGACGAGCCGGCGTTGACTTCGCCGCTGGCGTTGATGGAGATGCTGCCGCCGTTCCATGAGGCGATGGAACTGGCATACATGTCCAGATTGCCGAAGCGGTCACCGTTGATGGCTGAGCCGGTGGCGGCGGGGTTTCCGGTGGTGGTGACGTTGATGTCGGCCCCATGGCTGAAGACCCCGCCCGTGCCAAACAGACCGGCGAGCGGATAGCTGCCGTTAGCCGAAAGGGCCACGCCTTCCGATATGATTCCCGCAGAGGTTCCCAAGTCTATGGACCGTGCCGTAATGTCAAATTGTCCGCCACCGCCGATGGCATAACCGTAGGTGGTGGCGCCATTGGGAATCGCACCCACGGTCTTGTCCAGGTATTTGTATTGCTGCAGAAGCGCATACGCCATCGAAGTTGGGTCAGTCGGGTTACCCAAGACGGAAACCGGTCCGTTAGGATCCGGCGTCGGATCGGTGGGTGGGTTGTCAGTCGGGTCATTCCATTGGGGAACGCCATTGAGGTATTTTTGAAGCGTCAAATCATTCAGCAGATTCAGGACATCAAGCAGGGTGTACCCCGGTATGTTTTCGTAGGTCAACACGTGCGTGGTTGGATTGTAATAGAAACTCGCGGCCAGTGTTACCGCCGAAGGCTCATCTCCCGTTATAATAGCCCGGGAAAGGACCGACAAGTCTGGCGCCTGGAAATCACGATTTTGTATAAAAAATTGGCTCAAATCAATGGAGGTGAAAGTACCCCGTTCGAAGATGTCGCCGGCCACATTGATGCTGGTCACATCGTTCGCCGCCAGGTTCATACCCTGAAACCCGCAGTTAAGCATATTGCCCCCCACATTGATTTGTGCCGCCTCGGGGACGACGAGATTGACCAGTTTCATGTCGCCGGCAATGTTCAACTCAAGGGGGGTGGGGTTGTCTTGATGAATCGGCGGGTCGGCGAGATCGCTGGCGCCAAAATTGGCAGTCGCCGTGTATTGGCGGTGGTTGGCGCCCGAGACAATCAGATTGAAAAGTTGGGAACCGCCGCCAGAAGAGTTAAGGCCGCCGACCAATGAACCGGTCGTGTTGATGGTCAGACTGCCCTCCGGCGAGGGGAAAAGAATAAGGCTGGTGGCAGAACTCGCACTCGCAGCCCCCAGGATGACACCGCCAGTGCCCGCCATGATATTCAAGATGGGCGGATAGATGACGGGCACATTGTTGTCGGCATTATTGGCACTGGACAAACGCGGCAGCGTGACGGTCGCTCCCAACTGCACCTGGTTGGCGGACAAATTAACATAGCTGTCAGATGCATAATCAAACCAATGGCTGTAAGTGCCACTGCCGTCAAACACGCCGTTGGGATTGCTGACTTCCTGCAAACGGATGTTTTTCACGGCATTCACATTCCAGCCGCCCTCGATCACACTTAATGCCAGACCATTGTATGACAGATCCGTTCCCGCGCTGCCAGAGGAAGCGGAATTCAACGCATACGCATCCACTCCGTAAGCGGTTTCATTCAGCGTCGAGCCGTCTGCGAGCGTAAACTGGATGGTGTACTTATTGACCGGGTTGCCATTGGCGTCCACTCCGGTCCCGTTGGGAACGACCGCGGCACTGGTCGTGTCCACCACGTTCCCACTGCCATCCAATAATATCGGATTTCCCTGGGCATCCCGGCCAATGACAGCGCCACTGGCATTGAGCAAAATCGGATAGCCCCGGCCATCCACTTCATTGACCGGGTTGCCGCTGGAATCTTTCTGTATGATTGGATTACCCTGGTTGTCCATGGACACGCCGGCATAAATCCTGCCGTAGCCGTTGGCCACAACATAATGCCCCGCCACATTGCCGCCGGCCACAATGGTTACATTTCCGGGTTCGGGGCCATACGCTCCGGCACCGGCCGTGAGGTAGTCAATGCCGTTGCGACTGTTGCTGCCAGGTGCTTTCAGCGGAGAGCCGCCGTCGAAAGAGTAGCCATTGAAGACGGGTAAAACACTGGTCACATCGCCGCCCGCGATGAGCGTCACGTCACCACCGGCCTCCGTGCTGATGCCACCCAGGCCACCGCTCAAATTATAAGCCGCGCCGAGGGTAGTTGCGCTGCTGTTAAAATGGTAACCTTGCACAAAATCGCCGGTGTCAATATTCCCTGCCATGGCATGAGCGTAAATGCTGCCGCCGCCCGTGGTGATTACATACCCGGAATTACCCTGCTGATCGGCGTTTACCAGGATGTCCTGACCGGCCGTCAGGTTGATGTTTCCCGCCGCCGTGCGGATCAGACTTCCCAGGGTTTGGTCGGCGCCGCCGTTCAACCAAATGCTTCCGCTGCCGGACTGGACTGTCGGCGTTGCCGGGGATGTTGCCGTTGGCAAGGAGAAACCAGTGACACCGGCATACAAAGCCACGGACCAATTGTTGGCGTCGGTAATGCTGGATCCGGCGTTGAGCGTGATGTTGTCTCCGGCCTCCAGCGTCAGTTGACCACTGGACTTGCCCGTGCTGGCGGAAAGATTCCACGCAGTGCCGTCGTCGAGCGTGATGTCATATTTCGCCTCAAGCGTGATTTGTGAAAGACCAATGAAGGCTGAGTCCAAATAATTGTTCCCGCTGGTGCCGACATTGAGATACAGGGTGTTGCCCGACTGGTAGCCGACCGGCAATGAGCCACTGGTACCATTGACGATGACGCTGTCGCTGCCGGATTGGTTCAGGACAATGTAATCGGGATCCACCAACAAAGTGCCACCGGCCCACCCCGGCTGCGCCTGCCCATTGATCCGCGTATTGATGGCCGTTATTGAAGGCGCGCTGATTTCAACGTTGCCGCCGTTGCCGCCTTGCGAACCGCCGCTCACGTCAATCTGGCTGCCAACATCGTCACTGAAACTGTTCCCGGATTGCAGCGTAACACTGCCACCGGCACTGCCGCCCGCTGAATCGTCACCCTTGGCCAGGATTTGGGAATTGGCGCCGAGGTTGAGCTGGTGGGACGCAACAAGTTCAATCACGCCACCGACATTTTGCACCGAGTTGGCTTGCAGGAAACCGTTCTGGTTTACGACCTTGGCGTTCATCGCAATCGTCCCGCCATCGGCGACGATGGTGCCGTAGTTGTTGACGGAACCCTGGGGCAGGGTGACTTCCATGCTCATGCCGCGACCGTCCGGGCGCTCGCTCAACAACACCGTCTGGCCGGAGGCGAGGCCAACGCTGCCGCCGGGCGCGGAGATAGAGCTATGATTTTCGACATTGTCGGCGATAAGAAAGGCGGAGCCGCCATTGCCGACCTGGATCTGGCCGTAATTGACGATGCTGGCCAAGGGTGGCGGCCCGTTGAATTCCCAGGAACCGCCGCTGTTCTGCGGCGGGATGCAGTTCGCCGTGGAAACGATGAGTCCGGCGGTCTGGATGAAGGCGTTCGGCCCGAAATAAAAACCGGAGGAATTGAGCAGCACCACCATGCCATTGGCCTGCAGGCTCCCGTAAATTTGCGATGGGTTTTGGTCATTGATACGGTTGACCACGACAGACGAAATGGACGGCTGGTTGAAAATGGTCGTCTCGCCGGCGGCGATGTTGAAGGTCTGCCAGTTTAGCACCGCCAGTTGCGACGTGGTAATGGTGAGTCGCGGACCGTTGGCGGCGGCGCTGGCGGAACCGCTCTGCACGGTCATGCCGGTGGGATTGGCTTGCGCGGCCCAGCCCAAGCCCAGCAGCCAGACGCCGGCAAACACGCGCCAATGCAAATTGTTGAAACGCCGGAATTTCATAAATGACCGTCCCATCACTTCTTCAGATTTTAGGCCACTCGCGCAGGGCAGCACGTTACAAATCGGTGACAATTGGGAGTCCATGTCCGTTTAGAATTGAGCGCCGACACCGAAGTAAACGTGAACATCACCGACGGGCGTCGCTGTTGTCGCCAACAACGGGCAGGCAACGGTCAACCGCGCATCGAGGTGGCTGCCGATGTTGGCCGTGAGGTTCCAACCCACGCCCCAAAATCGGGCGCGGTCGCTGGCGCCGCCGGCGGGTGGTTCAAAGAGATAAGCTTCGCCGTAATCCATGAACACCGAACTGCGCAACCAGCAGGGTTCCTCGTGGCCTTCGTTGCCGACCATGCCGATGTTGATCAGCGGCGTTTGCGGCTCGATGGACACGCGCCAGCCGGTGTCGCCGTAGTATTCGCCGTCGGTATAACCCCGGACGCTTGCCGAGCCGCCCATGGCATATTGCTCGTTGCTGAACAGCGGGCCATTCGCCCACTGACCGTCGGCATGAAGTTTCACCGACCAGTCATGGTAAACAGTCTGCACACGGTCAGCGCCGAGTTGCAGCGTGACATAATTGGCGCGCGCGTTCGCCGTGTAGGCGGCGGCGGCGAAATCCTTGTCTTGCGAGAAGAGTGGCAATACGTTGAAGTTCACCTGCGCATTAAAAAAGGTCGTCCCCAAACTGTCCGGCAGCGAGCCGTTCAACCCGACATTCAAGGGAAAATAGTCCAACAAAGTATTGGTGCTGGAAAGCGGTTGGGGAACGGCGGCCTTGTTAATGTGCAGGTTTCCCTGCTGATCGAAATATTGAATTTCAAACAAGTTTTCATTCGTGTTGTAGCTGACTTGCCGATAATGCTTGAAGTCCGCACCGAGGGAGAGAGACGCGGCGACGTTTCCGATTTGCGGCAGCGGCAGGGCCAGCCTCAAACCGAGGTCTTCGTTCAAGGTGATGTTTTGCCCGGCGGTGTTGGTCGTGATCGAAAGCGGATGGAAGATCTGCCCATTATTCGTGGCGATGGTGTCCACCAGAAAACCTTTTGGTCCGCGCTGCACGCCGGTGTCGGAAACCGAACGGCTGGCGTAAAGCGTCAGTTCCGGCCGGCCGGTGGGAGGGGGAAGATTGAACTGGTGCGTCACTTCGTTGTAGCCGAAACGGCCCGGATTCGCGTCAATTTGTTCCTGCGCTGAAACCGCATGGCCCAGCGGCATCCGATAGTAGCCGCTGTAATTGGCGATTTGAGGATCGTCGAACGGACTGAACCAATAATTGTGGGTGGCCCGGTAGTCGTTGAAGGAAAAACTGTATTGCAAACCGACCTGGTGTTCGAGGTCCCAAAGATTATCGTATTGCGCATTGAAGTTGGCGCGCAGGTCGGGTGTGTTGGGCGTGTGCGTGTTGTTCACCTCCAGTCGCTCGTGCAACGGCAGGCAGTCCTGGACCTTGAGCGTCAATTCGCTGGTGCCCGGCTCGGGGCCGGGGCCGATGACGGGATAGATCTGACGGTCACGGCTGGCGTTGGCGAGGTCCAACTCGCGCTGGAAGACGTGCGAGTTAAGCAGCATGTTCGTGTGCAGGCTCGGCAGCGCGCGCATCACGTTTTCATCGCTGTAGTAGCGGTTGCCGGTGATGTGGATGGCCGCGAGCCGGCCTTCGGTCACCTGCACCTTCACCGTGGTGTTGGTGAGTTTTTGTTGCGGCAGGCCGACGGACACGGTCACGTAGCCGCGCTCGCGATAGGCCATTTGCAGGTCCGTCAGCGCCGCGCGAATCCCGTCAAAGGTGACGTTCGTCCCGAACGCACCGGGAACATTCGTGAAGATTTCGCCAATGGTTGCCGGCGGCAGAATGGAATTGCCCATGACCAGATATTTTTCCACGTCGAATTTGGGACCGGCATTCGTAGAAACAATCCGCGGATGGGCAGCCTGCTTTTCCTGGGCATCCAATTCGGCCATTTTCTGGAGCAAAGCGGCGCGCGCCTTGGCCATCGCCGGGGTATCGCCCGCCGGTGGATTGGTTTGCGCGTAAATCGGCAGGGAGAAGACCAGACCGAGCATTGCGAGCCAAACACCGGCGCGCGCCTTCGAACGCGACCAATGGTTTCGCGGCCGGGTGGAAGGATTTTTACTGAGGTTTTGCTGGCGCCATTCGCTGGGGGTAAGGCCGAAACGCTTTTTGAACATGGCATTGAAAAGGCCGAGATGTCGGTAACCACTGTCATAGGCGACGTTGATGATTTTGGCGTTGGAGTTCGCGAGCAATTGCCGGGCGCGCTGCAATCGCAATTCAATCTGCCGCGCCCGGAAGGGCACGCCGAATTCCTCCCGGAACAAACGGCTGAAATGGCGTTCGCTGCAATGAAGCTGCCGGGCCAGGTCGGTGAGGGAGCACTCAGAAAGTTCCGCTTCCGTCATCTGACCGACCAGTTCCCGAAATTGGTTCCGGAGCTTGTTGCTGCCGGCGGGGACTGGCGTTGGCGACATGAGCCAGCCGGCAATAGCGTTGGCCCAAAGCTGAAGCAACCCGCAACGCAGGGGCAGCCGGTTGTTATGCGGTTGCTCGGCCAGGCGCGTGAATTTTTGTCCAAGCGACTCGTTGGCATTGAACAGGGCGACCGTCGAGGAAGAATTTTTTGGGGCCACTTCCAGTTGATGCCATTCGGTCACGGTCAGCACGCCATTGAGATATTGCGGCTGGACGGTGAAAGATTGCAGTTTCAGCGGTCCCAGTTGGCTGGCGCGGACAACCCCGTTGGCGTTGCGCAGCACAATCAAACCATCTCCAACAGCCAGTTGCCGGGTTTCAGTGCCGGGTTGCAACCAATAGCCTGTCCCTTCGGCCACGCGCGCCATCAACCAGCCGTGACTGCGGGGAAGCCATTCGGCAGAAGGTGGCAACACCAGCTCCTGCAAAATGAGATGTCGCTCGACCGTCATGAAGGTGAAGAGGCTGACGGCGGATTGTGGCAGCCATGTGTCGGAATTGCGAAAATTGGGAAACAACCGGCTGCGCTCTTCTGGAAAAAGCCGGAAGCCGGCGGCTTTTGCCGGATGAATCAGAGATAAGCCGTGGCGGATAAAACTGGCTGCTCAATGCATACGGACAGCTTGCGACCCAACAGGTTTGCAACATGGTCAGCCAGCCAACTGGTGTCATCCAGGGCCTCCTGCCCCATCCAGTGCCGGATGAAATCTCTCCCCGTCCGTTGAGCGCAACTCATGAAGTGTTTCACCATCCATTCCAACTCACCCGCCGGATGTTCTTCGTCGCCGAACAGACCGATTAGCAATCCGGCGACCGGCCGGGTTCCCTTCCCGATGGTTAGAGAATCCAGCCATCGCACCAGTTCTGGTTCACGTCGGTCCAATGAACTGACCGCGATGACGAGCACGTCGGCATTCGCCGCATCCTGGGTAATCATCTTCCGGATTGAGTCGCTGGTGACCAGGGAGTTCAAATTCCACATTTCGGTGGAAGACAGCCACTGCTCCCCGGCAAGCCTGGTAATCTGGCTGGTTGCCCACTTGGCGCGCCCGGCAGCGGCAAAATCCACATACACCGAAAACAAACGCAGTCTCCCGTTCGTCACCACCTCCGGTTTGGTCAAAGTGTCAGTTTGCATGGGCCAAAATCAATGCGCGCCAAACTTGAACCGGAATCGTTACGTCCGCATGGAGTCCAGGTGCCAATTCAGAAACTTTTGAAGTTTTTACCCTGTTCCCTTCAGACGCACAAAGCAAACGGTGCGTCTGGGCCGCCGGAAAAGCCTGAGGTGCAGTTCAATGGTTTGCCGCCCGCGAAATCTCCCATCAAAAAAGAGATTGACCGGTGCGGACGAATCCACACCGGTCATTTGTGTCAGCGCCTTAAACCTCAAGGCGTAATTTTTTTATGTCAATTAAACGGCGGCGAGATCGTTCCACCAACCTGCGCGCGGGAATCAACCATGTCGGAAAGCCGGATGGCGGTGGCGCCGGGAGAGCCGGTCTTGCTCAACTCGATTTCATTTTCGATGCTGCCAGCAAGGAGCGAGCCGTGACTGATGAAGGTTTGGTAATTGAACACACCCATGAAGGAGCCGGGCAAGGTCTGGGTGCCCAACTGCTGGTATGTCAGGGTGGTGTTGCCAGCAACCGTATTGCCCGGGTGGGAAGGATCATAAGGATGAACCAGGACTTCAACGCCCCAGCATGGATAGTAGCCCAGGGTGATGGGCGAGTAGTCGTTGGTGCCGGTGTTGCCATGGATGCCTGCGCCGGCCGCCGTGGGCCAGAAACCATCGAAGGGAACCACGTAGGCCCAATTTTGGCCAGCACTGTTGGTGACACCTTTGGAATCCGCGATAGACAGATAGGCGATGGCCTGGTTGGCAACGTTGTTGTTGAGAAGTGAGTTCGCGATGTCACCGCCCCCGACATAACCATCGCCCCAGCCGAGGTTGGCGTTGTTGAGACCCGGCGCGCCGACAATGCCGTTGGGGGAGGAGCCAAACACTGATGAAAGACTGTTCCCGGGCGTGTACCAGAAGTTATTGGTGTAGTCGTAAATATAGACGCCGACCGTATCGCCAAATTGATAATACTCCTGGGCGGTTTCGCAGCGGCGGGTGCCGGAGTCTGAGGTGCGTTCGTAAATGTAAACAAACGTGTTGGTGTCCCCAATCTTGCCCGTCCACGCCGAGAGCGGAATGCGTCCCTGCGGGATGCCGTATTCAAGCTGTTCCCAACTGACGTTGTTGATGTTGGTGACCGGGCCGGTGGTCGCCGTTGATTTGCACATGACAAAAGGCTGAACCGCCACCTGTTCTTCAACGTAAATGCCGCTCGCCGGGTAGGGAGTGGAGACGCTGGAGGCATCGGAGAAGCCGATGGTTGGGGCGTTGGTCACATAAGAACTGCAAAGCCCGCCGTTGACGCCGGCTGCCGCCGGGAAAGTGAGCTTCGTCTGCTGTTCCACCGTCTGCATGCCCTGAACCGAGCCGGTAAAGAGGCCGTGGACGGTCAGCGTATTGCCTTGGATGTTCGTCAGCGCGATGATCGGGGTTCCGGTCATGGCCCAGGCCGCCGTTTTGGAACTGAAACCGGAGTCCGCGCCGCCATGGTTCGCGTCACCGTAGTAAACAGGGGTGCCAGTCCCGGTCGTGAAAAGTTTTTGGCAGGCGGTATAGACGTTTGCGCGGAAGGCAGTGGACCCGGTGATATACACATCAATGTTGCCGGCCACGAGCGACGGCGCGCCAGCCAGGCCGAGCGCCAAGGTTATGAGGAGCGTTTTTTTCATAGTATTGGTTGGTTATTTTTTGGTTGATATTGTTTGGTAAATTTATGGTTGTTTGAGTTGGTTGGTTATTGGGCGGTAATGCTGTAGAATCTGACGTTGTCCGTGGTTGTATCCGTTGTGGTATGAGGGTTCGTATCACCACTGGTCAAGGTGGTAATGGCCGGCCAGGTTGACACCGGGGCTGTCAATTTGTTGGTCCCCCGCAGGGTATAAGTGCCGTAGAGGCCGCTGGTGTAATTGATGGTATTGATGTTGCCCGAGCGGCTGACGGAATTGATGACCGGAATCGCGCTCGGATACGCCACGTAGGTCATCGCGCCGTTGGTGGACAGCTCAAAATAGCCCAGCCATGTGCCCGGCTCATAACCGCTGGTGGGCGTCATTCGGTAAAAGTCCGAACGCGACACCTTTCCCGAAGTGATGAATTTACTGGCTGTGGTATTTTCCGGATTGCCGACAAACTTGCCGTCGAACGCGCCGCCATACTGACCAAGCAAAGCCGTGCTGTAAGGTACACCGTGGTTATAATTGGGATTTTCGGAATAGTCATCCTCTTCAACCACGGCCGTTGCGATGCTCTCGGCATAGATGGGTGTTCCACCGGGTCCATTGACGAATTCAGAATTCGCGCCGGGCGGGATAGATTGCATTCGTGCAACGGTGCCCGCCTGGGTGCCAGAGCTTTGGGCTTGCCACGGGGTGGTTGGATCATTCAGATCACTGGAAGGTCTGGCTTCGGTTACGAAGAGCATGTTGTCACTCAACCAGGTGAAAGCCGACCAATTGATGCTGTTGGTGCCAACGTCGGCAAGCTGGGTGCCTGTATATTGGGTAATGGGTATCCGCTGATTCGGGGTCGCACTGGTGTATGTGGTAATCGGGCCCGCATCCACGACCATATCAATGGTCCCGGGCTTTCGGAAGCAGACCAGCACATCACCTGCGTTATAACTGGTTAAAGTACTGAAGTCGCCGGCCATGAGGTCTCCAACGGCAAAGGCGACGAGCAATGCAATCAGTCCTGTCTTTTTGTTTAGCATAAAATTTTACCTTTTTCTTTTGCGTGATTTTTCAGAGTTCTCTGTTGTTGTTTTTACAACGCAGACATCCTAAGGATTTTCCAGTCCGCCCACCTCCAGAATGCTGCCAGTCGCACTCAGTTTCGTGACGGGCTGGCGCCCCGACTTGAATGTCGAACCCGCCGCGTCGCCAAAGGCTTTTGCGCGCATTGTTTCATCTCTGTAACGGCCCCATCAGGTGCGTAACCGAAATGTGACGTGCTCCCCGCCGTTTTTCCCCGAACACCCCGCGCAAAGTGCATTACCACAACCGGAAGCCTTGAACGGATTGCCGACCACACCAAAAAACGCGACCGAATTCAGCCTTGAGCATTCAGTTTTTGGCCTTTTCCACGATGTCTCCCCGCCCAAAAACATTCCGCTTGACGATCGCCATGATTCGTGGAATGGTCATTTCGTTATTTGGCGAAATGACAAAGTCTATGCGCGAGTTCATGTCCATCACGAAAGCGCTGGCCGACCCGAACCGGGTGCGCATCCTGCTGGCGTTGCGCCGCCGCGAATTGTGCGTGTGCCAGATCACCGCATTGTTCGGCCTCGCGCCATCCACCGTCTCCAAGCACCTTTCCCTCCTGCACCACGCCGGCCTCATCCAGTCCCGCAAGGCGGAGCGCTGGGTCTATTACCGCTTGCCCGGCAAAGACGTGCCGGTGGCCGCGCGCGAGGCGCTGGATTGGGTGAGAAAATCCCTCGCCAAAAGCGATGCAGCCGTTGCCGACGCCAGGAAATTGGACCGGGTGCTGAAAACCGACCTGGCCGAAATTTGCCGGCGTCAATGCCGTTGATGGATTTACCAGACAAATTCCTGTGAAAACGACCGCAACCGACACTCAACAAACCGTCCACGAAATGGTGCGCAAAGGCTACGCTGCCATCGCGACCCGCGAAACTTCCAGCCAATCCCGTTCGTGCGGCTGTGGCGGCGCAAAAATTTCACCGCGGGACCTGGCAAAAAAAGTCGGCTATTCCGCCGAGGAACTGGCCCCATTGCCCGACGGCGCGAACCTGGGCCTTTCCTGCGGCAACCCCGCCGCACTCGCGGCGCTCAGACCCGGTGAGGTCGTGCTCGACCTCGGCAGTGGCGGCGGTTTCGACGTGTTCATTGCCGGGCGCAAGGTCGGCCCCACCGGCCATGCCATCGGCGTGGACATGACACCCGAAATGCTGGCCAAGGCCCGCCGCAACACCGCCAGTTACCGCCGACAGACCGGTTTCAACAACGTCGAGTTCCGCCTCGGTGAAATCGAGCATCTGCCTGTCGCCGACAACAGTGTGGATGCAATCATCTCGAACTGTGTCATCAACCTTTCGCCGGACAAACCGCAGGTGTGGCGCGAAATCGCGCGCGTGCTCAAGCCCGGCGGGCGTGTGGCCGTTTCCGACTTGGCGTTGCTGCAACCGTTGCCGCAGACCGTCCGCGAGATGGTGGACGCGGTCGTCGGCTGCATTGCCGGCGCCGTGCTGGTGGAGGAAACCGAACGCATGGCGCGCGAAGCCGGATTGACCGACATCGTGCTTGCCAAAAAATCCGACTTCCTCAAGGCCAAGGCGGATTGGAACGACCCGCTTTACCGGAAAATCGCGGAACATCTGCCGGCGGGAACCAACGCCGCCGATTTTGTCACCAGCCTCGAAATCAAGGCGCGCAAAAAACAAAAGTGACACGTGACATGTGACGAGTGACAAGGCTTGCCTGACAAAAGATTTCCACATGGCTGAAGCAGAAAACACATCGGTAAAGCGGCTCGCGTTTTTCGAGCGTTACCTGACCGTCTGGGTTTTCCTGTGCATGGTCGCCGGCGTCGCGCTCGGCAAACTCGCCCCCGGTTTCACCGCACAATTAAGTGAACTCCAGTTCGGCCAAGGCTCGCAAGTGAACGTGCCCATCGCCGTGCTCATCTGGCTGATGATTTATCCGATGATGCTCAAGGTGGATTTCACCGCGCTCGGCGGCATCGCGCGCAAACCCAAAGGCCTCGCGGTGACTTTGTTCGTCAACTGGCTGGTCAAGCCGTTCAGCATGGCATTTCTGGCGTGGCTGTTCATGCAACACCTCTTCGCCCCGTGGATTGAGCCGGAGACGGCGAAAAATTACACGGCGGGTCTCATCATCCTCGCCGCCGCGCCCTGCACCGCCATGGTTTTCGTTTGGAGTTACCTCACCGACGGTGACCCGGTCTATACGCTGGTGCAGGTGGCGGTGAACGACCTCATTATGCTGGTGGCGTTCGCGCCGATTGTGATGTTCCTCTGCGGAGTGGCAAATGTCATCGTG
>Ga0187889_10003676_pt1 | contig 13323 bp, 16 predicted proteins | sample June2016WEW_7_10_2_FD_132992 | JGI IMG/M metagenome (GOLD analysis project Ga0187889, IMG submission 132992) | Peatland microbial communities from SPRUCE experiment site at the Marcell Experimental Forest, Minnesota, USA - June2016WEW_7_100 | ecosystem: Environmental > Terrestrial > Soil >... | reverse complement strand
GTCCACAGCATCTACCGAACCGCAGCGAAGCCGTAGTCCGAGGAGCCGGATGCGGGAAATCTGCACGTCCGGATCTGTGGGAGCCCTGGGTAGGCAACTACCCAGGGCCACCCGACGATCGGCCCGTGATGGCGCACAGCGCCCTGCGGCCGGCTAGCCCACCATACGAAAACCGGCCGAGGCGAAGTGATGGTCGAAAGCGAAGGCCAGTCGGATCTTCGCGCGCGCCATGAGCACGAAACTCGTTGCGTCGACGAGGGAAAGCTTGTGCAATTCAGGTTTGGCGAAGTAGGCCCAAGCGCGCTCGAGATCGTGGCTTTCGCACTCCAAGAGATGCATGCGCGCCGCCAGGCGGTCCAACGAGGTCTTCCAGGCGAGAGCAACGTCTCTAGTCGTGTTGCGATCGAGGAAGGTGAAGGTCTCGATCGCGACCGGCACCGATGTGGCCAGGCGGGCCCCCTTGTCGAGCAAATCCTCCCACGCGGCCCTGGCTCGTTCGTGCCAGGGATCGCGGGTCAGCGCAAGCGCGATCCAGGCCCCCGTGTCCACGAAGACCAGCTCGTGGCTTCGCGTCATGGCTGGTCGTAAATGGAGTCGTGCTCGGTGGAGGTTGCACGGGGTTGTCCGTCCCAAAGCGCGACGGGCCCCTTCGTCGGAGAACGCAGCCAGACCTGGCGGATAGCCTCGCGGATAAGTGCGGCCACGGGCCGGCTGGTCCGTTTCGCGACCTCGTGTAGGGCAGCCAGATCCTCGTCCTGCAAATAGACCTGCGTCTTGGTCATGGGTGGCATAGTAGCACGGATGATGACACCCGTCTGGCCAGGATAGCGTGCAAGCGTGCAGATGGCTCCCGACGGGGACCTGTCGTTCGCCAGCTCGACACCCGCAGGGGCGATTTGCCGCAGGTGACGATGGAGCAAGGGCCTCGGGCGCTTGGTCACGCGGCTCGCCGCCTAGCAGCGGTATGCGTTATGGACGAGCCAGCCGTGACGGCGCCGATACATACCCTAGCGGGTGACAGTTGCTCATGGACGCCTCAGCAATGCGCCGTTGAAATACGGGGGTAGCGCCCAGGCCCGATGAGACATCCAGCCACCGATGCGGCAGGCTATTCCTGTCGGACCGTGGGCGCGGGCATCTCGGGCGATTTTCTCGCGGGCAGGAATGCCGCGATGGTCTCGACGTGCGCTCGGAACCGACCAGTTCCGTCCGAAACCACGAGCCCGAGATTCTTCAGCTCGGCGAGATCGCGTCTGAGTGTCTTCTGGGTCCGCTCGGAGTACAGCTTGGCCAGGTGCGGGCTGAGCAGGGAGATCTCGTACGGCGCAAGGGGCTTTCGGCGCTCGGGGGGCGACATCTCAAGGATCAACTCGCGGCGCCGCTTGACCACGGCCGCGCCACTTCCTGCGGTCCGGAGGCGGTCATACACGAAGTTGATCCATGCGACCTGCATCTGTTGGTCGCGGATCAGGTTGATCTGGTCGCGCAGACCATCGACGAAGCCTTGCATGGCGTAGCGGATAAACGGGATCACGTCGCCGCCCGAGCGGCTGGCTCGGTCGAGCTGTCGATAGTACTCGGAGCGGGTCTCGTTGTAGTGATTGCCGAGCAGGTGGGCGGCGGGCATGGGAACGCCTGCCGTGACCAGGATGGCAAACTCAACCAGGCGGGCGGTGCGGCCGTTGCCGTCGCCGAAGGGGTGAATCCAGGCGAGGTACAGGTGCGCAAGGATCGCGGCCAAGATCGGCTTGATCACTCCGTGCTCGGCATCCGGCCGGAACGAAGGATCGTTCAGCCAGTCGACGAGGCGTTGCAGAAGGAGCTGACACTCTTCGGCGGGAGCACCTCGATAGCCCATGACACCGACGGAATGCGCGCGGACGGCACCTGGCTGGACTTCGGGCGCGGTGTCGAGGCTGCGCAGAACCTGGGCGTTGAAGGCGCAGACTCGATCAACCGTCAGCGCGAAGGGTTGTCCGCCGAGGATTTCGCGGAACAGCCCGTTGAAGGCTTCGATGATGTTCTGGACCTCTTGCCCGAGGTATTGCTTGGAAGGGGGCAGGCGCAGGGTGCCGTCGATCTGTTGGCGGACTTGGTCCTCGGACAGGGTGTTCCCTTCGATAGCCGTGGTTGCGTGCGCGCCCTTGGCCAGGAAGACTTGGTTCAGCGTCTGGGCGGTCTTGGGCTGCAGGGGCACGCCGGCCAGGTGCTCGCACTTCGAGCGCGCCTCGCCGAGCAGGATCCAGACGGCCGCGGGCATCCTCTCGGCGTCGAGCCGGAAGGTCAGCCAGGGATGGCTTGTCTCGTACCTCATCGTTCCTGACCTAACTTTTTGTCCAGCAGTTTTATTAGTAGATACAGATGGATAGATCGATTATGCGACAGCAATATGTCCCTGATGATGTCCATAGGCTGCCACGGTTTACGCTTTGTGCAAGCCGATCACGCAGCGGCGCTTCGTGAACGCAAGAATTCACTCTATCTATGAATTTTCGACCGTGGGCGCCCGGGGTAGCCGGTCCGATCTTCGTGGGCCTGCTCCCAAAACTGACGTGGACTGCAGACTCGCATCGGCAGTTTTACCGTCGTCTCCCGTATGTCCTTGTCGCCCGTGACCAACACATCAGCCTTACCAGCCACTGCGGAGGCTGCGATCCATTCGTCGTCGACGCCGCGCAGACCAAGATCAAGATGCCGCCGAGGCTTGGGGACGACCTCGCGGTCGCGCAGCCACGGGCGCTGGCGAAAGATGAAGGGCATCGCCGTAGTCCGTCTCCCCGATGGAACAACGTCGCCCGCCGAGGTACACTGGTACGAAAGCCACGGCATCGGTCGGATGGAACTCAAGATCAAGCGTCTGCTGGGCGTCCTGCGATGAAGAAACCAAGGTCAACGAGGGGCTACGTGCTCTGCGTCAGAAATGACGGGTATCCCGCGTCACTCCTGGTGCGCAGGTTATACGAGCGCCTGCCAGATCGTAGCGCCAGCGCGCGCGGGCTGGTCAGGGTCGTGGATGAGTCTGGCGAAGACTATCTCTACCCGGAGAACCTCTTCGTGACGCTCGCTCTTCCGCGGCCGGTCACGCGAGCCATGCGGGACGCAGCCTAGCACCCCAATGCGTTGTTGAAATACGGGGGTGGGCGGCCTACGGTTTTCCGACGGTGGCGTCGATGGCGAGCGTGGCTGGCGGCCTCGGCTAGGCGCCGACCACGAGCATGGTCGACGTCTGATTGATGTGGCCGATGTAGGCTTCGCATCTCTTCGCGATACTCGGTAATAACGGGCGGCAAGTACCCGAAAACTTCGCACCATTAACGGGTCTCACAATCTTTGCAACAGAAGCTCGCCACGGCTACCGGGTACCTGGCCAGATAGACCGCGCCTGGTTCCTGAACCTCGTTCTCGAGTTTGCCGCCTGGCTAGATCCAACCATAAGCCTGGAGTGATCCGATCGCGTCGGGCGTCACGTCGACATGGTGACGCGACAGGCACTAAGGCCAGCACTGGCGGCCATCGTCGGGTGACGACGTGCGCACGCATACAGCTCGTTGCCAACCAGGCTGCTCAGCCCGGACGAGGCGGACCTGGTGCTGCGGGCGCTGGCTGGGCCGGGCGCGTGAGGTGGAGCAGGGCGGTGACCAGGAGCATCAGGACGTTTCCGCGGAAAGATCAACGCATGTAGCTGTAGCTCCCCGGCGGCGCACAGGCGCGTGCTTGCTCAGCGGCCTATCGGTGGGGCATCCTGGGATTGTGCAGTTCGACGACTCAGACAGAGCCGATGAATCTCAGGTCGAAGATCGCCGCGGAGCGGGGTTTTCCGGCGGCCGCGTCGGGGTGGGGGTGGGCGGGCTTGGTCTGGTAGGCGGCGCGATCTACTTGGTGCTGCAGTTGCTGGCGAGCGGCGGCAACCAGACCGCGGGTGAGATCGGGCGCGTCATCCAACACAGTCGCGGTGTGCAGGTTGCCCGGGAAACGCAGCCCTCTCGGTTGCCGGTAGGCCCGTCGGGCACCTGCAAGGGCATCGACTCGAAGAACGATCCTGCCAAGTTCGTTGTCTGCGTCGAGTCCAATGTTCAGGCCTTCTGGCACCGCCAATTGTCGGGCAGAGGGTCGGGGTACCATCCCTCGAAGCTGGTTCTTTTCAGCGACGCAACCTACAGCGGATGCGGAACCGCCAGCGCCGAAACCGGCCCGTTCTATTGTCCGCCCGACGAGAAGGTGTACTTGGATTTGGGTTTCTTCCGTGAGCTGCAGCGGCGCTTTAACGCGCGGGGCGGAGACTTTGCCGAGGCTTACGTGATCGCCCACGAATACGGACACCACGTCCAGGATCTTCTGGGCACCGAGCGACACGTGCGGGCCTTGCAACAGGCCCACCCCAGTCAGCGAGGGCCGCTGTCCGTCAGCCTCGAGCTGCAAGCCGACTGCTTCGCCGGAGTATGGGGTCACGCCGCCTATGATCAGGGCAAGGTCAGTCGCACCGAGATCGCTGACGCTCTCGATGCCGCCGCCGCCGTCGGTGATGATCGAATCCAGCGCGCGACGCGCGGTCGGGTTTCGCCCGAAACCTTCACCCACGGGTCCTCGGCGTCACGCCAGAAATGGTTCGCCATCGGCATGCAGACCGGCGACCCAGCGGCTTGCGACACCTTCGGCGCGAGCACTCGTCAGCGGCAACAGATCGGGGAGTGGTAACGGCGGTGGCGAAATTCGGTGGACCGCATCACCTGTGCCCCACGCACCAGTGCGCAAAGCCGTCGACGCCCTCCTCTTTGGCCGTGTGACCTACGAAATGAGGGAGGCAGCGAGCCTGACCGCGGCGGCCACGCCTTGCTCACGTGCGACTTTTTGCACCAGGGCACGCGCTCTAGGACGCAATCCCCGCAAGGCGCCGAGGTATTGCCCTTGGAGCTTGCGGCCGGCTGACGCGTTGCCACTCGACTTGCGTAGCGGAACGGGGGCTTGCACCTGGCCGCTGGAGCTACGAATCGATTTAGGAGATGGCTCAGGGCGAACGGGAACGGAGCGACCGGGCGCCGAGTGGCCACCTTTGCCAAGAATCCATCCTCCAGGTGTGCCGCTGATCCACCCCGCTCTTTTCATATGCAAAACCAGGTTCCGTATTCGGCTGTACGACGATGTGTCGTATCTCCCAGCCACCCCCGCCGCCAATTCGCGATATCCGGCTTTGGGATGCGTTTGCAAGAATTTGTAGGCCCGTCTCTGAGCCTGTCCACGGGGGAGGCCGTCGTCCTCTTGATCTCGCTTGGCGAGGGTCCCCGATTCGGCAAGGTTGCGATTGGGCAATTCCAACAATGGCCTTCCGCCGCCCTTGAGTGTCGAGCGGATGAGTGAAATGCGCTCATCGAGAGGGGCCATCAGGCGCTCCCGCTCCGCCTCTAGACGGGCGAGCAGCTCGCGGAGAGCGATGTTCGACTCGGTCAGGATGCGATCCAGCCCGGACTTCAGTTCCGCCATGTTAGTGGAGTCTATGGCGAAGGCCACCACGATTGTCAACCAACCTCATGCCGGAGGCGACTACCTCATGCAGAGGCCCACGGTGGCGACGCACACGCGAGGTTGATCCATGCGAATGTCGCCTAGCTAGCTCGCGGCACCGGCGTCCGCGTCGCGTGGCTATTTCTGGTTACTGAAACGATGACATGTTATCGTTCGTGATATGTCCAAGGCAGCGGTGGCCAGGAAGAACGTCCAGCGTTATCGGGATCGGATGAGAGAATCCGGCCTGCGTTTGGTGCAGTTATGGCTCCCTGACACTGGTGCCCGAGGTTTTGCTCAAGAATGCCGTCGTCAAAGCCTCGCAGCAAAGAGAGACGTCCGATCCGAGCGCGACGCCATGAGGTGGGTCGAGTCGGTTAGAGATACCGAAGGCTGGAGCCCGTGAAACGTGGCGACATCGTCGTCGTGGCGATGCAGGGGGACTATGGCAAGCCCCGGCCTGCCCTGGTGGTCCAGTCCGACCTGTTCAACGACGCACATGCCAGCATCATTCTTGCTCCCGTGACGAGCACCATCGTCGATGCGCCGTTGTTCCGGCTCACCATCGATCCAACGCCGCCCAACGGGCTGCGCTCGGTTTCCCAGATCATGATTGACAAGCTGACCGCCGTACGGCGGGACCGGGTCGAGAAGAAGATTGGACGCCTCGACCACGGGACGATGATTCGCGTGAATCGAGCCACGGCGCTATGGCTCGGCCTGGCAGGGTAGTGCCAGGAGTCACGCCCGTCCGCGGACGCGCCGTACCCGTTACTGCCGGAAAGATCGGCCCGTGATGGCACACAGCGCCCTGCGGCCGGCTAGCCCACCATACGAAAACCGTCCGAGGCGAAGTGATGGTCGAAAGCGAAGGAGCAAGGGCCTCGGGCGCTTGGTTGGTCACGCGGTTAGCCGCCAGGCGGCGTTATGGACGAGCCAGCCGTCACGACGCCGATACATACCTTCGCGGGTGAGTGCGACTTAACACCACGTGGGGCGGAGGGTCATCCAAAGGATACCCGCTTCCACGCGGCCGCCTCCGCCTTGCCTCCGACCTGTTGCCTCAGCACGGGATAGACTTCACGGGATAGGCCATCACGTTCCGGTCTCGTGTGACGAGGGTGAGCCCGTCAACGCTAGCCTGGGCCACTAGCATTCGGTCGAAGGGATCTCGGTGCAAGGTGGGCAGTCGGCGTAGGCGCTGTACGTGACGGAGATGAACGGGGAGCTCGATGAAGCGAAGGCTTCGCAGCTGTGCGTCCAGATCATCCGGCACGTCGAGCTTTCCCAACCCGCGCTTGATCTCCATTTCCCAGGCGGAGACCACGCTGACCAAAACGGTCGTGTCGGGACGTTCCAGCAATTCCCGCGCCCGCCGTGCCAGTTGATCCGGAGCCGCGAGCGCCCAGAGCACGGCATGAGTGTCGAGCAGCAACTTCATTTGGGGGGCTTCCTCGGCCGACGGGCGGACGCGGAACCCTCGAATAGGCCAATGACCTCGGCGGGTGTCTCATCAAAATCCTCGGCAATGCGCGCCCGCCCCTGCCAGCCGCCCAGCCTGCGCGGCGTCTTCTCGGGCGTGCAGGGCACCAGGCGAACGTAAGGGCGGCCGGCCTTGGCTATCAGGATATCCTCACCCGCCACCGCTTCCTCGAGGAGGCGCGACAGGTGCGTCTTGGCCTGCTGGACGTTCACGGCTCGCATAACGCTAGTCTGGTCTGGTCTGGTCTGGTCGTCAAGCGGTTCATGCGCGCGGAGACGACCGACTGGCCGAGGTGTTCGTCGATGTGGGCTGCGCTGGCCCGCCGCAGCCCAGGCGGCAGTTTTGGGGAGGACGCGGGACGGTGCGGCAAACGAGCTCAGCCCGGTTCGGACGACGAGTCTGAGCCGTGATTGTCCTCGATGCCTCGGCTGCGGTCGAGCTTCTCTTGAACACGCCGCTCGGGGAGCGCGTCGGTGACAGGCTCTCGACCGATCATGCCCCCCTGCACGCGCCTCAGCTTCTCGACGTGGAGGTGCTGCACGTCATCCGCCGCCTCTGCCTCGGTGAGGTAGTGAGCGACCGTCGTGCGCACCAAGCGCTTGACGATCTCGCCCAGCTTCCGCTTGTCCGTTACCCTCACGAGGACCTGATCGGCCGCGCCTGGACACTGCGAGCCACGCTCACAGCGTACGATGCCATGTACGTAGCCCTGGCCGAGGCGCTGGATGCGACGGTCGTCACCTGCAACGGCCGACTTGGCCGCGCGCACGGCCACCACGTCCAGGTCGACGTCATTCATGCGGCATAGAGCCCCCAATCTTGTTCAGGGCATTCGGGCCGGCAAGCTCCACTACCAGCAGGCTTCGATGCACGGCAACCCGTGGTTGCGGCTCATCCGGCGCGAAGTGGAGGCGTTGGTCAGGAACAAGCATGGCGATGACTAGCAACATCGTCGTCGTGGCGATGCAGGTGGACTACGGCAAGCCCCGGCCTGCCCTGGTTCTGCCTCCATCCAGCGCTGCGAGCAGGTGGTCGAGGTCGGCGATCAGGGTACGCTGAGGCGGCCCGCCTATGTTCTTGCGACAGACCAACGCCACCCGGGTGGCGCCAACGAGCTTGGCCGTCTGCTCCAGCCGGCTGACCTCGCCTGGCGAGGGAGAGGTCGTGAGCTTGCTCCCGATGGCCCAACGCTCGCGATCGAGGTCGAGCACGATATCGATCTCCTGACCATCGCTGGTGCGTAAGTAATGGGCTTGGGGGTGGCGACCGGTTGTCGCCAGGAAGGAAAGAATCGATTCCAGGACGTACCCTTCCCAGCTTGCGCCGACCCAGGGTTGCAACCATAGGGCGTTCTGGTCTCCGACTCCTAGGATCGCGTGGAGCAGGCCTGAGTCTCTCAGATAGAGCTTGGGTGACTTCACCAGACGTTTGCCCAGGTTGCCGTGGTAGGGAAGAAGTCGCCTGAGCAGGAACGCGCCTTCGAGGAATTCAACGTGCGCGTTCACGGTGTGGTAGCTCGTTCCCATGCTCTGCCCGATGCGCGAAGCGTTCCAGATTTGTCCGTGCGAGAGCGCGAGCATGTGCAGCAGGCGCTCGGTCTGGCGCGGGCGGCCAGACATACCCCAGGTGGGAAGATCGCGTCCAACCAGCAGGGCCAGGTAGCTCCTTTGCCAGTCGGGAAAGCGGCGTGGCTCGAGCACGCCCCCATCGGGAAACCCGCCACACAGCCAATGCCGCTTGCGCTCGGCCGGGGTGAGCTCCGCGGCCAGAAAAGGCGACATTTCGACCACAGCCAGTCGGCCGGCCAGCGACTCGCCGACGTCTCGCATGAGCGCCGGCGACACCGATCCGGTCAGGAGGAAGCGTCCCGTCCGCTTCCTATCGCCGTCGATTGCGCCACGCAGCCGAGGGAACAGCTCGGGCCAACTCTGGGCCTCATCGAAGACAACGAGGTGACGGCCGCTGGTGATCTCGTCCCAGCCGGCATCGACCCGCACTCGATCTTCGTTCTGCTCGAGATCAAAGTAGGTGGACGACAGGGCCCTGGCGAGGGTGGTCTTGCCGCACTGGCGCGGCCCGACCAGGGCTACCGCGGGCCAGTCGCTCAACGCCGCGCCCACCAGTTTCGTGATCTTCCGCCTTTTCATTGCTGATCTTCTTGGCTCCTCTTGCATATTAGAACAGCACTTCTAATTTACAAGAGGGAGCTTCGGCCCCGCGCTGCGCGAGACCGGAGCCTGAGACCGAGCCGATGAATCTCAGGTCGAGATCGCCGCGGAGCGGCTGGCTTCGCGCGGGCGATGGAAGTATCATCCGGGCCGCCGACTTAATCATGGGCAAGAAGGCAACCGAGGCCAGGAAGGCCACGATGCGCAATATCCGAAGAGCTCGTCCGTCCGAAAGTGAGCGCGCCTTTCTGCGCGAGCGGGCGAGCTACGAGGGAAGCCCCTACCACAAGAGGAACCCGGGAGATTTCGGCCTGACCCCGCCGGCCTCACCCAGGCCTGATAAGACGCTTTGCGACGAAGCGGGCGTTACTCGGCGAGATGCGGCTCGAGTGCTGTTTGCAAGAGCCATTGACGGCGGCTTGGCGAGCGAGTTGACGACCCCTGACGGCTTCCCGAAGCAACTTTGGGTGGTGGACGATGAGGGGCGCGTGTTCGAGGCGACGTACGGCGGCAGTGCGTTGGGCCGATACCACGGATATCCGGTACGACGATCCGATAGCCTGTTCAGCCAAGTCAAAGAGGCGTGGAGGGAACGGTAGTGTCGCAGCTCGTCTTCAAGGTTGTCGGATACCTGTCCTCGACCGTGAGCGATCCCTTGGAAAGGGAGACGCTCGCATCGATGCAGATCAATGCGGGTCCGCAGAGGATCGCCCTCACCGAAGTAGAAGACATCCTCGCCCATACCGTACGCACTCACATCAACGTGCCAACCTACGAGGTAGCGCGCTGGCTACTAGCGAACTGGTGGCGCCTACGCTGGGAACCGCAGAGCAAGGGATCGCCTTCGCATGACTGGATGCTACGACATTCGATGGCTGAGCTAGGTGGTGGGTATGCCTGGCCTCCCTTGGTGCTCTCCAGCGACGGCGAATTCATCCAGATTCGCGTCGAGTCGGAGGACAAGGCGGACGTGTCTGCGATCCGATACCTGCGAGATCTTACGATCGATGTCCCGGCCTCAGATTTCGAGGAGGCCGTTGAGCGCTTCGTCGACGAGGTAGAGGCCCGGATATCGGCCCTTGTGCCAGGCTGCCGCGAGCTGTCCGATTTGCGCCAGGAGCTTCGCGACGAGCGCAGTGATCCAGAGCTCGCGGCCGCGAGCAAGTTGCAAGCCTTGGCTGGAATCGATCCGGGAGAAGTGTCCGCAGACTGGCTACGCGATGCGAAGGATCTCGAGGCCCGCATCGGCAGCGTCGCAACGGAGGAGATACTGGCGGTTTCGCCCGCATTCAGGGGCGGCTTGGCTGATGCCTTCTCCGCGATCTGGGCCATGCGCGACTCCGAAGCGCACGTGCAGCTAGGCTGGGCCTCTAGCTTGAGTCGGTTTGCCCAGGGGCCGGATCTGCCATGGGTGCGTGGCGCGAAGCTGGCACATGAGGTCCGCCGACACCTCGGCGTGCCATCTGGTCCGATCTCGCGCGACACCTTGGAACAAGCTCTGGGCGTCTCGCTGCCTCTCCCGAAGTCGGCGTGGACCATGCGGTCGTTGGCAGGCGGCTATCGAAACGGAGCACAAGATGGCCGAACAGCCGTCTTGGTAACCAAACCCCACGAGGCAGGTCAGCGTTTCTATCTCGCACGCGTGATCGCTGCTGCATGTGCGTCTCCATCGGATGCACACGTGCTCGCCGTGTCCGATGCCCATACAGCTTTCCAGAAGCTCGAGCGCTCATTCGCCCAGGAGTTTCTGTGCCCCTGGAGCGAGCTCGACCATTTCACTGACGAGCGCGGCACGGATGAGGATGGAATCGCCGAAGCGGCAGAACACTTCGCGGTGTCCGAGTACCTCATAACCACCACGCTGGTCAACAAGGGCAAGCTGCCGCGAGAGCGTTTGCTGGCATAGCGAAAAAAGGACCCCGGGAGGGTCCTGACGATTGGAGGCCGGCCACATCCAGCCGGAGCGTCCCCGACGACCCGAACGCTATGTCGATCCGAAGCGGGCCAGCAGGGTGTCGAGATCGATGTGCAGCAGGCCCTCGGCGAAGCAGGTGCTCGCGGCGGCCTTTTCGGCGTGGGCAGCCGCCAGCCTTTGCGCCTGGGCCAGGGCGGCGTCGTGCCGCTCGCGGTAGGTGGGCAGCTCGACCGCGGGGTCAGGCGCGTGGCGCAGCAGGAATGCCGCCACCTGGCCGAAGCTCCCCAGCGCCTCGTAGGCGGCGCGGATGCGCTTGAAGCCTTCTTGATCCTGGTGGGGCGGGTGCTTGGTCAGCAGGGCGAAATAGGCGCGTTTGATCGCGGCGAGGTCCAGGGTGGGCGCGAGCCCGAGCACGGCAAACGGCGATTCGTCGCTATCGTCCCAGCTCATGGCTTCCTCGGCTCGAGGGGCAAGGCAAGCTGTTCGGCGGGCTGGTGTGCCGGCGGTTTCTTCTGCCTGGATTTGCGGGCCGGCCGTGGCCTGCTCCGGGTCTTGGCCCCGAGGCGCAGTACGGAGGCGGCGATCTTTGCCGCCAGCTTGGCGTCCGCGCTGGCCTCGGGCCCGTCCTCGGCCGTGGGTGAATCGCCCGGGCGCAGGGCAACGCGCTGGTAGGCACAGGCCAGCGCGCGCATGAAAGCATGGGGCGCCGCTGTCCGATTGCCCCAGAGCAGGGCCCGCACCAGAGCGGGGCGGTCGCTCGCGTAGTGCTGCAGGATGTGGCGCTCGATCTTCTGCGCCAGCGGCAGAACGGCCGGGGTATTGCACTCGCGCACCTCGTCCACGACCTCGAGCCAGGCGGCGATATCGGTACGCTGGCCGACGTAGGCGCAGGCCAGGTCGAAATGCCGACTGGGGTCCTTGCTGTCGAAAATCGCGAAAGGCAACAGCCGCGCGTTGAAGGGCAAGGCGCGCTGTCCCAGTCGGCGCCACACCTTGAGCCCGTCCGCCGCGAAGAAGGGCAACCCCGGATCCGCGGCTTGGGCGGCGGCCACCGCGCGTTCGACGTGGGCGTAATCCATGGAGTGGGGATTGGCCATCACGCGCTCGATGCTCGCATCTTCCGCGTCCAAGATAAGATCATCGAGCGGCTCGACGAGATCGCGCCGAACCTCGTCCGACGCCTCATTCCATACTGCATCGACCAGGTCCACGGTGATCGTGTGCGGCAGTCCCCTGGCCAGCGCATCCACCAGCCGCGCCCGGCCTTCGAGACCCTTGAGATAGGCCGCCAGCTCGTCGCCGCGCTCGCACGCCTGCTGCGAGGCAGACTGCAGCCATGCGGGCGCCAACCGGCGTTCGTGCTTCTCGTCGCTAGACTTGGGGCGCGGGCTGTGCAGGACCAGGGCCCGCGCCCACAGGGGAAAGAACTGCTCAGCGGGCAACTTTGGCGCGCTGGCGAGCGCTTGTTCGCAGAACAGCAGGGCGAAGGGAGCCAACGCCGGGATCTTGGCGATGTCGCCCGCGATCACTTCGGCGACCGCGGTGAAGGTCGGAATGCGCGTCAGCGCGGCTACCAGGCCGGGCAACACCTCGCGCTCCTCCCGGCTCGCCGATCCTGCTCCTACCTTGCCGACCAGGAATCGGGTCGCGAGCAGGATCTCGTTCGCCGAGCCGGCGGGATTGGGTGTGTCCCGCACCAGACGGGCCAGGAGCTGGGCGGTCTCGGCGATGCGATCGCCCTCGGACGCGCGCCGGACCAGCTCGCGCGTCACGAGGCTGGCCGCCAGCCGGCGCAAGCACGCCGCGATGTCGGGCGTGGCCCTGGCCTGCCAGGTGACAATGATGTCACTGGCTTGGTGCAGGGGATGCGTGGCGAACAGCAGATGGACCGCATCGAAAACGGCAGCGGCGGTCTCCGGCGGCGCAAGCGGCGGCGCTTTCGCAGGGCGCGCCATGGGCTCGATGCCGAGGCGTGGGTCGACGGCCGCGGGCTCGGGAAATTTGGCAAGGTCGAGCCCCGCGAGCGCACTATCGTCGATGTGGCCCTGGCCGGCCACCCACGCGGCGATGGCTGCGTGCAAGGCCGGCGCACGCGCGGCCACTAAGTTTGCCAGCAGCAGCCACATGCGCTGGGCGCGGGCGAAATCGCGCGCCCGCAGGCAGGCCAGCATGAGCGGCCAGCGCGCGCGCGCGGCCGCGGCGTCGTCCGCGCCATGCTCGAGCAAGCGTGGCTCTTGCTCCACGCGCGCCGCCAAGGT
>Ga0187889_10003673_pt1 | contig 13323 bp, 10 predicted proteins | sample June2016WEW_7_10_2_FD_132992 | JGI IMG/M metagenome (GOLD analysis project Ga0187889, IMG submission 132992) | Peatland microbial communities from SPRUCE experiment site at the Marcell Experimental Forest, Minnesota, USA - June2016WEW_7_100 | ecosystem: Environmental > Terrestrial > Soil >... | reverse complement strand
TGTCGGTCGCCGTGGTGATGGGCAGGCCCGAGCTTGCCAGCAGGGCGCTGCCCTGCTCGAAATTGGTGCCGGCCAGCCGGACCACCAGCGGGCAGGCGAGCCCGATCTCGGCCACCGCCGCGACAATGCCGGCCGCGATCACGTCGCATTTCATGATCCCGCCGAAGATGTTGACGAATATCCCTCTGACGGCTGGATCCCGGGTCAAGATCTTGAAGGCCGCCGTCACCTTGGCCTGGCTGGCGCCGCCGCCCACGTCGAGGAAATTGGCGGGATTGCCGCCGTGGGCTTTGATGATATCCATGGTCGCCATGGCCAGCCCGGCACCGTTAACCATGCACCCGACCGCGCCGTCGAGCTTGACGAAACTGAGGTCGAAAGCGCGCGCCTCGCGCTCGCTCGGCTCCTCTTCCTCGAGGTCGCGCATCTCGGCCAGCGCGGGATGACGGTCGAGGGCGTTGTCATCGAGGATCATCTTACAGTCGAGCGCGAGCATCCGGCCATCGGTGGTGATGACCAGAGGGTTGATCTCTATGAGCGAGGCATCCAGCTCGACGAAGGCCTGGTAGAGCTTGCGCAAGAAGGACTGGGCGGTCTTCGCAGCTTCTCCGGCCAGCCCGAGAGCACGGGCGAGGTTGCGGGTCTGATACCCCAGAAGCCCCACCGCCGAGTCCACCGCCTCGAGCATGATCTTGGCCGGAGAGCGTGCCTCGTCCTCGACCTCCATCCCGCCCGCCTCCTTGGCCATGAGCACTACCCCGCCCCGGGCGCGATCGACCAGCACCGAGGCGTAGAGCTCGCGCGCCACCGGCACGGCTTGCTCGACCAGCAGGCGCCTCACCACCCGGCCCCGGGACCCGGTCTGGGCGGTGACCAGGGTGCGCCCGAGCAAGGCCAGCCCGGCCGCGCTGGCCGCGCTCCCCCCCTGCACCACCTTCACTCCGCCCGCCTTCCCGCGCCCGCCGGCGTGAATCTGGGCCTTCACCACCAGAGTCTCCTCGCGAGACGCGGCCATCACCTCCTGGGCGGCGCGCGCCACTGCCCCCGGTTCGAGAGCGACCGAGCCGATGGGTACCGGCAATCCGTACTGCGCGAGCAAGCTCTTGGCCTGGTACTCGTGGATCATCATCGCGCGGGCTGGCTCCGTTTCTCCTGCCTTTGATGCCGCCCGAGGCGCTTTTGATGCTTGCCGCGTGAAGAAGAGTCGCGGGTGGCCCTATCGCCGCGCATGCGGATCTAGCACGCCAGGCTCGACCCGTGCCCCCGGCCGGGCCGGCCCGGGCTTCCTCCAACTGCCATTTCCCCTTTCCGGAACCGGTTCGCTCTTCTAGCGCACAGCGGCCAAGCGGCGCGCGCGCGCCTGCTGCTTCGCCTTGTGCACACGGACCAAGCTATCGAAAGTCGACTGACGCAGCTCCCGCACCGTGCCCTCGTAAATCTTCGACCAAACTGGCCGCGACGGACAGACTTCCGATTGCGAGCAGCACTTCGGGTTGAGCACACACGGCCGCAAGGCCAAAGACTGCTGCGACGCCACGACAACATCCAGCAAAGAAATCGCCGACGGCTCGCGCGCCAAAGAAAAGCCGCCGTGAATGCCGCGCACCGAGACCAAGACGTTGGCTTTCACCAGGCGCTGCAGAATCTTGGCTACGAAGAGATCGGGAGCGCCTACCGCCCGGGCGATCTCCGTCTTGGTAGCCAAGCGCCCCCGATGCTCCACCAGAAAAAGGAGGCAGCGAATCGCATAATCAGACTGTTGCAGCACGGCAGACATAGCCAGCGTTCTTCCTTCTGGTCGCTACGACCACCCCTTATCTGTAGCACGAACGGCCTCGCTTGGGGAATCTTTACCGCGACCACGTCACTTAGCTCATCCGGCCATTCGGAAAAGCAGACCGTATGGCTCGTAATCTCCGCGGCCGCGGGAGAGCTCAGTCGGGCAAAGCCCGCCTGCGCTCACGCGGACCGAAAAGGATGGACGGGTCCTTTAGAGCCACCGGCGCACGGTTGTATCAGCTGGACGCGGGATCGCGCCTGCCGAGCGCAGCACCCACACCCGCCGCCCTCAGGCCGCGCCGGCGCGTGGCCCCGTGGCCTTGCCCTGCGCCCGGCGTCCCGCAGCTCTGCCCGGGCGCGCCTCGGGCAGGGGACGGGCGAGCGCGGCCGCCAGCACCTCCGCCATCGTGGACACCGGCTCGATCCTGATCTTTTCCCGCACGTGCGGCGGTAGCTCGTCAATCTCGGCCATGTTGCCGGCCGGCACTATGGCGGTGCGCAAGCCGGCCCTGACGGCGGCCAGGAGCTTTTCCTTGAGCCCGCCCACGGGCAAGACCCGTCCGCGCAGGGTCAGCTCGCCCGTCATGGCGACATCGCGACGAATGGCAATCCCGGTGACCAGCGACACCAGCACCGTTGCCATGGTGATCCCGGCGGAGGGGCCGTCCTTGGGCACTGCCCCGGCGGGCACGTGAATGTGGATCTGATGGTCGGCGAAGTAATCCCCGGCGGCGACCGGATTGCCCACCTGTACCCGTGCAAACGACAGCGCGGCCTGCGCCGACTCCTTCATGACATCGCCAAGCTGGCCGGTCAGGATCAGCGCGCCCTTGCCTGGCATGACCTGGGCCTCGACGTGCAAGACTTCGCCGCCGGCCTGCGTCCAGGCCAACCCATTGGCAATGCCTACCTCGTCGGTGCGCTGGCGCTCGTCGGGAATGTAGCGGGGGGCCCCGAGCAACCTGGTCACCTCGTCCAGGGTCATGGGCACGCGCCGGGCTTTGTTCCGCGCCGCGCCTGCACCCTCTCCTTCCACGATTCGCCGCGCCACCTTACGGGCCAGCCGGGCAATCTGGCGTTCCAGCTCGCGCAGCCCGGCCTCGCGGGTGTACTCCGACACCACCTTGCGCAGCACCGCCTTGCTCACTTGCAGATCCTTGTCGGTCAGCCCGGATTCTTTGATCTGCTTGGGCAGGAGAAAGCGCTCGGCGATCACGAGCTTCTCGTCCTCGCTGTAGCCCGACAAGTGCAGGGTCTCCATGCGGTCGCGCAAGGGCGGCGGGATAGTGTCCGCCAGATTAGCGGTGGCGATGAACATGACGCGCGAAAGATCGAAAGGCACCCCGAGGTAGTGATCACGAAAAGCAAAATTCTGCTCGGGATCGAGCACTTCCAGCAGTGCCGCCGATGGGTCACCCCGATAATCGGCGCCCAGCTTGTCTATCTCATCGAGCATGAACACCGGGTTCTTGCTGCCCGAGGTCTTGAGACCCTGGAGAATGCGTCCGGGCAGCGCTCCCACGTAGGTGCGCCGGTGACCCCGGATCTCGGCCTCGTCGCGGACCCCACCCAGCGAAATGCGCGCGAATTTCCGCCCGAGCGCCCGGGCAATGGAGCGCCCGAGCGAGGTCTTGCCCACCCCGGGCGGGCCCAAGAAGCATAGGATGGGGCCGCGACCGTCCTTGCGCAGCTTGTGCACCGCCAGGTAGTCCAGAATGCGCTCCTTGACGTGCTCGAGGTCATAGTGGTCCTCATCGAGCACTCGGCGCGCCGCGATGAGATCCACGGGTGGAACATCGGCGTCCTTCCAGGGCAATTCGACCACCAGGTCGAGGTAACCGCGAATCACCGCGGCCTCCGCGCTCTCCGAGCTCATCTGTTCGAGGCGGCGGAGCTGCTTGTCCGCCTCGGCGCGCGCCTCGGCCGGCAAACCTGCCGCTTCGATCTTGTGGCGCACGTCTTCCAACTCGTCGCGCATGGAGTTGTCGTCGCCCAGCTCGTGCCGGATCTGGCGCAGTTGCTCGCGCAGGTAGTAGTCGCGCTGGGTCTTCGACATCTCCTCTTTGGCGCGGCTCTGGATGCGGTTCTGCATCTCCAAGATACCGATCTCGTTCTCAAGAGCCTGGTTCACCTGAGTGAGACGAGCCACCGGATCCTCGGTCTCCAGAATCGCCTGCGCCTCGGCCAGCTTCAGGGTCAAATTGGAGGCCACCAGGTCTGACATGCGCCCGGGCTCGTCGACATTTTGTAGGACCAACGCCAGCTCGGGCTGGACGGTTCGCCCCAGCTCAGCCACCCGCTCCACGTTCTGCTTGACCGTTCTGACCAACGCCTCGACCTCCACGCCCCCGAGCGCGGGCAACTCTTCCAGAACGTCGAGACGAACACGGTAGTTGGGCACATCGGTGAGGAAGCGTTGCACGCGCGCCCGACAGAGGCCCTGTACCAGAATCTTGATGCCCCCGTCGGAGAGCTTGCGCATGCGCATCACGATGCCGACCGTCCCGGTGCGGTAGAGCGAGGCGGGCTTGGGGTCTTCCTCGGTCGACTCGCGCTGGGCCACGATGAAGCACATGCGCTCCTCGGTCTCGAGCGCCTGATTCACCGCAGCAAGAGAAAACGGACGCGCAACCCGCAGGGGAGCGATCATGTAGGGGAACACCACCAGATCGCGCACCGGCAGGAGAGGAAGCACTTCCGGAATCTGCGGGCTCCCTGGCTGGCTGGCCTCGACTCGCTTGTCTTCTTCCTCGAAGCTCATCCTTGCCACACTATCATAACCCAGCGAGAATGCTTAGAAAACTGGCGCCTACCTATCCGCCCACCTGCCACCCGCCACCTGCCCAGCCATCTCTTCCGCCCGGCGGGCCAGCGCGCCCGGGCCACCCTCAATCCCTGTCACCGCCAGAACCCGCGCCAGACACGCGAGAACACCGAGCTTGGTTGTCCCTGCAAGGCTTCGCCCCCGACTTGCCGACCGAGCGGGGACCGGGGCGCGCGAAGGCACCGAACGGTTAGCCTTGCTCCGTTCGGTGCGCAAAGTGGGGAACCAAGGACTAGATCACGCCGGTCTGGATGATCCGGCGCAACCCCGCCACTGGCAGGCGCGGCCCGCGCTTCTCTTCTTCGAAGATGATGAGCGCCAAGGTCGCAGCGGTAAGATCACTGTTGGTGTCCTTGGCTATCACACGAATTTCTTCGCCGTTGCGGACAAGGCCGGCAACCTGGCTGAGAGTCACATAGTGGCTTTCCTGGGTGTCGTACAGCTTTCGGTTCGAGTAGCGTCTGATGATCCGCATGGTGGCGCGAGTATGCCATGAAGTTGGCCAACAACGTAAAAAGACATTCGGGCAGAGCTTGTCACTTACCCGGCTTACTCCCTCGGCTCAATCGCCAGGCTCACTCGCCGGCCGGCCCCACCCGTAACCTGCCCTGGACCCGACCCATGACCCGGCCACTATGCTAAACCGTGAAGTGTGCCTCGTTCTCGCTTGCGCCATATAGCACATAGCGGCACGCGACCCTCCCGGCCCGGGTTGCTCCGCCTCTTCCGTCCTTGCTCTGCCCTGGCCGGCTTGCTCCTGCTCCTCTCGACCGGCGTGGCGCGAGCCGGTGATTTCACCCAGGCGGTCAGCCGCGGCACCGGACATCAGCTCCTCTTCGCGCTCAGCGCCGGCTTCCTCACCTCGCTGACTCCATGCGTTTATCCGATGATACCGATCACAATCAGCATCTTCGGCGGCCGGGTTGGAGTTTCCCGCGCCCGCTCGCTCCTCTTGGCCACCCTATATGTGGCGGGCATGGCGTTCATGTTTGGCACCCTGGGCACCACGTTTGCCTTGCTCGGCAAAGCCTTCGGAACCTTCCTGGCCAATCCGTGGGTGGTGGTACCCCTGGCCCTGTTCTTCTTCGCCATGGCTGCGGCCATGTTCGGGGCCTTCGATCTCGCGCTCCCACTGTCATGGCAAGATCGCCTGGCCCGAGTGGGCGGCCGGGGTGGGTCGGGGGCCTTTCTGATGGGGCTGGTCGCCGGCCTCATCGCCGCGCCCTGCACCGGACCACCCTTGGCGGGCATCCTGGCCTACGTCGCCACCACTCGCAACGCGGGCCTGGGCTTCCTCCTCCTCGCCACCTACGCCGCCGGCATCGGCATCCCCTTTTGGGCCATCGCGGGCTTTGCCATGCAGCTACCGAAATCGGGGCCATGGATGAACGCGGTCAAGAGCATATTCGGCATCGTGCTGCTGCTGGCTGGGCTCTACTATCTCCGCCCCATCCTGCCGCCGCTAGCCGCCCTGGCCGGCCATTCCCGAGCATTTCTGGCCGCCGCCGCGGGCGCGGTGCTACTCGGCCTTGCCCTGGGCGCGGTACACCTTGGCTTTTCCGGCGGCGCTCGCATCGCCGTACGCAAGTCGCTGGGGATCTTGCTCACACTGGGCGGGCTGCTGGCCTTGCTCGACAGCCTGCTGACTCCGGCCACCCCGATCGAATGGCTCCATTCGGAGCCGGAGGCGCTCGCAGCGGCCCGAGCCACTCACAAGCTCATGCTCGTCGATTTCATGGCCGACTGGTGCCTGCCCTGCCAAGAGATGGACGCCAAGGTTTTCGGCCGGCCCGACCTGGCCGCGACCCTGGCCGACTTCGTTCTCTTGCGGGTCGACCTCAGCCGCGAAGACGAGGATGCTGACCTCGGTGCGCTCAAGGCGAGGTACCGGGTCGCGACCTTGCCCGCCATCCGCTTCGCCCGGCCGGATGGCGCCATCGTCGCCCGCATCGACCATCTAGTCTCCTGGCAAGAATTCACAGCCACCGCGACTCGGGTCAAAGACCAGACAGCCGCCCGACCGTAGGTGCTGCCCTGTGGGCTACCTGCGCGCCACGAAGCGGCTGTCGAGCAAGGCCAGGAGGGCGATGGGCATGACCTGCGCCGCGTGGTAGAGCAGCCCCACCGCCAGGCCCAGATCGTAGCGAACCCCGAAGGGCTGAAGGCCGGCGATTGCTCCCAGCTCGAAGGTACCCAGATTTCCGGGCACCACAGGAAAGGCGATGGCCGCATTCACGGCGAGTATGACCAGCAACGCCGAGGCGGCCGGCGCCACGACCCCCACCGCATGCATCACGGAGAGCAGACAGGCCACGTCGACAAGCCAGCTCCCCACCGACACCAGCACGGCCTTGACGAGTAGCGCGGGCCGCTTGACCGTGGCCAGCCCGGCCGTGAAAGCGACCAGCCAACCGGGTGGCCGCGCGCGACTGGCCAGGAAGGTGGCGAGTGAGAGCAAGGTCACGGCGATGGCTGCTGTCAGCAGGACATATTTGCCCACCCAGCCCGGCAGATGGGGCAGGAGCAGCGGAACCGGTAGGAGGATCAGCAGGAGCGCCAACACCTCCACCGATTTCTCCACCGCCGTTACCGCGGCGGTCGACGCCAGCGCGATCCGGTCATCGCGCTTGAGCAGATAGGCGCGCATGAATTCTCCCGCCCGGCCTGGCACGAGAGCGGTGGCGGCCGAGCTGGCCAGCATGCAACGCTGGGCGCGCAGCCAGGGTAGCCAGACCAGAGGCGCCAGCAGGGTGCGAAATACGCTGGCCCGGCAAAGCAATTGCAGAAGAGCCAGCAGGCACGCCGCCGCCATACCGACCGGACGGGTGTGCGCGAGCAAGCGCAACAGCTCCCGCCCGTCGACGTGCCGGACAAATAGCGCGATGCTGGCCGCCAGAATCATATAGCCGGACAGCGCCACCAACCATCTCTTCGCTCCCCGCGACTGCGGATCCCGATCGAGGGGAGAATTGCGAGTGGGCATGATGGCGCGTGCGCCAGGGCGGCCAGCCTATTGTCCTCGGGAGGCCCGCGCCAGCGCCCAGCTTGAGATGCCACGACCGCCCCGGAGTCGCACGCCGTGGCCGCCCCTGCGCGGCTTCACTACAGGACGGGCGCGGCGCGGATGACGGCGGCCTTTTGGCGATGGAAAATTCGTGCCAGCAAGATCTCGAGCTGCTCGGAGTCGCTCATCGAATCCACCACCTCCTCGGGCGAGCGCCAGGCGCTCCAGCCCGCGTCGCGTACCGGCAAAAGCGCCAGCTCTTTCGGTTCCCGCCACAGCGCCGCCGTCGGCTTGGCCGGCAGGTGCCCAAGCGCAGCGTCGATAACCTCTAGACCAGCCGTCCGGCCCGACCACAGACCGCCGATCGTCGCCGCTTCACCGGGCAAGGTCTGCCGGGCTAGCCGCCACAGATCCGACACACGGCCACCGAAGGTGCCCGTGTTCCAAAGGGCACCCGCCGTCCTCAGCTTGCGCGCGAGGGCCGGCGTCGGCCGGTCGACTATACGTCTCACCGCCCAGAGCTGCCCATCGAGGCGGCCCCCCGGCAGGATCAGACCGACCTCCTCGCCCGCGAGCGAAGCCATCGACGAGCAGGCCGCTCCCGCCAGAATGGCCGGGGCAGCATGGGGTACCAGGGTGGCCGCGGCCAAAGCGGAGGTCAGAAGGCGCGGTTCGAGCAAGAAATTGTGCGAGGGAGCGACAATCACCGCAGCATCGGGATGGTGCGCCTCCAATCGCCCCAGAGCCAGCAAGGTGTCGAGAGCCGGCCCGCGGTTCAAGGTGCGGGGCAAGACGCCCACCCCCGGCCAGCGCTGCAGTTGCCTCCGCGCTAGACGTTCGTGGCGCGCGCTCACCACCGCCACGATATTGTCCGCCGGCACCAGTCGCGCATATCCCGCCACCGTCTGCTGGAGCAAAGATGCTCCGGCAATGAAGGCGAACTGCTTCGGCACCGCGCTGCCGGTCAGTACCCGGGTGAGCGAATCCAGTCCGGTATCCTCATCCCCCGCCAAAACTATCACATGCAGTCGATCAAATTTAGCCATGGCAACCTCCCTTGGGACCAGTTCCCCACCACCGTGATTTCTATCCATGCAAGTGACGCGAGCGATGCAAGCGCTGGACCACACTCGGCGAGCGCCCCGGGCTCGAGGGGAGCGGCCATCAGTCCCGTCGCCGCCCGCCCGTCGGCGCCGCCTCGCCGTCGAGTTGGCCTCGGCCGTAAAGCGTAACCCTTCGGTTACCCCGTCACCCCATGCGCTACCCTTCGGCCACTGCGCCAGACTTCGGCCTCTGCCTCCTTCGGCTACTTCGCCATCCTCCAGCTACTGCGCCTTCGTGCGACCACGGCGCCGGCTTTCAGCTATGATGCTCGCTCAAGATGATGGGTCGTTCTCCCTGCTTCTTGCTGGTGGTGGTGCTGACTGTCGCGTGCGCGCGGTCACGACCCACCCCCGCGTCCATTGCGTCGCCCACCTCCTCCACCACCCCGTCCGCCCTGCCCTCCTCCCCTCCCGAAGCGGCCCGCACCGGCGACGCTCCGCCGACCAGCCCGACCCTCCCGGTGGGGCCCCACCCGTCGAACGCCAGCTCGTGCGCGGCCGAGCCCTTGCGCCAGAGCGGGCGCATCCACTACGTCTGCGATTGCCAGCCAGGCGCCGCCCCCGGCTGCACGCCCGGCAGCGACGACAACGACGGCCGTTCCAGCCGTCGCCCCCTGCGTTCCTACCCCAAGGCGGCCGCGACTTTTGCCGAGCTCGCCGCCGGTGACACCGTCGCCTTCTGCCGGGGCGGACGCTGGCAGGTCACCCACGGCGCGGAATGGAGCAACCGCGGCTGCCGCAAGAACAAGACCTGCGACATCCGTGACTACCCGCCACCCTGGGGCAAAGGCAACGAGGCCAAGCCCTCCTTGTGGATCGACGGCGGTCGCGAGGGCAGTAGCCTCATATCCTTCATGCATGAGCCCCAGCACTACGAAGGCTACCGCGTGCTCAATCTCGACCTGCACGGCAGCCCCTCCGACACCGGCATTTTCTTCTACAACGAGACCACCAATGTCGATCTCTGCAACCTCGACGCCGACGGATTCGGCATCTCCGTCCAGGTCGCGGGCAGCGATAAGCCCGAATACGGAGTGTGCTCCAACATCGTCCTGCGCCAATCCGTCATAACCAACAACAGCAACATCGCTTACCTTGGCGTCTGCGACAACTGTTCGGTGGAAGACAACATTTTCGACAACAATGGTGTGAGCGATGTCTTCACTCACAGTGTCTACTTTGCTTCCCACGTCTTCAAAGTGGATGGACAATTTGTCGTCCACACTACCCAGGGTATGCGCCTCAGTCGCAACGCGATCCACCATTCGCGGAAATTATGTCGCGGCGCTCCCGTGGTAGTGCACGGCCGGCAGCAAGACGTGATCATGGAGGACAACCTCGTCGATGCCGTGCAGGCCACCGACGCGTGCTGGGGACTGGGCGTCGGCTGTGGTGGCTACGGCTATGGCTGCTGGTTCCGCAACGTCATCATCCGCAACAATGTCGTGAAGAACCTCGGCAATGTCGGCAGCGACGACAGCAACTGCAACGGCTGCACCATCGAGAACAACCTCTTTCTCATGAACCGCGACGGAACGGCCATCAGCGTAGGCAGCGGTCAGGCGAGACCGGCCGGGGACCCGGACTACACCCAATGGGACGGCTCACCCGACCAATCCGCGCAGGCCGTCGTCATCCGCAACAACACCATATACTTCGGCACGGCGGCTACCGCCGCCACCGGGGTCACGCTAGAGTCCGGGATCGCTCACGTCATAGAGAACAATGCCATCGCTTTTGCCGGGCCTTCCGGCAAGCGCTCTGAGCACACCTGTTACCACCTGCCCGTTGCCCCCCGGAGCGATGACCCACTCGGACTGAGTCTGGTCAGCGCCGACTATAACCTCTGTTCGGTGAGCGATGATGACTGGGTGGCATACCAACACCAGGGTCGGGTCCTCGCCCTCGCCGCCTGGCAGGAAACCGGATTCGATCGGCATTCCCGGCAGGCGGAGCCGAGGTTCCGCAATCCTCCCACGGATTTCGTTCCCGCGCCCGGGTCACCCCTGATCGGGGCCGGCAAGCTTGCGGATGGCCCCCAGCGCGACCTCGCCGGCAAGCCGCGCCCTGACAAGCCCGCGATCGGCGCCCTCGAGCCCCTCTGACCCTTCCCGTGTCGCCGGACGCCCGAGGTTTTACCCGCGCGATGACCCGGGCCCGGCGCGCGCGGAGCCGCCCTCGCCTTTCGCCTCCCTGTTGACACGCAAATCGGACGGCGATATCACGACAGCATGGCTACTAGGTGGCTACCCTCGACCTTGGACGCCTTGCACCGCAGGTGTAGCAATGAAGGAGCTGCTAGCCTTTCCAAGATTGGCCGGCGAGAGACAGCCTGGTTCCTGCAGGAAGCGCTGTTCGAAGAGCAGAAGTTGGTTCGCCCGGATGCCGAGCGCATCCGCAAGATTAAGGCCCTGATTAAGCTGGTCGACCACCCGCCGGGCTGAGCAAACCGCCCCTTCCCGGGGAGGAGGTCACACGAAAATCGCATGAACGGGCTCCGCCAGGAGTCGGGGAGTCCTTGCTGAAAGTGCAACCAACAGAGGAGGACCTGGCACATGAAAACGGTGTTTTCGTTGTTGATGTTGGTCCCGATTGCGATGGGCATGACCGCAATGGGCGTAAGCGCCTCGGCCAGTGCCGACACCGCCGCTACCTTCGCCAGCAAGTGCGCCACCTGCCACGGCAAGGACGGCAAGGGCGACACCCCCATGGGCAGGAAGCTCAACATGAGGAATCTGGCCGATCCCAAGGTGCAGGAGATGGCGACGGACGCGCAGTGGCAAAGGGTGATCCTCGAGGGCGTGAAGGGCGGCGGCGGCAAGGCCGTGATGCCGCCAGCGAAGATTACCGAGCCCGAAGCGCAAGAACTGGTCAAGTACCTGCGCACCCTCAAGAAGTAGGCCAGCGGTCCGAGCGGCCTCGCGACGTCCACGCCCGCATCTGACAATCGTCCCCTATCCCGGCCAGGGCCGAGGCCCGGCATTTCTCCGCCCACAAGTGTCTCTCCCGGAGGCGCCAGTGTCGGTTGCGCGCCGATCATGCCGCACCGAGTCCTTCCATGAAAAGGACCCTGGGAGGGTCCCTTAGACCCCCCGCGGGCGAGCTCGGTCGGGCAAAGCCCGCCCGCGCTCACGCGCTAACGAGCAACCACAAATCCGGCAATTGCCGTGACAATATTTCGAACTTCAGGCAATGTCACATGAGCGAACCTAGGACGCCCGCATGCAAGGAGGCATGCCTCGATGAGAACAATTTCCCTCTCGAATCAATTCATGTTGGCCGCCACCTTCGGCCTCGCCTTTGCCGCTTGGGGCTGCCAGCTTAGCAGCTCGAGTGGCACGACCAGCGCAGGCGGCAGCTCGTCAGGTGGCTCGTCGGGGGGCGGCGGCACCGGAGGGAGCAGCAGCACCCTCAGCGCCGCCGGGGGGAGCAGCAGCGCCCTCACCTTCGACCCCACCAAGCCTCCTTGCGACACCTACGCCGAGGACGGTGGCCCCTGCGTCGCCGCGCACAGCACGATACGCATCCTGAGCAGTGCCTGGGCTGGGAAAAAGCTGTACCAGGTTCGGGTGGGAGGCTCGAACAGCGGCACCGGCGGCTCGCTCCAGGACATATTGGCCGGCCCGAATGGCTTCGCTGACTCATCCGCCCAAGACACGGCTTGCGGCAGCTCCGCCTGCACCATATCGACGATTTATGACCAATCGGGTCAGGGCAACGATCTCGTGCACACGCCTGCGGGCGGCGGGCAAAAGCCCGGTGCCGACAACGAGGCCAACGCCAAGGGCGCCGCTATCACGGTCAACGGTCAGAACCTCTACGGAGTGAAGATCGTCGCGGGGGTGGGCTATCGCAACACCACGGCTTCCCAAACCGCCACCGGCGACAACCCCGAAACCGAGTACGCGGTCGTCTCGGGAACTTTCTTCAACGGATCATGCTGCTTCGACTACGGCAACATGGAGACCAGCATCCACGACGACGGCGAGGGCACCATGGAGGCGGTTTACTTCGGCAACTGCACCATCTGGAACGAGGGCGGCGGCAGCGGTCCGTGGGTCATGGGCGATCTCGAAAACGGTCTGTGGGCCGGGGACAGCACCCCCTACAACGCCAACCCCACCATTCCCTCGAGCTGGAGTCTGGTAACCGGGATGGTCAAGGGTGGCAACGCCGGCACTCACCACTGGACCATCAAGGAAGGCAATGCTCAATCGGGCGCCCTCAACACGGTGTTCGACGGTGGCCGTCCCGGCGGTTCCAGCGGGAGGTACTGGACGATGAAGAAGGAGGGCGCCATCGGCCTCGGAACCGGCGGTGATAACAGCGACGGTGACGAGGGCTACTTCTTCGAGGGTATCATGACCGCGCAGTACTCGTCGGATGCGGCCGACACCGCCGTGCAGGCCAACGTCGTCGCCGCATATTCCCAAGCGACCCAGCTACCGTAACACCCGAGCGCAGAGAAGCGCAGGTCGGCCCGGCGGGTTGGCTCACACGAGTATTATGTAAAGGACCCTGGGAGGGTCCTTTACATCTCCCGCGGAAGAGCGCAGTCGGGCAAAGCCCGCCTGCGCTCACACGACTATCCTGAAAAGGACCCTGGGAGGGTC
>Ga0187889_10003669_pt1 | contig 13334 bp, 8 predicted proteins | sample June2016WEW_7_10_2_FD_132992 | JGI IMG/M metagenome (GOLD analysis project Ga0187889, IMG submission 132992) | Peatland microbial communities from SPRUCE experiment site at the Marcell Experimental Forest, Minnesota, USA - June2016WEW_7_100 | ecosystem: Environmental > Terrestrial > Soil >... | reverse complement strand
CTTGGCCTTCAACGCGTTTTTGGCGACGTTGACCAGTTCCGTAAAAGCGGCGGCATCGGTCGCTGCGATGTCCGCGAGCACCTTGCGGTCGAGGGCGCATTTGGCGGCCTTGAGGCCTTCCATGAACCGGCTGTAAGTGAGGCCGGCGGCACGAGTCGCGGCGTTGATGCGGATTTGCCAGAGGTAACGGAACGTGCGCTTTTTGCGGCGGCGATCGCGGTAGGCGTACTGACGGCCGTGGTCAACGGCGTCGGAGGCATAACGGTAAAGTTTCGAACGGCGCATCCGGTAGCCTTTGGCGGCTGTGACCATCCGTTTGCGGCGTTTGCGGGAAGCTGGGGCGTTGGTGACGCGCATGAGTGGTTGAGAGTTGAGGGTTGAAAGTTGAGGGCCTCAGTGGCTGAACGGCAGGTTCTGGGTAATGCGATACGCGTCGGTCGAGTCCACCCCCGTCAAACCGCGCAGGGAACGGCGGCGTTTGGGGTTTTTGCTCTGGGCCAGGTGGCGGCGGCCGGCGCTGGCGCGCAGGACTTTTCCGCCGGCCGTAATTTTGAAACGTTTGGCCACGGACTTTCTGGTTTTGATGCCTCTGGGACGTCGCATAAAATCTTTATTGCAAAAGAGCGCGAAATATACGGGTCGGCGTACCACGGGGCAAGTGTGAATTTTTTGATTTTTGTTCGTCCAGCTCCTTGCCATTGTTACGGAGGCGACTATTTTTGTCGCGATGAAATATCATCGTTTTGGGCGGACGGAGCTGGCGATGCCGGTGATTTCCTGCGGCGGGATGCGTTATCAATTCAAGTGGCAGGACGTGGAGCCGAAGGAAATTCCGGCCGATCATCAGCAGAATCTGGAGGCCTGTATCCACCACGCGCTCGAACTGGGCATCAACCACATCGAAACCGCGCGCGGTTACGGCACGTCCGAAATGCAGCTCGGCAACGTGCTGCCGAAATTGCCGCGCGGGAAAATCATCGTCCAAACCAAGGTCACGCCGCGGGCCAAGCCGGAGGAATTTCTCCAGACGTTCGAGACCTCGATGAAATATCTGCGGCTGGAATACGTGGATTTGTTTTCGTTGCACGGCATCAACAACCGCGAAATCCTGGACTGGTCGCTCAAGAAAAACGGCTGCCTGGCCGCGGCGCGCAAATTGCAAAAGGAGGGCCGCGTCCGGTTCATCGGCTTTTCCACGCATGCGACCACTGATGTTATTCTCGCGGCGGTGAACAGCGGCGAATTCGATTACTGCAACGTTCACTGGTATTTCGTGAATGACTTGAACTGGCCGGCGATTGAGGCAGCGCACCGGCTCGACCTGGGCGTGTTCATCATCAGCCCGAACGACAAGGGGGGCAAACTTTATGAGCCGCCGCAAAAAATGGTCGAGCTTTGCGCGCCGCTGACGCCGATGGAGTTCAACGACCTTTACTGCCTGGCGCGGAAGGAAGTCCACACGCTGAGTTGCGGCGCCACCAAGCCGGGCGATTTTGACGAGCACGTGCGCGCCCTGCGGTTTTACGATAAGATTCCGGAGACCATTGCGCCGGTGGAAAGGCGGTTGCGCGCGGAAATGGAGCGCGTGCTGGGTGCGGACTGGTGCGCGCGATGGTTTGAAGGCCTGCCGAATTACGTGGACGTGCCCGGCGAGATCAACGTTTCCGAAATCGCGCGGTTGTGGACTTACGCGAAAGCGCTCGAGCTCGTGGCCTGGGGCAAGATGCGCTACAACCTCCTCGGGCAGGCCGAACATTGGTTTCCCGGCCAGAACGCGGCGAAGGTGCGCGAACTGGATTTAAGCCAGGCGCTGCGGCACAGTCCGTTCGCCGGGCGCCTTCCGGAAATTCTGGAGGAAGCGCACCGGATGCTGTTTGAAAAGCCGGTGCAACGCCTCAGCGCGAGTTGAGCGAGTTGAAATCAATGACCGGGGTGTTGGTGGGAGTCAACAAGGTTGTGATGGGCACCACCGCCGACGGCTGGCCTACGTCAATCGGCGCGCCGGCGTTGAGCTGTTTGAGGACCGTATCGGTCAAATCATCGCCGCTGCTGTAAACGATGGCTTCCGCAGCCATGGAATTGACCACCAGCACGTAACCACCGGCTTTGGCCTTGTCGCCAACGGCATTTTGGATTTCGCTGACGAGATTGGAGGTCATCCGTTGCCTTTGATCTGCCACCTGGGCTTGCGCTTGACGGCTGAATTGTTCAATGGCGACCTTGGAATTATTGATTTCCTTCAGCTTGTCGGCGGCAGCTTGCTTGCGCTTGCTGCGCTCTTCGGCGGAAAGGGCCTGGTCACTGGCCTGTTCCAAAAGCTGATCGTAATTGGTCTGGGCCTTGTTCAAATCACTGGCCATGTCCCTGATTTCCTTCTGGAGGTCTGCGATGCGCTTATTGAGCAAAACCTCGGCCTGCTTGGTTTTCCAATAACCTTTGAAGAGCTTTTCCATGTCCACGGTGGCGATTTTGGTTTGCGCCAGCGCCGGAACGCTCAAGAATGTTGTCAGCAAAATTGTCAGAACTGTCGTTCGTAAAAGACCTTTCATGGGGGACAGCAAAACAGAATTTGGCCGCACTGCCAACTGAAAACTGGCGGGTCAAAACCGGCGGCGGCAAATCATGGCAATTGCAGGATATAGAACAGTTGCGGCGTGTTGGTTGACACGGTGTTGGTGAAAATAAAGTCGCCGGCGTTGTCAAATTGATTGGTCGCAATGCATTGCCACTGGGCCAACGGCACCAGCAGGTTGGACGAAGTCAGCACAAAATAGGTGCCGTTGTTCGTGCCGCCGGCACCGCTTAAGACGAAACTACCGCCACCGGCAGCAACAATGTTTGCGAAACTGAGCGGGACGACCGACAGGACCGCATTGGAACTGGTCACCGACCCGGCAGTGTTCGTGACGACGACCGAGTAGCTGCCACTGTTGGTCAGCTGCACATTGCTGATGGTCAGGACGTTGCTGATGGCGCCGTTGATCTGGCCCCCATCCGTCAAGTTCGTCCCGTCCATTTGCCATTGGTAACTCAACGGCGCCAGCCCGATGGCGGTAACCGCCAAGGTCGCCGTGGCCCCCACCGCCATGGTCTGGTTTGTTGGTTGCACCAGGATCAGCGGCGATGATGCCACCGTCAGGACGGCCACGGAACTGGTCACCGATCCCCCAAAATTGGTGACGATGACCGAGTAGCTGCCGCTGTTGTTCGTCTGCACATTCTTGATGGTCAGTTGATGGGCGGTCGCGCCACCGATTTGGCCGCCCTGGCCGCTGTTGACCAGGTTCGTCCCGTTCATCTGCCACTGGTAGCTCAAGGGCGCTGTTCCGCTGGCGACGACCACCATGGTTACAGTTGATTTTGCCGCCACCGTCTGGTTCGTCGGTTGCACGTTGATTGCCGGCGGACTATTCGTCACCAACAGGACCGCATTGGAACTGGTCACCGAACCGGCAAGGTTCGCGACGCTGACCGTGTAGATGCCGCTGTCACTTGTCTGCGCGTTGTTGATGGTCAGCAGGTTATTGGTTGCGCCACTGATGTTACCTTCATTCACCAGGTTCGTGCCGTTGAACTGCCATTGGTAACTCAACGGCGCCTGCCCGACTGCGTAAACAGAAAAGGTCGCAGTGAATCCCACCGCCATCACCTGGTTGGTTGGTGGTTGCACTATGATCACCGGCGCTGCCACCACCGTCAGGACGGCATTGGAACTGGTCGCCGATCCGCCATAGTTCGTGACGATGACCGAATAACTCCCACTGTTGTTCGTCTTCACGTTGCTGATAGTCAGCGTAGCGTTGGTGGCGCCGCTGATGTTGCCTCCATTTACCAGGTTCACCCATTGGTCTGCCACTGGTACCGCAACGGCGGCGTCGCGTTCGCGTTGACAGAGACAGAAAGGGTTGCCGTTGATCCCACCCCCACCGTTTGATTCGTTGGTTGTACGGTGATTGCCGGCGGAATATTTGTTACGCTCAAGAAGGCGGGGGAACTGGTGACCGACCCGACGACGTTCGTGACCACGACCCGATAGAAGCCGGTGTTGGTCGTCTGCGCATTGGTGATGCTCAGCGAATTGGTGAACACGCCAACGAAATGGCCGCCGCCATTCACCAGGTTCACCCAATTCGGACCATTTGTAGTCTGCCACTGGTACCGCAACGGTACCTGCCCGACGGCGCCAACAGAAAAAGTCACAATGGAGCCGACCCAATTCGACTGGCTTGTCGGTTGATTTGTGATCTGCGGCGCTGTCACCACCGTCAGGACGGCATTGGAACTGGTCACCGACCGGACAACGTTCGAGACGATGACCAGATAGATGCCGGCGTCGGCCGGTTGCACGTTGGTGATGGTCAGGGTGGCGTTGGTGGCGCCGCTGATGTGGGCTCCATTTTGGACTCCATTCGTCAGGGGCGACCCGTTGAACTCCCACTGGTAACTCAATGGCAGCGTCCCATTAGTCACGGTGACAGAAAAGGTTGCGGTTGCTCCCACCCCGACCGTCTGGTTTGTTGGTTGGGTGAACTCCGGCGCGACGTTCGTCACCGACAGGACTACGATGTCACTGGTCACCGAGCCCCCGTAATTGGTGACGACGACCCAGTAGTTTCCGCTGTCGTTTGTCTGCGCGTTGCTGATGGTCAGCTTATTGGTGGTGGCGCCACTGATGCGCCCTCCATCCACCAGATTCGTACCCACAAAGTTCGTATCGCCTTCCTGCCATTGGAAAAAGAAGGGTGGATATGCGGTCCCGGCGATAGAAAACGAAATGGTTGAACCCACCTCATTCGTCTGGCTTACCGGTTCGGTCGTGATCGGCTCCGGCGCCGGCACCGTGTACAGGATTGCGGCCAAAAAGGCGTCGTTCGTGCCGTTGCGACTGGATTGGTAGGCGTAAAGCGTTGGGAAATTGGTTGAGAGTGTCTGGCCGACGACATAGACATTAGTTTCCGTGTCCACCGCAATGCTGTAACCGTAATCGTTGTCCTTGCCGCCGAGGTAGGTTGAATACAGCAAGGCGGTGGCATTGGTTTCGAACGCAATGACGAACACGTCGCTCTTGCCGGAATTGGTCGAGCGCAAGAGGCCCGGGACATTGAAAGTCGGGAAATTGGTGGAAGAAGTCGTGCCGACCACGAAAATATTGCCGGTGTTTGTGTCAATGGCCACGCCATAACCGATATCAATGCAACGGTTGGTGCCGCCAAAGACAGTGGAAAAGGCGATTCCGGCTCGCGTACCCGTACCATTGGTGATCTCCGTCAGGAAAGCGTTGGTTACAGTCGGGAAAACGGTATTAAAGTTGTTGGTCACGCCGTTATGCAAATAGGGAATGTTCGTGACCGTGTTCGGGAAGTTGGTGGAGACCGTCCAGCCGGTCACATAAGCGGCGCCATTGTTGTCAGCGGCGATGGCATAAGCCATGTCGTTGTTGGTGCCGCCGAGGAAGGTTGAGTAAAGTAAATTCGTGCCAGTAGAATCAAATTTGGCGATAAAGGCGTCGGAGGCTGAAGTCTGATTTGTAGAGCCGTTGAGCAAATAGCCGTTGAAAAGGTTGGTGGTGAACACCTGGTTGGTGGACGTGGAATTGGTTATGATCGTTTCATAAACAAACTGCTGATACACGGCGTTCACGGTGGGGAAATTCGTCGAGGCGGTGTAGCCGGTCACATAAACCTGGTTGAGGTTGTCAACGGCGATGCCTTGACCGACATCAAAATTGTTGCCGCCAAAGTAGGTTGAATAAATCAGGTTGGTGCCGCCGGGAGCGATTTTGGCGACGAAGGCATTAGCGTTGAAATATACGGTATTGGTGCAGGCCAGACGGTTCAAATACAAATTTGTTGTCCCCGCCAAGTGATAAGGCACCGGGCTTTTGACCGGGAAATTCGTTGAATAGGTGAAGCCGGTCACATAAGCGTTGCCGGCTAAATCCACTGCGATGCCAAAGGCTGCATCGGCACTTTCGCCGCCAAGATAGGTGGAATACACCAAGTTGGAACCGCCGGGATCCAATTCCGCAACGAAAGCGTCCACAGGATAAAGTCCGAGCTGGGTATTCAAAGTGCCGCTGATGTTGGTGTAAATTCCGTTCCTGACAGGAAAATTTGTCGAGTCAGTAACACCCGCGATATAAGCATCGCCATTGGTGTCCACAGCCAGTCCGTAAGCGGCGTCGTCGCCGCTGCCGCCGAGATAGGTGAAATAAATAAGGGTTTCGCCCAGGTTGTCAAATTTGGCCACAAACGCGTCACCGGTCTGCGAGCCGCCGGAATTGGTCTGGTAAGCTCCGGGCGTGTTCGTCAGGAACTGGGGCGAAAGCGTCGCGCCGGCAACATAAACAAAGCCGTTCGCGTCCAGCTTCACCGACCAGGCGGTGTCGCCATACTTGCCGCCGAAGTACGTGGAATAATAGAGGAGTGGGTCAATCACCAGCGGCAAACTGTGGTCATAGCTGCCAACAACAAAGCTGATGGTGTGCCCATCCAGCAACTGGTAACCGCCGCTGATTTCCCGGCGCGCGCCGTTCACCGTCTGGCAAAACACCGGCTTGAGCTGCCGAATTTCGCCGCCACTCAAAGTCAAAACCAATCCGCCCTGCGCATTGAGCGTGATTGCGTCCACTCCGTCGAAATGAATCCGAATCGCGTCCGGATTTGCGCCCGGCGCAATCTCAAAGTCGTATTCGAGCTGTTGCTGATTGCCGTAATAAACCAGACCGATGCCGGGATAAATTTCCGCAACGCGCACCCGGGCAAACGTTGCCACGCCGGTTTGCCAACGGGCCGGGTCGTTACCGGTAAGGTAGTTGATTTTGCCGGGCAGTTCGGCCTCACCGCGGATTTGCGCCTGTGGGTTTGCACCCATGAATTGCATTCGCACCGTCGCGAGTCCTTCGGCTTTGCGCAGGACCATTTGTGCCTGGGTTGGCGAAATCAGGAACTGGGAATCGCGTCCGCGCGTGAGGAACTGCGCCGAATTTCCCACCTGTCCGCGGTTGGCTTCAAAGAAAAGCGGCGTGTCGCCACCGAACGGTGTTATCTGTGCGAACACGCCCATCGCTATCAGGCTGGTCGCGAAACCGGCGGCCAAAATTTGTTTCACACTACAGTTCATCTTAAAAAGGACGTTCCCAGCCGACGCCAAACTGGAACTGGCCGCCGGCTCCGTTGTATTGATCATGGTGAATCGGCACACCATACTCAAGCCGCAATGGCCCGAGATGCGGAATGTTCAGATGGAAGCCGACTCCCCAGTTGTCGTTAAAATTTCCCGAAAACGAGTAAGACCCTGCCCCAACCGAGCCCACATCGTAAAACAAAGCGAAACGCAAGCCAACACCTTCCTCCTTTTCCAGAATGGGAATGCTGTATTCCAGCGAGCCGAACCAGTAACTATCGCCGCCAATCGGTTCATTAGCCATCTTTGGATATTGAATATTCCTGTAATTGGGGTCACGCGGCGCGATGTTGCGATATTTGAAACCGCGCAGTGAGTAGAGGCCGCCGAGATAATAGCGGTCGTAGAACGGCACGTCGCCACCACTCAGGTCATCGGCAATGCCGGCGCGTCCGACCGCTTCCAGCACGTGCCCGCTGAAGAGGCCGGGGAAAAACCATTCGCTTTTGACTTCGGCCTGGTAAAAGGTAGTGTCGCCGGTGCTGAGTTCGGTGTCGATCTCGCTGCGCTGGCCATGATTCGGCAGTTTGGTGCTGTTGCGCGTGTCGTAGGCCAGCGACGCGCCGAAGCGTTGATAAAAATGATCGCCAGTTTGTTCCAAAATGGCTTCTGGAACGTTGGGCGTAATAAACCCGGTGGGATTAAGCGGGCTTGGAGTGACTGACTTCCAGCCATGCCACCCCCCATTCAGTGAAATACCCACATCTTCAATCGTGTAGCTGACGCTGCCGATAAGGAAGTCGCTGCCCAGGGCGCGAGTGAGGCTCAGCTTCATACCCGTGCGGGTCTCGTCAAAGATGTTGTTCGGGCTTTCGAAATCCAACTGGTGGCGGTAAAGGTCCACGCCCAGCGAAAGCTTGCGGTTGAGAAACCACGGTTCGACAAAGGAGGCGACGTAGTCCTGCCGCTGTGTGCCCAACTGCACGAACAGCCGGAATTTCTGGCCGCCGCCGGTGAAGGTGGGCGGGTGGAACAAATCAAAGTTGCCCTGCGTCAATTCGGCGTAGCCGACCAGCGCGTCTACCGAACTGAAGCCCGCGCCGAACGTGAGCTTGCCGGTGTTTTGTTCCTCGACGTTTACGATCAGGTTCTTGCGTCCGGCAATCAGCGGCTCGGTCGGCTCCGGTCGCAGATCCACCTTGTCGAAGTATTGCAGGTTTTCGAGGCGTTGTTTGCTGACTTCGACGCGCACCATGTCAAAAACTTCGCCGGGCGCGATGGCCAGTTCGCGGCGGATGACCTTGTCCTTCGTCTTCGAATTGCCGCGAATCTCGATTTTTTCCACGTAGGATTTCTGGCCCTCGTCCACTTGAAATGCCAAATCCATTGTGCCGGTGTCCACGTTGGGCACGCGCGCGACCCGCAGCGCCTGGCCTTGCGCGACTTCGATGTAACCCTGGCTGCCATAAAAATCCTGAACGGCCTTGGTATCCTTGTTCAGGCCGTCAGGCGTGAAGACACTGCCGGTTTTCATGGTGAAGTCCCGGTTCAGTTTCTGACTTCTCAACCAGGCGGCGTGCGCGGGGCTGCTTTTGGGCTTCAGCTCCGGCCCCGGGTTGAAGGCGGGACTCACCGCGTTAGTGGGGAATATCGTCGTGCCACTGAACGTGACGGCCCCAACCTTGTATTGCCGCCCTTCAAAGACGTAAAACTTGATAACCAGTCGGTTCGTCGCCGGGTGGTCGAACTTCACATCCCTGATCTCGAAATCGAGATAACCATGGTTGCGGTAAAAATCCACCAAATCGTCGCGGTCGGCTTCGTAATCGTCCTGCTTGAACGTGCCGCGGCCGGTCAGCCACGACCACATCCAGCGTTCCTTGGTCTTGAGCTGCTTGCGCAATTCCTTCTGCGAAAACACCGCCGCGCCGATGAAATCGATGCGCGTGATTTTCACTTTTGGAGTTTCGGTAATTTCAAACGTGACCGAGCCGCGCCCGGCGTTTTCGTCAATGTTCAGGACATACTTCACCTGTGTGTCCGGGTGGCCGTATTTCTCGTAGAGTTTTTGCATTTCCTGTGCGTCGGTGAACAGTTTCTGCTCGTCCAGCGGGTCGCCGACCTTCACGGTGATTTTTTTGCGGAGTTTTGAGGAACTCAACTTTTTGTTGCCCTCCAGTTTGATTTCCATGATGCGCGGGCGCACTTGCACTATGTAGGTCAAAATCACGCCCCCATCCTCCGCCACGTCCACCGCCACGCGGATGTTGTAAAATTGTCTCGTGGCGTAGAGCATGCGCACGTCGTCCTCCGTGTTGTTGGGATGGTAAATGTCCCCGGCCTTGAGGCGGATGTTGGCGCGGACGAACTGCTCGCTGACCGACGCCGGACCAACAAATTTTATATCCACGTGGTCAATTTTCGGCCCGGTCGTTTGCGACCACGCGGCGGAGGCACAGCCGAGCAACAGCCAGAGCCCGAAGAGGCGGAAAAACAATTTCATCGGCTATCGGTCCATTGGCACATCTTCGTCACTGACTTTGGCCGCGCTTTCAAATCGCGTGTATGGTTTCAAGAATATTAAATTCACGTCGCCCGTCGGCCCGTTGCGCTGCTTGGCGATCAACAAATTCACCGGCAACCCTTCCGGCTCTTCAGCGGTGACACTGTCGTCATCCTCGCCGGCGTTGGGTTTGTATAGCAGCCCCACCACGTCGGCGTCCTGCTCGATCGCGCCCGATTCGCGCAAGTCCGACAAGCGCGGCTTGCGGCTCTTGTCCCGTTCCAGTTCGCGGTTCAACTGGCTCAAGACCAGCACCGGCACCTTCAATTCCTTCGCCAGCGCCTTAATGCCGCTGGAAATGTCCGAAATTTCCTGCTGCCGGTTTTCCTGTGCCCGGCGTGCAGTAGAATGGAGCAATTGCAAATAATCAACCACAAAAAGTTTGATGCCGTGCTGCTGGTGCAGCCGCCGCGCCCGCGCCCGCAACTGCAAAATCGAAAGCGCCGCCGAATCGTCAATGAGCAGCGGCGCGTTCGCCAGCCGGCCTGCCGCGCCCGTCAGCTTCGGGAAATCGGCTTCGCTCATGAATCCTTCGCGGATGCTCCGCAAATTCACGCGCGCCAGCGAGCACATCATGCGCATCACCAGCGCCTCCGCGCTCATTTCCAGGCTGAACACGGCCGCCGGCAATTTCTGCTCCAGCACGACGTGCTCGACGATGTTCATGGCGATGGACGTTTTGCCCATCGCCGGCCGTGCCGCGATGACGATCATTTCGCTCCCATGCAGACCGTCCGTCATCCGGTCCAAATCCGCGAAGCCGGTGGCCAGCCCGTTCAGGGTGCCCTTGCGGCTGAAATAATTTTCAATCGTCCCGATGGCCTTGCCCACCAGTTCCTTGGTGGTCACCACGCCGCCCTGCACCCGCGATTCCGAAATCCGCAATACGTCGCGCTCCACCTCGTCCAGCAGCGCGTCCACCTCGCCCTCATAATCATAAACGCGCCCGACCACGTCCGTGCAGGTGGCGATCATCTTCCGCAACAGGAATTTTTCGCGCACGATGTCGAGGTAATAGCTCAGATTGGCCGCGCTGGGGACTGCGTCCTGCAACTGCGAGAGATAGGCCAGGCCGCCGACCTGCTCCAAAAGTTGCCTGTCCTTGAGCCGCTGCTGGAGCGTGATGACATCAATGGCCTCGCGTGCGTCGAACATGGCCACGAGCGTCTCGAAAATCGTCTGGTGCCGCAGGTCGTAAAAGACCTCCTTGTCGTCCCTGAGCTTCTCGATGCACTCGCCCAGGCACTCGTTCGGCGAGAGCAGAACACAGCCCAGCACGCCCATCTCCGCTTCGGATGAATGCGGCGGCAACCTATCCAAGGTGGGGCGAGTGTCCCCACGAGCCGCTTTTTGTCTGCGACTCTTTTTCAAATCAACCGCCGTGCCACTGGTGGCCGCCGGCAAAGGCTCGGAAACGGAATCAATCATGCGACGACTAAACGAGAAATTCTCCGGTTGGGCAAAACGGAGTTATTAAATCTTGGTGACACGTTCTTCACAAGCACACGAAAGGATAAGTGGACAAGTTTCAGTTGTCAGCCGAAAGGTTTCTTGGAAAATTGGAGACAAAATGCAGGCCGAGGGCGGTTTTGGAAGCCGCCAGATTTTTTGCCAGTTGCTTTGCCAGTACGGTTGAGTTTGGACCTCAACATTTCACCGACACCAGAACAACTCGGCCTGCATCGAAAATCTTCTCAAACTTCCCGTGGTGGAGCAAATATGAGTTACCGACAGTGACTTCCACATTCTTCACGGAGCTGTTTGGCGGAAATTTTCAGCCGGAAAATTTGACTCGCTTCTAACCGCAATTAGAATTTGCACTCGTTGCCAACATGAAACGCAAACCGTCTTTGCTCGTCATTTTTCTGACGGTCTTTATTGACCTGATCGGTTTTGGCATTGTTGTGCCGCTGGTGCCGATTTACAGCCGCCATTACGGCGCGGGTGGTTTCATCATCGGCGCCATTATCGCCTCGTTCTCCGCGATGCAATTTGCCTTCTCGCCGATTTGGGGGCGGCTCTCCGACCACCATGGCCGGCGTCCAATTCTCCTCTTGAGCACGGCTGGTGCGGCGTTGTCGTATGTCCTGTTTGCCATCGGATCGGGCTTTGAAAATCACAAGGCCGCGCTTGCAACCTTGCTCGTCTCCCGCGTTTTCGCCGGCATTTGCGGCGGCAACATCACCGTCGCCCAGGCTTACATCGCCGATATCACGCCGCCGGAGCATCGTTCAAAACGGATGGGTTTGGTCGGCATGGCGTTCGGACTGGGATTTATTTTCGGTCCGGCCATCAGCGGTATTGCCTTGAAACTTTTCGGCGCCACCGGTCCCGGCTGGACGGCCGCGGCGCTTTGCGCGGCGAATTTCCTGCTCGCGTTTTTCATTCTCGCCGAAAGTTGGAAACCGGATTCCAACCAGGCGACCCGCCGCCCGCGCCTGAAACAATGGGGACACACGCTCGCCCAGCCGAAAATCGGCCTGCTCATCCTGATTTTTTTCCTGGCAACGTTTGCGTTCAGTTGCTTTGAAAGCACGCTGCCGTTGCTGGTGAGTGACAATTTCAATCTGGGTATCACCGTGGACGAAACCAAACCGGCCATGACGGTTATTTCGCTCTTTGTCTTTTGCGGAATCATTGGCGCGTTTATTCAGGGCGGCGCGATTGGCCCGCTCGTGAAAAAATTCGGCGAACCGAAACTGATTTCGTTAAGCCTGGTATTGACCGGTATCAGCCTGGCGCTGTTGCCATTCATCAAAGGTGAGGGCCAGTTGAAATGGCTGGCCGTTTTGCGTTTCGCCGACTGGCCGTGGATGAAAATGCTCTTGGTGCTCGCGTTGCTGGCCATCGGCACCGGCCTGACGCGGCCGCCGCTTTTCGGATTGCTTTCCAATCTCACGCCCGCAAACGAGCAGGGTGCCACCATTGGCGTGGCGCAAAGCGCCGGCAGCCTCGCGCGGATTCTCGGCCCGTTGTTCGCCGCGACGCTTTATATGCACGTTCCGATGTTGCCGTACGTCATCTGTGGCGGGCTGGCCATTCTGACCGCCCTGCTGGCGTGGCAATTCTTTTGCCGGGATTTCCTGCCAGCGGTTGCCACGGGAAAGCAGACGGCAGATTAACCCCACCCCGCCGCCTGCCGGTGGTTTCGGGGTTTTAAGCAACTTCAACGCCTTTCCATGGACTTGCCAGTTCGATTGCTTTTGCCGTAATTCTGTCCAAAGAGCCGGTTGCCATCCTCCACCTTCGAAAACCGGGTTTTTGAGCTTTTGCGGGTGAGTCACGCCAGGTATCCCCATGTTTTGCAGCTATTTGCCAAATTTGAATCGGCATACTGGACCTTTAATTATCACTGTGTATTTTTGGCGCAAACCAAACGTTATGAGCGGTCAAACGACAAAAGTTTTTGTTTCCCTTCTGTGTTTAATCAGTGTTTCATCCCGCTGTTTTGCGATGCGATTTTCAAATCGCAAATCGCTCGCCGCGCCGTAGCGTAGCGGCGGCGGGTAAACCGCAAATCGAAAATTAACCGAGATGTCCAAGCGTACTGACATGAACGGGGAGCGCACGCGCCTCGCGTGCACCGTTTGGCGCCCCGCCGAACGGAACGCCGGACACGGTCACGCCAACGACGGGATTTTCCATG
>Ga0187889_10003662_pt1 | contig 13347 bp, 12 predicted proteins | sample June2016WEW_7_10_2_FD_132992 | JGI IMG/M metagenome (GOLD analysis project Ga0187889, IMG submission 132992) | Peatland microbial communities from SPRUCE experiment site at the Marcell Experimental Forest, Minnesota, USA - June2016WEW_7_100 | ecosystem: Environmental > Terrestrial > Soil >... | reverse complement strand
CGCAGGAATTCACAGGCGCCGGGGCGGCTCTCCCCCCCCAGCCGCCCCGGAGAGAACAACAAAAGCAAGAAACTGCCCTGGAACTCGCTTTATGATTGGTACAGAAAACGGGGGCAGGTCAGACCATGTCCCATCGTTGACCAGAAACGCAGTTCTCGCCCCAACGAGCTTTGCTGGTAGAGGTGCGTTCTGTGCCAATAATGCGGGGTTTTGAATCAGTGCCAAAACAGAGACAAGAAAAATCCGCATGAGCATATGCGTTTCCCTCCCCGAACAAATCAAGTACCGCAGAAACGAACGCCGCGTCTGCGCTATGTCCCGTCATGATGTCCAGCGAAACGGCTTCGGACGCAAATCCTCCTGTTCCCCAGCAAACCTATCCTTATAAATAGGTTGTCAAACCCCTTCTTCTGGCAAAACGCAACCAGCTGTCTTCTATAATTCCGGTAGTTATCTAGGGTAAGATCATCAAAACGTATAATGATGTAAACTAGGCCCTGGGACCCGAAGGCGCATATCTGCTGCCTCGCTGCGTCGACCGCTCCGCAGAATTTTCTCAGAAACCCGTCACTCAATTGGAGATAAACTGATAGATCAAAGCATTTCTGTGATCTCCTTCGCGCTATCTCATCGTCGGAGATACCCAAGGTCTTAACTTCACAGTAGCTCTGCGTCGCCTGATGATTGAGGAAGCTGATGTCTGGACTCTTTGTGCGCCTCTCCCTGACGAATCGGACTTTCTTAAGCCCCATGCGTGCTAAATACCGATATGCAAAAGCTTCGTTCAATTGATTGAAGAAGTCTTGTTTCGTCTGCCCTTCCCGTTGGCCCAAGTAGTGCTTTAACGCTTTTTCCTTAAGGATCTGCCAGGACTCGTGGTCCAGCCACATCAACGCATTGTTGTAAGCGCGATAGTACGTTCCCTTTGGGGGAATCCGGCACGACTCGTGGAAGTTGCAGAAAAAACTGTCCTTGGGATGTAGAGCTCTTACCTCGCGTATTATTTCAAGTATTCGTCTCATAACTTCTCGGGCACAATTCTTGCATAGGCCGGAGACAGACTAAATAGGTCCTGCTAGGCCTATATCCAGAGCTGGTGGCTGGTAGCCACGATCAGTGCATTCCTGACAATGGGCTTCTCTAAAACCGTCCGCGAAAATCGAAGAGGTCATGGAGTGGCAGTTGCCATCCGGGAAAGAGGTTGGAAGCGAGGACTTGGTCGCCCGCGTGCGTGGCTTCCACAAAATACTTCTTCCCCTGGAGATTCAGAACCTCCACGGTCTTGGCTTGGGAGTCGATAAGCCAGACCTCGGGCACGCCTGCATCGGCATAGATGGGCAGCTTTGTGGCGCGGTCATGAGCGGCGGTTGATACGGAAAGGATTTCCACTACCAGGTCAGGCGCCCCCTCTATGAAAAACTCATGAATGATCTTCGCGCGGGCATTCGATACGAATATGAGGTCCGGCTGTAAGGCGGTATCATCTCCCAGCCGAACATCCAATGGGGCGAAGGCGAGCTCTCCGAGAGGATTCTTGGCAAGGCATTGCAGCAAACTCCCGGTTAGGTTCCGCAAGACAAACTGATGCCTGGTGGTCGGAGCAGGAGTCAAATGCACCTCCCCGTGGACAAGCTCATACTGCTTTCCATAGTCGGGAAGCTGGCGGAATTGCTCGAAGGTCAGCTTGGGAATGACTTCGGTGCCCATAAGAACATTATACCCCCGCGCCCAATGTAATGCCGCGTAAGAACGTGGTTGAGGTTAGCCAGTTATTCAGAGGGCGGGATGGGAGCCCCTAGGAGGCGCAACCACGTGGACCCCCGCTTGCGCGGGGGTGACAGGCAAAAGCAGCGCCCTACCCTCGTCGTCATTCCCGCGAAAGCGGGAATCCAGGCGTCGGGTTCTAGGCCGGCACGAACATAAGAATGAGGACGTGAGGATCGGCGCTGCGTCAGAGTAAGTAACTACCCTGTGTTCTACGCCTGGACCCTCTTCAATAATGTTTGCAGGTTCCCTGCCAGGATTTTCCGTTTCTGCTCTTCCGTAATGAACGCATTCTTGACCCGCGCGATGACCGTGGCGGGACAGTTGATGGAGAAATCGGAGCCGAAGAGCACGCGGTCTTCGCCGATGCTCTTGACTGCGTATTCGAGCATCCCGACGCGGTCGTGCCCGTAGCCCGAGGTATCGAGGTAGGTGTTGGGATGGGCGGCGACGGCGTCGATGCGTTTGAAGATGTGGTCGGATTCGTGGCTGTCGCCGAAGTGCGGGAAGACAATGGTGGCCTGCGGATACTTCTGGATGATGTATTCCATCTCCTCGAGCTCGGTGTGGACATCCAGCACCATGTTCAGCCTGTTTACCTGCTCCACCAGCAGCGCGAATTCCTTGACGGTGTACTGATACGGAACCGTATAGTTGCAAAGCTCGCCGACCCAGACGAAGCCCAACTGCCTGCGGCAATCCTCAATTTCCCGGAGGGCCTCGTCGATGAAGAGCGGATTCACGACGCACGCCCCCAGGAACTTGCCCTTGTATCGTTGCACAAAACGGGCGACCTCCCGGTTGCCGGCGATGAATTCCGCGGGCGACTTCGCCAGTTGGCAGCGAACGTTGTTGATAATGCCGCGCTCGACACCTGTCTGGTCAAGGTAGCGCGCGAATTCATCGAAGGTTTTGGTGACTGGATACCATTGCCAGACATCGCCGCTTTCGCTCGGGCAGTGCAGGTGCGCGTCGAAGACTTCGTAGGGTTCCCGGGCCTCCTGCCTCTTCCCAGACTCTGGCGCGCTGGCGCGTGCCGGCGGGGCAAGAGCTTTGCCCGCGCTCCCGGCCGGCGCCTGCTGCCCGGCCACCTGGCGCGCCGCGCCGGGGGCGGGAGCGAGCGCTCCCATGAACAGAAAACTCTTCTTCAGGAATTCCCGCCGCGCGCGCGTGTGCGAGTGCCCGTGAGGATGGAAGAAGCTCATGGCCGTCCCTTCCACTAGGAGATGGCCGGAAGCTATCACGCTGCATCGCAGCGGTCAAGCAGGGTGGGTGGCCGCAGGCACAGCCAAGAGTCACCCAGGAAAACGGACGAACTGGCCCCTCGCATCTAAGCGATTGACAAACTCAGGCCATTGCGAATAGTGTACGCCATCCTATGAAGATTCTGGTTATCGGTTCCGGTGGTCGCGAGCACGCTTTTGCCTGGAAGCTGCATGAAAGCCAGCGCATGGAGGAGTTGTATTGTGCCCCCGGCAATGCCGGCATTGCGCAGGAGGCGGAGTGCGTGCCGGTAGACCTTGCGCAGCCGAAGGCGATCCTGGAAGTGGCGAAGCAAGTGCACGCGGACCTCACCGTAGTTGGGCCGGAAGCGCCCCTGGTGGCCGGAGTCGTAGATGAGTTCGTGAAAGAGGGGCTGGCGATAATTGGACCCAGCAAAGCCGCCGCCCGCCTGGAGGGGAGCAAGGTTTTCGCCAAGGAGTTCATGCAGCGCCACGGCATTCCGACCGCGCGATCCACGGTGGCTGTGGACTTCGATGCTGCCATCAAAGCCCTGGCGCTCTTCCCGCTTCCGGTGGTGGTCAAGGCCGACGGGCTGGCGGCGGGCAAAGGTGTGTTTGTCGCCCGCACCGGCGAGGAAGCCGAACAGGCTGTCGACGAATTCATGCGCCGGAAGACGCTGGGCAGTGCCGGCGACCGCGTGGTCATCGAAGACTGCCTGGCGGGCGAGGAACTGTCCTTCATCGTGCTGACCGATGGTCGTGGCATTCTCCCTCTCGTGCCCACGCAGGACCACAAGGCGCTGCTGGACGGAGACCTCGGGCCCAACACCGGCGGCATGGGCGCCTATAGTGATGATGCGATTCTCAGCGAGCCGTTGCACGACGAAATTCTCCGTTCCATCGTCGCGCCCACCCTGGCGGGTATGGAGATGGAAGGCGCTCCCTATAGCGGCTTCTTGTATTTCGGGCTCATGCTGACGCGGACGGGTCCGATGTTGCTGGAATACAACGTCCGCATGGGTGACCCGGAGACTCAGCCCATTCTGATGCGGCTGCGCTCCGATCTGGTGGACCTGTTAATGGCGCAGCGCCAGGGCCAGCTGGCGGTGGTGGATGCGCACTGGAGCCCTAATCCCGCCGTGTGCGTGGTGCTGGCGTCCCAGGGTTACCCGGGAAAACCCGAGGTCGGCAAGGTCATCACCGGCTACGATGCGGCCGAGGCGTTGGGGGGCGTCAAGGTCTTCCATGCCGGAACGCGTATGGAGAATCACCGGTTGGTCACAGCCGGTGGGCGCGTGTTGGGAGTCACGGCGATTGCGGAGGATTTGCCCTCTGCCATCCAGCGTGCCTACGCGGGGGTCAGCAAGCTTCAATTCGAAGGCATGCACTACCGGAAAGACATCGGCGCGAAGGCGCTGCGCCAGCTGGCGAATGCCCCCGCGCCCAAGCGGTCGCGCGCCTCCAAAGCGGAGCGCCCCTCCGCACGCAAGTAGTGCCGGGTTCACACCAGGGTCATCCTACTTCGGTTCGCAAGGGAGGAAAAAAAGGTGCCTGAGAAGCCCTTGGTTGGCATCGTCATGGGCAGTGACACTGACCTGCCCGTCATGACCGCGGCCGCGCAAACGCTGAAGGAATTTGGCATTCCCTTTGAACTTGAGATTACCTCTGCGCACCGGTCGCCCGGGCGCACCTCAGAGTACGGGCGCACGGCGATCCAGCGCGGCCTCAAAGTAATTATCGTCGGCGCCGGCGGAGCGGCCCATTTGGCGGGCGTGCTCGCCTCGGAGACTATCCTGCCCGTCGTCGGTGTGCCCATGGCCACCACTTCGCTGGCGGGGTTCGACGCGCTGCTCGCCACCGTGCAGATGCCCGCCGGCGTGCCCGTGGCTTGCACGGCCATCGGCAAGCCGGGCGCGATCAACGCCGCCATCTTCGCCGCCCAGATCATCGCCACCTCCGACGCGGGCATCGCGCAGAAACTGGTCGAGCACAAAGAACGGCTGGCGCGCTCGGTGGCGGAGAAGTCCGAGAAGGTCAAGCGCGAGTTTCAGGTCTGATTCCCCCGCGCAGGGCCGTGGGGCGCGCTGCGCGGATTTCGCTCCCCTGTGGAATCCTCGTCCTCATCGGGCGTGTGGGAGTCTTGCTGACTGCGAAAGGGGGCACTATCAGGCTGCGGAAAAACTCGTAGGCGCTGTCATTCTGAGGAGCCGCAGGCGGTCCTGAGCATCGCGAAGGAGGAATCTCGTATGTTCATGAGAATGCGCAGGGCGAGATTCTTCGCGCAATTTATCCTGAGCGGGCAGAGCGAGATCCTTCGCTGCGCTCAGGATGACAGCGAAGGGCCGAGAATGACAGCAGGGAAGCATTTTTCCGCAGCCTCATTATGCTCCACCGGAGGTTTTGGTAATGAAGAGCAAGAACATGTCATGGAAGCCAACCCGGACTCACGTCGCGGGGTGGCCCGTGCTGGTGGGGCTGACTTTACTGTTGGGGACGCCTGCAGCCGCGCGGGCCGAGGATCAGGCGCCCGTGAACCGCACCCCCGTGGACGACGCCACGTTTCGGCAGATTGCCGACCTTTTCCAGTATGACCACACCCTGCCGCTCGAGGCCGCGACCATCGGCGTGTGGCCCTATCGCATCCCCTACGTGATCGAGAAGATCACTTACCGCAGCGCCCACAACGAGCGCGTCCCCGGCTACTTTGCTCATCCCGTCCTGGAGCCGGGCCAGCGCTTCCCCGCCGTCCTGCTGGTGCATGGCTCCAACGGCTTCTGGGGCAAGAACGAAGATTGGGTGCTGGACTGGCTCGACGTGCTGGTGCGTTCCGGCCGCTGCGTGCTGGTGATCGACAACTATGGGTTCGGAGAGCGCATGCAGACTGAAGACATCGAAGCCGAACGCCTCCTGCCCTATAAGATGCGCGACATGGTGGTCGAGAGCGTCATTGACCAGCGGCGCGGCATTGACTACCTCGAGACGCGGCCGGAAGTTGACTCCAAGAAAATCGGCCTGCTCGGCGGCAGCCGCGGCAGTTGGATCGGCGCCATGGTGGCCGGGCTCGACCCGCGCTTCTCTGCCGTGGTTCTGACCGTCACGCAGGAATCGAACGGCTCGACGGATGACCCCAACCGGCGCTACCGGCACACGCTCAACTTTGTGCCGCGCATCACCGCGCCGGTCTTGCTGGTGAACGCCACACAGGACAAACCCGCGCGCTCCGAACTGGCCAAAGAAATCATGGGTCTCCTGCGGGTGCCCAAGCGCCAAGTCTGGTACGAGACCGGGCACTACATCCCGCCGAAAGCCGGCAACAAGGAAGCCTTGGAATGGTTCGATACGTATTTGAAATGACCGGCCTCGGCAGCAGCTCAGGCTGAGCGCGGCGGGCGGCAGGAGTCTTTCCCATTCTGATTCCCTCGGGCGGGTTCCTCCCTTCGCAAGCGAAGTGGATCCCGCCGTCAGGAAGGAGCCCGGATGTTCATCGGGCACTTCGGTGTCGCGCTGGCCGCGAAAAAGGTGGCGCCTCGCACCTCGCTCGGCACGCTGGTAATGGCGGCGCAGTTTGTGGACCTGCTCTGGCCGCTTTTTCTTCTCTTGGGCGTTGAGCGGGTGATCATCGCGCCGGGTATTACGGCCGTCACACCTCTGGATTTCACCTCCTACCCTCTCTCCCATAGCCTGCTCGCCGACCTCGGCTGGGCCAGCCTTTTCGCGGGTATTTACAGAGTGGTTCGACGGGATTGGCGTGGGGCGCTTTGCCTTGGGTTCGTGCTGATGAGCCACTGGCTGCTTGATGCGCTCACCCACCGCCCCGACCTGCCCCTTTATCCCGGCGGCTCGATGTATGCCGGCCTCGGCCTTTGGAATTCGCGGGCCGGAACCCTCCTGGTGGAGGGTGCAATTTTCGCGCTCGGCGTGCTGGTCTATGGGAATACCGTGCGGCCGCGCGACCGCGTAGGCATTTACGCGTTCTGGTCGTTCATCGCGTTGCTGGTGCTGATGTACCTTGCAAACCTCTTCGGCCCGCCGCCGCCCAGCGTGAAAGCCATTGCCATGGCCGGACTCGGCCTTTGGGTCTTTGTGGCCTGGGCCTACTGGCTCGACCGCCACCGGCAGCCGCGGCCCCAATCTTATGGAGGTATGAACACATGAAATCTCGACATGCATGGATCTTCGTCACCGCCCTGTCTTTGTTTTTTGTGACGGCGGCAGGGGAACAATCTCTGTCCGCTCCCTCTCCCCAGGAAAGCCAGAAGGCCTTTCACTGGCCGGCGGGCAAGCGCATGGCCGTGAGCCTGTCATTTGACGACGCGCGCTTGAGCCAGATCGACAAGGGCTTGGCCGTGCTCGACTCGACGGGTGTCAAGGCCACCTTCTTTGTCAATCCGGGTGGTGTCGAGGAGCGCCTGGAGGGTTGGAAACGGGCGGTGGCCGGCGGCCATGAGATCGCGAACCACAGTGTGTCCCATCCTTGCACGGGCAATTTCCCCTGGTCCTTCCACAACGCGCTGGAGAATTACACCCTGGAGCAGATGTCCCGGCAGCTCGACGAGGCCAATGCGGAGATCGAGCGCCTCCTCGGGGTGCGCATGGTGACCTTCGCTTACCCCTGCGGACAGAAGTTCGTGGGGAGGGGGCGCCAGATGCAGAGCTATGTGCCGCTCATTGCCGAGAAGTTCCTGGTCGGGCGTGGCTATTACGATGAGTATTTTAATGACCCGGCGTTTTGCGACCTGGCCCAGGCCAGCGGCACGGCGTTTGATGATATGGATTATATCCAGATGGTGAAACGCATTTCCCAGGCGGCCGAGCAGGGCGGGTGGGTTATTTTTGTGGGGCATGAAATCGGTGAGAAGGCTTTTCAGGTTACGGACGCCACGGCCCTGGCGGCGCTCTGCAAATACCTCGAGGACCCCGCCCATGGCATCTGGGTTGACACCGTCGAGCACATCGGCAAATACATCGTGCAGCAACGCGGCGGCCAGTGAGAATGAGGCCGGCGCTGTCATCTTTGGCCCTTCGCTGTCATTCTGAGCGAAGCGAAGAATCTCGCTCTGCTGGCTCAGGGTAGACTCCGCGAAGGATCTGGCTCTGGGTTCTTGCGTGAAAGGGCCGAACCGAGGCGAGATGCTTCGTCCGCCGCGGCGGACTCAGCATGACAGACGCCCTTTTTCAGCAGCCTGCTAGGCCGCCCTGTGCCCCCGCCGCCGCACGGTCCCGGCTTATTCCGCAGATGTCCCTTGACTCCCACGTTGCGGGGCACTATCTTTTCACACCACCAGCTCGCTCGAAGCCCTGCAGACGGTTTGAGGAAGCAACGATAGAGGCTGCGAGATGCCCAAACCCTTATCCGCTGTCGATTCCATCGGGCCCGCGTTTGAGCAGACCAAACGCCAGCTTTTTGTCCCCTTCCGGTTCCGGCGCTGGGCACGCCTGGCCGTGGTCGCGCTGATCACCGGCGAATTCGCGGGCGGGGGCGGGTCTCCCGGAGGCTTCAACTACCACGCGCGGTCACGCGGTGGGAGTTCCTCCCTCAACTTCCTGCCTTCCGATTGGGGTAATCTTCACGCCTTCTTACCCTGGATCGTAGCCGGCATCGTCCTCCTGCTCTTGTTTCTATTCCTTTGGATTTACGTGGCCTCGGTATACCGGTTCGTGCTGTTCGATTCGGTTCTCTACGACCGCTGCGAGTTGAAAGGGAGCTGGAGGCGCTGGGAGCCCCATGGCCGAAGCTACTTCTTCTGGTGTCTCTCGCTGTTCCTGGCAGTCTCGATCGGCATCGTTCTTCTCATCGGTGGACCGCTATTCTTTGCCTGGCGCGCCGGGTTGTTCCAGCATCCGCGAGAGCACCTCGCCCTGCTGATTCTCGGCGGTGTCCTGCTTCTCTTCGTTCTGTTGGGGCTGTTTCTGGTGAGCGGACTCGCGGGTCTCTTGGCCAAGGATTTCTGCGTGCCGCTTATGGCGCTTGAGAACCTGAGAGTGCTGGATGCCTGGCGCCGCTTGTTTCCGATGCTGGCTCGAGAGAAGATGGCCTACGCCGGCTTTGTCTTGATGAAAATCGTCCTGGCCATGGGCAGCGCCATCCTCTTCGGCATTGTCACGATTGTGGCCTTGATTGCCGCGGCGATTCCCCTGGCCATCGCGGGCCTCATCCTCTTCTTCGCCGGCAAAGCTGCCGGCCTCACCTGGAACCTCTCGACCATCAGCATCGCGGTCGTCCTGGGCGGAATCGTCGTGATGGGCCTTTTCTATCTGATCGCCCTCATCAGCACCCCCGCCATGGTGTTCTTCCAGTCTTACGTGCTCCATTTTTTCGGCGGCCGTTACCCGAGCCTCGGCGCGATTCTCTCTCCGCCTCAGCCTGCCCCCCAGCCTGCTTCCGGAGAACCACCCCCACTTGCGCCACCCGCCGCGCCGGCCCCGGCCGGAGGGTAGCCGGAGGGTGCACCGAGATCGGGATCCGGGACTCGGGATAGCCCTCTCCCCAGGGAAGAGGGTGCCTCGAGATGGGGATTCAGGATCCGGGACAGCCCTCTCCCCAGGGGAGAGGGTGCCCCCGCGAACGGGGGAGGGGGCCCCGAGCGCCGGGGGTGAGGGCTCACGCATCGCCAGTCTGAGGTGAAACCTCGCCAGGCTTTGATGGCCCTCACGACCCCAGGCAAAAGCCCCTTGGGGAATCGCCAGGATCGCGGCAAGCTAAGCCACGGTCACGAAAATGTCGCGTTCTTAAAGGAACCGACGCCGCAACCTGGACATGCGGTCAATCTACGGGTAGGGGCGAGCGGCGCTCGCTCCCGGGCCGAACGCCGTTCGGCCCTACCCATGTTGCCCGGCAGGGAAGCTATGGCGAACCGAGCCGGCGAGCGCTGGCGGGCGGTGAAAGCTGAAGACCTCACACCGCAGAGGTCCGCGCTACGCTTGTTACAGCGGTGTATAATCGAGGCGGTGGCAAATCCCGGCAACCTCAGCCGCAGAACAGCGACCACCGAGACGGTCCAGGAGCGTTGCGCTTGCGCCTTTACGACGTGATCTGGAACGAAAGGTTCGTTGCCAAGATTGCCGAGAAACACGCGGTCAGCACGGATGAGGTTGAGGAAGTCCTTTTCTCCGGGCCCCACGTTCGCAGGTTGGAGAAAGGGAAAGTGAAGGGTGAGCACTTGTACGTGGCCTATGGTCAGACATCGGTGGGGCGGTATCTCTCTTTATTCGCAAGCCGCGCGGCGCGGCCTTGCCGATCTCGGCGCGGGAAATGACGGGGGCTGAGCGGAGATACTTTCATGCGCAAAAAAAAGCAGGTTGATCCCATTCCCGACGAATTCACCAGCTATGAGGAGGCCGCGGAGTTCTGGGACAAGCACGATACCACCCATTACCCCGGCAAGTTTCGGACTGTCAAGGTAGTGAGCGAGTTCCGAAACCGGCACTATGAGATCCCGATTGACAGGGATGTCGCCATCAGTCTCCAGCAAAGAGCGAGGAGGGCGGGCGTGCCTCCCGGGCGCTTGGCCAGCGAACTCCTGCGCAAGGAACTCCGCGCCACCGGCTGAGAATGCGCGCCCAGCCTCCCATACCCCGCTATGGCGAGCGGGCAACGCGGCGGAGCCGCAAGAGAAAATCAAGAGGGAAAGGGCAAATGGCAAAGGGTAAAAGTGAAAAGCTGCACTTCCAAATGTCCTTGCTAAAACAACCAGAAATTACGGTATAGCCATGCAGTGCCCGCTCTCCAGCCCGCCCATCGTAATGGCGTACGCCCTCTTCCGACCCGCTACCCCTTCACCGTTAAATGAAGAACCCACAGTCAGAATCGCACTGACTGTGGCTACCCGCTCCATGATCGCCGCAAACTTCTCAACCCTCTCCGAGGGGTCGCAGATCCGCCGTGATGGAAGAGGGCGCCCGAGGTACGAGGGAGGGGGCCCCGAGCGCCGGGGGTGAGGGGGCACATCGCCTGGCGGGACGGCGAACGCTGGCGGGCGCGAAAAGCCTCGGACCTACCAAACAGGTCCGCGCTACGTGTGCTTTTGGAAACGACTTCGTGGGTGGCGCCGACATCGCATTCCATGTCGGCGACTTTTAAGAAGCCAGCACAGGCCATAGATACGAGGCAGTGACAGAGATGTTGCGCGTGCTCGTGGGGCGCATACATGAAAGACAATGTATGCGCCACCCGCGACTGCGTTAGTCACTGAAAACGTGGTATCGTAACGCTGGGTAACTGTGCGGCTTCTCGAAACACTCACGGACTTCGTTCCTCCGGCAGCACGACGCCCGCAAGGAATCGCGGTGCTCGTGCGGCACTTAGGCGGATTCGGGCTGTTCCTTCTCGCCATCGTCGACAGCACCCCAATTCCAACCTTTGGCGGCCTGGATATTCTCACCGCCATACTCGCTGCGCGGCACCGCGAACCGTGGTACTACTACGCCGGAGTCGCCACGGCAGGCTCGGTCATCGGCGCCTACTTTACGTTCCGAATGACACGTAAGGCCGGTTTGGACTATCTCAACCGCAAGTTTGGAAAGCGCAAGGTCGCCAGACTGCTGAAGTACTTCGAGCGGTGGGGTGCGGGCGCTCTGGTCGTTTCTACCGTTATACCTTTGCCCTTCCCTACGAGCGCGTTTTTCGCCATAGCAGGCGTGCTAGACTACCCTCTCCGGACATTCATCGTTGTCGTGGCTTTGGGCAGAGCAGTGCGTTACGGAGCCATAGCCGCAATTGCCTCCTACTACGGCCGCCGCTTCGTGGTCGGTCTGCGGCATCTAGGGCAACATTCCGGGTGGTTGCTAGCGATTGCCGCCGCAGTGATCATCGCGATGACCGCGGCGATCGTGATGAGAAAGCGACTGGAATCGAGTCGCCCCATGGTCAAGACGCACGAAACATGACTTTCCTGTTGCTCGCGGGTTGTCGGAGCGTCTTTGGCTAGGCTTCCGCACTGATTGATTCTTTCTCCCCGAGAAAGTTCAGCAACTCCTGGTTGACTTTCTCGGCGTGGGTCCAGATCAAGCCATGCGGCCCACCCTCCACCACCGCCAGCCGTGCTCCCTTGACGGCCTTGTGCGTGCGGATCCCCGTCGCAGCGATAGGAAGAATCCGGTCGGCATCGCCGTGAATGACCAGCGTGGGGACGTTGATGCGCGAAAGGTCGTTGCGGAAGTCGGTCACCCACGCCGGGACGCAGTCTAGAGTGCCCTTGGCGGAGGCGCTGACGGCAACGTTCCAGTTGTACTGGACGACCTGGTCGCTGATTCGTTTGCCACCCAGGACGTCGACGTTGTAGAAATCCGCGAAAAAGACGGAGAGGAACGCTGGCCGGTCCGCGGCGATGGCTTTCTTGATCCCCTCGAAGACACTGCCGTCCACCCCCTCCGGGTTGTCAGCCGTCTTCAGTAGGAACGGCGGGATCGAAGAGATGAATACCGCCTTGCTCACGCCCTCCGATCCGTAGGTACCCAGGTAGCGGGCCACCTCGCCGCCACCCATCGAGAAGCCGACCAGCGCGAAATCACGCAGGTCGAGCTTCGTTACGAGCTTGTGCAGGTCCTCGGCGAAGGTGTCGTAGTTGTAGCCCGTCGACGGCTGACTGGACCGGCCGAATCCCCTGCGGTCGTATGTAATGACCCGATGGCCCGCATCCAGCAGGGCCGCGACTTGCTTCTCCCAGGAAGCACCGCTCAGCGGCCACCCGTGGATCAGGATGACCGGCTTACCCGTGCCATGGTCCTCATAGTAAAGGTCGACGTTGCCGGAGTTTTCCTTGGCGACATTAATGTATGGCATTGAAAGTCTCCTTTTCGGTGCATGGGCCTCAAAAAAAGCCGGTAGCGCAGAGTTATGCGCAGCAGCGCATTACTCTGCGGTTCTTTGTTAGAGTTCGTCACCACCACTGTGCCACAAGACCATTTCAATTGATAGTATTGCACAAATGTGAAGGTGACCCCAGCTTTAGAGCCGCAGAGTTTGAAATGCACAACTCCGCGCTCCAGCTGATGTACTGAAGGAAGTTTACGAGAACAAGAACGTCCTTAGAACGGACCTTAACTGTGTTCGCGGACTTTTCGAATATTGAACAATACCAATTCGCCTTCTTAAGCCGCGGAGTCTCAATGGCAGAGACTCCGCGCTACCTGCTGCTTGCTATTCGTCGGGTGCAGCACAACCTTCCGTACGCGGTGCGAGCTTGACGCGGTAGCGAGGAGATTTCTCCAGCCTTGTCACACATTGTCCTATCGCCTTGTTGACCTGCCCCCCGAAAACTGTACCAGTGTAAAGGAGAGTTCTCCCAGGGTATAAAAGCCTGAAGGAGGACAGGAGATGAGGCAGAGCCGTTACACGGAGGAGCAGATTATTGGGGTATTG
>Ga0187889_10003654_pt1 | contig 13368 bp, 12 predicted proteins | sample June2016WEW_7_10_2_FD_132992 | JGI IMG/M metagenome (GOLD analysis project Ga0187889, IMG submission 132992) | Peatland microbial communities from SPRUCE experiment site at the Marcell Experimental Forest, Minnesota, USA - June2016WEW_7_100 | ecosystem: Environmental > Terrestrial > Soil >... | reverse complement strand
TTTCGAGAATCCACTTATATTTATCGAATTTTTCCATAGTGGTTGGAAAAAATAACCTTGAGTAAAAATATAAATAGTCTTTCCTAAAAAAATGATACTCATGTGCAATGTCTCTATATATTCTTGCGATAAGATTTTGATCTTCCTTTTGATTAGTAAATCTGCGAAATCTAAAAACGCTAAGAAGGTGCTCTCTAACCCAATTTCTTAAAAATTTTTCAAGATCTGCTTCACAGCCTAACTCCCGAGCTTGGCTTACAAACTGATCATAGAAACCCTTTGTGGCATTAGGCAGGGTTAGTAAATTTTTATTTGTTCTACCATTATTTTCCAGATGAATAGATTGGGAACCCAATTCCTTATTTACTATCGCCATCTGAGTAGAAGTACCAACATTCAGAATGAATGCAAAATCGGTAAAATAGTTGCTGCCGTTGACAGTCTTTAATTTCCCAATTTTGTTAATAACATCTCTTTTAACCATGCCGCAGGACCAAAGAAAATAATTGAATATTTCAAATCTTAGAAATTTAGGTAAAAAAGCGGATGGCGAAACGATTTCCGTATAACCTTTTGGTAGGTTTTTGTTGGCTTGAGAATTTTTTCCTATTTTCAGTCCTCGGTGGACTTTCGGGATAATAGAATCTTTAACGATAAAGCTTGAAGCTCCAAAATATGCTCCGGCATTAGGATATTTTTTTTTAAGTTTCATAAGCAATGTTAGCATAGCCGATTCGGGTGGATCGTCGTCTGCCATAAACACGATATAGTCGCCATGAGAATGCCTAAACGCCATATTAAAATTATTCATCATGCCTATATTGGTTTTATTTTTATGATAAGTAATTTTCTTTGATTTAAAATTTTCGGTCACCGCTCTTGCACTGCCTTGAGAATCATTGTCGGAAACTATAATTTCAAGATTTTGATAATCTTGCTTAAGAATAGCTTTTATCGTTAGGCCTAAAAGTTGTGGACGCTTGTAGGTAGCGATACAGAAACTAATCAATGGCGTGTCTACACTCATTACGAGAATTATAACAGTACAGCAATTTCTAAATCAATTATGAATGAAAAATTTGAAAAATATGTGTCAGAATTATTAGCGGGATGAAAATTACAGACGTGCCTCTAGTAGGACTAAATTTATTGAGCCTGATAAGCTTGAGGACGAGAGTGGTTATTACGGATAAAGATAAAATTGGCCAAACTGCACAATTTGAAATTATACTCAATTATTCCTAAAATAAAGAACTTCTTTTAGGCTGCAAATAAAGCAAATTTCTATGTTATAATACTTCCTATAAAACTTATGGAAATACACTCTTGTAGAATTTGCGGAAGTAAAAAGTTGACATTTTTTTTTAATTTAGGAAAACAGCCTTTGGCAAACTCTTTGTTAAAAAAATCTTCAGAAAAAGAAAAAAAGTATCCCTTGTCCTTAGGTTATTGTCATAATTGTTCACTTGTTCAACTTTCTTATACCGTAGATGCAAAGAAACTATTTTCAGATTATGTTTGGGTAACAAAAACCTCCGAAACTGCCAAACGATTTGCGGAAAGGTTTTATAAGGAATTGATAAAAAGAGCTAATAAAAACGCAGTCAAATATATTCTGGAAATCGCAAGCAATGACGGCACATTTTTATTACCTTTTAAGAAAACGGGATACAAAGTATTGGGAATTGACCCTGCGGAAAATATTTCCAAAATGGCACGTGAATCAGGAATTCCGACAAAATCAATATTCTTTAATTCATTAAATGCAAAAAAACTTTTAAAACAATATGGGAAAGCACATATAATCTTTGCTCGAAACGTATTGCCTCATGTTTTTAATACGATAGATTTTGTTAAAGATTTAAAAAATCTTCTGGAGGATAATGGTGTTTTGGCAATAGAAGTTCATTATGCGAAAGGAATTCAGGAAGAACTACATTATGATTCGATTTATCACGAACATCTTTGTTATTTTACTCTAAAGACATTGGAGCGTCTGCTTAACGATCAGGGGCTGTATATTTTTGATGTCGTTAAAAGCCCAATCAGTGGCGGTTCAATAGTAGCATATGCTACAGGCAAGCAATTGAAGAAAAGCGCTGCCTTAAACAAATATATTCGTGATGAAGAGCTTAATAAAACTAATTATTTGTCTTCATGGAAGAGATTTTCCCAAAAATCAATTCAGCACAGGAATAAGTTCCTTAGAGTTCTAGAAAAGGCGAATAGAAAAGGGCTTGTGGTTGGGTATGGGGCCTCCGCGAGAAGCTCAACGCTATTAAACTTTAGCAATATTTCAACAAAGCAAATTAAACAGATTATTGATAAAAATGAGCTAAAGCAGGGTTTCTATACAGCGGGAACACATATCCCAATTGAAACGGCTGAAAAGGTCTTAATTAAAAAACCCTCTACGGTTGTGATATTGGCCTGGAATTTCGTGGAAGAAATTACAAAAATGTTGAAAAAAGATTATAATTACAAAGGCTCATTTATAATTCCTCTGCCCAACGATGTTGTTATAAAGAAATGAATAAGACAATCAAAGGAGTCAAGGTAATAAATTTACAGAAAATTCCGGACGTAAGGGGTACGATAATGCATGGGGCAACGAAAGACACTCTCTTAAATGATTTCGGCGAGGTATATTTTAAGAAACTATACAGTGGAATAATCAACGGTTGGCATGTCCACGAAAAATTAGAGCTAAATTATATTTGCATTTCAGGAATGATAAAACTGGTAATGTATGATATCCGGAAAAAGTCCCCAACGTACAAAGTTTTACAGGAAGTTTATTTAGGAGACGATAACTATTGTCTGGTTCATATTCCGCCTGGCGTTGCCAACGCGATGCAGAGTTTAAATTCACCTTCTTCAATCGTTTGTAATATTTGTTCAGAGCCTCACGATCCGTCAATAAAATATGAACGGATTAATCCCAACTCGAAAAAAATAAGATACGATTGGAATAAAAAAAACTATTAGAACATATGATTATTTCAAAAACACCTTTAAGAATTAGTTTCGTCGGTGGGGGAAGCGATTTGGAATCGTTTTATAAATACCAACCCGGCGCAGTGGTTTCAACCGCTATCGATAAATATATGCATGTTGCTGTAGCAAAAAGATTTGACGGGAAAATTCACGTGGCATATTCAAAAGTGGAGATAGTAGAAAAATTATCAGAGCTTCAGCATAATCTTGCCCGGGAAACATTAAAATTTTTAAATATCAAAAAAGGGATAGAAGTATTTCCTATTTGCGATATTCCTGCGGATACTGGACTTGCCACATCAGCTGCTTACACCGTCGGCTTATTAAATTCGTTATATACATATAAAGGCATTCATCCAAGCATTTCAAAACTGGCAAGCGACGCGTGTGTCATAGAAATACAGAAGGCGAAAAGAAAGATTGGGAAGCAAGACCAATATGCAGTGGCCTATGGAGGTATTAATTTTATTAGATTTGCTACCAATGGAGAAGTTAAAGTCGAACCAATAAAGCTTTCTAAAAGTAAAATAGGACAAATGGAAAAGAACTTTTTGCTTTTCTATACAGGTAGAAGCGGCTTATCAACTAAAATCTTAAATAAACAGAGCGCGGTTATGGAGCAAAAGAAGAAACGTTTAATTGTGTCTAAAATGGTTAATATCGCCTACGAATTAAAAAAAGAATTGGGAAAAGGGAATATAGACTCATTGGGATATTTGCTCCATGATAATTGGTTGTTAAAAAAACAGATAACGGAATCGATTAGCAATTCCTACATCGACCATTTGTATGAAACCGCCATGAAATCTGGAGCAATTGGCGGAAAGATTTGCGGAGCCGGCGGAAGAGGCTTCCTATTATTATATGCGCAATTCGAAACCCATCCAAAAATAATTCGAAGCTTGTCTAACTTGCGGAAGGTGGATTTTACAATAGAGAAATCAGGAACGACAATAGTGTATAATGACGAGTTATGAAACAGATAAAGACTCCTGTACAAGCATTAATTAAAGATTATCTTCTTAGTCTTGAGGATGCCCTTCATGCTCTAGATAAAGATCTGATTGAAAAAGCAATTTTTATGGTAATGGACGCATATCTTAATGATAAAAATGTGTTTATTATCGGCAATGGCGGAGGTGCGGCTTCAGCTTCTCATATGGCTTGTGATTTAAGTAAGGGAACATTAGCCCGACATTACAATAAAAACGAAAAAAGACTTAAGGTGATTTCATTAAGCGACAATATTTCGGTGATTACTGCCTACGCGAATGATCTTTCCTATAATGAGGTCTTTGTACAACAGCTTAGAAATCTAGTAAATAAAGAGGATCTGATTATTGTTTTGTCAGGAAGCGGAAATAGTAGGAACGTGGTAAAAGCTGTTAGGTACGCAAAAACTCAAGGCGCAAAAACAATCGGCCTTTTAGGATTTACGGGAGGGAAGCTTGCGAAGATGGTAGATTGCGCGATAATTGTAAAAAGCAACAACTACGGACCCGTAGAGGATGTGCATGTTGCTCTGCATCATATTATCACAGCATGTTTCGCAAAATTAAAAAGAGAATACGAAGGTGTTTCCCTAACAGAGAACATGTCGACACCATACGCAAACAAAAGCGACTTTAAGCCTATTAACAAACGGCATAAAAAACGATAACCTTCAGACCTTGGTCTATGAAAGTATTAATTACTGGTAATAAAGGCTATATTGGATCGGTTTTGGTTAAACTGCTTTTGGCTAAAGGGCATAATGTTATAGGTCTTGATACTGGTTTTTTTGACGATTGCTCTTTTTATCGTTCTACCGCAAAAATTAAACAAATTACAAAAGATATTAGAGACGTCGCCAAAGACGATTTAAAAGACATCGATGCAATAATTCATCTAGCAGCGCTCTCAAATGATCCGCTCAGTAATTTTGACAGCAAGCTAACTTTTGCAATAAATTACAAAGCAGCAGTCAAGCTTGCAAAGCTTGCAAAAAAACAAAAAATACGTAGGTTTATTTTTGCTTCTTCGCAAAGTGTTTACGGTAAAATTAAAGGCTCAAGATTCGTTACCGAGAATACAGTTACTCATCCGCTGACTGCTTACGGTATATCAAAATTGCAGGCTGAAAAAGAGATCTTAGCGCTGGCTGATAATAATTTTTGCCCGGTTTCACTTAGACCAAGTACGGTTTACGGTATTTCCCCGAGACTTAGAACTGATATCGTATTGAACAATCTGGTTGGTTGGGCGTTTACTACAAATGAAATAAAATTGATGAGCGACGGAACCCCATGGCGTCCAGTGATTCATGTCGAAGATATCGGAAACGCATTCATAGCCGCATTGACTGCTCCCGAAGAGCTTGTGAAAGGTCAGATTTTTAACGTCGGCGAGAAGGAAAGTTACAGGGTCAAAGATATGGCCGAAATGATTAAGAAGATTATCGGAAAATGTAAGATTACCTATGTCGAAAATGTTTCGACTGATGAAAGAAGCTATCGCATCAATTCCGACAAGTTCAGAAAAGCTTTAAAGGATTATTACAAACAGAAATGGGAAATCAAGAAAGGTATTGCGGATTTGTATTCAAATTACAAAAGATATCGTCTAACTTCTAAGCAGTTTGGTAAAGATAGATATGCAAGACTTGCGCATCTTAAAAGACTAGTCTTAAATAAAAAAATAAATAGTCGTTTGTATTGGGTAAAAAATGAAAATTAAGCAGGCAGTGATTTTAGCAGGAGGTCAAGGAACAAGACTAAGACCTCTGACATTCGATACTCCAAAGCCGTTAATTAAAATCAATGGCATTCCGTTTTTAGAATATTTGTTAACCTTACTGAAGGAGAATGGGATTAAGGAAGTAGTTATATTGGTTGGGTATTTGGGAGAAATGGTGGAAAATTATTTTGGAGACGGAAGAAAATTTGGATTAAAATTAAAGTATTCATACGCTCCTGTGGAGTACGAAACCGGCAGCAGATTGGTAAAAGCGATGAATCTTTTGGACGAAAGGTTTTTGTTGCTTTATTGCGATAATTATTGGCCTTTAAATTTAAAACTGCTGATTAAATATTACGAAAAAAAAGGTAAGGACGCATTAGTTACCGTATATGCAAATAAGGATAATTATACGAAGAATAATATGTTGGTTGATAAAGACGGAGTGGTTGCTATTTATGATAAAACCAGAAAAACAACAGGTCTTAACGGTGTTGACATCGGTTTTTTTATTTTCAAAAAAAAGCTGTTTAAAAATCTTCCTGTAAATAATTTCTCATTCGAAAAAGTATTGCTGCAGCGGCTAGTAAAGAATCGTCAGCTTTCAGGGTTTTTATCTTTGCATAAGTATTATGGACTTTCTAATTTGGAAAGAATACCGGATATAAAAAAATTTCTACGTCCCCAGAGAATAGTGATTTTGGACAGAGATGGAGTTATTAACAAAAAACCATCCAAAGGGGATTATGTTAAAAATTGGAAAGAGTTTAAATTACTGAAGGGGGCAGTTGAGGGATTAAAGCTGCTTACCCAAAAAGGATACCAAATATTTATTGCGACAAATCAAGCAGGAATTGGTAGAAGATTCATGACGAAATCGGCTCTTAACAATATTCATAGAAATATGCTTAACAATTTTAAGCAAAATGGAATAAAAATTAAGCAAATTTATTATTGTCCTCACGCTTGGGATGTCGGTTGCGATTGTAGGAAGCCGAAGCCGGGCATGCTGTTTGAAGCAGCTTCGGAGCATAATTTTGATTTGACCAAGGCAATTTTTATCGGAGATGATGCTCGTGACCGATTGACGGCGAAAACAGCTGGTTGTACCTTCGTGAGGATGAAGCAAGACGGAAATTTGCTTGAATGCGTAAAGAAAATAACATGAAAATATTTGTAACCGGCGGAACAGGCTTTATAGGACGACACGTAGTCAAGGAATTAATAAAAAACCAACATGAGGTACTGTTGCTTTCAAGAAATTCAGATAAGCAATCGGCGTATTTTATCAGGGGTAATCTAAATAGCATCGAAAAATGGATTGGTAAAGTTCATAAATTTAAGCCTGACGTAGTTATCCACATGGCGTGGGAAGGAATTCCAGATTTCGGCACTTCCAATAGTAGCTACAATAAACAACTATCAATTAATTTATTTAAGCATTTGTCCGACTTAAATTTAAAAAAAATTATTGGTTTTGGAACATGTTGGGAATATGAAGGAATTAAAGGAAAAGTAAAAGAAAATGCCCCACTAAACGCAGTTAGTCCTTTTGCGGCTTCAAAAAACGAGATTAGGATTGCCGGGGAAAAAATATTTGGCGGAAGCAAAATTTCGTTTATTTGGATCAGGCCATTTTTCATCTATGGTCCGGGCCAACGTAGCGAATCATTAATGCCTTATTCTTGCAATCAAATTACTTACAATAGAAAAGTCGCGATGGAAGATCCCTATGGCGAAAATGACTATTTATATGTTGAGGATTTTGCCAAAGCAATTTCCCTGATTGTATCCAAAGAAGAAAAATCTTCAATTTACAATTTAGGGTCAGGAAAATTAATTAGCAATAAGAAAATATTGACGATTATAGCTAAGTATTTACATAAAAAACCTATTTTAGAAAAATTTGATAAAAAACGAAGCTCAGAATTAAACGTATTTTGGGCCGATATTTCAAAAATGAAAAAGGAGTTCCAATGGATTCCAAAGACCTCTATCAAAAAAGGTATAAAAAAGACCATAAATTCGTTAAACAAGGGTTGAAAGTTTTTAATACCTGTGCCATTATTAAAGGAACTATGAAAGTTCTAGACACTCCCTTAATTGATTTAAAGATAATAGAACCCGATAAGTTTGCTGACAATCGGGGTTATTTCCTTAAATCATTTGAAAAAAAAGCTTTTGCGGAGCAAGGGATTGATATAGAAATCTCCCAGGCGAACCATTCTTTTAATTTGCTTAAGGGGACATTAAGGGGCATGCATTTTCAAGTTGAACCTTTTGCGGAAGCAAAGCTGGTACTTTGTGTAAAAGGAAAAATATTTGATGTTGCCATAGATTTAAGAAAAAGTTCGGCTACATACGGGAAATGGTACAGCTTAGAACTTTCGGAAGAAAGCAAGCAGGTTTTATATATTCCTAAAGGTTTCGCTCATGGTTTTCAAACCCTAGCGGATAATACTGAGGTCTTATATTTTATGTCGGGAGAATATTCAAAAGAGCACGAGGCTGGAGTTACGTGGAATGACCCCTTTTTTGACATAAGTTGGCCTATGGAGCCGACGACTATTGCTGATAAAGATAAAAATTGGCCTGCCTTCGAAGGGAATTCATGACAGACTTAATGATTATCGGGAAGAGCGGGCAATTAGGAACGGAGCTGGTAAATATTTGCAATAAAAGAGGGAAAAGATTTGTTGCTTTCGGAAGCGAAGAACTTGATATCACAAATTACGCAAAAGTAAATAAAGTCATCGGTGTAATAAAGCCAAAAATTATTATAAATACTGCAGCTTTTCATGTTGTCCCCGAATGCGAGAAAAATCCAAACAGAGCTTTTGCCGTCAATTCTCTGGCAGTGGGCAATCTGGCGGAAGTAGCCAAAAAACATAAATTAAAGCTTGTTACATACAGTACAGATTATGTCTTTGATGGTAAGAAGGGGAAGCCCTATCTAGAAACTGATTTACCTAATCCGTTACAAGCTTATGGCCTAAGTAAGCTTGCTGGTGAAACTAATGCTCAGACTATTTACCCTGAAGGTGTCTATATAATTAGGACATGTGGTTTGTACGGTGGGAAAGCCAGTAGTAAAAGCAAAAAGGGAAACTTCGTCTTAAATATTTTGACAGAAGCAAAAAGGGGGAGTGCAGTGAAAGTCAGTTCTGAGTTGATTGTCAATCCGACGTTTGCCGGTGATCTAGCTAAGACGACACTAAAACTACTTGGGCTAAATGCGCCTTCTGGGGTCTACCATTTAGCCAATGAAGGTTTTATGTCCTGGTACGATTTCGCCAGGAAAATACTTAAGTTTGCTAATCTCAAAAACCAGGTAATACCTCTAAAGGGACAAGCAACAGCACGTGAACTAAAAAGACCAAGGTTTTCAGCTTTAGCCAATACGCAAGCAAGCAAGCTCGGGATTGTTATGCCAACAATCGAAGACGGACTAAAGAAATATCTCAAAGAAATTTTATGAAAAACTACTCTTTTCCAACCAAGAAAGAAAGGGAATATATTAGTAAGTTTGTTTTAAAACGAGGAAAGAAAAACCTAAAGAAGCTTAAGCAAGACTCCCTAACTTGGACGAGAACTGCCTGGGAGAACAGAATGGATTATGAAGTTAGCTGGCTGGGTTTGCCAATAATCCAAAATCCGTACGATATTGTTCTAATGCAGGAACTGATTTTCGAACTACAACCGGATGTAATTATCGAAACGGGAATTGCCCATGGTGGTTCGTTGATTTTTTATTCCTCGCTACTTGAACTTCTGAGTAAAGGAAAAGTAATCGGCGTAGATATAGACATCAGGGAGCATAACCGTAAATTAATCGAAAAACATCCTTTGACAAAAAGAGTGGTAATGATAGAAGGAAGTTCTACCGACGAGAAAGTAGTAACTAAAATTAAAAAGTTAATAAAAAGAAAAGACAAAGTTCTGGTAATTTTAGACTCGGATCATAAAAAAAATCACGTATTAAATGAGCTGAATATTTACAAAAACATTGTTTCAAAAAATAGTTATATAGTTGTTTTTGACACCTTTATGCCTTACCTACTTGGACTGAAAGGCGCACATAGTTACTTTAAGAGTAACAGTGCCATGATTGCGGTTAAGCAGTTCCTTAAAACGAATGGGGATAAATTTACTATCGACAAAAAATATAATAAGTTCTTTGTTTCAAGTTGCCCAAACGGGTTTCTTCAGAGAATAAAATAACTAGCCTTGAGGTATCCCCCTTCAGAAGATATAATAGACATAACTCTGCAATTTACTTATGGTCAACGATAAAGATGTTTTAAAATCAAATGTAATCCAAGGGTTTGGAACTCTCATTGTCAGAGAAGGACTCTTAAAAGTTCTTTCTTTAGTTGGGCAAATATTTTTAGCCCGACTTTTAGCCCCAACCGATTTCGGTGTATACGTAATTATTGTTTTTGTTATAAACTTCTTAAGCTTATTCTCCGATATTGGGTTATCGTTGGCTATCATCCAAAAAAACGAAGAGCCTACTAAAGAGGAATTATCAAGTGTGTTTTTCTTAAAAATGGGCTTATCTTGCTTGATTGTTATTCTTATTTGGATATTTGCACCGTTTCTCAGTGATTTTTATTCGGGATTTTCTGCCTCAAACGTATTAATGACAAGGATGTTGTCTCTAATTATCATTACGGGAAGTATCAGGTCTATTCCCATCTCATTATTGGAAAGAAAAATAAAATACAATCTGATTTCTTTAATCGATATCTATGGAGTCTCAATTTATTACGTTATTACACTGACGTTTGCCTTAATGCATTTTGGAGCTTGGAGTTTTATCTTGGGCGCTTTAGCTAAAGAGATTGGAGAGACAATAGTTTTGTATATAATTCAACCCTTTTTCCCTAGACCAACTTACTCCAGGCATAATGTTAAAAGCATGGTTAAATTTGGCATATACGTACAAGGAAATGGTCTGGCTAATTTTCTTATCTCCGCGATAACGCCAATATTGGGGGGAAGAGCTTTTGGGACAGCTAAGGTAGGATTTCTAGATTTTGCATACAACATCGCTTCGTTGCCGGAGCTGGTTGGAGTAAATTTTGCAAGAGTAGCATTTGCGGGATACTCAAGAATTCAGGAACAAAAAGAATTACTTTTAAAGTCGATTTGTAAATCAATAAGCATGCTTTCTATTATATTTTATATTTTTCCGGTTGTAATTTTCTGCTTTGGCAATCAATTAGTTCCGCTACTCTTTTCCAATAAATGGATTCCTGCAATACCGGCCTTATATTGGTATAGCTTAGATGTATTTTTTCTTCCAATTATTATTGCCTTGGGACAAGTAATTCTAGTAATTGGAAAATCAAAGGAAATATTTTGGGTAACATTTATTACAGCAATCGCCGGGTGGATTGGAGCATTTTTCTTTATTCATATTTTTGGGTTTACCGGAATTGCAGTTTCATATCTACTAACAATTGTATTTTTAAGCGTCTTCTTTCTTTTAATAGTATTTAATAGCGGGTTTAAGTTCTCACCAGTTTCAATTATGGGGCCAAAAATATTTGCGGCCGTACTTGCAATCGTTTTTTCTTTAATACTAAATATGTTGTTCAACCAAGCCTATATCTTTCTTTTCTTAAAGATTATTTTATCTGCCACACTATATTTATCTTTGATGTTTATATTTGCAAAAGAAGATACAATTGAACTCATAATGATAATTCTAAACTTTTTAAAAAAATGATTAAAAAAGAAAACATAAACTACCTTATTTTAACTTCATTTTTGCATAATAAACGTGTATAATAAGCGCAACTTATGAGAGTACTTGTTACTGGTGCTGCAGGATTTATGGGTGGGCATCTCGTTGATGGGCTCCTTCGTGAAGGTAAACATAAAGTGTTTGCAGTTGATGATTTGTCGGGAGGATTTAAAAGGAACGTTAATCAAAAAGCAATTTTTACTAAGCTTGACCTTACCAAGAAACACGTAGTTGAAAAATACATAAAGAGAATAAGACCGGAATTGATATTCCACTTAGCCGCTGACGCTACTGAAGGAAGAAGTCAATTTACTCCGCTTTCAGCAACAGAAAGGAATTATCTTGCTTACATGTATACACTAATTCCCGCAATTAAGTATGGCTTAAAAAAAGTTGTTGTAACAAGTTCAATGAGTATTTATGGAGCGCAGAAGCCTCCTTTTTCGGAAAATCTTTTAAGAAAACCAGAAGACATCTACGCAGTATCAAAGGTAGCAATGGAAGAAGCAACCGAAATTTTAGCCAAAGTCCATGGGTTTGATTATACTATCCTTCGCCCACATAATGTATACGGCCCTAAACAAAATCTATCTGATCCGTATAGAAATGTTATAGGTATATTTATTAATTGCCTATTGAATAATAAGCATTATTATATTTATGGAGACGGTAATCAAAAAAGAGCTTTCACTTACATTGATGATTTCACGCCCTACATTGTTAAGTGTGGGTTTTTAGATTCCTGTAACGGAGAAATCATAAACATTGGGCCTAACAAGGAATATACTATTAATGATGTATCCAAAATTGTCTTAGGGACTTTCTTTCGTGATGGAGATATTCCCAAAAGATTAATGCCTCAGTATGTGCCATCTCGTCCGGCTGAAGTTAAAGAGGCTTATTGCACAAATAAAAAAGCAAAGAAGCTGCTTAAATATAGAACGAGGACAACTTTAGCAGAGGGAATAAGTAAGATGGTTGAATGGGCAAAGCAAGTTGGGCCACAGAAGTTTGTTTATTTAGATAAAGTAGAGATTGTAAATGAAAAAATTCCAACCACATGGAGTAAACATCTAATCTAGTTTATGAGTATAAAGTTGCCAAAAGTAGCGATTATTGTTCTTAATTGGGACGGCAAGAAATATTTACAAGATTGTTTGCCAAAGTTAATAAAAACAACTTATAAAAATAAAGAAATCTTCGTTGTCGATAATAATTCATCTGACGGGTCACAGGCATATGTAAAGAAATTTCCTAAAATTCACTTAATTGAAAATAAGGAAAATCTTGGTTGGGTCGGGGGAAATAATATTGGGATTCAAAATGCACTGAGGCTTAATCCTGACGCTATTATGCTTTTAAACAACGATATTACGCCAACGCGTTCTTTTATAGAACCCCTTGTTGCTGCACTTTTCGAAAAAGAATCAGTAGGTATTGTGGGGCCAATATTGCTTGTTCATAATAGTAAAAACCGAATAGCCGACGCTGGAGGGATTATCAAATCAAAACGTTTTTTCGCTATTAATAGAGGCTGTAATCTAATTATGACAAAGAAATACGAGAAAGTAACAAAAGTAGACTATATTATCGGTGCCGCAATGCTTATAAAACGAGACGTCTTTAAGAAAATTGGGTTATTTAATAAAGACTACTTTATTTACTATGATGATACCGACTTTGGTGTTCGCGCAAGAGATGCGGGATTTGAATCATACATTATTCCACAATCGAAACTATTTCATAGAGTGTCTGGCACCGTAAAAGTTGGCTCGCCTTTCCATCATTATTACACTACACGAAACCACCTACTTTTTATGGAGAGAAATGCGCCTAAGAAACTGATGATTAGAGAGCTTATACGTATGCCAAAGACAGTTTACGAATTTATTACGTCTAAAGAT
>Ga0187889_10003653_pt1 | contig 13369 bp, 24 predicted proteins | sample June2016WEW_7_10_2_FD_132992 | JGI IMG/M metagenome (GOLD analysis project Ga0187889, IMG submission 132992) | Peatland microbial communities from SPRUCE experiment site at the Marcell Experimental Forest, Minnesota, USA - June2016WEW_7_100 | ecosystem: Environmental > Terrestrial > Soil >... | reverse complement strand
TCCTGCTGTAGTCTCGCTCTGCTTGTCGACACGGTCTGCAGTAGCGAGCAGCTCAGCAGCAAGCCAGCGTGCCATGACGACATCCAGTACAAGAGTGACAATACCTGCACTTAGATGCACTTTTCCGTTCAAGCTAACACCAACAACAGGCTCCACAGGCGTCAGCTCTGCATGTTCGTTACTCATTGTCCCGCCGTCGTCTTGACCGCCCGCGCTACTTTTCCGGTCGTTGCGAGCTTGCCGAACCAAGTCTTGTTGCCCGCTCGGCAAGAGAGAACGAGATACCATCGCTTGAGCATATACTTTGTGCACCTACGAATCACGTAGATCGTGTTGTGCTCGACAGCCACTACCTTCACGACACCAGGTTGATCGGGCGCTAAGAACATCGTTCCTGCGTACTTCTTCTCGGCTCGGTTCATCGCTTCGGCTCCATGCACGTGAACCAGATCGCGTCTTGCGCGAGCACGCCTCCCCTGCTGGAACATTCCTGCCACTGGACGAAGTAGAGGAGCAGCGCTACTAGCCCTGCGGCCAGCACCACCAGGACGTACTCGAAGCTGTGTTCGTTGTCGCTCATCGACCCGCCGTCGGCCCCTTCTGTCCCTGGTAATGACTACCTAGCCCCGGCGATCCGTACGGGCGCTCGCACGGTGCCGTGAGTCTCGAGAAGCTTACCTGAGCGATCCTCATGCCAGCGCGAAGCACTAGCACGAAGGGTCCGTGATTCACCAGCTCGAGGGTGACCTGACCATGGAAACCGGGGTCCAAAAATCCGGCCGTCACGTGCGAGGTCAGGAAGACCCGACCGAGACTCGACTTGCCCTCGATGCGACCCACGAGGGCATCTGGAATGTGCAGGGTCTCGACGGTCGAAGCGAGAAGGCATTTACCAGGACCTAGACTGTACCCGTGTTCCGGGATCTCGTAACGCTTGAATAGATCTGCCGGCTTTTCTTTGTTCCCGAAGTCAATCCATTGACGATCCAAGTTGTTGTAGTACCCGCCACTAGGCTCCGTTGGTACGAGCGCCTCCGACCCCAGCGTCAGGTCGTAGCTCGCGGGCTGCACCCGATCGGGATCGAAGGGGTCGATGAGAGACGTGCCCAAAGAACGGATCTCGATGTCGTTCAGGATGCTCATGTCTTCCCCTTCGGTCGCCAGATCACGATAACGCTGGCGAAAAAACCACTCGCCCGATAAGGACCGCCCGTTAGAAAACGGACACGACCTCGGATGTATCGGACCTCCGTATGACCCACAACATCTGAATGCCACCACGCGAGGTCACACGATGCAGGCAAGAGCCCGACAACTAGCGCACCTTGCGCTGCTGCCTCCCGAGCTTTGCGTGTCCAGGCGTAGACCTCTCGCCCGTAGGGAGGGTTCATGAAGACACGATGAGTCCCCCAATCTTGAGCCAACCCATCCTGCTCTTCGGTGAAGTAGAGAGAACACTTGGCCGTCGCACACGGATCCAACGTGAACCGGAACTCGCGGTGCAGCGGGTCGAAGACTTCGGACGGTGTCTCCCAATGACGACCGTTGCCGTTGTACCGGCCGTTATTCTTTGCTTTCATTCCACCGAGAACAGCGGGACGGTCGGACGAATCGATCGTACGCCTTTTCGCCTTGGGCATGCCTACACCGCCACCTTGAACGAAATCGGCGGACGCGGATCGTACCCTTCGAGTACGAAATGCTGCATCACCTCGTCGGTCGTAAGCTTCGGATCCATGAGCGACTCCACGTCTTTCAAGTCCCGAAGGCTCGGGTCGATGATGAGCTTCGGCAGCTTCTTGGGCTCGCGTCCAAGCTGCTCGCGAAGCCCCGGCACATGATCGAACTCGCCCTTGGAGCCGTCGGGCTTGCTTCTTCAGGATCCGTGACCGCGTAGTGATCCATCTTGTAGAAGCCAGGAGCAAGAACGATGATCCAATCGTCCAGTTCTGGCGTTTTCGAGATCTCATCCATCGTCCTTCTCCTCGAGCCCGATCATCCTGAACGGCTGACGCTCCGCCCGAACCGGTCTCTCCGGCTCCTTGGGCATCGGCGGCGGTTTCTTCGGCAGCGGGCCGACCATCGACGCAACCTCTCGACCTCTAGGCACGGCGCCGGACGAGACGAGGTTCACGTACGTTGGGTTGAAGCGCTCGTGCGCTTCCTTGACCCACGTACGCTGCTTCGCGGTGAGTTGATGCCACGCCTCGGAACCGATCGTGAGACCCTCCAGCATACTCAGGAACGCCGCGCGTTCCTTCTCGAGAAGGTTCTCCTGCTCGAGGAGCGTGATGAGCAACTCGAGGTCTTGTTCGCGCTCGCTCACGACTTTCCCTCCTCAGGAACTGGAGCAGGTACAGGCACCTTCGGCGGAAGGGTACGCATCAACCACTCGTGTCCGCACCCCGCACCTTCTTTACCTGCCCACGTGCCCAAACAAGACGCGTGAAAATGACGAACCCCTTCGGAGGTACAGGCCGGATTTGAGCAGACACGAGCACCATGACCTAGTAGCCAACCCCTGCCACAAACCGAACATTCTGTCTGAATACGTCCTGTTCTCTCATCCAGGCCAACATAGTCGACCAGCTCCTTGAGAGGTCCGGCAACCGGAACTACGGCAACATCCGCCGATGTTCGATACGGACCGTTACTCGGCTCTTCCTGTATCGGTTTCGGTGTTGGTGTAGGGTCGCTCCCCCGAAGAACCCAACGTACATGCGCCAGGGTCCAACCAACGGAGAAACCGATCATGCCTATGACGACAGTGTCGATCATGTCCTCTTCCCCCTTCTCGATTCCACGCTCCCTCCTCGCGTATACGGGAGCGCATAGAACTCCTTAGCGTGACGCTGCATCTCTTCCCTGAGCGCATCACGCTCTTCAACGACTCGCTCCAGGTCTTCCCGGAGAACTGCTAGCTTCTCCTCTAGCTTGAACGCGCGCTGGCGTAAACCGTCCGTCTCTGCGTCGCGAGTCCCAACGCCACCACATATGCACGTACGTTCAGACGCATGCGGCGTACCGCAGCACGTGGTGCACGAGTTACGATCGTCCATCGCCGTCCCGTTTTTCTACCGTGTTAGGTTCGATCTGCCGGACAGGCTGCACGGCTGCGTTCATCGCATCTCGCGCATCAGATTGACCCCTGGCATAAACGAGGCGTAGAAGCCTCGTCATGTTCTCGACGTCTCCGTCGTTCTTGCGTACTGCTTCCTCCGCCCACGCCCGCAGCAGATCATCGATCATTGCGTATCGAGTCCCTTCTCGATGAGCGAACGCACGGCCGACGAGAAGCTAACCTCTAGCCCTGTCGACTTCATGACCTTTTGCTGGTATTTGCGAATCCGATCCTTCAGCTCATCGTCCATCCGGATCTGATTCTGCTGCTTCTTACTGCTGCTGCTGGAGTTTTTCTTCATCTTGATACGCATCATTGCACCCGAATCGACCGATTGTCAAGTACGTGGGTTGACAGCGAGTGACAACGAGCCTATTCTTCAATCGTAGTCATCCAACCAAGGAAAAATCATGACCCTCCGATCCGATATCCAGTCGCTCACCGAAACCTTCGTCCAGAACCTCCTCGCCGCCGTGCGTGGCGCCACGCTCCAGGACCTGCTTTCCTCCGACTCTGCAACGCCTGGCGCCAAGAAGGCGCCCAAGCCCGCAGGCGCTCGTCAGGCGCGTCGGTCCTCCGAAGACATTGGTGACGTCGTCAACCGCATCACGGAGGCCCTCGCTGGCGCGCCGAACGGTCTGCGCGCCGAGGATATCCGCAAGAAGCTCGGGATCGAGAGCAAGGAGATGGTGCGGCCACTCGCTGTCGCTCTGAAGGAGAAGCGGATCACCAAGAGCGGCAAGAAGCGCGCTACGGTCTACACGCTCCCTGTCAAGGTTCCGACCAAGAAGGCCGCTCCGGCGAAGAAGGCTGCTCCGAAGAAGAAGGCCACTCCGAAGAAGGCGAAGAAGGCCGCTCCAAAGAAGGACAACCTGAACGGTGCGGCTGAGGCGACGCCGGCAGCGGAGTAGCCGTGAACGTTACCCTGGAAGTTTCTGACGAAGAGCTTGTCGAGATCGCCAATCTGCTCGCACGTCTTCGTCAGGATGCCAAGCTGCTGGCTTCGCCGCCACCGATTACGGCAGAAGAGCGTAGGCTCTTCGCGTCTCATTCCCTCCTCGCGCTTGAGTCCGTCCGGGACAGGATCGGATGTTCTTTGATCGTGGCGAAGAGAATCCTCGAATCGGACATGAAGTCGCTGTCCACTAACCATGTCACTGGTGACTAGGAGGAAATCATGGCCAAGCCGCAGAAGACGAGAAGCGAGAAGAAGTTGACACGAGCGCAGGCTGAGCGAACGGTTGCGCGTACCGAGGACCTGGAGCTACTTCGGAAGCTCGCCGAACACCAGAACAAGCACGTCAAGGCAAAGGCGACACGCAAGATCGATCGGATCTGGTCTCATACCTGACCATCAGTTCGTCCGCACCACGAATGTGGCATGGGATGTACAACATCTCCTGCCGCATCCAGACGACGAGCTTGAGTGGGCGGTACAGCTTCGCGAGTTCCGTCGCGCGATCCAGAAGCTGCCGCCCCTGGATAAGTCATGATCTACGTCGCGAGGTGTGAAATGCGGGTACGTATTCGGTGCGGCATTATCGGAAGATGATGCTGACGAGATCGGGCTCGTATGGTGGATCGAGGGGTGGCATCGCAGCGACTGCCATCTAGATACGAAGAGGCGACCAGATCCTTCGTATCGGGTGACAATAGTGACAAGAAAGCGATGAGCAACTGCTGTAAATCGTGCGGACGTCAGTATTCAGGATCGCCGGACAAGGGCTATGAAGTATGTGCCAGATGTCTGTCGACACAGATGGGACGATCGGTTTTTGCGGTTGCACCATTTACGGATATTGACGAATTTACCATCCAACAACTCGACTCCCTCCTCAACGATACGCAGAATGGTCCGCCTGATGGCGATGCCGACGGATCCATCGACGAGACACGATGGAACGCTCTTCGTAAACTGGTCGCTGCCGCTCGCGCCTACAACGACGCCCTCAAGAATGCACGATGACCGATAAGAAGGAGTCGCCTTGAAACGGATCAAGAGCACGTTGTCAGAGATACGTACGGCCTGCGGTTGCTACCTGGACGTCATCGACAACAAAAACGATGTAATGACCGAAAGCTCAGATTGTGCCGTACGAGGATTATATGTTCCCATCAACTACCATAACGAGATTGCTAGACTCTTCCATGAACGGCTACTGCGGATCGAAGATGCCATGTCCACGTCCCGCAACACCACCGAACCGGCAGCAACGATCGAAGAGGTTGCTCTGTGGGAAGCGCACCCTACTGCACCAACCAGCTACCCGAACGCCATACGGGCGCTTATTGCGCGTATCCGCATACTTGAGGCCGAACTATTCGCTGCCAGAACAGATCTGAGTGCCATCAACCAACTCTAGTCAGATGGCCAGCCTAGAACTGTTCCCTATGCCCAGCCTGCGCATGCCACCGTGGGCCGTAGACCACGCCTGGACGAACCTAGTCGTCCACTGCAAGCGACAACCGTTCGACGTATACGTGGGTCGCCCGAGCGACTGGGGTAATCCGTTCACCTGGAAGTCCGAAACCATTGCTGACATCATCGTACCGAAGGACGAGGTCCTAACCAGGTACGCAGAGTGGCTACTCGCTCGAACCGATCTGGTCGATCGCGCACGACGCGAGCTACGTGGCAAGGTGCTCGGCTGCTGGTGTCGGCCGTCGATGCTCTGTCACGGCGACATCCTGGCCGTCATCGCGAACGCGATCGAAATACCAAAAAATCGTTCTTGACTTCTACGACGCAGTGGCTAGGCTCACATGTGCAATGAAAAGGCAATCCACATCGGAGTTGATACAGTGGTCGCTGTTCGCGACTACTGGTATCGCCATGTGCACGGATAGCCTCGTCGGGCATGGCTATCCCACCTCCCGCAAGCCCAATCAGCTGGAGGTGGGTCAAACGTAGGGCGGTAGATCGAGCAGTTTTCGACGCCGCCCTGGGAGACCCCACGGCGGCGTTTTTCGTTTCTGGGGTACGTAGAGCGCAAGGGATGCGCAGGTGATTGTAACCCACTGGCTTCGGCGAGCCGTTCGATTCGGCCGTGCCCCACGGAGAGAGCATGAAGAAACCAGGACTGCAGCAGACGCGAAAGGAGGCTCCGTAACTCAATCGGCAGAGGCAGGGCTTTTACCCCTAGCGATGACGGTTCGAACCCGTCCGGAGCCACATCACGGGAGCGTGATGTAGCGGTCGCATAGCTGGCTCTTACCCAGTCCGAAAGGGTTCGACTCCCTTCGCTCCCACAAGCATTCCGGATTCGTCCAGTGGCAGGACAGCATCTTCTGACGGTGCTCACGAAGGTTCGATTCCTTCATCCGGGACTGACCAGTTTCCAAGATCGTTGACATCCTGACGGGACCCTGGCCGCATCGTGCGACCTCTCCCGAGTTCGTGTACACGCCGCGCACCCAGCTGGGGGCGGCGTTCATGTGCAGGTAGCCTAGTGGTCAAGGCAGCGGGCCGTTAACCCGCCGGAGCAATCCATCGCTGGTTCGACTCCAGCCCTGTACGCTGTTCGTCTGATGGGAGGTGAAACGAGAGTAGCTCTCTCGCCCCAGAGCGGTTCGATTCCGCGTTCCTCGTGGTGAGGCTAGATCGTTCGATTCGATCAACAGACGAACACTTCTGCCGGTGAAGCACTCGTGGGAGGGCGCCCGTTTCGTATTCGGGTTCAGGGTGGTTCGACTCCACTCGCCGGCTCTGTGTCCTCATCGTCTAGTGGCCGGACGGTGGCCCCTCAAGCCACCAACGCGCGTTCGATTCGCGCTGAGGACGCTACGATATGGTAGTTTACTATGTGTATGCGAGGTGGCGCGTGAAAGGACGTAGAATACAGGAAGAACAGCACGCACAGGCTTTGGCACTTTTTGCTTCTAAGAACAAGCCTCCGTGTCCAGTCTGTGGAACACCGATCTCATACGAAAGTAGGAGGTACACCCACTGTTCTAGAAGATGTTCTCTAATTTCAAGTAACTCTAGGCGCCCAGGCAAACTAAATCACGCTTGTGTTGATTGTCATAAGGTCGTGGATTACGGATGTCAGCGGTGCAGAGTGTGTAGCGATCAGCATCGTAGAGGTACGCTAGAAACGGCTCGAACAGATGGGTTACGTAAGAGAATCTTGCTAGAAGAGTGTGGACACAGGTGTTGTGTCTGCGGTCTCTCTGAATGGATGGGAAAACCGATTCCGATTGAACTAGATCATGTCGACGGAAATTCGGATAACAACACTAGGACTAATCTTAGGCTTTTGTGTGCTAATTGCCATGCTCAAACTCCAACCTATCGAGCTAAGAATAAGGGCAGAGCCGGTAGTCGTGGAAGAACTAGAAATAAGGCCACATCATCTAGTGGCAGGATGTCTGTCTTTCCAACAGACAACGCCGGTCCGATTCCGGCTGTGGTCACGAAATAATCTAGCTACGCGCTGCGAGCTAGTGTGGTCATTCAGCGTCCGCCTGAAGAGCGGAAGAACCCTGTTCGATTCAGGGGCAGCGCACCAGGGTGAAGTGTCATCGGTTGCACATCAGTTTCGGGAACTGATAGAGCGCGTTCGATTCGCGCCACCCTGACTATCGGAACGTAGCGTAGCCTGGAAACGCATCTGCTTTGGGTGCAGATATACGCAGGTTCGAATCCTGTCGTTCCGACTGCATGGTGCTCGTAGTCATCTGGTGATGACGGCAGACTGTGACCCTGTCCTAGGCGAGTTCGATCCTCGTCGAGCACCCCGATACACCCTCGTAGTTCAGTGGACAGAACGCGAATTTCCTAAATTCGATGCCGCAAGTTCGATTCTTGCCGAGGGTGCTGAACCTGACAGTGAAGGGTTGCTCAACCCAGCTAGCACAAGTAGCTGTCGGTGACTGCCAGCAAAGACTGGCTGATGGTGGATCAAAAGGCAGCTGACGGGTAACTCCACTCTAGCCCCGTCTAGCGAACACCCGCGAAACTATGGGGAGCCTGTCGGTGATTGACAGGCTTCCTTTTTGCCTCGTGACGCGACAGGGTCGTGAGCCGGTTGTCTCCCGATTGAGACCAGTTCGAGTCTGGTACGAGGCGCCAGGGAGCAGCGCAACGGTTGCGAGCGAGATTCCAAATCTTGCCGACGTGGTTCGACTCCACGTACTCCCGCTGTTCGGGGCGTTCGTCCAGAGGGAGGACACGAGGATGGCATTCTCGGAACGACAGTTCGATTCTGTTACGCTCCACCGCCGGTAACTAGGGATACCATGGTGTTCCGAGCTAGAGACGCTTGCGACTCTCGGTTACCGGCACATGGGGCAATAGACCAAAGGCAAGTCGCGACCTTCGCAAGGTCGAAGTTCCGGTTCGAGTCCGGATTGCTCCACTGTTTGGGGGTTTCGTCCAGAGGCAGGACAGCAGCTTTGCAAGCTGCGAACGGGAGTTCGAGTCTCCCAACCTCCACTTTGCCCTCTTAGTTCAAAGGCAGAATCCGTCCTTGGTAAGGACGTGATCCGAGTTCGATTCTCGGCGAGGGCTCTGTGCCGCGTTAGCATCAAGGTGATGCCCCTGTTTTGTAAACAGGCTTAGACGAGTTCGATTCTCGTGCGCGGCTCTATGCAGGATTCGCCTGCATGGATTCATCGGAGTACAGAATCCAGCTAATCGTACTCCCGTCTGCGAGTTCCGCAGACGCTCACTAGAATTTGCGTCCATAGTTCAGTGGTAGAACCACTGCCTTCCAAGCAGACGACGTCAGTTCGATTCTGACTGGACGCTCCATGCGGGTGTAGCTCGAAGGTCGAGCACGCGGTTGCCATCCACGAGGTGCGGTTTCGATTACCGTCACCCGCTCTACAACTTGAGCCCGAACCGTCTGGTGACGGACGCGGTTTGCAAAACCGTTCAGTCGAGTCCGATTCTCGACGGGCTCTCTACGCCCTCGTAGTACAATGGAAGTGCAGGCCGCTTCTATCGGCAAGGTTGCAGGTTCGAATCCTGCCGAGGGTGCCATCTCCGTGTTCGGGTGGATTCCCGATCTTGGTGTCCGAAGCCAAGCTCCTGCGTTCGATTCGCAGCACGGAGACTGTACCCCCTTCGACCCGGCGGAACCGGGCCCGAGTCTACGAAACTCGCGGACGAGGTTCGACTCCTCCGAAGGGGACTGCGGGGCAGGCGGAGATGCCGGCGAGGTCTCATAAGCCACGCTGACCGGACGCGACTTCCGGGCCCGCAACCTCGGCGTACCAAGGTGGTAGACGGCTCTCATAAGGCTGATCTCAGGGGTTCGCGTCCCCTCGCCGAGACTTCACGCGAGACTCCCCGTCTGGTGACGGGCTCTGCCCTACAAGCAGCTGCAGCCGAGTTCGATCCTCGGGTCTCGCACTGGCGCCGTGGTTCAGCCGGACGGGCTCCGGCGGATGCCCTGTAAACAACCCCGGCCTAAAGGCCGGAGCTTTGTGACTGGACGATTCCAGTCACGACTTTCCTGTTTCGACGGGGCGTCCTAAGGCGACGAGAACCCTCCACAGGCTGAACCGCATGTCTCCAACGGCTTTTGATGACTTTCGAGGCGTTCGTATCAGCATGCTCATGGTGACCACAGGACGTGCAGCAGAAGACGGATTGCGAGATACGGGATGCCGCATCGACGCAGCCGCATTCCGAGCACGTTTGCGACGAGTAGGCAGCCGGCACCTTCCCGAGCGTGCCTCCCGTCCAAGCGAGCTTGTAGCCGAGCTTATCGACGAAGCCCCAGCCGGAATCAAGAATGCTCCTAGCGAGCCCTCGATTAGCTCTCACCATGTTGCTGATTTTCAGATCCTCAACAACGACCGTGCCGTGGCTCTTGGCGTAATCGTGGCTGAGTTGATGCGTAAAATGCTCGCGTTGCCTCCTGACCTTCCGATGCAGGTGGGCAACACGAAACTTGGCTTTGGTTTGGTTCTTCGACCCTTTCTTCCGTCGAGCGACGGTACGCTGCGCACGAGCTAGTTGCTTCATGCTCGCTTCAAAGTATCTCGGGTTCTTGATGAGCTTTCCGTCCGAGTCCGCAACGACGTTGACTATGCCGCGATCGATTCCGACGATGGGCTCGATACGAGGAACAGGATCGGCGATTTCGACCTCACACGAAATCGAAACGAACCATTGATCGCCATCGCGCTTGAGCGTGCAGGTCTTCGGCTTTCCTTCGAGGGGACGATGAATGACAGCGCGCAAGTTCCCGAGCTTCGGAAAGCGAATGATGCTGCCGTCAAGGCGCCATGCTTTCGGATGTGGCTCGGTCAAGCCGAGGAAGTCTCGCCCTCGCTTCTTCCAGCGAGGTGCACGAGCTACACGCTTAAAGCACCGCTGCCAGGCCTTGTCCAACTCGACGAGGAGCTGAGCGCATACGTTACGCGGCACATCGGAAAGCCACGGAAGCGCAGTACGCAGTTCGGTGAGTTCGTTGATCTGGTCGAAAGCGGTAGGGAAGATCCGCTCATCGTGAGGGCGAGCGAGACCCATGAGTCGCTGTTCGTGAGCGAGGTTCCATAGGAACCGCAAGGCAGATTCCCACTGACCGTACCGCTCGACTTGAGAAGGCGTTGGATATACGCGGTAGCGAAACGCCTTGCTTGTACGCACTCTGTGAAGTATACGCCGGTCTATGCCACACGCAAGCGACTTCCGTACTGGCAGACACGTAGTCTACGCAATGACTGCTCATCTGGTCTTCGTGCCCAAGTATCGACGCAAGGTCATCACAGAGCGAGTCTTCGATGTACTCAAAGCCTCATGGGAGGCTACGTGCACAGAGTTCGAATGCGAATTGCGAGAGGCAGGATGGGAGCACGATCATGTACATCTGCTTGTAGGTTTTCCGCCAAAGGTATCGATCTCGAAGCTAGTCAATTCGCTCAAGGGAGCGTCGGCTTACCGTCTTCGACATCACAAGTTTCCAGAGGTGACTTCGAAACTATGGGGTCGACACTTCTGGAGCCCAAGTTACTGTGCCGTATCGTGTGGAGGTGCTCCGCTCGAAATCGTCAAACGCTACGTGGAAGCGCAACGCGGAATCGGCGCTTCCTCCCCGGCCTGAAGGCCGTGGTTTCCGCGCCGGAGACTGATGAACATCTACCTGGCCGTTCGACTCGGACGGCGCCAACGCGAGGCTAGGTCTCTGGTGAGACCACCGGCCCGACATGCCGGACAGATGAGTCCGATTTTCATGCCTCGCACTATTGCAACGCGCCTGGATGATACGGTAGACCGGCCGACCCTGATAAGGTCGAGCGGCTCGGTTCGACTCCGAGCAGGCGCACAACCAACCGAGGTGCCTCATGTTCCCCTGCCTTGTTCTTACTCCATGGTTCACTCCACACCAATGCGTGGTCTGGCAGAAGGCCATCTCGCAGGCGTACACAGGAGAAATCGACGTCCTCGAAAGCTACGAAGAGGAGGCACGATCTCCGAGCATCACGATCCGATTCCCTGCTGTCGCTCGGCTAACCAAGGCGCTCATAACAGAGAAGAAGGACGTGAAGTTCAGTCGTCAGAACGTGTACGCCAGGGATGGGTACAGGTGCCAATACTGCGGTGTGAAGCCGCCGCCAAAGCAGCTCAACTACGACCACGTCGTACCTCGGTCGAAGGGGGGAAAGACAGACTGGTATAATATCGTCGCCGCGTGCATCCCCTGTAACCTTCGCAAGGGCAACAAGACGCTCAAGCAGGCGGGCATGGTGCTTCGCAAGCATCCGGTTCGGCCGCACTCGCTGCCGATGTCATCGTCTCCCATCTTGCTTCCAGCGAAGGTGCCAGAGCAATGGCTCCCGTACCTGAACGACAGGCTTGCTTCGCTTCGTGTCGGATGAAAGCGGAAGGTAAATCGCGCTGGGCGCGAGACTGGTTGGAAGCCAGTTCGGACCGAAAGGTCTCCGGTTCGACTCCGGTGCCTTCCTCCATGGAAGCGTCCAGCGGAGTGGTCCGCAGCCGGTCTTGAACACCGGTGGTCCGTGAAAACGGTGGGGTTCGACTCCTATCGCTTCCGCCATGGAAGATGACGACTAGGTGGCGAGTCACTGGCTTCGAACACCAGGGGCGTGAAAGCGCAGAGGTTCGACTCCTCCATCTTCCACTGTTTCTTGGAAGACGAATCGCTCATGGAGAGCGAGCCTGATTGCTAATCAGTGCGCACTTAACGGTGTGGGGTTCGGGTCCTCCGTCTTCCGCCATCCAGACGTGGCGTAATTGGTAAACGCGCTCGCCTCAAGAGCGAGAAGTTGCGGGTCCGAATCCCGCCGTCTGGACCATTCCCGTTAGTGCAGGGCACGAGCGAGCCTTTGAAGCTTGCGAGGGCGGTTCGATTCCGCCGACGGGAACCACACCCGAGGGAACCGTCTAGATCGGCCATCCCTTCCCGTCGAGCGCCCCTTTCGGGGGGTGGGTAACCTCGCCGCCTTGAGCGTGCACGCTCTGGAATGGTCGTCGGCGAGGTCCCGTAGACCTTCTGTCTACACCGACGCCTTCGACAGATCAAGCTTGATTTTTCGATTCGCTTGCCATAACGTCGACTCTGAAGCCTGGCGAGGTTGGTAGCCGAACCTGGATTCCGCCGTCCCAACAGGGGCCGTATGTGGGTGACTGCCGGGGCCGACCACCTCCTCGGCGACTACCACCGAGCGACCCCGCAGCACGACTCCTCTTAGGGCGGCGTCTCTTTTTATCAGGAGGCTACAAAATGTCCGCTATTGCGTGCCGCTGGTCGGCGCTCGGTCTAGTCGTCTCAACCTCAACCCTTCGGAGCGCCTGGCGCCAGTGATGTCGTCGTCGTCGGACGAGACCCCGCCGAACGACCTGCCTAACGAAAACCAACCTGTCGAGCAGTCGACCGATCCGTCGATCGATCTGCCAGCAGATCCACCGGTACAGATCCCGCCGGCCGAACTGCCACCACACAATCAGTTCGTCCTACCCGAATCGCTTCTGAAGCTCGAGACCGTCGAGCAGGCACTCAATGCCATGCTATCGGCGACCCTCTGGCCGATACTCGTCCACACGCCTATCGGGACCGATGGCGGCTGCTCATGCGGTAAGAAGCACGAAAAGAGCGCGAATGGTTCCTCGTCGGCAGGCAAGCATCCGATCGCGAAGAACTGGCAAACCAAGATCGCCAGTCGCGATGAGCTGTTCGATCAGCTCGCGCGACTCAAATTCACGCCGAACGTCGGCGTCGTGCTCGGCAAGCAGCCATCTGGGCACTACATCCTAGCGGTCGACGTCGACGACCTCCC
>Ga0187889_10003643_pt1 | contig 13388 bp, 10 predicted proteins | sample June2016WEW_7_10_2_FD_132992 | JGI IMG/M metagenome (GOLD analysis project Ga0187889, IMG submission 132992) | Peatland microbial communities from SPRUCE experiment site at the Marcell Experimental Forest, Minnesota, USA - June2016WEW_7_100 | ecosystem: Environmental > Terrestrial > Soil >... | reverse complement strand
TGTGAGGCCTCGGTACCCGGGCGACTAAGTGGCTCCGGCTCCTGTGCGACAGGGGGTCTGAGGTTCTAGGCCGCATTGATGCGGTCCGGTCTACCACCGGGGTTTCCAAATGCACCGTGCTCCTTTCGTTTGTCGTGCCGGATGGCGTGGGTTCTGAGGAGCTTTCCGTCGAGGGCGATCTGGACAGTGTCGCGGGTGACGATGACCTCGACCGAGCGCCGGCGATAGGCGTTGCCGACCCGATACTGGGTGCCGGCGAAGGAGACCGAGCCCTGGCCGTTCACCTTGCGGATGACGCTCGGACCCGAAGTTGGGAGCTTCGAGCTCGATGTCACCGTTCGCCCGAGGTGCTCGTCTTGTTCGGGTAAGTGTCGTCGGGCGTGGGTGGCTACGAGCACGCCCTCGTGGAAGATCTCGAGCAGGCCGCCGTTGGTGAAGACCTCGACGGTCTGGCCGGCGAAGAAGCGGCCCACGTGGTACTTGAAGCGCAGCACGTCGATCTTCCCGTTCTGATGCACTCGGCGGAGCAAGCGGGGCTTGGAAGGCGCGACTACTGCGTCTTCTGACACTTCGGAGGTTGACTCTTCGCTTGGCGGCCGCATGACGAAGCGCTCGGCCGGTGGGTGGTCTCCGAGACTCTGGTGGTCGCGGTCATGGTTGTACTCGTGGACCCAGGTGTCGATGGCGTCCTGGGCCTCCTCGATGCTGGCAAAGACCTTGCCGTCTAAGAATTCTTTCTTCAGGGTCTTGTGGAAGCGCTCCACCTTCCCCGTCGTCGTCGGCGAGTGCGGCGCGGTGAGGAGGTGGCGGATCCCTTGCTCGGCACAGATGCGGTCGAAGAGTACGAGGCCAGGGCCTCTCCCGAAGCGCCCGGTGAAGACCTTGCCATTGTCCGACAGGATCGCCTCGGGTGCTCCATGGGCCGCGATGGCCCCCAGGAGCGCATCGCACACCGGCTTGGCGGTGGCCCGGGCCACCGCCTTGGCGCAGACGCAGAAGCGGGAGTGGTCGTCGATGCCCGTGACGATCGATGGCCTCGAGCCGTCGGCCAAGCGCACGCCGAGGGTGACGTCCATCTGCCAGAGCTCCATCGGCCGGGAGCGCTCCCAGCGCTTGTAGTCACTCGGGCGACGACGACGGCGCTTGGGATCGATGAGGTGATGCCGCACGAGGGCCCGATAGATCCCTGCGCGTGACGGGAGCGGCTGGACGTCGGCGCGGTTCAGACGATTGCGAATGGTGCGCGGTCCCCAATCAGGATGCACACGTCGCATCTCGAGCACTTTGGCCTCGACATGCGGTGGCATCTGATGTGGACAGGTATCAGGTCGACAGCTCTTGTCCACGAGACCGCCGAGTCCTTCGTTGGCATGGCGCACGAGCCAGCGGTGCAGGGTCGCCCGGCTAACTCCATAGCGCCGAGCGACGTCGGTCACCGTCGCTCCGTCGTTCAGCACCTCGAGCACGGCCTTATACCGCTGTTCCACGAGCCCCAGCTCCACGAGCACTGTCAATGCCTCCTTCGTTGCGGACAGGAACGTCCACAGCGAAGAGGCACGGAGCTCGCGAGGCGCGGATGGGGTGTCGCAGACCTACCGAAGCCAGTGTCGCACACCTACCGAGGCCGCGTCCGAAAAGTGTCGCAGGGGAACCGAGGCCAGGGTGTCGCAGACCTACCGAGACTTCACACGCCGAACTATACGATTTGGTGGAGACGAGCGGACTCGAACCGCCGACCCCCTGCTTGCAAAGCAGGTGCTCTTCCGACTGAGCTACGTCCCCGGTGGGCGAGAATAGAGCGGCTCTTTCGCACCGCTCGGTCTCACCGGTCAATCGTAGGCCCTCAGGATCTGCACGCGCATCCGAACGCGCGGGCCTAGCATGTCACCTCGTCGATTCGCTGCATCACCGCGTCGTCGAGGAGGTCGACCACTTCGATGGCCCTCATGTTCTCCTCTACCTGCTCCACCCGGCTGGCTCCCGTCATGACGGTGGACACGTGCGGGTTCTTGACGCACCAGGCGAGCGACATCTGGGCCAAGGTGCATCCCAGCTCGTCTGAGATCGCCTTCAGCGCCCGCACCTTCTCGTTGCTCGTCGGGTCGGTGAGCATTCCGCGCAGCCACTCGTACCCCGGCAGCGACGCCCGGCTCCCCTCGGGGACCCCGTCGATGTACTTGCCTGTGAGAACACCGGACCCGAGCGGGCTCCAGGTGGTGAGGCCGAGCCCGATGTCCTCGTACAACCGGGCGTACTCTCGCTCGACCCTCTCGCGCCACAGCAGGTTGTACTGGGGCTGCTCCACCACGGGCCGGTGGAGATGGTGGCGCTCGGCTATCTCCCACGCCGCGCGAATCTCGTCCGCCGCCCATTCCGAGGTGCCCCAATAGAGCGCTTTCCCGCCGCTGACCATGTCCGACATCGCCCAAACCGTCTCCTCGATCGGTGTCTCGGGATCGGCTCGATGGCAGAACACGATGTCCACGAAGTCCAGGCCGAAACGCTCGAGGGATCCGTCGATGGCCTGCATCAGGTACTTGCGGTTCAGCGTGTTTCGCATGTTGACGGTGTCGTGGAGGCCCCAATAGAGCTTGGTGGAGACGATGTAGCTGTGCCGTGGCCACTTCAGCTGGGCGAACGCCTTGCCCATGATCCTCTCGGACTCGCCTCCCGAGTAGACCTCGGCGTTGTCGAAGAAGTTCACCCCGCTCTCGCCGGCCGCGGCTATGCAATCTGTCGCAAGCGCCGTGTCCAGCTGAGGACCGAAGGTGACCCACGAACCGAACGACAGCACGCTCACCTTCAGCCCCGAGCGGCCCAGCCGCCTGTAGAACATCTCCTTCGCCATGGCGCGCCCCCGTAGGTATGGGAAGCCGGTGGAGAAAGCGAGCTTAGGGGGATCCGCGCAGACACATCCCAGCTGCGCCCCGTGCAGGCACCTTCACCGAGTCCGGCGGACGGCCCGAGGTCACCCCTGGGCTACGGGCGTCCGGCGCCTACCAGCCCGTTGTCCCAGATCGGCTGGACGTGGACGGTCTCACCTGTCTGGGGGGCGTCGACCACGTCCCCTCCGCCGACGTACATGCCGACGTGGTAGATGTCGCCGGTCCCGTCTCCCCAGAAGACGAGGTCTCCGGGCTGGAGGGCTCCGAGCGAGACATGGGCGATGGCGTCGTACTGGGCCTGGGCGGTGCGCGGGATGCCCACACCGGCCTGGCGCCACGACCACTGGGTGAGCCCCGAGCAGTCGAAGCCGACCCCGGGGGTCTCTCCGCCCCACACGTAGGGGACGCCGATCTGACTCTCAGCCGCGGCGACCGCGGTCGAAGCCCCCCCGGCTGCGGGCAGGTTCGGCAGGTTGGCGGAGCCGACGCGGGCGACGAACTTCGCGTGCTGGGCTGCCTGCTCGGCCGCCTGCTGCTGGGTGACGAGTGTGGCTATCTGGCCCTTCACCTGCGACAGGGTGGCTTCCTGTGAGGCGACCACCGCCTCGGCGGCCTGTTGCGACGCTGCGACCTGGTTCAGCGCGGCTTGAGCCTGAGCCTGCGCCGCCTGCAGCTGCTGTTGCTGGGCGGCCAAGGCCTTTTGTGCGACGTTCAGTTGGTCGATGGAGTTGGAGATGTTCCCGCTCGCTTCCGAGCGGTACTCGCTGGAGAGGGCCGCATTCTCCCCGCCGGCCGCGAACAGCGACTCGATCCCGATGTCGTTGCCGCTCGACATATAGGCGTTGACGGCCTCCCGGCGCAGGTTCGTCTTGTCGGTCTGTACCTGCGCCTGGTCCGCGGTGATCGTGCTGCGGATCTGCCCGATCTGATTGTCGAGCGACTGCACGTTCGTCTGCGCCGCCTCGTACTGCTGTGAGAGCACGTCGACACGCGCAGCGTCGGCTTGGAGCTGCGCGGTGATCTGAGAGGCCTGCGCGCGTGCGCTCGAGAGTGGGTCGCCCGCCGCCGGACGCGACGCCACCAGGAGCGCAGAGGATAGGAGTGTGACGACGACCCCGGCGAGCGCGGCCGAATATGTCACCGACCTTCGAAACGACCCGCCTGGCGGTGCCGTCGAGTGTGTCTCGACGTCAGCCACGATGTGAATTGCTTAGCAAGTGGCTCCACGCGTAGCAAGCCAAGTTCTTGCCCCCGTCATGTATCGCGCCCGTCAACTGGGAATATGTCCACTCGTTTGCAGCCAGTCACCGGGTCGGACGGCGCAGGGCTACACACCCGCGTCCTGCATGGGGCATCTACACTCCGAGGCTGTCCGAGGAGTCGAAGGTCCCACCTGCGGCCCTCCGCGTCGTGGGGGGACCGCAGGTGGGACTCGTTCGAGTGCGCCTAACTTCGAAGAGCGTCTGATCTGTTACTTACGTCGCAGCTACTACGTGGCGGCTTCCCCGCGCAGGCGAGCGATCTCCTTCGTCACGAACTCGTCGTGTTCACGCTGATCCTGACGAGCCTTGCGCGGGCTCCAACGGCCCTTCATCAAGAACACGAAGGGGATGAAGAACGCTGTGCAGGCGAAGCAGACCCATAGCCAGTGCTGCCACTCACGCGGCGCGACCGTTCGGGTGGTGGTCAATTTCGTGAGCTGGGACTGGTACCTGCTCAGGAACTGCAGGTCGGGCGAGATCTTCTGGATGTCCTGAAGCGTTGTGACGCTCCCGTGGGCGTCTTTGAGGACCCGGTTGAAGAGCTGTGGATTCGCAGTGGCGATGGTCGTCCCTGGGTACTTCGCCGCCTGCGCGAACGCGGTCGGATCGGATTGCACCACCGCCACGAGCTTGGGGTACGTGTTCTGGATGATGCTGCCCGGCGGTGAGACATTTGCGATCTCCGTGTTGGGACCTGTGGCGTTCACGTCGGCAAGCTTCGGCATCTTGCCGGCCACGATGTCGTTGATGGCATAAGTGACACGCACCGGCATCGCGTTGTACGCGTAGTTGGCGGCCGTACCCGCTGAGGTGATCAGGAAAGGAATGATGATATAGATGATCACCGGCACCAGGCGAGTCAGCCCACCCCAGATGGACAGCCCGGTGGCTATGAGAGCGGGGTTGTGCGCCTCGCACGTCTCGGTGTAACTAGCCATCCACGTCGAGTAGGCCATGGCCTGGAAGAAGAAGATCACCGAGGTGACCCACACGAGGGTGAAGCCGGAGATCACAGAGGCGCTTCCCGCGTAGGCCTGATGTCCTGAGTAGGAGATAAGGATCGGGATGAAGACGAGCATCCCGATGCCACCTGCGATCATGAAGGGCTTTCGGACCCGCAGGATGTCGCTCAGGATTCCGCACAGCACAAGGCCTATGCAGTCGAACAGCCAGAACCAGGTGGCGAGATCGTTGGCCTTGGGCAGAGAGGACCAGTTCGTCGCCTTGTCGAACACTGTCGTGAAGAACGCGCCGGGGAAGAGACCCGCGGCAGTGTAGAAAAGGATGAGCATCACGACGATTGCCACGGCTGAGAGGACGACGTCCGGGCGCGCCATCTGGCGCCAAGGCTTCTTCAGCGCGGACTGGACGTCGATGCCCTTCGCCTTGAGTTCCACGAGGACGCGGTCGCGCTGGTTGACCATGAGCTGGTCGCGAATCTGCGGCGTCAGCTCCCGCAGGAAGAAAAGGACGATGACGAACACGACTATCCCGATGATTCCCGAGACGATGAACTCCCGCTGCCAGTCACCCGAGGTGGCACCCATCGTGTGCGCAGCGAACTCGGTGGCAACCAGCAGACCGGCTACCGGTCCGAGCGTCCAGAACCCCATGGCCGACGCCCGGCCCATCTGGGGAGTGAAGTCACGCACCAAGGCGGGTGTCGCCACGAGCATGAGCCCCTCGAAGAATCCGATGAGCGTGATCACGATCGCGTACTCGGCCTTGGTGGTGCAATTGGGGACGGCAAAGAGCTGGAACAGGGCAACGACCCCCACGGCACCGATCACCACCCAGCACCGCCCTATCCGGTCGGTGATCTGGCCCAATACGGCGGCGATCACGCCGGCCGCGTTGCCTAGGACAAAGGTGAAGATGAAGAAGCGGAAGGACATGTGGAACTTCACGAGCAGGATCTGGATCAAGCTCGGCGGGACGAAGTACTGATACCAGAGGGTGATCGAGGCGATGACAATGATCGCCAGGTAGAAGTACCGTGCGCCCGGTTTCGGGTAGTGGGGCAGCTCGCGTTTCACGATCCAGGACCCGAACCCGCGCGCTGCACCCCCGGAAGCGGGCAACGAGCCTGCGCTTGTAGGTCGGTCGGTTGGTTGCGTCTGAATGCTCACGGCCTCACCTCGCTCTTGCGTGGATCGGGCAGTGTCGCGGTCGCCCCCGGCGAAAGCGTTGCGCAGCCCGCCAAAGGCCTGGAGCTACGCGCGGTGCCGTGGCCACTGCACCCCCCGTCCTCGTACTGGTCTCCTGAGCCTGTCTCCAGCCACCCCCAGAGCCAACCCCTCCATCAATCTCTCACTCGGCGGGACCGATAGGCAAGCTAACGACCGCTTGCGCGACCAGCGCTGCGGTCGTCGTCGCGTCGACTCGGCCGTGAGGTCAAGAAGGGCCTCGACGATCGGTGAGCCTCCAGGGGAGCGAGGACCGTGCTGATGATCGGTGGGTAACTCCATTGACCGAGGCCGGGCGCGCGCATGGTTGTGGAGCGAGGACCGGGGGCGCGTCGCGTCAACCGTCGGATGCCCCAGGCTGTCCGATCTACCCGGCTTGTCCGACCTACTCCGATCTACATGGCATGCGGCGTCTTCGTGAACCCGAAGAGTGAGCACTTCGTCTCCCTTCGCATCGCCTGCCGTCCCGGTCGAGCTCGAGAGCCTTGCCATTGAGGCTGAAGGAGAGGATGCTGGCGGTAGCAGCGAAGATCGCTCCCGGGACCGAAACGATGACCACTGACCCCGAGCCCGAGCTCGACCCCGAGCTCGAGTTTGACCCCGAGCTCGAACTCGACGAGGGGGCAGCCCCCCACGTACACCTCATTGATATGGCGCACGAGCTGCCCGCCATTGCCAACAAGGGCGACCACGTGCGTCTGAGTCTGGCGGCGTCCTCGTTGCTCGAGGCGTTCGTCCGCCACGCCGAGGACGAGCGGTCCCTGGTGCTGCGTCTGCCGCCCATCACCGCACGGCTCGTGGAGAACGGCCAGCAACGCGTGGTGGACCACCTGGTGTCGCTGGTGCTCGAGGCGGACCTGGCCGAAGAACCATGCAGGTGCGCCTTGCTGGCGGACGAGGTCGCCTCGCTGATCGAGGTCCAGATCATGTCCGAGGAGTGGGACCAGACCGACCGCTGAGGGGCGCCCGGCGATCCGCGAGCAGCGATCGGTCCCAAGGACCAGCCGGACAACGTAGGCGTCGTGGGCCGCCCGGGTCTCGAACCAGGCACCCAGGGATGTGCCGCGGCATGCCCGAGCCAGCGTGTCTCGTGGGCTCCGGAATTGAGCGTCCCGTCGGACTGGTGGTCGACGGGACGCTCGCCATGTGAAGAAGGGCACTTGGACTCTAAGAGCAGGTCCTGTGGGCAAGGCTGGCGACACGAGACCGTGAGCTGCGCGAGACGCGCTCTAGCCGGGGTCCGGTCGGCGCCGGGATCGCGCTAACCAGCCGGCCGGACTGATGCTCGGAGGTGCCCGATGGTGGTGTGCGTACCCGTGACCGAAGAAGGTTGGATCGACCCGCGGTGGGGCCGTGCCCGGCGACGGCGATAGCGCAAGTCGAAGCCGGGACGATCACCCGATGGGAGGAGCTTGACGTCGGGTGGGGCGACGCGCGCAACACCGGTAGCGAGCGCGCCCACCATGCGCGGGTCGCACGGTTCATCAAGGAGCACCATGTGGAGACCGTGCTGGTCGATCACATGGGTGACGACATGCTCCGCATACTCGCGAGGATGGGTGTGACCGTTCATCTCGGCGCCTCCGGTGACGCGCGGCAGGCCGTGAAGCTGATCGCCGGGGAGAGTGGTAGGAGGGAACCCGCCCAGGGCGTTAGCGACCAGGCCGACCGCATTTCCGACGGGTAAGTGGCGCCCGTATGCCCGCTAGGGCATCAGGGGGCGCCACTGCTAAACGTGGGACGGGCTCGCGTCCCTGAAGGCTCTTCACGAGGATCGTGTCGCTTGTCTGACTTCGTGCCACCGGGAGCCGGACTGCGCCGGTAAGCGCACGGCTGTTCGCGCCGGCAGTTCTTGCCCGTGGTCTCACCCGGGTGAGAGATTGATGGAGCCGTCGGCTCCGATGGGTGGCCAGACAGCCTTCGGAGAGCAGGCTGAGGACGAGGGGTGTCGTGGCCATTGCACTGCGTGCAGCTCGAATCGCCAGTGGACCAAGGGCTGCTCGGCGCGCAACCGTTTCGCTGCTCAGCTCGTCGAAGAGCGAGGTAGAGCCGTGAGCATACGGATGCAACCAACCGACCGACCTCCGAGCACCGGCTCGGCGCCCGCGCTCACAGGATCGACGCGGGGGTTCGGGTCGTGGCTGGCAAACCGCGAGCTTCCCCACTACCCCAGGCCGGTCCCACGCTACTGCTACCTGGCGATCGTGATCGTCGCCTCGATCGTCCTGTGGTACCAGTACTTCGTCCCGGGGTCGGTGTCGCCGCTCGTGCTCGTCAAGTTCCACATGACGTTTCGCTTCTTCATGCTCCTTGCCGTCTTGTCCCTGTTGGGCGGTGTGGTCTCCGCCGCCGTCGGGCAGGTCACCGACCGCCGCGGCCGCGCGTGGGTGTTGATTGGCGGCCTCGGGCTGGTCGCGCTGCTCCAGCTCTTCGCCGTCCCCAACGCCAACGTCAAGTTGGCCTACATCACTGCGATCGTCGCCGTCGGCTTCGTCGAAGGGATCATGGTGGTGGTAACCGCGGCGCTAGTGCGCGATTTCACGCCCCAGCTAGGGCGAGCCTCCGCCATGGGCTTCTGGACCCTGGGGCCCGTGGCCGGCCTGCTGATGGGCACCGAGCTCGGCTCCCACACGCTCGGCGCCACTTCCGGTGACTGGCAGCGCGAGTTCATCATCTCGGGCGTGATCGGCCTCGTCGTGTTCGGGATCGCCCTGCTGTTCCTGCGCGAGCTGGCACCGTCGATCCGTGACCAGCTGATGGTCACCCAGCACGACCGCGTACTGGTCGAGCTCAAAGCCAGGAAGCTCGACGTCGAGTCGGCGATCACCAGACCCTGGGGCCAGATGCTGCACTTCGACGTCGTGGTCTCCGCGATCGCCGTGAACGTGATGCTCCTCCTCTGGTACACCGCCTCGTTGCTCTTCCCGATCTTCTTGGTGACAACGTTCCTGAAGGCGACCAACTGGGGTTCGATACCCCAGGCCGACGCCATCCTCAACTGGATGTGGGCCGCTGACTGCATCGGCCTCGTCGTCTTCGGGATCCTGAGCGACATAGCGCGCGTGCGCAAACCCTTCATGATCGTCGGCGCGATCGGCATGCTGGTCTTCATACCGCTGCTGATCTCGCACGTGGGCCACCAGACCGCCGGCTACTACACGATCGCGTGGGTCACAGCGGGCGTCTTCGTCTTCCAGGCCATGTCGTACTCGACCTGGATGGCGAGCTTCACCGAGACGTGCGAGGCGCGCAATCCGGCGCTCATCGCCACCGGGTTGTCCATTTGGGGGAGCATGGCTCGTTTCGTGGCCATGCTGGGCTTCATCGCCATACCGTTCGTGGTGGTCTCGGCCGGCACGGCGTCCAACAACTCCTACGTCGCGATGTCACCGGCTACGGCCAATGCCGTCGCGACGATCGAAGCAGGCAAGACACCCACGAACTGGAACCCTTACGCGACAAGCCACCTTACGGAGATCGTCAACATCATGCCGGCGGCGGGGGCCATCAGGCAGCAGTACCCGCACCTCGTGTCCATCGTCCAGGCCCACGCGAAGGATTTCAGCGAGGACGGGCCCCTCACCGAGGCGCAGCTGTTGAGCCCCGAGCACGCTGCGCTCTACCAGAAGCTCGTGGCCGACGTGCACGGGAACCTCAACACCCTGCTGGCGATGAACAGCATCAAGCCCGACCTCCAATTCCTCGCGAAGTACCAGGGCCGGATTGAGCTTGTGCTGGCGAACGTCGGCCCCACCGCTGCACCCCGCCAGTGGCAGCATTGGTTCTGGGTCTGCTTGGCCGGCGTGATCTTCTTCATCCCGCTCGTGTTCGTGATGAAGGGACGCTGGAGCCCTCGCCGTGCCCGCCAGGACGAGCGCGAGCACGAGGCGTTCGTGATGACGGAGCTGGCGAAACTCCGCGGTGAGACGCTACCCAGCGGGGCGTGAGGCTTTCCCGTCTGTCATGGGCCTGGGTGGGCCGCCCGGGGCTCGAACCCGGCACCTTGGGATTAAAAGTCCCCTGCTCTGCCTGATGAGCTAGCGGCCCCGAAGACGCGAGCGTAACCGTTCCGTTTCTGCTCACACCGCTCGAGCTCGTCGGCGTGCGTCGCCATCAGGGACCTCGATGGTACCGAGATCAGCTTCACTTGGGTCGCTCAGGCCGAAGTGCTCGTAGGCCAGGTGATCTTGGAACGCCGTCGCGCGCTCACGTACCCGTTCTCGACGAACCACCGCGCTGAATCGGTGATCGCCTCGGCGGCCGGTCGGGGTGAGTACCCGATCTCGCTGCGTGCTCTGTCGTCGTCGAAGGCCATCTGGGTGGTGGACATGCGCGCGGCTTCCAAGGGGACCGCCGGATGGCGGTGTAGAAGGCGACCTTCGAGCGTGTCCGAGAACCACGCGACCGCGAGGGACGCGGGCCGCGGTACCCGCAAGGTCGGCTTTCTCAGCCCGGTGGCGGCGGCCAGTTCCGACAGCAGTCGTTTTAATGAGAAGTTCTCTCCGCCCAGGATGTAACTGCGTCCGACTGCGCCGCGTTCGAGGGCGAGGACGTGGCCGCGCGCCACGTCGTCCACGTGCACCACGTTGAGCACGGTGTCGACGTACCCTGGGACCCGGCCGTTCAGGAAGTCGAGCACCAGGCGACCGGAGGGCGTCGGCGCCCGATCTCGGGGGCCGAGCGGGAGCGTGGGAAGCACGAGAGACACGGGCAGGCCCTCGGCGGCGGCACGAAGAACTTCGTGTTCGGCGACGTACTTGGAGCGCTTGTAGGAGCCGAAGAGGTGGCCGACATCGGGGTAGCAGCTCTCGTCGGCGCCTCTCGTTTCGCTGACCCCGTCGAGCCCCAAGGTCCCGACCGTGCTCGTGTACACGACGCGCTCGGTCCCCGCCTTTCGCGCCGCCTCGAGAATGTTTCGCGTGCCGCCCACGTTGATGTCGTAGAAGTCACGAGGGTCGCGCGCCCAGAACCGGTAGAGCGCGGCAACGTGGAATACCGCCCGGCAGCCGTCGACGGCCTCTTCCACGCTGGTAGCGTCGCGTACGTCGCCCGTGATCTGTTCGACATCGAGCCCGTCGAGGTTGCGAAGGTCCGCCCCGGGCTCGAGGAACGCCACTACATGCTGCCCGTCGTGCACGAGGGCACGGGCCAGCGCGGAGCCGATGAAGCCGCTGGCACCTGTGACGAGCGCCCTGTCGCCTGACCCGAGCATCACGAGCGCGAACGGTGTAGGGAGCCCTTGGCGAGCACCTTGGTGAATTCGAAGAAGAGCGCGGAGCCCTTCTGGACGGCCGAGAGCACGTCATCGAGGGCGTCGACGAAGTACTCCACCTCCTCCTCACCGGCGACGAGTGGCGGAAGCAGCTTCACCACGTTCATGTTGTCCGCGGCGACCTGGGTGAGGATCCGGTGTCTGTGAAAGAGCGGCACCACGATCAGTTGCGAGAACAATGCCGTGCGCATCGCCTCGATGGCTTTCCAACGGAGACGCAGCGCTCGGGAGGTTGGCTCGCCGAACACGAGCCCGATCATGAGGCCCTTCCCCCGCACCTCGTGCAGGTACTCGTAGCGCTCCGCCAGGGGGGCGAGAGCCTTGGCGAACGCCTCACCTGTCCGGCGAGCTCGGTCGACGATGTCCTCCTCCGCGAACGCCTGCAAGGTGGCCAACCCCGCCACCATGGCGAGCTGGTTCGTGGCGAACGTGGAGGAATGGACGACTGCTCTGTCCATCGAGCTGAAGACGCTGTCGGACACCTTGGCCGAGCACATCATCGCGCCCACCGGGACGTAACCGCCGGAGAGGGCTTTGGAGACCGTGACGATGTCGGGTCGCAGGTCCCAGTGCTCGTGGCAGAGGAACTTGCCGGTCCGTCCCATCCCGGTCTGCACCTCGTCGGTCACGAGAAGCGTCTTGTGCCGCCTGCACAGCTCCTGGGCTGTCGGCCAGTATTCGTCGGGCGCGAGGTTCACGCCCTTTCCCTGTATGGGCTCGACCACGAACGCGGCCACGTCGCCTCGCCTGAGGCGCTTCGCAAGCGCGTCGATGTCACCGAAGCGCACCTCCTCGCAACCCGGCAACAACGGTCCGAAGCCGTCGCGGAATTCGGCTCCGCCGTTCAGTGAGAGAGCGCCCGTGGTGAGCCCGTGAAAGGCATGGTCGCAATAGAGGATTCGGTCGCGTCCCGTTGCTCGGCGGGCGAACTTTATGGCGCTCTCGATGGCTTCGGCGCCGGAGTTGGTGAAGACCACCCGCTCGATGCCCGGATGGGTGAGCGAGACGAGGGCTTCGGCGAGCAGACCGGGAAGCAGGGCGCAGTCCATCTGCACCAGGTTCGGTAGGTCGGCGTCGAGCGCCTCGTGCAAGGCCTTGGTGATCGCCGGGTGGCCACGGCCGAGGGCGAACACCCCGAAGCCGGACAGGAAGTCCAGGTATCGCCGCCCCTCGGAGTCGTAGAGGTAGCACCCTTCGCCCCGGTCGTAGAAGCGGTCGAAACCCAGGGTCTGGAGCACCCGTGGAAGTTGCGGGCTCTCGTATCGGGAATGCAGGCGGAAGTTCTCCCCTCTGCGCCCCTCCAACACTTGTGACAGCTCGAACGGCACGTACCGCCTCCTGGACCAGGTCCTCGCTAAATACAGAGGTGACGATGAGAACTACGGTGAGAAGTGACGGTGAAAGTCTCGCTAACGGTATCGCAGCTTCGTGCTCAGCAGCCCAGGGCCCGTCGTTCGTCCATTGCCCGTCGTTCGTCCATTGGCACAGCGACCACAAGATGTCACCACACCGACTCTACGTACCGCTAGATTGCCCAACGGTGACGGGCGACTGGGACAGGGGAGCCTCGGCTCCCGGTGGCGACGAGACGGGTCGCACCCACTTGGTGGGACACAGTGGGCAGGCGAGACCTACCACCGACGTGAGTCGCATCACCGACTCCTCCGGTAGCGACGACGTCGACATCCAGCTCCTCGACGCGATCGAGGGCGAGTTGGAGGGGGTCGAACGAGCCCTTGCAGAGCTTGACGAAGGCGGTCCCTGAGGCGATCTGCCCGGCGAG